>Ga0335081_10015273_pt1 | contig 12417 bp, 9 predicted proteins | sample Lox_Sample_35_FD_206713 | JGI IMG/M metagenome (GOLD analysis project Ga0335081, IMG submission 206713) | Soil microbial communities from Loxahatchee National Wildlife Refuge, Florida, United States - Lox_Sample_3.5 | ecosystem: Environmental > Terrestrial > Soil > Wetlands | place: USA: Florida...
AGCTCCCCGAGTGCCTGCTCGCCGCTGCGCGTCGCTCGCAGCAGGGCGAGCAGCGATCCCTGTTGCGCGTCGGAGCCGAGCCGGACGGCGAGGCCGGCGTTGCCGAGCACGTCAAGCTCGACCAGGACGGTCTGCCACTGCGCGGCGGCGCGCGCGGCGAGCGAGCAGGCGAGCTCGCTCGCACCCGGCGCGCCGCGACTGCCGAGGACGGCGAGCACGGTCCCCTCGCGCTGCCGCTCGTTGCGGCGGCGCGTGCGTTGCTTCCGGCCGGGCGTGGCGGACTGCTCGCTGACCGGCGGGCGGACGGCGGCGAGGAGTTCGGTCGCGGCAAGGGGTGTGGTGAGGATCGCGTCGAGCGGCAGCTCACGGAGGAGGGCGGCGTCGTGCTGGTCGGCGGCGATGCCGAGGACACGCAGGCCGTAGCTGCGGGCGCGGCTGAGGGTGCTCGCGCTCAGGTCGGGAAGGTCGGCGGAGACGAGCAGCGCCTCGGCGTGGGTGCCGGCGGCCAGTGTCCGCTCGATCGCTGCCAGCTCGACGAGGCTGTCCGCGACTGTGACGGCCGCCTCGTCGCCGAATAGGAGCGGGGCGATCGGCTGCTCTACCAGCGGGCTGAGCGCGACCAGCACCGGCGGCCGCAGCTCGCTCACGGTGTCGCCCCGGCTGGGTTTGCGGCGCCTGTCACGCTCGCCGCCGGGATCGCGGCGCTGGTGTTGCTGCCCTCGCGGAGCAGGTCGATCTTGGCGACGCTGTTGGCGAGTGCGAGCTGGCTTGCCAGCGACGGGTTGGGCAGCGCGACCGTGACCGGCACGGTCGCCGAGGCTTGGTCGATGCCGGCGGGCGGCGCGCCGATGCCTAGTACGACCAGGTTGCGGGCGATCACGCGCGCGGTCGCGCCGCCAGCCTGGTTGGTGAAGGTGGCGAGGACGCTGACGCGGTCGCCGACGGCGAGGTTGCCGCCGAGCGCATGCAGTGCCGGCACGGTGAGCGTGAACGCGGCCGGCCCGCCGCCCGGCGCGGCGACCGCGGCGCGACCGATCGGCAGCCCGGCCAGGACCGGCGCCGCCAAGCGGCGGCCGACGAGCGTCGCCTCCTGCGAGCCGGGGATGAGCTGGCGCAGGAGGGTCTGGGTGCTGCTCAGCTTCGCGATGCGCAGGTCACGCGCGCTGAGCCGGCTGCCGGCGGGGAGGTAGCGGGCGGCGACGACGATCTGGTTGCTGCGCGTCCGCGTGCGGGCGGCGACGGCGAGGTAGCCGGCCGCCGCGACAAGCAGCAACACGACTCCGACCAGCGGCAGTGGCTGCGCCAGCCGCCGAACGACGCCGCCGGGCGAACGCCGGCGCGCACGTGGGGGCGGGGTCAGCTGTGGCGGGTGCCCGTCGAGCTCTGGTGTCTGGGTGCTGCGGCGGAGACGGAGCTGTGGGAACTGGTTCATCGCCTTCACGGCTCCACCAGGTACCCGCTGCTACTGCCCAGGAGCTGCCCCGTAGCTGCCCCGCAGCTGCCCAGGCCGCGCGAATGCCGCACAAACAGGCCCTTCCGGCCGCGCCAGGCCCCGACCTGCGTGACCGCGCCGAGGTCGGAGGCGGCGCGCCACCTGACTCGCCGTTGGCGGGTCGGCGCATGGCTGGGTCGCGTCACCTCGCCCGTCTCGTCTCCCCCCTCTTCTTCGGCACGGGCCTCGGCAGCGGGTCGAGACCAGGGCTGGCGGCCGGCGGGGTCGGGAGCGAGGGCCTCTCTCCGAGCTTCAGCTGGGAACGGACAACGCTGTTGACTCCCGTACCCACGCCCGCAGCGACCAAAACGGCGGCGTCCCGCTTGGCCATCAATGCGAGCGGGTGGGCAGCTCGCCAGGCAGGGGTTGGGCAGTGGCTGCGGGCACCTTCCACGCCGTTTCGTGTCGACGTCGTGAAGGAGGCGTTCTGTCGTGGATCCGATCCTGCAACTGGCCAGCACCTGGCGGCGCGGCTACGCCGGCAAGCAGCTGGCAGAGGCGCTGCACGGCTGGGGCGAGCGCGAGCCGCTGCTGCGTCGCTTCGGCGGCGAGCCGGAGCGGCTGTTTGCGTTCCTGCGCAGCGAGCCGAGCGCGGAGCGTGACGCCGTGTTCTGCGCACTGCTTCGGTTGGCGAAGCGTGAGCAGCTGGCCGGGCTTGTCGTGCTCGAGGCGCTGCTGCCCGGGCTGAAGGCCTCGCTGGGGCGGACGCTGATCGCCGCCGGCGAGGGCGACGAGCTGCTCGCCTTGATGTTGGCGAACGCGTGGAAGCTCATCGTCGGCTACCCGGTGGAGCGGCGGCCCTCGCGGGTGGCGGCCAACCTGCTGCTCGACATCCGCAAGCAGACGCTGCGGCAGCTTCCCAGACACCGGCGAAACCCGCGCGAGCAGCCGCGCACGTGCGAGCCGGCTGCGAGCGGGCGCCTGTCTGAGGGCGATCTCGAGCTGCCGCTTCGCCGTGCCGTTGCCGCGGGCGCGCTCAGCGAGGCGGAGGCGGAGCTGATCCTTGGCACCCGCATCGACGGTGCCTCGCTGCCGAAGCTCGCCGCCGAGCAGGGCCTCGCCTACATCACCCTCTACAAGCGGCGGGCCCGCGCGGAGCGGCGGCTGCTGCTGTTTCTCGGCCGGCCGGTAAAGAACGGCGGCCCCAAGCGGCATATGTGCACTGCTCGGACGGACGCCGCCGACGCCGCGGAGTAAGCGCCAGTGGAGGAGCCGCCCCCGACCCACCACCTGCCAAGGAGGTGACGGACTCCCGGTCCTCGTTCGGTGGCGCCCGTCCGAGCCCCGACGACCGTGCTGGGGAGGGATCCGTGATGACTCGCAAACTGACATTCGCACTCGCCACCGCCGTACTCGTCGCGCTGATCGCCGCGCCGGCCGCGTTCGCCGCGACGAGTCTCGACCAGGTGATCTCGAACCTGCGCGTCTGGATCACCAGCTTGCTGGCGGCGCTGGCGACGCTGCTTTTGATGATCGGCGGCGTCCGCTACCTGCTCGCCGCCGGCGACCCCGGCATGCACGAGAAGGCCAAGGCGGCGATCCGCACCGCCCTGATCGGCTACGCGCTCGCGCTGCTCGCACCGGTGCTGACCTCGATCGTGCAGCAGATCATCGGATGAGCCGCCGCCTCGCCGCCGCTGCCGCGCTCGTCGCCGTCCTGGCAACCGCCGGCGCCGCGCTCGCCGCCCCCACCTCACCACCCGCCACTCACGGCACTGCGACGCCGGCGGCAACGACGACGACCCTGCCGGCAGCGACGACGCCGGGCGTGCAGATCGGGCCGCCGCTGCCGGCGACACCACCCGCGAGCTCGAGCGGCGGCGGCGCGACGGTGCAGTCGGGTGGGAGCGACAAGCCGCCCTGGTGGAAGTTCTGGGACATCGGCGGCCAGATCTCGAACGGGATCGACTCCTGGTTCCGCGGCCTGGTCAGCGACGCCCTCAATCCGACGCTGGAGCTGGTCGGCCGCACTGTCCTCTCCACCCCCGACATCGCCGGCCAGGCGCGGGTCGGTGAGATCTGGCTCTTGACGCTCGGCGTCGCCGACTCGCTGCTCGTCCTGTTCGTGCTCGCCGGGGCGGGGCTGGTGATGACGCACGAGACGTTGCACACCCGCTACGCGTTGAAGGACGCGCTGCCGCGGATCGTGTTCGCGGCGATCGTCGTCAACGCCAGCCTCTCGATCTGCGGACAGTTGATCGCGTTCGCGAACGCGCTCTCGGCCGCCTTTCTCGCCGGCGGCGTCGATCCGGTGCAGGCGAGCGCGCAGCTGAAGCAGTTCGTGCTGGCGGCGCTTTCGGGGGCGGGGATCTTCGTCATCCTGCTCGGCCTCGCCGCCGCGGTGCTGGCCGTCGTTCTGCTCGTGCTCTACATCGTGCGCGCAGCGCTGATCTTGCTGCTGGTTGCCGCCGCGCCGGTGCTGCTCTTGACGCATGTGTTGCCGCAGACCGACGGGCTGGCGCACCTGTGGTGGCGCGGCATGACCGCCGCGCTCGGGGTGCAGGTTGCGCAGTCGCTCGTGCTCGCAACCGCGGCTCGGGTGTTCTTCGACAGCGGCGGCCACGCCGCGCTCGGGCTGTCGGTGAGCGGCAGCCTGATCGACCTGCTGGTCTGCATCTGCCTGTTCTGGATCCTGATCCGGATCCCGTTCTGGGCGAAGGACCTGGTCTTCTCGGGCCGCCGCTCCGCGCTGACGCAGATCGCGCGCAGCTACGTGCTCGGCCGCGCCCTGCGGGGTGGCATGTGAGAGGTCGCGTCCATCTCCCCGCCGACACCGAGCTCGCCGACAAGCTCGCCTTCGGCCTCACCGCCCGCCAGCTCACCATCCTCGCCGCCAGCGGACTGAGCGGCTACTCGCTCTACTCGCTGGCCAAGGGCGCGCTGCCGCTGCCGCTCGCGATCGCGCTGGTGGCGCCGATCGCGCTCAGCGGCGCGCTGCTGGCGTTCGGGCAGCGGCATGGGCTGCCGGGCGACCGCTACGCCTTGGCCGCCGCCCGCTTCCTCAGCCGGCCGAAGCTGCGCCTGCTCGCCCCCGAAGGCATCCCCGCCCCGCCCGCGCAGGTGCCGAACCGGCCGCCACGGGCGCCGCTCGAGCTGCCGGTGCGCAGCGTGCTCGCCTCCGGGCTGGTCGAGCTCACAGACGGCGGCTACTGCGCCCTGCTGCGCGCGTCGGCGGCGAGCTTCGCGCTGCGCAGCGAGGACGAGCAACAAGCCCTCGTCGAGGCGTTCGGGCGCTTCCTGAACGGACTCCCCGATCCGATCGAGATCGCCGTCCGCAGCGAGCCCGTCAACCTCAACCACTGGGCGAAGCGACTGCTCGCCGCCCTCCCGGCCGGTGTTCACGACTCTGTGCGGGCGGCCGCGGCCGCGCACGCCCGCTTCGTCGGCGAGCTGGCCGAGCAGGCGGAGGTGCGCCGGCGCGAGATCGTGCTCGTGCTGCGAACGAACGAGCGCGACCGCGCCGCCGCCAAGCAGACGCTGGAGCGGCGCCGCAGCGACGCGATCGACCTGCTGCACGCGGCCGGCGTCGAGCTGCAGCCGCTCGACGGCCCGCAGACGGTGGCGCTGCTGGCGCGCACGCTCGACCCACCCGGCCCCCCACACGGCGCCTCGCCAACCGGGGTGGTGCACGGATGCTGAACCGCCACCGCCGCCGAAACTCGAGTGGGGCGAGTGGGGTGCCGTCGCTGCTCGGCCCGCCCGGGCTGGAGCTGCGCCACGACCGTGTGCGGATCGGCGCGCGCTGGCAGGCCGGCTTCGCCGTCGTCGGCTACCCGCACGAGGTCAGCCGCGGCTGGCTCGCCCCGCTGCTGCAGGCCGCCCGCGACACCGACCTTGCCCTGCACGTGGAGCCGTTGCCGCCGCAGGTCGCCGTCGAGCGCTTGCGCCGCCAGCGCGCCCGCTTCGAATCCAGCCGCCGCCTCGACCAGGAGAAGGGCCGCCTGCCGGACCCGTTCGTCGCCGCGGCCGCCGAAGACAGCGAGCAGCTGATGGGCCGGCTCGCGCGCGGCCAAAGCAAGCTCTTCCGGGCCGGCCTCTACCTCGCCGTCCGCGCCGACAGCGAACCAGAGCTGCAAGAACGGATGAGCAGGCTGCAGACGCTCTGCGCCTCGCTGCTCCTGCACGCCGTCCCCTGCAGCTTCCGGCCGCTCGAAGGCTGGCTGTCGACGCTGCCGCTCGCGGTCGACCAGCTCAGGTTGCGCCGCGCCTTCGACACCGAAGCGCTCGCGGCCTCGTTCCCGTTCGCGGCCGCCGACCCGCCGATCGATCCCGCCGGCGTCCTCTACGGCCTCACCGCCGCCGGGGCGCCGGTGATCCTCGACCGCTTCCAGCGCGACAACTACAACACCGTCCTGCTCGCCCGCTCCGGCGCCGGCAAGAGCTACCTCGCCAAGCTCGAAGCCCTCCGCCTCCTCTACCGGGGCGTGCAGGTGTTCGTGATCGACCCCGAAGACGAATACCGCCGCCTCACCCACGCCGTCGGCGGCGCCCACCTGCCGCTCGCCGGCCCCGACGCCGTCACCCTCAACCCGCTCGACCTCCCCCGAAGCGACGACCCGCACACCCTCGACGAGCGGGCGCTTTTCCTCACCGAACTCGTCGAGCTGCTGGTCGGCGAGCTCGCCGGCGAAGAGCTGCCGGTCCTCGACCGCGCCATCCGCGCCTGCTACCAGCACGCCGGCATCAGCGCCGACCCGGTCACGTACAGCCGGCCGGCACCACTGCTCTCCGACCTCGCCCACACCCTCGCCGCCGAGGCCGGTGCCGGTGCGCGGCTGGCGGAGCGGCTCGAGCCGTACACGGCGGGCTCGCACGCGCAGCTGTTTGCGCGCCCGACCGCGGCCGCACCCGATGGGCAGCTCGTCTGCTTCTCTCTGCGCGGACTGCCGGAGCGGCTGAAAGCCCCGGCGCTGCTCTTGACCCTCGATGCGATCTGGCGCTCGCTCGAGGGGCCGCTGCGGAAGCGCTGCGTGCTCGTCGACGAGGCCTGGCTGCTGATGCGCGAACCCGCCGGCGCCCGTTTCCTCTCCCGGCTGGCGAAGTCGGCGCGCAAGCGCTGGTGCGGCCTGACCACGATCAGCCAGGACGCCGACGACCTCCTCTCCTCCGAGCTCGGCCGCGCCGTCGTCGCCAACGCCTCCAGCCAGGTCCTACTGCGGCAGGCGCCGCAGGCGATCGAGGAGATCGGCCGCGCGTTTGACCTCACCGCCGGCGAGCGCCGCCACCTGCTCACCTGTCCCACCGGCCAGGGCCTGCTCGTCTGCGGCGACGAGCGGCTCCCCTTGCGCGTCGTCGCCAGCCCCGACGAGCACCGGCTCGTCACCAGCAACCCGGCCGAACTCCAGGACGAGGAGACTGTGTGACGCGGCTCGCGCTCGCGCTGGTCGGGGCGGTGCTGCTGCTGCCGGTGCTGGTGATCAGCGCCGCCACCGGCGGCATCCAAGTCTCTGTCCCTTCCAAGCAGGCGCGCACCGGCATTCCGCCCGGCTACCTTGCCCTCTACGAGCAGGCCGGGCTCGCTTCCGGGCTGCCCTGGCAGCTGCTCGCCGGCATCGGCAAGGTCGAGTGCGACCACGGCCAGAGCCCCGACCCCTCCTGCAGCCACCAGGGCGTCGAGAACCAGGCCGGGGCGGGCGGGCCGATGCAGTTCCTCGCCTCCACCTGGGCCCTCTACGGGCTCGACGCAAACGGGGACGGCAGCGCCGACCGCTGGGACCCGGTCGACGCCGTCTTCTCGGCCGCCAACTACCTGCGCGCCGCCGGCGCCCCCGCCGACATCCCCGCCGCCCTCTACGCCTACAACCACTCCCAGGCCTACGTCGACCAGGTGCTCGCCTGGGCCGACCGCTACCAGCAGCAAGGCGCCCAACTCGGTCTCCTCGAGATGGGCACCGGCGCCTCGGCGGCGGGATCATCGGTGGCGCAGACGGCGGTCGCGTTTGCGCTCGCCCAGCTCGGCACCCCCTACCGTTGGGGCGGCGAGGGCGGCGGCGGCTTCGACTGCTCCGGCCTCGTCCAGGCCGCCTACCAGACGGCCGGGGTCGCATTGCCGCGGGTCGCGCAGGCCCAGTACGACGCCGGCCCGCTCCTGCCGGCAGGGGCGGCGCTCGAGCCGGGCGACCTCGTCTTCTTCGGCAGCAGCCCCAGCGCTGTCAGCCATGTCGGCATCGTCGTCGGCGGCGGCGAGATGGTCGACGCGCCCCACACCGGCGCGGTCGTGCGGATCGAGTCGTACGCCTGGCCCGACTACCTCGGCGCCAGCCGTCCCGCGACGTCGGGAGCGGCGGGGTGAGCGGACCTGTTCGTTTCATGGGTTCGTTTCATGGGTTCGTTCCTGGAACGAACGGGTCGAGCGCCGGCAACCCCGCTCACCTGGCCGGGTTCCTGGTCGCGGCCGGTCGGCGACTACCCCGCTCTGGTTCGAATCGTCATCTGCCGGCCCATGGCCTGGTGCGGCTGCTCTCGCAGCCGCCCTCCCTGCACCGGCTGCTGGCGCACCTGCTCGCGCAGGTACACCAGCTGCTGCCGCTCCTGCTGGCGCCGCCCGCCGGCATCGCCGGCGGACTGCTCCTCCTCTGCCTGCTGCGCGCCTGGGCACGCCGCCGGCTCGCCCGCTCGCTCACCGGCCTCGAGCTCCGTCCCGGCCGCGAGCAGGTCGATGCCGCCGCGCTGGAGCGTGCGCTCGCCGCCCTGCATGGGCTGCTGCCCGCCTGGCCTCGCCGCCTGCTCGGGCAGACGCCCTGGCTGCTACTCGAACTGCACCGCGAGCCGACGGCGGGGCTGCAGGTGCGGCTGCTGCTGCCGCGAGCGGCGCTGCCGCTCGCGACCGCTTCCCTGCGCGCCGGCCTGCCCGGCTGCCAGCTGCAGCCCGCCGATCCGCCGCCGCTCCAGGTCCAGGCCGCAGCTGCGCGTGGCCGCCTCGCCCAGCGAGCCGGCCAGCTGCTGCCGCTCGCCGCCGACCCGCAACCGGTCCTGCCGGCGCTGCTCGGCGCGCTCGAGGCAGAGCAGGGTGAGGCGCTGCTGCAGCTGACGCTGCAGCCGGCGACCAGCCGCTGGCTCGGCCGCCTCTATAGCGCCGCCCACCGCCACCAGCACGGCCAGCCGCACCGCCCACTCGCAGCAGGGCTCGCCGAGCTGCCGCTCACCCTCGCCGAGGAAGCCCTGCGTGGCGTCGCCGAGCTCGCCCAGCCCGGCCCGAGCGAGCCGGGCCGCTCTGCTCGAGTCGGGGTGGCGGGGCCGGCCAGCCTGCTCGAGGCCGAGCGGGCCCAGGCGCTGCGCGCCCGCGCCCGCTCCGGCTCGGTCGCCTTCGCCTGTGGCGTCCGCTTCGCCTGCCAGGCCGACCATCCCGCCCGCTCGAAGGCGTGGGCGCAAGCCTTGCAGGCGCAGTTCCGGCCGCTCGACGGCCCCCACAACGGCCTCGCCCCCCGACGCGTCTGGCCCTGGCAGCGCGCCGGCTTCGACCGCGCCCTGCGCGAGCGGCAGCCGGAGACGGGGATGCTGCTCACCGCCGCCGAGCTGGTGCCGCTTTTCGACCCCAGCGGCAGCGACCGGCTCGCCGAGCTCCCCCAGGCCGGCGCCCGGCAAGTGCCGCCGCCGCTCGACCCGATAAGTACTGTCGGCGGCGAGGAGGGGCGGCCGTTCGCGCTCGCCACCTTCCCCGGCCGCGAACACGAGGTCCGCCTCAGCCGGACGGCGGCACGCACCCACCTGCACCTGATCGGGCCGCCCGGCTCCGGCAAGACCTCCACTCTGCTGCGGCTCGCGCTCGGCTCGGCCGAGTCGGACGGCACCGGCATCTGGGAAGCCAAAGGCGACCTTGCCCGCGCCTTCCTCCTCGCCCTCCCATCGGCCGGCTATGAGCGGCTCTGTCTGGTCGACCTCGCCGACAGCGAGCTGGTGGTCGGGATCAACCCGCTCGAGGCACACACAGACGAGGAGCGGGAGCGGGTCGCCGACGACACGCTCTCGATCTTCAAGCGCCGCTTCCACCGCTTCTGGGGACCGCAAACCGACGACCTCTTCAAAGGCGCCCTCCGCACCCTCCTCCTGGTACCCGGCTCGACGCTGCTCGAGCTGCCGCTTCTGCTCACCGACCCCGGCTTTCGCGCCAAGTATCTGCGCGAGGTGAGCGATCCGATCGCGCTCGGCCCCTTCTGGCAGCGCTACGAACAGCTCTCACCGCAAGCGCAGGCGCAGGCGATCGGGCCCGTCCTGAACAAGCTGCGCGACTTCCTCTTCCGCTCCCGCCTGCGCGCCATGCTCGGCCAAGCCGAATCGACGATCAGCTTCGAGCAGGCGCTCGCCCACCGCCTGATCATGGTCATGAACCTGCCCAAAGGCTCCGGCCGCGAGCAGGCAGAAGTCGTCGGCGCCTTCTCGCTCGCCAAGCTCTGGCAAGCCGCCCTCGCCCGCGCCGACCTCCCCGAACGCGAACGGACCGACTTCCACTGCTACCTGGACGAGTTCCAGAACTTCCTCCACCAAGAGGACTTCGCCGAGATCCTCGCCGAAGCCCGCGCCCTACGGCTCTCGCTCTGCCTCGCCCACCAGACGCTCGCCCAGCTCTCCGAGCGCGAGACCGCCCTCCTGCTCAACCTGGTCCGCAACCTCGTCTGCTTCCAGCCCGGCCACGAAGACGCCGGCCGGCTCGCCCGCGCGCTCGCCCCCTCCTTCAGCGCCGACGATCTGCACCGGCTCGGCCCCTACGAGATCGCCGTCCGCCTCACCAAAGACGGCGCCACCCAGCGCCCCTTCTCCGCCCGCACCCTCTCCCCACCCGTCTTCGACGCCGCGCCCTGGATCGCCCACTGCCGCCAGCAGCTCCCGACCGCCGTGCCGGCAGCACCGGAGCTGGATCTGCGCGCCGTCGCCGAGGACGCCTGGCCGAAGCTCGAGGCGGGAGACCGGCAGACGCTGCTCAGCCAGCTGCAGCCGCTGCTCTCGCAGCCGCGGCCGACACTGAGCGAGCGCGTCGAGCTGCTGCTCGCTCTGCCCGAGGAGAGCTACCGCCACTACCAGCAGCTGAGCGCAACGCTGCGCCAGCTCGAGCGGGCGCGCCTGCTCGCGCTCAGCCGCGACGAGATCACGCAGCGCATCCTCGCAAGCGCGGCACGGCGACACAGCGATCCGGAACGTGGCGAGGAGACAAGGCGGCGGCACCTATCCACGCTCGACGACGAGCAGTGGGCCTCGGCGGTCGAGCAGGAACGGCTCGAGCGGCTGCAACGGCTCTCCGGCCTGCGCTACGGGCGGCCGCTCGACGAGATCGAGGTCGCGATCCGCCGCCGCCTCGGCGCCAGCATCCCCACCGCCGCCGAGGACGGCGTCGAACGCGCCGCCGCATGACCCGCCCCAACCTGATCGATCAGGCGGCCGTCCTACCGGAGCGTGACCTCCTGCTGCTCGACCTGCTCCTGCAGCACCGCTTCCTCACCCGCCGCCACATCCAGACCCTCTACTTCAGCGCCCACCACGACCCCCACAGCGGCAACCTCACAGCAACAAGAACGCCGCGCGCGGCGCAGCGGCGGCTGCAGCTGCTCCGCCGGCGTGGCCTGCTCGTCCGCCGCTACCTCGCCGGCCCGGACGGCCGCCGCGACCCGGAGCCCTACTTCTGCCTGACCGCAGACGGCGCCGGCCTCGCGTGCGCCCGGGCTGAGCTCACCGCTGCCGAACGGCGCAAGCACGCAAGCGGCGCGCTCGCCAACCCGCTGTTTGTCCGCCACGCACTCGCCGCGGCCGAGCTGCACTGCGCCCTCGCCACCGCCGCCCGCGCCCAGCACGACCACGAGTGCCGGCCGCAGTGGTGGCGCGGCGAAGACGCAACCGCCGCCTTGTTCAATGACCGGGGTGTGAAGGTGCTGCTGCGGCCGGACGGCTACACCCGCTACCGCGCCGGCGACGACATCCACCACCTGCTGACAGAGATCGACCTCGGCACAATGCCGCTGCCGCGGTTGCGCTCGAAGCTCGAGCTCTACCGCGCCTACGCCCGCTCCCGCGCCTGGCAGGAGCGCTACCCCGTCTTCCCCAAGCTGCTCCTACTCACCACCGCCGAGCGGCGCATCAGCCGGCTACTCGAGCAGCTCGGATCGCTGCGCGAGCTCGTGCTGCTCGCCAGCACGCATCAGCAGGTGCACCTGCAGGGGCCGCTCGCCCCGATCTGGCGGCAGCCCGGACGACCCGGGTTGCGGCCGCTGCTCGAGCCCGGCTGACCAGGCCGCACCGACACGCCCTGAAGCGCAGCCGCCTCTGGCTGCCCGGCTCCTCCGCCGGCCCCGAACCATGTGTCCAGCGAACCGACCACCAACACCACCCTCGCACTCGCCGTCTGGCCCACCCCGAACAGGCGGCGCGCCCACTACCTCGCCGCCGGCCGCGGCGGGCATCCGATCCAGCCCGAGCTCGCCGCGCGCGCGATCCTCGCCTACAGCGATGCCGGAGACCTGATCGTCGACCCCTGCTGCGGGATCGGCACCGTCCTCGTCGAGGCGATCCAGCAGGGCCGGCGCGCGATCGGCATCGACACCGATCGGACGGCGGCGGCGCTCGCGATCGCCAACATCAGCCACGCCCGCCAGCAGGGCGCGCCGGGCCGCGCCGCCGTGCTCGAAGGCGACCCGGCCCGGCTGCCGCAGCTGCTCGCGAAGGCGCAGCCGCTGCTCACGCCGAAACCGACCGCGCAGGTGCGGCGCCACCCGGCCGGCAGCGTCCAACTCATCCTCACCGCCGCTCCCCGAACGCCGCACAGCCAGCTGCTCGCAGCATGGACGGGCGTGCTCGCCCCGGGCGGCTTCCTGCTCCTTGTCCACGAGCAGCAGCGCCGAGCAACCGCCGGGCTGGGCGACCTCGTCGCGAGCGTCGAGCGGGCGGGGCTCGAGTACTGGCAGCACGTGATCGCCTTCCGCAGCAGTGCCGGCGACCCG
>Ga0335081_10015274_pt1 | contig 12417 bp, 11 predicted proteins | sample Lox_Sample_35_FD_206713 | JGI IMG/M metagenome (GOLD analysis project Ga0335081, IMG submission 206713) | Soil microbial communities from Loxahatchee National Wildlife Refuge, Florida, United States - Lox_Sample_3.5 | ecosystem: Environmental > Terrestrial > Soil > Wetlands | place: USA...
CGCAACGCCGACGGCCGGCTGGAGGTCTTCGGCGTCAACGCCCAGGGCCACATCTGGCACACCTGGCAGACCACGCCCAACGGCAACTGGGTCGGCAGCTGGGCCGAGCTGTACACCAACAACGACAGCCTGACCATGCTGAACGTCGCGCGCAACGCCGACGGCCGGCTGGAGGTCTTCGGCGTCAACGCCCAGGGCCACATCTGGCACACCTGGCAGACCGCGCCAAACAACGGCTGGGTCGGCAGCTGGGCCGAGCTGTACACCAACAACGACGCCCTCACGTCACTGCGGGTCGTGTCCAACGCCGACGGGCGGCTGGAAGTCTTCGGGATCAACGCCCAGGGGCACATCTGGCACACCTGGCAGACCGCGCCGAACAACGGATGGATCGGCAGCTGGGCCGAGCTGTACAGCAACGCCGACAGCCTGGCCATGCTGGACGTCGGGCACAACGCCGACGGGCGGCTTGAGGTCTTCGGCGTCAACGCCCAGGGGCACATCTGGCACACCTGGCAGACGACGCCGGGCGGCAACTGGATCGGTGACTCGCGTTACCTACACCTGGCCGAGCAGTACCAGGTGGAAAGCGAATGGTGCTGGTCGGCGACGACCGTCAGCATCACCCGCTACTACGACCCCGCGGCCACATGGACGCAATGTTCGCTGGTCAACAAGGCGTTCGGCCAGACGACCTGCTGCCAGAACGGAAGCAGCGCCGCCTGCAACCAGCCGTGGTACCCGGATCAGGCGCTCACCATCACCGGCCACCTCGCCTCGACCGCCGGCGGCAAACCGTCGCTCCAGACCGTCATGAACGAGATCAACGACGGGCACCCCGTGTCGATCGCGATCTACTGGAATGGCGGCGGCGGCCATAACCCGGCGGTCGACGGGTACGACGAAGATCCCGTCACACCCACGATCGACCTTCAGGATCCCATCTACGGCCCATCGACCCAGGACTTCAACTCGTTCCCGTCCAGCTACCAGGGCGGCGCGAGCTGGGGCGAGTCCTACTTCACGAAATAGCCTGGAGGTAAGAGCATGCCACTTCGATATGCCGCCGAGCCGGCTAACGGGACCAATCTCGTCCGCGCCGGGCTGAACCGGCTCTCGACCCGGCCGAACCGCCTGAGCGAGGCCGGCGCCGACCCCAACGCACTCCAGGTGACACAGCCGCACGCCGTCTACGATCTGCGGGCCGATGCGGTCGCCAGCGGTGGGGGCCTCGAATCCGCGGTCTTCTCGGGTTTCCGCTACCTCGTCGGGGATGGGGACACCAGTCTGGCCGCGGCGGAGGTGCAGGCCGATACCGCGGGGAACGCGACCTTGCTGGCGAACCTCAACTACGGGCCGTTCGTCGCGGCCACCGCGCAGGCCCTGCCCAGGATCGCCGCGCTGGCCCCGGTGAACGCCGGGTCCTACGAGGTCCGGGCGCTGCGGTTTGCCGCGATCGGTCTCATGGCGCTCTGGCTCAAGCCCGAGGCCGGCGGGGCCGACATCATCTACCCGCTCGCTCCCGCACCGCCGGGGCTGCGGGCTGATCAGCCCTATTCCGCTGACGATTTCCTCCGGGCCGTTCGTCCCCTGGCCCAGCGGCGGTCGGCGGAAAGCGGCCGGACCATGGTTCCCTGAGCGCCGGGAAGCACGGGAAAGCCAAGAACGCGGGGGAAGCGAGGAAGGCGGGGGAGGCAGCCTCCCCCGCCTGGCGGGGCGGTGGATAACGCCGGGCCGGCGGGGTGGCTGGTCGTGGCCTCGGCCGGGCGGCCGGTGCCGGCGCCGATGGCGCGGAAGGCCGTCGCGATCTGCTCCCGGCCGGCTCCGCCGGCGAGCATCACGTGGAACAGGATCCGCGCCTTGAGCGGGTCAAGGAGCCCGGCCCCGATCAGGCCGCGGCCACGCAGGTCACGTTCGGACCCGGGGTAGGAGTAGGTCCGCGCCAGCACGAGGCCGGCCCCGGCGCGGGAGGCGATCACCACCGGGATCCGGGCGGCCAGGGCACCCAGGCGGTCCGCGAGCCCGGCCGGCACGTGGCCGGCGCCGAACCCGGCCCCGATCGCGGGCACCAGCGCGATGACATCGGGGATCGTGAGGCTCGCCCCGGGCACCCGGAGGATGTCGTGCACCTCCAGGTCGGCGCCCGCCGCGTCCAGGCCCGGGACCGCGGCCACCAGGTCAGCGCCGTTGAGGCCCGGGGCCACCCCGCGCGCCGCGCGGCCGTCCTCCGCCGGGCTGGGGGCGTGCGTGCTCGCGATCGTCCCGCCCAGCGTGAACAGCGCCACCTTCATGGAGACCATTGTCCCTGCCGGGGGCGGGCCCCGCCGCCTGTGGAGGGGACACAAGCGGCGGGGTGCGGATGGTTCTGGCGGTGTAGCGGGCCACGCGCGTGAACCTGCTCATGCCCCCGGAGATGCTGGCGATCACCCCCATCATGACGCCCCGGCCAGCCGCGCGCGCGGGATCCGGCCCGACGCGCCCGGGGAGCCGCACCCCATTTAACCGCTTATCGCCCGTGGACGGCGACCGAGTATCCGCCCGGGGCCGGCCGGCGGCGCCACCCGGGACCGCCCTGCACCGGACGGCGGCCCGGAAGACATCGAGGTCAAAAGTGGGTTGCGATATCTTTTGACAGTGACTATCTTTTTAGATGTGCTTCCGAAAGGATGTGACTGTCATGGAGAAGCTGGGTGCCCGCCGGTGGTGGGCACTGATCGCCGTGGCCGCGAGCATGCTGGTGGTCGGGCTGGACCTCACGGTGCTGAACCTCGCCCTGCCCAGCATCGGCACCGCGCTGCACGCGTCAACCAGCGACCTGCAGTGGTTCAACGATGCCTACAGCCTCGTGCTGGCGGCGGCGGTACTGCCCGCCGGCCTGCTTGGTGATCGTTACGGCCGCAAGAGAGTGCTGATGATCGCGCTGACGATCTTCGGGGTGAGCTCGGCCGCCTGCTCGTACGCCACGAGCTCGGGTCAGCTGATCGCCGCGCGCGCCGTCCTCGGCCTCGGCGCCGCCGCGATCATGCCGCTGGCCCTGGCCATCATCCCCGTGCTGTTCGCTCCGGAGGAACGCCAGAAGGCGACCGCCGTAATGGCGTCCACGATCTTCCTGAGCTTCCCGATCGGCCCGCTCGTCGGCGGCTCAATGCTCGACCACTTCTGGTGGGGTTCGGTTTTCCTGATCAACGTCCCGGTCGTGGTCGCCGCGCTGATCGCGGTGGCGGTCCTGATGCCGGAATCGCGCAGCGCGCAGCGCCCGGGAATCGACGTCGCGGGCGTCCTCATCTCCAGTGCCGGGCTGGCCGGGCTGACCTACGGCTTCATCCGGGCCGGCCAGGACGGCTGGGGCAATGCGGGCACGATCGCGGCCATCGCGGCCGGGGCCCTGGCGCTGGCCGCGTTCGTCGTCTGGGAACGCCTGCTGACCCGGCGCGCCGCGCGGGCCGCCACGGTCCCGGGCTCGCCCGGGACCGTGCGGCCGCTGATCGAGCTGGCGCTGTTCCGGTCCGCCGGGTTCAGCTGGGGCACCATCATGGCCACGCTGGTGTCGTTCGCGATGTTCGGCATCCTGTTCGCGATGCCGCAGTACTTCCAGGAGGTCCGCGGGACCGACGCCTTCGGCAGCGGGCTGCGGATGCTGCCGCTGATCGGCGGCATGCTGGTCGGCATGATCGGCGGGACCCGCCTGCAGAGCCCGCGCCGGAACGCCGCGGGCCTGCCCGGCGAGCCGCTTGCCGGGGCCAGGTCCATGGTCGCCACCGGGTTCGCGGTGATGGCGGCCGGGCTCGCGCTGGGCGCCCTGACCAGCGTCACCAGTGGCACGGCTTTCGCCTCGGCCTGGTTCGCGCTCAGCGGCCTCGGGCTGGGGATCGCCATGCCGTCCGCGATGAACGCGGCGCTGGGGGCGCTGTCGGCCGAACGCAGCGGCGGGGGATCCGCGCTGATCACCGCGATGCGCCAGGTCGGGGCGACGATCGGGGTCGCGGTCCTCGGCACCGTGCTGAACAACGTCTACCAGGCCGGGCTGGCGCCCGCGGCGCTGCCCGCCCCGGTGGCCGACGTGGCCAAGAGCAGCGTCACGGCGGGGGTGGCGGTCGCGCACGAGCTGGGCTCGGCGGAACTGCTGACGGCGGTGCGGACGGCGTTCGTGCACGGGCTGGACATCATGCTGTGGACCTGCGGCGGGATCGCGCTCGCGAGCGCGCTGCTGGCCCTGGCCTTCCTGCCGCGCCGGACCCGGGCACGCGCCGCGCAGACCGAATCCGTCCCCGCCGGTACCGGTGAAACCGGACCGCAGCGGGCAGAATTGAGGACATGACAGAGACTCCCGGCCCGCCCGGCGGCCTGCGGGAACGCAAGAAGGCCCGGACCAGGGCCGCCATCCGCGAGCAGGCGCTGCGGCTGTTCCGCGCGCAGGGCTACCAGGCCACCACCGTGGAGCAGATCGCCGCGGCGGCCGAGGTCTCGCCGAGCACGTTCTTCCGGTACTTCCCCACCAAAGAGGACGTCGTCCTGCAGGACGACATGGAAGCGCTGATGCTCGAGGCGTTCGAGCGGCAGCCACCGGAGATCGGCCTCGTCGCCGCGATCCGGGCGGCCATCCGCGAGATTCAGGGCGCGATGGACGAGGCGCACTGGGAGAAGATGCGCCAGACGACCGAGCTGGCGATGACGATCCCCGAGGTCAGGGCGCGGGCGCTGGACGATTTCTCGCGGACTATCACCATGATGGCCGACGCGGCGGCCAAGCGCACCGGCCTCAGCCCGGACGACCTGCGGGTGCGGGCCGTCGCGGGCGCGATCTTCGGCGTGGTCCTGGCGGTCACGGCACCGTGGGAGGACTACAGCGGCACGCACATCAACGCGGACATGTTCGCGCGGATGGACGCGGGCCTGGCCGAGCTGGAGAACGGCCTGCGCCTCTAGGCCCGCGGCCTCCCCTGGGAGCGGGGAATGTTGAGGATTCAAGTATCGTTATGCGTCCCGCCGGACCTTGCGGCACCGGGGCGGGCAGGCCGCCCGCGGCGGGCCCGGTAAGGAGGAGCCATGCCAGCCGTTACCGTCGAGGACACCCTTGTCCTGCCGCGCGTCGCCGAGCCCGACCCGGGTACCTCGGCCGAGCGCGCGGTCCGCACGATCACCACCGCGCCCAAGGGCTACGAGGGCGAGGGCTTCCCGGTCCGCCGGGCTTTCGCCGGGGTCGACCTGCGGCAGCTGGACCCGTTCATCCACATGGACCAGATGGGCGAGGTCGAGTACGCGCCGGGCGAGCCGAAGGGCACACCGTGGCACCCGCACCGCGGCTTCGAGACCGTGACCTACATGATCGACGGGATCTTCCGCCACCAGGACTCCAACGGCGGCGGCGGGCTGATCACCGACGGCGACACGCAGTGGATGACGGCCGGCGGCGGCATCCTGCACATCGAGGAGCCCCCCGAGGAGGTCGTCATGAAGGGCGGCCTGTTCCACGGCTTCCAGCTCTGGGTCAACCTGCCCGCCACACTGAAGATGACCCAGCCCCGGTACCAGGACATCCGGGCCGGCCAGGTGAAGCTGCTCAGCTCACCGGACGGCGGCGCGCTGGTGCGGGTCATCGCCGGCGAGGTCGGCGGTTACCAGGGACCGGGCGTGACGCACACGCCGATCACGATCGTGCACGCGACGCTGTCCCCCGGCGCGCAGCTGCGGCTGCCGTGGCGGGCCGACTTCAACGCGCTGGGCTATGTGCTGGCCGGCTCCGGTACCGTCGGCGCGGACCGCCGGCCGGTCACGATGGGCCAGCTGGCCGCGTTCGGGCCAGGGGACACGATCACCGTCGCGGCGGGCCGCCGGCCGGACGGCCCCGGTTCCCAGCTGGACATCCTGCTGCTGGGCGGCCGGCCGATCCGGGAGCCGGTCGCCGCGTACGGCCCGTTCGTCATGAACACCCGGGAAGAGCTGGTGCAGGCGTTCGAGGACTTCCAGGCCGGCCGGCTCGGCAGCATCCCGGCCGCGCCCGCGGCGGTCCCGGCGGAGCCGCACCCCGGTCACGACGTGCTGTGACCGCGGGGCGGCGAGTACCGCAACCGCGCCGGAGACCGCGACGGCCGTGCCGGGCCGGGTGAGCCCGCTCAGCACGGCCGTTTCGCGCCGTCCCGGGGGTCAGGGGCGGGAGTCAGCGGCGGCGGTTCAGCTGCAGCGCCAGGACCGGGCAGCCGCTCACCGCGCGCCGGGCCTGGCGTTCCAGCGCGGGCGGCACCGGCCGCGGGTCGATCAGGGGGTATCCCCATTCGTCCAGGCTGATCATCTCGGGCAGCAACTCGGCGCAGGCGCCGTGCCCGGAGCACTCGATCGGATTGACGCGGAGCTGCTTGCCCGTTAGCTGCTTTTCCATCTCAGCTCCAGTCCTCTTCACTGACCGCCGCGCCCGCCGGCAACGGCAGGAACGGCCGGCGGGCGGAGGCCGAGCAGACGCCCCGCTCGTGCTGCCGCAGCTCCGCGGCGAAGACGTCCAGGGCGCTCCGCACGAAGCGCATCGAGCCGTCCGGGTGACTGCACGCGCCCCGCCCGGTGACCAGGCCGGCCCAGCGTTCAATGTTGGCGCGGACCTGCGGGCTGGGCCGCGGCCCGGCCAGCGTGGCCAGCCCGTCCGCGATGCGCGGCAGCCCGTTCAGGCACGGCCCGCACTGGCCGGCCGACTCCAGGGCCAGGTAACGGGCGACGCGCGCCGTCTCGGCGAGGCCGCAGTGGCTGGCCGGCAGCGCGACCAGCACGCCCGCTCCGATGCTGGCGCCCGCCCGCGTCAGCGCGGCGTTGTCGAGCGTCAGCCCGGCGGCGCGGGACGCCGCCAGCCACGTGCCGTGGTAACCGCCGGCCAGGACGGCCTGGGCCGGGCCATCCGTGCCGTCGGTGCCGAGGTCGGCCCCGAGCAGGCTGCGCAGCGGGGTCCCGATCGCCGCCTCCACGATGCGGACCGTGCCGTCCGCGTGGTGGATGGTGCTGAGCATGCTGCCCGGCTCGGCGTGCGTGCCGACCTGCCGGAACCAGCCCGCGCCGTACCGGGCGATGAGCGCGATGTGCGCGAGGGTCTCGACGTTCTGGACGAGCGTCGGCGCGCCGTTCACCCCGCGCTCGAAGACCCGGGGCGGCGTGAAGGTGGGCAGCGCGAGGCCGCCGTTGAGCAGGTTGACCATGGCCGTCTCCTGCCCCGCCAGGAACCGCGCGGGCGCCTCGGCGAGCTGCACGGGCACCCGGTCGATCCGGGCGGACCAGCGGTCGGAGAGGGCGCGCCGCAGGGCCGCCGTGAACTGCTCGCCCCGGGTGTTGTGCACGTACAGGCAGGCCTCCTGGGCGCCGACGGCCTCGGCGGCGAGCTGCAGCCCGTCGAGCACGAGGTGCGGCGCCAGCCAGAGCAGGGACGCGTCCTTGCTGGCCGCGGGCTCACTCTCCGCGCCGTTGGCGACGACGAACGCCCGGCCGCCCGCCCCGGCGACCGCTTCGAGCTTCCGGTACACGGGGAAGGCCGCGCCACCGCGCCCGGTCAGCCCGGCGGCCTGCAGATCGCCGGCGAGCTGCAGCGGTGCGTTCCGGTAGGGGATGAAGCCGTGACGGGCCAGGTGCTCGCGGAGCCCGTCCGGCTCACCGGGGCCGGCGGGCAGCAGCCGCGGGAGCCCGTCGGGGCGGGACCTGGAGGCGGTGGCTTCACCGCGTCGCAGGGGCATAGTGGGCACGCTCATTAGGGATCTGCTTTCACGAGTCGGCGGTCAGGCTCCGCGGCGGCTACGGGACGGGCCAGGCTCTGCGGTGTCAGGGGACGGTGATCCGGTCACGCGGCGGCGCCGGACGCCCGGATCCGCGCGGCCTGGGCGCGGGGCGGTTCAGCAGCGCGCTGACCCGCTGGGCTCGCGGCACCTCGCGGGCGACGGAGGCGATGCGCCAGGCCAGTGCGGCCGCGACGACCGCCGCACAGGCCAGGGCCAGGATGAGCAGCAGCCCGTGCTGAAGGTCGGTGCTGGAGCCGATGCTGTGCGCGAAGGCAATGGGCCAGCTGGCGTACGCCAGCCAGTGCACGGCCTTCCACACCTTCCGGTTGAGCCGGCCGCGAACCAGGCTGGTGATGATCAGCGCCAGCATGATGTCCAGGGAGACGGCGCCGATGCCGAGCCAGAAGGTCTCATAGCCGGACGTGAAGGGGACCACCGCGGAGATCAGCGGGATGCTGACGAAGCTGTCCATGACGGCGGTCACGATGTGGATGGCGAGGAAGATCACCGCCAGCAGCGACAGGTTCCTGTGCAGGTTCGTGACGGCGAACCGGGGCAGCCCGGGCAGCCGGCCCTGCCGGTTGACCAGGATGCCCAGCGCCATCACGGCGGTGAACAGCAGGAGGGAGACGATCCCGGTCGCCCGGCTGGCGTACCAGGGAGCGGTGCTCGCGGTAATTCCGTTCATATCCCCCACCCTGGCCGGCCCGTTGTCGCTGAAGCTGGAAGATTCCTCTGTGCCCGCTCAGAAGAATGAACGGACATCAGGAGCCGCCGGAGGTCGAGTGGCTGGTGCCGGAACTCGATGACGGCGCCGACGACCCGCTGCTCAGGCCCGAACTGGACGAGCTCGAACTGGACGAACCGGAGGTCGACGAACCCGAGGACGACGAACCCGAGCCGGTGGACCCGGAGCCGATGCTGGTCGAACCGGAGCTCTGGGTACCCGACGACGAGCCGGTCGAGGACGACGATCCCGACGTGGAGGTCCCGGTGGATGACGTCCCGCTGCTGTGTGAGCCGGGCAGCGCGAGCGTGATGACTCCCGCCGCCGCCACGCTGGCCAGGCCGACCGTCGCGGTCGTCGTCTGGATCCGGCTGCGCCCTCGGGCCCGCGCCGCGACGGCGCGCAGGACGTTGTCTCGCTTCGGGGTGTTCATGATAGGCAGTCTGCCGCCCGCCTCTTCAAACCTGCTCTGCACCAGTTCTCAGCCACCTATGAGCCGTGACGCCATCGGTTCCGCCCGGGTCCGGGCCTGCCCTTCCCCATTTAATACTTAAAGTGGTCGTTTAATTACCCACAATCACGAAGCTGGGCTCATTGGGTATACGCACCTCGGGGCCGCGCGGATTGGCAGCGACCAGCGCCGGGGCCGCCCGCCGCCGGGGCCGCCGGGGCCACCAAGCCATCAGAGATAGCGACCGACCTAGCGTTAAGAATTTTTTCGTACATATTAACGAAGATATCGCCCGCGTTCGAGAGGCGGCCCGGCATCCGGGGCTGCCGGGTCACGGATGACCGAGGCAGTGCCCGGGGCAGGCGAATTCGCCGCGCAGCGACAGCGTGCCGCAGGTGCGGGCGCCCGCCATGGGGCGCGGCCGGCCGGCGCGGCCACCGAGTACGGGTGAGTGCCGGTCAGGGGTTACGGATCTGGGATTTACTGCCAGGATGACTGGCATGACAGACAGCCGCAAGGACGCGGCCAGCTTCCGGGCCGCGCGCGATCTCCTGCTCCGCCACCGCGATGACTACGACGCCGCCAGGGCCGAATTCTCCTGGCCTGAGCTGGACGAGTTCAACTGGGCGCTGGACTGGTTTGACGTGATCGCCATCGAACATCCCGACCGGACCGCCCTGCGTATCGTCGCCCCGCCCGGGCCCCCGGCCGGCACGGACAGCCCGGCGGCCAATGGCGACCGGGGCACCCGGATCAGCTACGCGCAGATGGCCGAACGCTCCAATCAGGTGGCCAACTGGCTGCGCGAGGCCGGGGTCCAGCGCGGGGACCGACTGCTTGTCATGCTCGGCAACATCGCGCCGCTCTGGGAGACGATCCTGGCCGCGATGAAGCTCGGCGCGGTGATCATCCCCACGTCGACGCTGCTCGGGCCGCCGGATCTGGCCGACCGGATCACCCGCGGCCACGTCCGGCACGTGATCACCGAATCGGTGCACGTGCCGAAGTTCCGTGAGGTGCCGGGCGACTGGACGCGGATCGCGGTCGCGCCGACGATCGCGGGGGCGACCGGGCCGGCGCCCGCCGACCCGGCCGGGACACCGGCAGCGACACCGGTCGGGCCCGCGCCCGGCACCTGGCTCGCCTACGAGAACTCGCGCACCGCGAGCCGCCAGTTCACCCCGGACGGCGGCACCCGGGCCAGCGACCCGCTGCTGCTCTACTTCACGTCCGGCACCACGGCCAAGCCCAAGCTGGTGCAGCACACGCACGCGTCCTACCCGGCCGGGCACCTGTCGACCATGTACTGGATCGGGCTGCGCCCCGGCGACGTGCACCTGAACATCTCCTCCCCCGGCTGGGCCAAGCACGCGTGGAGCAACGTCTACGCGCCGTGGAACGCGGGCGCGACGGCGCTGATCTTCGGCTACGACCGGTTCTCGGCCGAGAACCTGCTCCAGGTGCTCGCCGAGGAGCACGTCAGCACGTTCTGCGCGCCTCCCACGGTCTGGCGGATGCTGATCCAGGCCGACCTGGCCGCCTGTGACGTGAGCGCGCTGCGGGAGTGCCTGGCCGCCGGGGAACCGCTCAACCCAGAGGTCATCGAGCAGGTCCGGGCCGCGTGGGCGATCACCGTCCGGGACGGCTACGGGCAGACGGAAACGACCGCGCAGGTCGGCAACACGCCAGGCCAGAGGGTCCAGCCGGGCTCGATGGGGCGGCCGCTGCCCGGGTACGAGATCACCCTGATCGATCCCGTCACCGGCAAGCAGGCGGACGAGGGGGAGATGTGCCTGGACCTGAGCCGCCGCCCGCTCGGCCTGATGACCGGCTACCTCGGTGACGCCGGGCAGGAGGCCGAGGCCATGCGGGACGGCTATTACCACACCGGCGACGTCGCCGGGCGGGACGCCGGCGGTTACATCACCTACGTCGGGCGCACCGACGACGTGTTCAAGGCGTCGGACTACCGGATCTCGCCGTTCGAGCTGGAAAGCGTTCTTATCGAGCACGAGGCGGTCGCCGAGGCGGCGGTGGTGCCCGCGCCCGATCCGGTACGGCTGTCGGTGCCGAAGGCGTATGTCAGCCTCGCACCCGGCCGCGAGCCGTCGGCTGAGGTGGCTAAGTCGATCCTGGCCTTCGGCCGCGAGCGGCTCGCGCCGTACAAGCGGGTGCGCCGGATCGAGTTCGCCGAGCTGCCCAAGACCATCTCGGGCAAGATCCGCCGGGTCGAGCTACGGAGCCAGGAAAACCAGCGCGCCGGGAACGCGGCCGCGCCCGGCCACGACCCGGACGCGGCCGACGGCCCGTTCCGCCCCGGCCCCTCCCCCCGCGGCACCGCCGAATTCTGGGAAGACGACTTCCCAGACCTGCCCTGACCGGGCTCCCCCTTGGGGGAACCCGCTGATGTGGGCAGCGTTTTCGGCGAATATCCCTGAAAACCATCGCTGCCCACATCGGGCGGGGCAAGGGGGGCGTTAGCTGGTGACGTCGGCGGAGGTGAAGCGGGCCCAGGCGATCGATCCGAAGATCACCAGGTACACCCCGAACGACAGCAGGCCCTTCAGCAGTGTCCCGGAGTCGACCGGCACCCGGAGCAGCGCGTCGAACGAGTTCCACCAGTGCGTGGGCAGGTACGGCTGGATGACCGCGAACTGCGGCACCTGGTCCGCGACCTCGCTGGCCACGACGAAGATGGCCAGCGCGGCGATCGCGCCGATCGCGTGCTCGGTGAAGGTCGAGACGGCCAGGCCGATCGCGCCGAGCGAAGCCATCGCGGCGGCCACGTAGAGGCTGACGAACACCAGCCGCAGGATGCCCTCGGCCAGCGGGACGGTGGTGCCGGACAGCAGCGTCACCGGCCCGATCGGGAACAACGCGGCGCCCACGGCCAGGGCCACGCCGGTGACCACGAACGTGACCGCGAGCGCGAACACGACGATCACCGCGTACTTGACGGCGAGCAGCCGGGTCCGGCCGGCCGGCACGGCCAGCAGGTAACGCAGCGTCCCGTACCCGGCCTCGCCCGCGATCGAGTCGCCCGCGACCACGGCCACGACCACCGGCATCACCAGCGTGAGCAGGATGGTCAGCGCGATGAAGCTGAGGAAGATCCCGTTCCCGGTGAGCTGGGTGACGAAGGAGAGACCGCCTCCGCCGCCTCCGCCGCCCCCGCCGCGCGGATGCGACGCCAGCCGCAGCCCGACCCCGATGAGGATCGGGAAGAGCGCGGTCACGGCCAGCAGCAACTGGTTCCGCCGGCGCAGGAAAACCTGGCGCAGCTCGGAGCGGAAGAAGCGCAGCCAGGCCCGGGTGGGCCGCACCCGGATCGGGCCGACGGACGGGGCGGCCCCCGGGGCAGGGGATTCGATCGCGGTTGCCTCAGCCATCGACGTCAAACCCCTCTCCGGTCAGCCCGACGAACAGATCTTCCAGGCTGGGCGCCACGACGGCCAGGCCACGGACACCGATTCCCGCATGGACAAGATCCGCAC
>Ga0335081_10015276_pt1 | contig 12416 bp, 9 predicted proteins | sample Lox_Sample_35_FD_206713 | JGI IMG/M metagenome (GOLD analysis project Ga0335081, IMG submission 206713) | Soil microbial communities from Loxahatchee National Wildlife Refuge, Florida, United States - Lox_Sample_3.5 | ecosystem: Environmental > Terrestrial > Soil > Wetlands | place: USA: Florida...
ACGGCGAGGTGCGGGCGGTGCCACCCGCCGGCATGGCGCTGCTGCGGCGGCTGATGGTGCAGCCGGGCCGGGTGGTGTCCCGGAAAGAACTGCTTGCCCAGTTGCCCGGCGGCGGCGCCGACACCCACGCGGTGGAGACCGCGATGGCGCGCCTGCGCTGCGCGTTGGGTGCACCCGGTGTCATCCAGACCGTCGTGAAGCGCGGGTACCGGCTCGCCGTCGACCCGGCCGAATGCTGATCCTGGTCGCCCACGGCACGCGCAGCGCCGTCGGCTTGCAGACGATCGGGGAGATCTCCGACGCGGTCTCGCGCCGGATCGGGCCGCTGCGGATGGCTTTCGTCGATGTGCTCGGACCGAACCCGGCCGAAGTGCTGAGCGGCGCAGCCGAACCCGCGATCGTCATGCCCGCGTTTCTGGCGTCGGGCTATCACGTGCACACCGACCTGCCGGCGAGAATAGCCGAGAGCGGCCGCACCGACGCCGGTGTTACCGCGCCCCTGGGCCCCGATCCGGTGTTGGGCGCGGTGATGCACGACCGGCTGATCGAGGCTGGCTGGCGGCCGGGCGACGTCGTGGTGATGGCCGCGGCCGGGTCTTCGGATCCGCGGGCCCGCCGCGATGTGTACTGTGTCGCAAGGATGTTGGGCCAGCACGTCGGCGAGGTTCATCTGGGCTTCGTGGCCACCGGAGCGCCGCGAGTACACGACGTGGTGGGCGTGCTTCGGGCGAACGGCCGTCGGCGGATCTTCGTCGCACCGTATCTTTTGGCGCACGGACTGTTTCACGACCGGCTGACCCGGTGCGGCGCGACTGCCGTGGCTGCGCCGCTGGGCGCGCACCCGGGCGTCGTCGACGTGATCACCGCCCGCTTCACACCGCTGGGCGCGGACCCGACGCGTCAACCCGCCAAGGCGTAGGCCGACCTCACAAGCTCATGCGCACCTCGTCGAGCGGCACCTTGCCGTCGATGGCCGGCACGCCCTCGGCGCGCAGCATCTCGAGTTGTCGGGTGGCCAGGTGCGCGGCGGGACGGCCCGTCGCGCGGATGACCCGGTGCCAGGGCAGGTCCGCGGAATCCATGCGCATGATCCAGCCGACGATGCGGGGGCTGGAAAGCCCCGCCGCATCGGCAATGTCGCCGTAGGTGGCGACCTTGCCCGGCGGGATGGCCGCGACCAGGGCCCGCACTCGCTCGACCTGCTCGTCGGTGATCGCAGCCACCATTACGCCAGCCGCTCGCGGATCACCGCGGCCGTCTCGGCAGGCAGCGCCAGCGGCACCATGTGATTGCAATCGAAGTCGATCCGCGTGAAGTCGGGCCCGAGGCTGACATCGAGCGCCTCGATCAGCGTGTCGCTGACGTACGGCGGATCGGTGTGGGCGGCCCGCACCAGCGTGGTTCCGGTTCCGCTGCGCGGCACCACAACTGGACGGGCCAGCTCGCCCCAGTAGCTGATCATCGCGGGCAGGCTCAGCCGCCAGCCGACCCGTCCGCCCGGCCAGGGCACCAGGTGTTCGTCGAGTTCGGCGTCCAACGCGGCGGGATCTACGTCGGCCCACGAACCCGCCGCCTTCTCGGCGCGCGCTTCTTCCCGATCGGTGTAGTCCGGCGATGCGAGCATGTCGTCGGCGATCTCGCGCATCCACATGCCGTCCAGGCCGATCGCCGGGTCGAGCAGCACCAGACCGGCGACCAGGTCCGGCCGCTCGGCGGCCAGATTCAACGCGACCGCACCGCCGAACGAATGCCCGACCACCAGCACCGGGCCGTCGGCCTCGGCGCTCAACAGTGCAGCCAACGCCGCCACGTTCACTTCGATGGTCCATGGCGCCGACCACGACGAGCGGCCGTGCCCCACCAGGTCCGGCGCCGCGATCGCGACGTCCGGCAAATGTCCGGTGGCAAGGCTCTCCCAGCGCTTGCCGTGACCCGTCAGACCGTGGATCGCCAGCAGCCGGATTCCCGTGGCCGGGCCGTAGCGGTGCACGTGCAGATCGGCGGACATCTCCTTGATGCTGCCAGAAGCACTCGCAGCTCGTCGGAGCGGCGTCATCCAATCTGTCGGACCCCCGTGGTGTCATGCCGGCATGACGCAACCGCTGCCCCGAGAGTGGGAAGCCGACGCGCGCAGCGTTATCGACCCGGGCGCCCGCGGGCCGGTGCGGCTGCTCGGCGGTCCCGGTACCGGCAAGAGCCGGCTGCTCGTCGACGCCGCGGCCGCCCGCATCGCCGCCGGTGTCGATCCCGAATCGGTTCTGCTGCTGTGTGGTTCGGCTCGCGCGGCCGCCCGTGGCCGCGCCGCCCTGACCGGTGCGTGGTCGCGGTCGGGTGGCCGGGCGGCCATCCGTGAGCCGCTGGTACGCAGCGTGCACTCGTATGCGTTCGCGGTGCTGCGGCTTGCCGCGCGCCGCACCGGCGACCCGCCGCCGCGGCTGGTCACCGGAACCGAACAGGAGGGAATCATCCGCGAGTTGCTGGCCGGCGATCGCGAGGACGGCCAACGCGTCGGGGCCGCCTGGCCGGAGTCGTTGCGACCCGCGCTGACCACCGCAGGGTTTGCCACCCAGCTGCGCGACCTGCTGGCCCGCTGCGCCGAACGCGGAGTCGACCCGGCGCGCCTTCAGCGCATCGGCCGGGCGGCCGGCAGGCCCGAATGGGTGGCCGCCGGTCAGTTCGCCCGGCAGTACGAGCAGGTCATGCTGCTGCGGGCGGCCGCGGGCATGGCCGCGCCGCAGGCCACCGCTCCCGCGCTCGGTGCGGCCGAGCTCGTCGGCGCGGCGCTGGAGGCGTTCGCCGCCGACCCGGGCCTGCTGGCCGCCGAGCACCGCCGCGTACGCGTGCTGCTCGTCGACGACGCGCAGCACCTCGACCCGCAGGCCGCCCGCCTGGTGCGGACGCTGGCCGCCGGGGCCGCCCGCACCGTGCTCGCCGGAGATCCGAACCAGACGGTGTTCGGCTTCCGCGGCGCCGATCCTGCGCTACTTCACATCGATGCCCCGGCGGTGACGCTGACGCGCTCCCATCGCTGCGCGCCGGCGGTCGCCCAAGCCGTCGGCATCGTCGCCGCGCGGCTGCCCGGGAACACCTCGTACCGCGAATTCGACGGCGCCGCAGGTGATCCCGGCTGCGTGTCGCTGCGGCTGGCGGCGTCCCCGCATGCCGAAGCCGCGCTGGCCGCCGATACCTTGCGCCGAGCGCATCTCGTCGACGGGGTGCCGTGGTCGCAGATGGCGGTGATCGTGCGGTCGTTGCCGCGCGCGGGTGCGGTGCTGCCCAGGGCGCTGGCGGCTGCCGGCGTGCCGGTGGCGGCGCCGCCCCAGGCGGCGCCGCCTGCGGAGCTACCGGCGGTGCGCGCGCTGCTGACCGTGCTGGCCGCCACGGCCGGCGAACTCGACGGCGACCAGGCGCTGGAGCTGGTGACCGGCCCGATCGGTCGCGTCGATCCGGTGTCGCTGCGCCGGCTGCGTCGGCTCCTGCGCCGCCGCGATGCTGCCGAACCGGCCCTCGACCCCGCCGAACCGCCCCGTGACTTCGGCCGGCTGCTCGTCGACGTGCTGATCGGCGACGAACGCCAAGTGCCGACCACCCACGCCGGGCCGCTGCGCCGGGTCCGCGCGGTGCTCGGCGCGGCCGCCTGTGCCGATCGGCGGGATCCGCGCTACCCGCTGTGGCAGGCGTGGGGCCGTTCCGGGCTACAGCAGCGCTGGCTCACGGCCAGCGCCCGCGGTGGCGCAGCCGGCGCGCAGGCCGACCGTGATCTCGATGCGGTCACCGCACTGTTCGACATTGCCGACGAGTACGTGTCCCGCACCGCCGGGGCCACCGTGCGCGGGCTCGTGGACCATGTCAGGAATCTGAAACTGCCGCCGACCGACCGCGAACCGCTGGTTGCACCGGACGCTGTCAGCGTTGTGAGCGCCCATGCGGCGCTGGGCCGAGAGTGGGACGTCGTGGTCATCGCCGGCCTGCAGGAGGGGCTGTGGCCCAACACCGTTCCGCGGGATGGCGTGCTGGCCACACAGCAGCTCCTGGACAGGCTCGACGGGGTGATCGCGCCCGTGTCGAGCCGGGCACCGGTGCTGGCCGACGAGCGCCGCCTGCTCGTCGCGGCGCTGGGCCGCGCGCGGCGGCGGTTGCTGATCACCGCGGTCGACGGCGATACCGGTTCGGCCGCAGAGTCCGCGATGCCGTCGGCATTCTTCTGCGAACTGGCCGAGTGGGTCGACGACACCGCGACCGCGCCGCAACCGGCGCCCCGAGTGTTGTCGCCCGCCGCGGTGGTGGGCCGACTCCGTTCGGTCGTGTGCGCCCCGCCCGGCGCCGTTGACGACAGCCGACGTCGTGGCGCGGCAACGCAATTGGCGCGTCTGGCAGAGGCCGGTGTGCCGGGTGCCGATCCGGCGAGCTGGTATGGCATGACCGCGGTCAGCAGTGACGAACCGCTTCACCGCGACGGCCTGCCGGTGACCCTGTCCCCATCTGCGCTGCAGACCCTCTACGACTGCCCGCTGCGGTGGCTGCTGGAGCGGCACGGCGGCACCGACCGGCGTGACCTGCGCTCGACGGCGGGATCGGTGCTGCACGCGCTGATCGCCGACAGCGCACGCTCCGAGTCTCAACTGCTGGCTGACCTGGAAAAATCCTGGACCACAATCCCGTTCGATTCCGAGTGGTATTCGCGAAGCGAGCTGTCGCGGTATCGGGCGATGCTCGCTGCGTTCGCCCGGTGGCGGGCGCAGACCCGCCACGAGCTGACCGAGGTGGGCACCGAGGTCGACGTCGATGGCGTTTTGACCCATCCCGATCCGGACCTTCCCGACGTTCGGGTGCGGGGCCGCGTCGATCGGCTCGAGCGCGACGGCGCGGGCCGGCTCGTCGTGGTGGACATCAAGACCGGCAGGAGCCCGGCCAGCAAGGACGACGCTCAGCGCCATGCGCAACTCGCGATGTACCAGTTGGCCGTCGCCGCCGGGCTGGGCCCCGCAGGCCGGTCGGGGAACGTCCCGCGTGCAGGGGAATGCACCCAGCCGCAGGGCGCGGAACCGGCGTGCGGGGAACCGCCCGGCGGCGGTCGGCTGGTGTATGTAGCGAAGACCGGTGCGGGCGGGGCGGTGGAACGCGACCAGGACGCACTGACACCGGAGGCGCGGCGCGAGTGGCAAGACATGCTGCACCGGGCGGCCGCCGCCGCGGCCGGGCCATGGTTCCCCGCCCGGGCAAACGACGGCTGCGGGCACTGCCCGGTGCGGTCCAGTTGCCCGGCCCACGGCCGCCCGTGACCCGTCGCTACCGCCCGGCCGAGTTGGCTCGCCTGCTCGGCCTTCCCGACCCCACCGATGAGCAGGCCGCGGTCATCGCCGCGCCGCCGGGTCCGCTGGTGGTGATCGCGGGCGCCGGTGCAGGCAAGACCGAGACCATGGCCGCAAGGGTCGTCTGGCTCGTCGCCAACGGTTACGCGGAGCCGGGTCAGGTCCTCGGCCTGACGTTCACCCGCAAGGCCGCCGCGCAGCTGTTGCGACGGGTGCGCTCGCGGCTGGCCCGGCTGTTCGGCACCGGCCTGCGGCCCGTCGCGGCCGATGCAGGGCCGGCCACCGTCAGCACCTATCACGCGTTCGCCGGCACGCTGCTGCGTGAGCATGGGCTGCTGCTCGGTATCGAACCGGACACCCGATTGCTCAGCGAAACCGAGCTGTGGCAACTTGCTTTTCGGGTGGTCAGCGAATACCGAGGTGACCTCGACACCGACAAGACACCGGCGGCGGTCACCGCGATGGTGTTGCGGCTGTCGGGGCAGCTCGCCGAGCATTTGGTCGACACCACTCAATTGCGCGACACCCACGTCGAACTCGAGCGGCTGGTGCACCGCTTGCCCGCCGGGCCGCACCAGCGCGACGGGGGGCCCAGTCAGTGGCTGCTGCGGATGCTTGCCGTCCAGCGGGAGCGCACGCAGCTGGTGCCGCTCATCGACGCTCTGCATGAGCGCATGCGGCGGGACAGGGTGATGGATTTCGGCACCCAGATGGCGGCTGCCGCGCGGTTGGCGTCCGGCTTCCCGCGGGTCGGTCGAGAGATGCGGGTGCGCTACCGCGTGGTGCTGCTCGACGAGTACCAGGATTCCGGCCACGCTCAGCGCATCGTGCTGTCGTCGCTGTTCGGCGGCGGGCTCGACGACGGGTTGGCGCTTATCGCGGTGGGTGATCCGATCCAGTCGATCTACGGCTGGCGCGGCGCGTCGGCGACCAACCTGCCGCGCTTCGCCACCGACTTTCCTTGCGCCGGCGGTTCGCCGGCGCCGACGCTGGAGCTGCGCACCAGCTGGCGAAACCCGTCCCGTGCGCTGCATCTGGCCAATGCCGTGTCGGCGGAGGCGCGGCGCCGCTCGGTGGCGGTTCGCACATTGCGGCCCCGGCCCGGCGCGCAGCCGGGAACCATTCGCTGCGCCCTGCTGGAAGACGTTGCAGCCGAGCGTGACTGGGTGGCCGCTCATCTGGCGGGGCGCTACCGCGAGGCACGGTCCCGCGGAACGCCCGCGCCCACCGCGGCGGTGCTGGTGCGGCGCAACGCGGACGCGGCACCGATGGCCGAGGCGCTGTCTGCTCACGGTGTTCCGGTCGAGGTGGTGGGATTGGCCGGCCTGCTCGGTGTCACCGAGGTGGCCGACGTGGTGGCGATGCTGCGGATGGTCGCCGATCCGACGGCCGGGTCGGCGGCGATGCGCGTGCTCACCGGCCCCCGGTGGCGACTGGCCGGCCGCGACATCGCCGCGCTGTGGCGCCGCGCCCGCGCCATCGACGACGACGAAGTGTGCCTGGCCGACGCGATCGGCGACCCGGGTGGCGCCGACCGGTATTCGGTCGAAGGGCATCGGCGCATCGTCGCGCTGGCCCGCGAGCTCGGCGCGCTGCGGGCGCGCCTGACACATCCGCTGCCCGATCTGGTCGCCGAGGTGCGTCGTGTGCTCGGCGTGGACGTCGAGGCCCGTGCGGCCCGGCCGGTTTCCGCGGGGTGGTCGGGCAGCGAGCATCTCGACGCCTTCGCCGACGTGGTCGCCGCCTATGCCGACCGACCGGACGCGTCGGTCACCGGGTTCCTGTCGTATCTGGACGCGGCGGCACAAGTCGAGAACGGGCTGGTGCCGGCGGAGCTCACGGTGTCCGATGACCGTGTCCAGGTGTTGACCGTGCACGCCGCCAAGGGGCTGGAATGGGATGTGGTCGCGGCGCCGCATTTGAGCACCCGCATCTTCCCGTCCACTGCGTCGACGCGGACCTGGCTGACCGATGCGGGCGACCTGCCGCCGCTGCTGCGCGGCGACCGTGCCACCCGCGGCTTGCACGGCGTTCCGGTGCTGGACGCATCCCACGTCAGCAATCGAAAGCAGTTGTCCGACAGCATCTCCGAACATCGACGCAGCCTCGAGCAGCGCCGGCTCGATGAGGAGCGCCGGCTGCTGTACGTCGCGATTACCCGCGCGCAGGACACGTTGCTGCTCTCCGGCCACCACTGGGGCGTGACCGCTACCAAGCCCAGCGGGCCCTCGGACTTCCTGTGCGAACTCAAGGACATCATCGACCGCTCCGCCGCCGAGGGGAATCCGTGCGGTGTCGTCGAGCACTGGGCGCCGCCACCGGCCGACGGGGAGCCGAACCCGTTGCGGGACAGGAAGGCGGAGGCCGTCTGGCCCGCTGATCCGCTGGCGGATCGGCGCCACGATGTCGAGCGCGGCGCCGCCCTGGTGCGAGCCGGCTATGCGCACGCCGGCGAAGACCCCGATGGCTGGACAGCCGACGTCGACGCCCTGATCGCCGAACGCGCCCGAGCGAAACGGGCGACTACCGCATTGCCGCAACAGCTTTCGGTGAGCAGCCTGGTGGAACTGGGCCGCGATCCCGACGGTGCCGTTCAGCGGCTGCTGCGGCGGCTGCCGGTGCGGCCGGACCCGCATGCGCTGCTGGGTACCGCGTTTCACGATTGGGTGCAGCGCTTCTACGGTGGTCAGCGGTTGTTTGACCTCGACGACCTGCCCGGCGCCGACGAACACGGCGCCGATGCGGCCGCCCTGGCGCAGCTGCAGGAGGCGTTCACCGCCTCATCATGGGCGGCGCGCACACCGGTGGACGTGGAGGTGGCGTTCGAGATGGTGATCGGCGACAGCGTGGTGCGTGGCCGCATCGACGCGGTGTTCGAAGATTCCGACGGGAGTACCACGGTGGTGGACTGGAAAACCGGCGAGCCACCCGCTACCCCGGAGGCGCGGCGGCAGGCCGCCGTTCAACTGGCCGTGTACCGGCTGGCGTGGGCAGCGCTGCACGGCTGCCCGGTGTCGTCGGTGCGTGCGGCGTTTCACTATGTGCGCACCGGTCGCACGGTCAGCCCTGAAGCGTTGCCCGGCGCCGATGAGCTGGCCGCGCTGCTGAAACCTCAGGCGGATCGCCAAACCTTCAGCGCTTGAGTGATCATCGGTACCTGCAGAGGCAGCCGGGCGATCGCGGCGACCCGCATCGGCCACGGCTTGTCCCACCACAGCCGCGCCATGTTCACATTCGCCGGGAACACCGATATGAACAGCACCGCCGCCGCCAGCCCGCCGGTCCGGCGGGTGCGCGGCGCCAGCAGCAGCGCAGCCGTCGCCAGCTCGGCCACCCCCGATGCGTAGGTGTAGAACCGGGCGCTGCCGGGCAGCTCGGCCGGCACGATCGAGTCGTAGGGCGTCGGCAACAGGAAGTGCGTGGCGCCCGCGCCGAGCAGCAATGCACCCAGCCGGTATGCGGCGGCTTGCGCTGAGTCGGCCGGGGTTTCGGGCAGCGGGTGCGTCATGCCAACATTGTGCTCACGTCGATGCCCGCGGCCGCCCGCGCGACATCCACAGCATGGATCATTGACCCATGGCCAACTTCGAGCTGCGCAATGTCCCGCTGCTCGCCCGTGTCGGTGCCGATCGCGCCGACGAGTTGCGCACCGACGTCGACGCGGCCCTGGCCGGCTGGCCGAAGGCTGCCGTGTTGCGGGTGGACTCCCGGAACCGGGTGATGATTTCCGGCGGCCGGGTCGTGCTCGAGGACGCGGCCGCGCTCGGGGTCGGACCACCGCAGGATGCGGTGTTCCTCGCCCGGATCCCCGACGGGCGGCATGTCTGGGGCATCCGTGCGCCGCTGCAACCCCCGGAGGATCCGGACGCCGACGTCGAGGTCCTCGATCTGCGCCGCGCCGGGCCGGTCTTCGACGACATCAGCGCGCAACTTGTCGCGTCGGCGACCGCGCTGCTGAACTGGCACGACGACGCGCGGTTCAGTCCGGTGGACGGTCTTCCGACGACGCCGAACAACGCCGGGTGGTCGCGGGTCAACCCGCTCACCGGTCATCAGGAGTTCCCGCGGATCGACCCCGCGGTGATCTGCCTGATTCATGACGGGCACGACCGCGCGGTGCTTGCCCGTCAGACCGTGTGGCCGCAGCGGATGTTCTCGCTGCTGGCCGGGTTCGTCGAGGCGGGGGAGTCGTTCGAGGCGTGCGTGAAACGCGAGATCGCCGAGGAAATCGGCGTGGACGTGCGCGAAGTGCGCTACCTGGGCAGTCAGCCGTGGCCGTTCCCGCGGTCGCTGATGGTCGGGTTTCACGCGATCGGCGACCCCGAGCAGGAGTTCTCGTTCAACGACGGGGAGATCGCCGAAGCCGCCTGGTTCACCCGCGACGAGATCCGCCACGCGCTCGCCCGGGGCGACTGGACCAGCAACTCCCAGTCGAAACCAATGCTGCCCGGGGCCGTTTCGATCGCCCGGGAGATCATCGAGTCTTGGGCTGCGCAGGATTAAGCGATCTCGGCCAGCTTCCGCTCGATCTCTTTGCCGCTGGGGTTCGTCAAGGTGGAGCCGTCGGCGAATCTGACGGTCGGAACGGTCCTGTTGCCGTTGTTCACGGAGCTGACGAACTCGGCCGCGGCCGGGTCTTCCTCGATGTCGATCTCGTCGTAGCGGATGCCCGCCGACTTCAGCATGGACTTCAGCCGGAAGCAGTATCCACACCATGGGGTGGTGTACATCGTCAACTGGGCAGCGCTGGCGGTCATGCCCAAAGTTAACGCATCGCGTCGCTGCACCCTTCCTGTCGGTCCCCCCTGCCATGATGGACCCCATGCCCGTCGCCACTGCCCTGCTCGACGGCTTGGACGACGAGCAGCGCGAAGCGGTGCAGGCACCGCGCGGCCCGGTGTGCGTGCTCGCCGGTGCCGGCACGGGCAAGACTCGCACGATCACCCGCCGCATCGCGCATCTTGTCGCGGCCGGGCAAGTCGCGCCCGGCCAGGTGCTCGCCGTCACCTTCACCCAGCGTGCCGCCGGCGAAATGCGCGGCAGGCTGCGCGAATTGGACGCGGGCGTCGGCACCGGGTCGGTGCAGGCCGTCACGTTCCACGCCGCCGCGCGCCGTCAGCTGCAGTACTTCTGGCCCCGCGTCGTCGGCAACACCGCCTGGCAACTGTTGGACAGCAAGTTCTCCATGGTTGCGCAGGCGGCGTCGCGGCTGGGTTTGTCCGTCAGCACCGACGACGTCCGCGATCTCGCGGGCGAGATCGAGTGGGCCAAGGCGTCGCTGATCACCCCGGAGGACTACCCGGCCGAAGTCGCACATGCGGGCCGCGAGACGCCCCTGGCTGCCGGCACCGTGGCACGCGTGTACGCGGGCTACGAGACCCTCAAGGCGGGGCGCGACGGCGTGGCACTACTTGACTTCGACGACCTGCTGCTACACACCGCCGCCGCGATCGAACACGACGCTGGCGTGGCGCAGGAGTTTCGCGACCGCTACCGCTGCTTCGTGGTCGACGAGTACCAGGACGTCACCCCGCTGCAGCAGCGTGTGCTGACCGCGTGGCTGGGCGACCGAGACGACCTGACCGTGGTCGGCGACGCCAACCAGACCATCTACTCGTTCACCGGCGCCACCCCGCGTTATCTGCTGGACTTCCCGCGACGCTTTGCCGACGCCAGCGTGGTCCGGCTGGAGCGCGACTACCGGTCCACCCCGCAGGTGGTATCCCTCGCCAACCGGGTCATCGCCGCGGCGCGTGGCCGGATGGCCGGCAGCAAGCTGCACCTGGTCGGCCAGCGCGACGCCGGACCGCGGCCTTCGTTTCACGACTACCCCGATGAGGTCGCCGAGGCCGCCGCGGTCGCCAAACGGATCAGTGAGCTGATCGCGGCCGGCACGCCGGCGTCGGAGATCGCGGTGCTGTATCGCATCAACGCGCAGTCCGAGGTGTACGAAGAGGCGCTGACCGAGGCGGGGATCCCGTTCCAGGTGCGCGGCGGGGAGGGGTTTTTCACCCGGCCGGAGATCCGCCAGGCGCTGCTGGCATTGCAGCGCGCCGCCGACCGCCCCGCCGACCACGGCGCGGGCGGGAAAGACCTGTCGGAGCTGGTCCGCCTGCTGCTCGAGCCGGTCGGGCTGACCGCCGGCCCGCCCGCGGGAACTAGGGCACGGGAGCGCTGGGAGTCGCTCAGCGCGTTGGCCGACCTCGTCGACGAAGAGGAGGCACGCAGGCCCCAGCTGGATCTGCCCGGCCTGCTGGCCGAGCTGCGCGTGCGCGCCGACGCCCGGCACCCGCCGGTGGTGCAGGGGGTGACGCTCGCGTCGCTGCATGCCGCGAAGGGGCTGGAGTGGGACGCCGTATTTCTGGTCGGGCTGGCCGACGGCACCTTGCCGATCTCGCACGCGCTGGCGCACGGTCCCGACAGCGAGGCCGTTGAAGAAGAACGCAGGCTGCTGTACGTCGGAATCACGCGCGCGCGTCTCCATCTCGCGCTGAGTTGGGCGCTGTCGCGAACGCCGGGCGGCCGGCAGACCCGGCGACCGTCACGCTTCCTCAACGGCGTCGCGCCGCAGACCGAGGCCGGCCCGCCAGCCGCGAAGCCGCGTCGCGCCCGCGGCACCCTGCCCCGCTGCCGCATCTGCAACGCCGCGCTCTCGACCCCGGCCGCGGTGCTGTTGCGGCGCTGCGAGAGTTGCCCGGCCGACCTCGACGAGGAGTTGCTCGCGCAGCTCAGAAAGTGGCGGCTGGACACCTCCAAGGCGATGAATGTGCCGGCCTACGTGGTGTTCAGCGATAACACGTTGACCGCGATCGCCGAGATGTTGCCCACCGACGACGCGGCGCTGGTCGCGATACCGGGCATCGGAGCTCACAAGCTCGAACGGTTCGGTGCCGACGTGCTGGCGCTGGTCCGAAAACGTGTCCAGGAGTCCGCAAAACCCCAGGTCAAAAATCAGTTGTCGGGATCGGCTGCTAAGCTATAGCCTCAACGTGGGCCAACGAGCCCATGTTTTCTGTCCGCGGCGAGCCGACGAGAGGAGGTCCCGATCATGTTGAACGCCATGACTTTCGGCGGTGTATCACGGGCCCTCCACGTTGCTGACGC
>Ga0335081_10015278_pt1 | contig 12415 bp, 10 predicted proteins | sample Lox_Sample_35_FD_206713 | JGI IMG/M metagenome (GOLD analysis project Ga0335081, IMG submission 206713) | Soil microbial communities from Loxahatchee National Wildlife Refuge, Florida, United States - Lox_Sample_3.5 | ecosystem: Environmental > Terrestrial > Soil > Wetlands | place: USA...
GTGGTCCTTGGTCTCCGGCGGCTTTTTCGCCTTGACTCATTCGTCAGAGCGTCCCCCGATTTCTAATCGCATTGCGCGCTACTTGGGCGGGCGTACCCCGAACGCAGATATGATTTCAAGTACAGGCGTCGATGGGCTCCCCTGGGCATCGTCTTCAACCTGGGGCTACAAGTCAAGTGATATGCACCTCTCTTCCGAGCGACTGACGCCAGGGCAAGGAGGAGGTGACCGCCTTCCTGCATGCTGCCCTCGACGCGACCGTCGCGGCATTGCGTCGCAAATAGACGCGAGGCCACGCGGCGTCGCATAATCGGCCGCAGGGACGGAACGGCCGAGACACATCGAGGGCGCGATGGACTACCGGGAGAAGAGCGAGATCCGCGACGGCATGCGGATCGACTGGGATATGCCGATCGGCATGGACGACGGCATCGCGTTGCGCTGCGACATCTTTCGCCCGATCGCCGACGGCAAGTATCCGGTGATCATGACGCTCGGCCCGTACGGCAAGTGGCTGCACTTCGAGCAGCTCTACGCCGACCAGTGGCGGCGCATGTGCGAGGCGCATCCCGACGTGCCGACCGGCTCGACCAACAAGTACCAATGCTGGGAGGTGGTCGATCCGGAGAAATGGGTGCCGGACGGCTACGTGTGCATCCGCGTCGACAGCCGCGGCGCCGGCCGCTCGCCCGGGGTGATCGACATCTGGTCGCTGCGCGAGGCGAAGGATCTGGCGGCCTGCGTCGAATGGGCCGGCACGCAGCCCTGGTCGAACGGCAAGGTCGGCCTCAACGGCATCTCCTATTACGCGCAGAACCAATGGCAGACCGCCGCGCTCCAGCCGAAGCACCTCGCGGCGATCTGCCTGTGGGAGGGCGCCGCCGACTTCTACCGCGACATGGCGCACCACGGCGGCATCTTCAACCGCGGCTTCGTGCAGGACTGGTCGAAGGCGCAGGTCTATTCGGTGCAGAACGGCCGTGGCAGCCGCGGGTTCAAGAGCCGCATCAACGGCGACTGGGTGTCGGGGCCGGAGACGCTGTCGGAAGAGAAACTCGGCGAGACCCGCCACGATTTCTACGAGGATTGTCTATCGCACAAACTCGATTCCGATCCGTTCTGGCGCTCGCGCATGCCGGACTGGAGCAAGGTCAAGACGCCGCTCTTCTCCGCCGCCAATTGGGGCGGCCAGGGCCTGCATCCGCGCGGCAATTTCGAGGGGTTCGTGCGCGCCGCATCCGAGCAGAAGTGGCTCGAGGTGCACGGGATCGAGCACTGGACGCACTTCTATACGGATTACGGCGTCGGGCTGCAGAAGAAATTCTTCGCCGATTTTCTCAAGGGCGAGGATTCTGGCTGGAGCAAGCAGCCGAAGGTTCTGCTGCAGGTGCGCCATCCCGGCGAGAAATTCGTCGAGCGGCACGAAAATGAGTGGCCGCTCGCGCGCACCCAATGGACCAGGTTCCACCTGCATCCCGCTGATCTCACGATGTCGCGCGCAGCGCCGGAGATCGAGAGCACTGTCACCTATGCTGGCCTCTCGGACGGCGTCACCTTCCTGACGGAGCCGCTGGCGCAGGAGACCGAGATCACCGGGCCGATCGCCGCCAAGCTGTGGGTCTCGTCGGCGACCGAGGACGCCGATCTTTTCCTGGTGGTTCGCGCCTTCACGCCCGACCTCCAGGAGGTGACGTTCCAGGGCGCGCTCGACTCCCACACGCCGATTGCACAAGGCTGGCTGCGCTGCTCGCACCGCAAGCTCGACCAAAATCTCACCTTGCCCTACCGGCCCTATCACACCCATGACGAGGAGCAGAAGCTGACTCCCGGCCAGGTCTACGAAGTCGATGTCGAGGTATGGCCGACCTGTATCGTGGTGCCGAAAGGGTTTCGTCTCGCGCTGTCGGTGCGCGGCACCGACTATGTATTTCCCGGCGAGCCCGGGGCCGGGGTCGAGACGCTCGGCAAGGTGTGGACCGGGGTCGGCCCGTTCACCCACAACGATCCGCGCGATCGCCCGCCTGCGGTGTTCGGCGGTAACGTGACGCTGCATGCCGGGCCGCAGCGGCCGGCCCATCTGCTGCTCCCGATCATTCCCCGGAAATAACGTGAGCGTGAAGCCATGAGCTACCGCGAGGTCAGCGAAATCCGCGACGGCATGCGGATCGACTGGGACATGCCGATCGCGGCGAACGACGGGCTGGTGCTGCGCTGCGACGTATTTCGGCCGGTCAAGCCGGGACGCTATCCGGTGATCCTGAGCTATGGCCCTTACGGCAAGTGGCTGCACTTCGCCGACGGCTACGCCACGGCCTGGAAGCGCATGGAGGAAAAGCACCCCGACGTGATGGTCGGCTCGACCAACAAATACGCGAGCTGGGAGGTGTGCGATCCGGAGAAATGGGTGCCGGACGGCTATGTCTGCGTGCGGGTCGACTCGCGCGGCTGCGGCCGCTCGCCCGGCTATGTGGAGCACTGGTCACCGCGCGAGGCGCGCGACTTCTACGACTGCATCGAATGGGCGGGCAAGCAGCCGTGGTCGAACGGCAAGGTCGGGCTCTCCGGCATCTCGTACTACGCGATCAACCAGTGGAAGGTCGCGAGCCTGCAGCCCAAGCATCTCGCGGCGATCTGCGTGTGGGAAGGGTTTGCCGACTTCTACCGCGAGCTCAGCCACAACGGCGGCATCTACAACACGTTTGCGCAGAACTGGTACGACATGCAGGTCAAGACCGTGCAGCACGGTCTCGGCACCCGCGGGCATCGCAGCCGGATGAACGGCGACTGGGTGTCGGGTCCCGATACGCTCTCCGACGAGGCGCTCGGCGCCAACCGTTACGACCTCGGCAAGACCTATTTCGCCCACCCGCTCGACGACGCCTACTACGAGGCGATGTATCCGGACTGGTCCAAGGTGACGGTGCCGCTGCTCTCGGCCGCCAACTGGGGCGGCCAGCCGCTGCATCCGCGCGGCAACTACGAGGGCTTCTTCCGCGCGGCCTCGAAACAGAAATGGCTCGAGGTGCACGGCATCGAGCACTGGACGCACTACTACACCGATTATGGCGTAGGGCTTCAGAAGCGGTTCTTCGACTTCTTTCTCAAGGGCAAAAAGAACGGCTGGGACAAGCAGCCGCGGGTGCAGCTCAACATCCGCCACCCGGACGAAAAATTCGTCCTGCGGCACGAGGACGGCTGGCCGATCCCGCGCACCCAATGGACCAAGCTTCACCTGGCGAGCCACGCCCACAAGCTGGTCGCCGAGGCGCCCAAGGCCGCCGGCACGGTGATGTTCGACGCCAGGGGCGATGGGGTCACGTTCCTGACCGACCCGATGCCCGCGCCGACCGAGATCACCGGGCCGGTGGCGGCAAAACTCAACGTCTCGTCCTCGACCGAGGACGCCGACATTTTCCTGGTGCTGCGCGTGTTCGCGCCCGACATGAAGGAGGTGACGTTTCAGGGCGCGCTCGATCCGCACACCCCGATCGGACAAGGCTGGCTGCGCGCCTCACACCGCAAGCTCGACAAGAAACTCACCCTGCCGTTCCGCCCGTATCACACCCACGATGGGAAGCAGCCGCTCACGCCCGGTCAAATCTACGAGCTCGAGGTCGAGATCGTGCCGACCTCGATCGTCGTGCCCAAGGGTTTTCGCATCGGCCTGAGCGTGCGCGGGCGCGACTACGTCTATCCGGGCGGTTCGGGCGGAAAGCTCTCCAACATGAAGAACGAGTTCACCGGCTGCGGCCCGTTCCTGCACGACGATCCGCGCGACCGGCCGACGGCGATCTACGCCGGCGAGACCACGCTCCACCTGGGCGGCGGACGGGAGAATTTTCTGCTGCTGCCGATCATTCCCGAGACGGCGGCAGCAACGCAGCCGAAGCCGATCAGCCGCACCGGCAAGGCCATGCTCGACAAGGTCGTCGCCGCACACCACGGGCAAGAAGAGCGGCGGCGCCGCAAGCGCAGCAAGGCGAAGGCGCCGTCGGCGAAAGGGTGATCGCAGTCGGCGTAGGGTGGGCAAAGCGAAGCGTGCCCACCATCACTCGTATGAAGGCCACGTGGGCACGGCGCGTGCCGCGCCTTTGCCCACCCTACGGCGCTGCGCTCAACCCATCCTACAACCCCAACCGCGCCATCATCGGCGCCGCATAGCGGTCGCCCCTGGTGACGCCGGGCCGGAAGGTGCGGTCGAGCGCGCCGAGCGTCGCGGCGGAGATCGTGATCTCCGTCGCCTTGGCGTTCTCCTCCAGCCACTTGCGCTTGCTCGCGCCGACCAGCGGCACCACCGGCGGACGGCGCGACAGCACCCATGCGATGGCGAGCTGCGCCGGCGTGCAGCGCTCCTGCGCAGCCAGATCCTTCAGCACATCGACCAGCGCCTCGTTCTGCTTGGCATTGTCGCCCTGGAAGCGCGGCATGTTGCGGCGCATGTCGTTCTGCGGCATGGCGTCGCCCGCCGTCACGGTGGCGGTGAGAAAGCCGCGGCCGAGCGGCGCGTAGCCGACGAAGCCGATGCCGAGCTCGGCGCACAGCGGCAGGATCTCCGTCTCGACGTCGCGCGACCACAGCGAATACTCGGTCTGCAGCGCCGCGATCGGATGCGCCTTGTGGGCGCGGCGGATGGTGGCGGGGCCGGCCTCGGAGAGGCCGAGGTGGCGGATCTTGCCCTGCTGCTTGAGCTTCGCCATGGCGCCGACCGTGTCCTCGATCGGCACCGTCTCGTCGATGCGATGGATGTAATAGAGGTCGATGTAATCGGTGCCGAGCCGCTTGAGGCTCTTCTCGCAGGCCTCCATCACATAGTCGGGATTTCCCTTGGCGCCGGGCTTGCCGTCGGGCAGCCGGATGTTGCCGAACTTCGTCGCCAGGATGTACTTGTCGCGCCGCCCTTTCAGCGCCCGCCCGACCAGCTCCTCGTTGGCGCCGTTCGCCCCATAGGCGTCTGAAGTGTCGATGAAGTCGATGCCGAGCTCGGGCGCGCGATGCAGCGTGACGATCGCCTCGTCGGCATCGGGCACGCCGTAGATCGGCGTCATGCTCATCGTGCCGAGGTTGATGGCGGAGACGTCGAGCGTCCCGAGCTTTCTGCGTGCGATCATGGGGGTTACACCGGGTTGTCTGAACGAAGGGCGGAGAGATTCGACGAGGCGCGAGACCGTGTCAACGGCGCTCCTCGCCAAGCGCGACAATGGAAGCACGCCTCCTCACTTGCCCCGCAAATACCGGTAGGCCGCCCGCACGTCGAGCGGCATCCATTCCTTGTAGCGCTGGACGTTGGCGTATTGCGGCAGCCCGACCTCGGCGACGGCCGCCTCCTCGCTCGCGCCCGCCTTGACGGCGCGCGCGACGGCGGCGCGCAGCTCCGCCAGCATGTCGCGAAAACGCGCCACCTCGGCGAGCGTCGCGGGCGGCCCATGGCCCGGAACGACCACCGCGATGTCGAGCGCCAGCACGCGGCCGAGCGCGGCGATCAGCCCGTCGAGGTCGCAGTCGCCGAGCCAGGGGAAGCGGCCGTGAAACAAGAGGTCGCCGAGGAACGCGACCTTGCGCCTCTCGAGATGCACCACGATGTCGCCGTCGCAGTGAGCGGGGCCGAAATAATGCAGCCGCACGACGTCATCCGGCAGGTGGAACGCGAAGTCGCCCGCGAAGGTCTCGTCCGGCGGACGGATCACGACGGTGTCGTAGTCCGCGAGCCCGATGCGGCCCGCGAACCAGGCGCGCGCCGGGTCGTGCTCGGGCACCAGCTCGAGGACATTCTGGCCGAACAGGAAACGGAGCTTCGTGCCGAAGTCGGTGACCGACCACGCCTCGCCGGCGCGCGGGCCCAAGCAGGCGTTCATGGCGGCGAGCGTCTTCTCGTGCGCGAGGATCGGCACGTCGGCGAACACCGTGTTGCCGTGCGTGTGATCGAGATGGCAGTGCGTATTGACGACGATGCGCAGCGGCTGCCCGCTCCTGGCGAGCGCGGCGTCGCGCAATTGCCGGCCAAGCCGCGGGTACTGCTGCGTGTCGACGATGATCAGCCCCTCGGGCGTCTCGATCGCGCCCGCATTCGAATCGCCGCCCGCGCCGATCCAGGCATGCACGCCGTCCGCGACGGTGACGAGATGGGCTTCGGCTTTCTGTTCGGTCATCGGTCCCTCTCTTTACCCTCCCCTGCAGGGCCATGAGGCTGACCGTCTCCCCGAAGGAGAGAGGTGAAGCATTACTCCAGCTCTTGGGTGCGGATGAGGTCGGCGAGCTGCTCCTTCGTCAACGGCGCGGCCAGGAACTTGTTCTGCACCGCCTCGGCCATGATCTGATCCACGCCGGCGATCTTGTCGGTCGCCAGGCTCGCCTTCTGAATGCGCTCGCGGACATGCGCGATCGCCGACGCCGGCAGGCCCGAGAACTCGCCATAGATCTTCAGCGCGGCAGGATCGGAATACATCCAGTCGATCGTGTCCTTGTAGGCCTGCATGAAGCGCTTGAGCACATCCTTGCGGCCGTTGAGCGTCGCAAGGTTCGTAAGGTTGACGCGCGCGCTGCGGGTGCGCAGTGCCGCGACGTCGTTGCCTCCCGCGATGATGCGGATGCGACCGTCGGCAGCCATGTCGAGCCCGTAGGGAGCAGCACCCCAGCCCACGTCCACCTGCCCTGTCATCGTCTGGGTGAGCGTCGCCGTGAGGCTTCCGGTCGAGGTCGGCTTGGCATCGAGATGATCCTGCGCGATGAGCGCCAGCAGGCCGGCATGGCTCGACGAGCCGGGCAGCGAGAACGCGACCGTCTTGCCGTTGAAGTCCTGGATCGTCTTGATCGGCGACGCCGCCGGCACGAACCAATAGAGATCGGGTGCGCCGATGATCTCGCTGCCGATGATGCGGATCGGTGCGCCCTTGGCAAAGGTGCCAAAGGCGGCCGACACGCCGGAAGCGGTGGCGATGTCGACGCTGCCCGCGATCAGCGCCTGGATCGACTCGGGTCCGGCCGACGTATAGAGGATGTCGAGCTTCAATCCATGCTTCTGGAAGATGCCGCCGCGCTGGCCGAGCTCCGGAATTCCGGCGTCCCAGGCGCCACGCTGCGGCACCGCGACCTTGAGCAGGTCCTCGGCCGCAGCCGCCATGACTGAACCGACCAGCAGCGCACCGGCAAGTGCAAGGTTAACAACACGCCTCATGTTTACGCCTCCCTGCGCCGACCGGTAATCCGGTCGTTCGCGGCAGGCTAGCACGCGGCGGCTGCAATTCTTCGCCCTGTGCATGGCTGTCTTGCATTGCACAAAATTAATATTGCGATGCGAGATGCGGGGCGTAAAATGCCTCTATGAGACCGGAGAAGGAACAGAGCCGCGCCATGGGCGAAGCTTGGAATACGAAATATGGACCGCGCCGCGTTCGGCACGATCCGCCGACGCTGCAGGAAGCGATCTTCGCCGCCAAGGGATTGACCGACAGTCTGCAGGCGCAGGCCGAGATCGCCGCCTCGCTGATGGGTCTACCGGTGGAGAGCGTGCGCGCCGAGGTGCTCAAGACCGCGCATGACCGCACCGCATCGACGCGGGTGATCGCGGGCGATCGCGGCTCCCGCCGCGCCGTGGTGGTCGAGCGCCGCACCACGCGGCGGCCGACGCGCACGGCCTGACGGCCGGCCAACTACGCCGGCGTCTCGGATGGCTCCATCTTGTTGTGGGCGCGCGCGCGGCTGCCGAGGTAACCGCCGTGATGGCGAATGCCGTACTCGTCGGCCGTAAACCCCTTGCGCTCCATGATGACGATCGCCAGTGCATCGCTGATAGCCGACATCACGGCGACGCTCGCGGTCGGGGTCAGGCCGAGCGGGCACGGCTCGGTGATCGGTCCCATGTCGATCAGCACGGTGCTGAGCGCGCGCAGCTCCGACTGCGCATGCGATGTCACGCCGATCACCGTCTCGCAGCCCAATTGCCTGGCGAGGTGGATCAGCTCGATCACTTCGCGGGTCTTGCCCGAATTCGAGAAGGCCACGATCAGGTCGCCGGGTGCGACCAGGCCGAGGTCGCCGTGCGCGGCTTCTCCGGGATGAATGAACACCGCCGGCGTGCCGGTGGAGCACAGCACGGCCGCGAACTTTCGCGCCGTCAGTCCCGCCTTGCCCATGCCGGTGGTGATGATCTTGCCGGGGCAGCGCTCGATCTGCAGCACGGCCCGCTCGAACGCCTGATCCACCGCCACCGAGAGAATGGCCTGCGCCTCCGCCTCGAGCACCCTGCGAATCTTGCGCTGAATATCCGTCATGCGACCCTTTGCGACCCCTTGCAGACGACCCCGTTTCGCCCGCCATGGCTGCGCGGGCGTGCTGGCGAGCATGCTAGCAAATGCGCTGCGGGGGGACAATCGTTGCGCTCGCAACGATCACGCCTTCGAGATGCGCCCCGCCTGACCTCGGGTCGCCCAAGCCGCTCCATTGCGGGCTGCGGCCGGCCCGCCGCTCGGCATGCACGCCCATGAAGTCGGCCCGAGCAGGACGACTGCGCGCCGTCGTACACCCGGATCAGGACGACGACGAGCGAAGGGCCGTGTAACACGCCGCCTGTGACCGCAAACGTGCTCCGATGCGGAACGAAAGCAACGCGGCCCGGTTGATGTGTGCAAGACACGACTTGAGCCACCGGCAAACAATACGAGTCTTGCATCCGCGAATAGGGGTTTGACTATGCGAACATGCATCTGCTTCGTCGCCGTCAGTGCATTCGCGCTGCTGGCGCAGATCGGGCCGGCGCCTGCCAAGGGCTGCATCAAGGGCGCGATCGTCGGCGGCGTCGCCGGCCACTATGCGGGCCATCACGGCTTCCTCGGCGCCGCCGCGGGCTGCGCGGTCGGCCACCACGAAGCGAACAAGCACGCCCGCGAGCAGACCAACGGGCAGTCGACGAACCCATCGAAGTAGAAGTAGCACGGCGGGCGACGCGCCCTTTGAGCATCACGACCGACATTCCGGCCCGTCTCGACCGGCTGCCGTGGAGCCGTTTCCATGTGCTGGTCGTGACGGCGCTCGGGATCACGTGGATCCTCGACGGGCTCGAGGTCACGGTGGTCGGTGCGATCGGTCCGGTGCTGCAGAACGCAGACACGCTCGGACTCTCCGCCGCCGCCATCGGCGCCGCCGCCTCGGCCTATGTGACGGGCGCCGTGATCGGGGCCCTGGCGTTCGGCTGGCTCACTGACCGTTATGGCCGGCGGCTCGTGTTCTACCTGACGCTGGTGATCTACCTCGCCGGCGTGCTGCTGACCGCCACGTCATGGAATTTCCTGAGCTTCGCGCTGTTTCGCGCGCTGACCGGGATCGGCATCGGCGGCGAATATGCCGCGATCAACTCTGCGATCGACGAGCTCATTCCGGCGCGCTTTCGCGGTCGCATCGATCTCATCGTCAACGGCAGCTTCTGGCTCGGCGCCGCGGCCGGCTCCGGCGCCTCGCTCGTCTTTCTCGATCCCGCCGTGCTCGCGCCCGATATCGGCTGGCGGCTCGGCTTCGCGATCGGCGGCGTGCTCGGCCTCGGCATCCTGCTGCTGCGCCGTCACGTGCCGGAAAGCCCGCGCTGGCTGGTCACGCATGGCTGGAGCCGCGAGGCGGATGCCACGATCGCCGACGTCGAGCAGCGCGTACAATCGGACACCGGCGCGTCGCTCGCGCCGGCGCGCGGCCGGCTTGCGGTGCGTCCGCGCCGCAGCTTCGGCCTCGCCCTGATCGTGCGCGCGATGCTCGGGAAATATCGCGCGCGCAGCGCGCTGGCGCTCGCCCTGATGGTGGCGCAGGCCTTCTTGTTCAACGCGGTGTTCTTCACTTATGGTCTGGTGCTCGCCAAATTTCACGGCGTCGCCGAGCAGCGCACTGGTCTCTACCTGGTGACGCTCGCGGCCAGCAACTTTCTCGGCCCCGTGCTGCTCTCGCCGCTGTTCGATACGGTCGGTCGGCGCAAGATGATCACCGGCACCTATGCGCTCGGCGGCCTGCTTTTGGTCGCCACCGCGTGCCTGTTCGGGCTCGACGCCTTCACGGCCTGGACGCAGACATTCGCCTGGATGCTGATCTTCTTCTTTGCCTCGGCGGCGGCGAGTTCGGCCTACCTGACGGCGAGCGAGATTTTTCCACTGGAAACGCGCGGGCTCGCGATCTCGATCTTCTATGCCTGCGGCACCGCGATCGGCGGCGCCGCCGGCCCCGTCGTGTTCGGGTACCTGATCGGCACCGGCTCGCCCTGGGCGGTCGCGGCCGGCTACATGTGTGCGGCCGTGCTGATGCTCGGCGCGGCGGTCACCGAAGCCGTCCTCGGTATCGACGCCGAGGGGCGCTCGCTCGAGCAGATCGCCGATCCGCTGTCGAGCGAGGCGGCGGCCTGAGCGGCGCATGCGTGCCGCTCCGCGCGCTGATATGCGGATCGGATCACGGAATGAAATCAGAAATTCGATCGACTGCGATCACTGACACCAGCGCCCAGTCAAACGTGTCGACGCGCGCCGGCAAGCCCATCGACAGCGACCCGCCGCCCACACACATTACTATTGTTCTAAACTATTGTTCTAATCGTTCAACGCCACGACAGCGTTGCAAATTCGTCGTCTGCGACCCCGAGTCGGGCGCGCGATGGCGTGATTAACGCCGATCCCCCTGCGGGGCGCAGAACTGACATGCGAATTTCGCTCCCACATTCAGGCTAATAAGGGAACACGACACCTTGGCGACGCATGCGACTTGCCGCGACCTCGCCTCTCGCTACAATCCGACCGCCCCCAACCGCGCCGAATGCGTGCAAGCGAGACCTCTGTGACCGATCCGTCGACCCGCCTGAAATTGGAATTGTTCCACCCACCCGTTGAAGTCGAGCGCAAGTTCCTGGTTGCCAACGATGACTGGAAGCATTCCGTCGTCGGCAGCGTCGCCATTCGCGACGGCCTGGTCGCGCTGTACAAGGACCGCAAAGTCCGCGTGCGCATCGCCGAGCGCACGGCCACGATCACCGTCAAGGGCCCGCGCACCGGCATCCGGCGCGACGAGTTCGAATACGAGATCCCGCTCGCCGATGCCGAGCGCATGCTGGGCGCGATCTGCGACAAGGACGTGCTGGAGAAGCGGCGCTATTTCGTCGAGGCGCCGCCCGCGATCTGGCACGTCGACGTCTATACGGGCCTCCTCGATGGTGTCGTGCTCGCCGAGATCGAGCTGCTTCAGGAGAACGAGACCCTCGTTTTGCCGTCGTGGGTCGGCCGCGAGGTGACCGGCGATCTGCGCTACCGCAAATTCAACCTATTGGCGCTGCACGCGCGGCGTCAGCCGCAGCCGGCTTGAGCGACAACCGCGTGGTGGCGGTGCGCATGGCCTGGCTGGCCCCCCTCACCCGACGAGCGGGTTCGAATAGCTCGCCGCGAGCTTGACGAGCTCCACCTGGCGGCTCGTGCCGGTCTTTTCGAACAGGCGCCGCAGGTGCGTCTTGACGGTGGTTTCGGCGACGCCGAGCGCGGTCGCGACTTCCGGCACGCCGCCGATCTCGACGATCGCCATCAGCACGCGCAACTCCGTCGGGGTGAGCCGGTAGGTCTTGGCGATGACCTCGGCGGGCGAGGTCACGTCGAGCGTCGCCTTGCGGACGAACACGGCGGCGGCCGCCGCGTAGGCGCGGCCGGCGCCGCGGCGCTCGCCGGTATTGAGCGGCAGGACATGGGCGACGTAATGGGCGTCGTCGCGCCCGACCAGCGGGACCGCGATTCCCTTGACGCCGAGCGCAAGATCGCCTTGCGCGGCCGCGAGCAGTGCGTCGCGCAGCACCTGATCGGCCTGCGTATCGGCGGCCGCGAGCCGGCCGCAGTTCGAGGTGACGACATGGCCGCGATCGAGCAGCGCGCGGCCGGACGTGCTCGCATGCACGATGGCGCCGGCTTGGCCGAGCAGGAACATGCCGGCGCTGATGCCGTCGAGCACCTCGGACATGGTCGCGGCCTGCACCGTCTTGAGGTCGATCAGGCGCCCGATCAGCACGGCGCGCCGCACATGCGGGACGACGAGCCGCATGCGTTCGCGCACGCCGGCGTCGACCACGCCGTCGCGCTCGTGGCGGAAGACGCCGAACATCGCCGCCGTGGTCGACGAGCGATCGAGCACCGCGCCGACGAAATCGACGAGCTTCTGCGGCTGCGCCCACTCCTTGTAGAAGCGCGTCTGCAGGAACTCGTCGTAGGAAATGAGATCGGCCGTGGCGACCGGCTCCTCGATCGGGGCCAGAATCTGACCGACGCCCAACGGATCGAGCTTCACGTAGTAGTCGAAATAGAGCTGGCGAAACGCCGGATCGATGCCGACGTCATAGACCGATGTCCCGGTCTTGGATTCCACGTTCTTGGTGAATAGCGACGCGGCCGACCCGCCGACGAAGGCGCTGAGCGGTGCA
>Ga0335081_10015279_pt1 | contig 12414 bp, 8 predicted proteins | sample Lox_Sample_35_FD_206713 | JGI IMG/M metagenome (GOLD analysis project Ga0335081, IMG submission 206713) | Soil microbial communities from Loxahatchee National Wildlife Refuge, Florida, United States - Lox_Sample_3.5 | ecosystem: Environmental > Terrestrial > Soil > Wetlands | place: USA: Florida...
GGCAACGAAAGTCGGCACGTTGATCTCAAGCGCGACCGCAAGTCCCAGCACAATAAGCGACAAGGCGATGCCGAATCCCGTAAAGGGCAGCGCGACGCCGGCCATACCCGCGATGCCGGCGAGCGCTATAACGGATATGAAGCTCACAGGCACAACCCACAACGCTCGCCCGCCCAGATGCGCCGAGAAGAGGCCGACAGCAATCATCGCCAGAAGGTGGTCGATGCCGCTGAACGGATGCGTGAAGCCGTGCGTGAAGCCGCGGGTGTGGCCGGCGATACCGGGATGGGCCGCTGCCGAGATGGGCAGCAAGGCAATGGCAGCGGCGCACGATCCAAGGACAAAGCGCGTCGGTTTCTTCAGGCTATCGGTCGGACCGGCCTTCACGATCGTGGTCATCATGCGACTCCAAAGCGGGTATTGAGGCTTCCCAGACCGGACTTCAACAGGTTCGAGACTAGGCCTCGTACAACAATGTCAGGCTGGCTATCGGCGAGGAACTCGACGCGCCACTCGGCGATGCAGCCATCGCCTTTCGGCCTAACTTCGATGGTGCCCGCGTAAAGGGACGCGGGAATTCCGGCCACCAGCGCATAGCGGTAGATGCGTTTCGCATCGTCGGCGTCTTCGAGACGTTCGACGATCTCCCTGCCGTCGCGCGTTTCGATCCGTCGGAGCTGGCCAGTTCCCGTGCCAACCAGGCGGACCTTAGCGACCAGCGGATGCCAATCGAGGTTGAACTGCCCGATCAGCAGCCACACCGCATCGGGCGGCGCCGCGAGCTCCACAGATTCAGTGACAGTCTGCCGTTCGGCATTCGGCGTCGCAAAGTACGGAAACACCGTCATGCCGGGCTTCGTCGCCTGCGTCGCACCACCTTGGAGGAACTCGCGGTCGCGGTTGATGAGCCAGCTGAGCAGTATATCGATCACGTTCGCGTTGATGGTTCGGCCCCCGCCCGTCTGATAAGGACCGCCGCTGATCGTGGACTTCTCGATCTCGAGGTGGCTTTCGTCCGTGATCGGCTTGGCCACGTCGAACAGCAGAAAATCGTCGAGGAAGACGCTGGCGTTGGCGGCGAGCGCTTCCGGCGACCAGTCGGCCTCGCCGTCGCGCATGTCCCAGTTGGCGAGGCTGTCTCCCAGGCGCTTCAGGAACAGTGGCCGCAGCTCCTTCGAGATCGCGAACGGCTGCTGCTGATTCCACAGGTCACGCAGGTCTTCTGCTCCCGACAAGCCGGGATTGGTGAGCCTTATGTTCGTCTGTTCGGGGCGGCCGACCCAATCGATGCGGGCGACTGGGTGCGAGACAAGCCCTCGCGGCTGCGGAATGGGCACAGTCTCGGCGATCACACCGAACATCGAGCCTTTCGCCGGATCGAGCACGCGGCGCGTATCGAATTCGGCCACCATGCACAGCACGTTGTCGTGCTGGAGCAGGTTAGGGACTCTCTTGAGATCCGCCGCGGTCCAGGCTAGGTAGAACGGATCGGACCGCAAACCGGCGAATACGCGGACGTCGCCCTCCGGCGTCGACGAGCCCTTCTCGTCGTTCACGGTGAGCGACAGCTTCCGGCCGTCTGGCAGCGTGCACACGCCGCGCTGAGTCACGTTCCCCCCGGCGTCGCGCGCCAAGAGGTCGAACCGGAATGTAAAGCGAAGCTCGTCGTTTGACGGCTGAAACTTCGCGGCGTTGCCTGTGCCGGCAATGGTCACCCGGCGAACCGCGATCGCGTGGTCGATGACGTTCGAGAAGACTGCGCTTTGGCCGGCCGAAGGAAAGACGCACATGCCGAGCACAAAACGCGAGGCGTCTTCCGGGCTGGTGAAAGCGAAGAGGTCGGTCACGTCCGCGGCGGGCTCGCCAATCGACCGTGGACCGTCAACGTGATCGGACATCGACAGTCTCCTCTATTCACCCGACTCCGCAAGCCACCTCAACGCACTAATGCTGGGCATGAAGAAGTATTCGCCCCCGCGGAGCACATTGAACGTTTCGATGCCATGGACGCGCCGCCTCACCGGCTCCTTCGGAATGGTGAAGCTCGCGCCTTCCTCTTGCAGCCCGATGATAGGATCACGCTCGTTGCCGATCTCGATAAAACTGCCGTCGTTGATCCATTCCTGTTGCAGGAATTCAATGGTTGCCATCGCCTTGGCGCTGATGAACAGAAAGATGGCGCCGCGCGGCACCTCATCGTCCTCTTCGGAGAGCGCATTTGGATCGTACGGCTTTCCATATGTCGCGCCGCGCCTGATGAGCCGATGCAGGTTCACATCCGTCAGACGGGCGAGCGGCGTGTCGCGCGGGTTCATCCGCCGGATATGGCATCCCAAGGGCGCCTGCCGGCCCCGCGGATCCCTCGAGTAGCCGAAGTCGTTGTTCCGCCGTGCGTCCGAGCCGAGGCTGGGATCGTCCGCGTCCGGCGCCAGCATCAACGGCGCACCGCTACGCCAACGGCCGACCAGCTTCGCGGCGAGCAATTCCCGTTCTTCCTCAGTGTTTCCATTGGCCAGCAGAAAGCGATTGAATGCGCCGACACGCGACTGATACTTGCGGAAGCCCACATAGGTGCCGTTGCGGCCGAGGATGTCCGGCTGCGGCATCGGGAGGGGCAAGCCGGCCTCGCCCGGATACCCAAGAATGAACTCGCCGGCCTTGATTGGGCGGCCTTGGCCCGGCAGGGGCTCGACGCCGCTGCCTTCGATCGCTGGTTGGTCGATGCCGTCCTTATAGCCCAGCGAATTGCGGTCACCCGGCTGCGCGCCAAAATCCTCGATGGCCAAGACGCTGACGCCGGACAAGCTCTCGTACTGCTCGCGGGCCATGGCGAGCATTCGCCGCCATCTTTCCTCCGATTCGCTGAACGCGCTAAGACCGATGTGGATCACGCCCTTGGCGAACAGCGGCTCCCAATTCTTTGGATCGTTGACGCCTTCATCCCTCAGCTGCCGGGCGCGTGCCGCCATTCCCACGCGGAATGCCTCGGGGAAACCTTCCAGAGCATTCTGTGGAAGGCCGAGCGCCTCGAAGCCCGCGTAACTGATGGCAACCGAGAGCCACGCATTGGACGGCTTCCACCAGTTGGCGGCTGATTCGACATGCGGAGCTAGCCGGCGAAGAAACTCCCGGCCTGCTCGAACGTCACTGACCCGCAACGCGACGTGAGAGCCGAAATACGGCGCCGGCCTCTGCCGCAGTACGGTCGCCTGGATCTCGTGCAAGTCGAGCATCGGCGCGCTCATCGCAGTCGCTGTGCTATCCGATCTTGTCGAGGAATTCGTCAACCGCCTTGCCGATACGCTTGAGCCGGTTGATCTCCGCCACCGTCAGGTCCGGATAGGCGACGTACCAGCCCTCCGCTGTAATCTGGTGCTTGACGAGGTAGTCCTTCGCGCCCGGACTGCGAATGCCGGGCCAGCCATCCCACGCCGAGTCGATGATATCCAGATAGTCGGGAATCTTTACCACGAAGTCATCGATATAGGTGTCCCAATCACCGTCGTACGCTGTAGCGAAGAGCAACCTCGTGTCGTTATCGAAGAACACGAAGCGCATGGTGTGCAGGGTGCCGACCTTGTCGGCACCCTGCGAGAGGTTACCTCTCAACAACCTCAGAAACGCTCGCAACCGCTGCGCGCCACCTGGTGCAAGCGGCACGATGATCGTCAGCTCCGATACCTTGCCCAGACGAGCACCGACGCGGCCCGCGCTTTCCACCGGCGGCGGCAAATCCGAGGCCTGCGATTTGAGCTCGAGAAGCGCATTCTCGAGCGCTGTCTTCCCAAGCTGCGGCGCATCGGCGAACAGCTCCCGCAGCTGCTGAATCTTCGGCTCAATGGATTGCTTCTGGTCAGGTCTGGTCGAGGTCTGTGCTTGCGTTGCCATGACTGCGTCTTCCTCTCAGAAGGTTCGGCTCCACCAGCCGATGCCACCACAAGCTCAAGTTCCGATGCTATTGCACGATAGTATTGACCTCGGTCCGCGCGACAGGGAGTCGGCGAGACCATCCGGGCGATGCGCATTCCGATCGAACCGCCAAAGTCGTGCAATCACCGATACCATGGTGCAATCGCATCTGCCCTCACGTTGAAGTGCAATTGCGACCGACGACAGAGGCTTCGGGCGCTCGACGCCCCAGCGGAGCAGCCACCCCCCACTCTTGTTGCTCCGCAGCTTCGCCGGCGGGTCGAGATTCGGTCCGCCGGCTCTTCTGTGTCCTGCGACGCCAACCTGAAAGGTCCGCTAACAAACACCTTGGTGCAATCGACCTCGGATGCGTCGAATGCTCTCATCAGTCTCGCATGTCATGAACCGCTCATCCAGGAGGCGCCCCTTTGAGTGCATCACATGACACAGTCGATTTCGTGGTCGTCGGTGGCGGAAGCGCGGGCTGTGTGGTCGCGAGCCGCCTGTCAGAAGATCCAGCGAGCACCGTAGCTCTCCTCGAAGCGGGAGGCGACACAAACGACTGGGTCGTCAATACACCTGTAGCGCTATTTCTGATGGTGGGCAGTCCGATCCACAACTGGCACTTCCACACCGTCCCGCAGGCGGGGCTGAATGGCCGCCGAGGATATCAGCCAAGAGGCAAAGGCCTCGGCGGCTCCTCCGCGATCAACGCTATGGTCTACATCCGCGGCCACCGATCGGACTACGACAACTGGGCCGCGCTCGGGAATCCCGGATGGTCTTATGCAGAGGTGCTGCCCTACTTCAGACGCGCCGAGGACAACAACCGCTTTGCAGCTCCCTACCATGGCGTAGGTGGCCTGCTCGGCGTCAGTGACTCGCAGTCAGACAACCCCCTGCAGCAAATCTGGCTGCAAGCGGCGCGCGAAGCCGACTTCCCCTTGAATGAGGACTTCAATGGCGAAACCCAGGAGGGTGTCGGTCTCTACCAAACCACAGCGCACAATGGCGAGCGCTGCAGCGCCGCGCGCGCCTACATTTATCCAGTCGTCAAGAACCGCCCGAACCTTCGCATTGAAATCCATGCGCATGCCACCCAACTCCTGTTTGAGGGCCAGCGAGCGGTGGGCGTCGCGTACCGCCGCGGTGGCGAGGTCCGCCAACTGCGCGCGCGGCGCGAAGTCATCGTCAGCTGTGGAGTCTTTCAGACGCCGCAATTGCTGCTGCTCTCCGGCGTAGGTCGACCCGAGCTTCTCAAGAGTCTCGGCATCTCGGTACGTCACGCGCTCCCGGGAGTCGGTCAGAACCTCCAGGATCATCCTGACTTCGTCTTTGCCTATTCATCTGACGATCCGAATATGTTCGGCTTCTCCTTCGCCGAAGCAGCGCGCTTGATTCCGGCTTTTGCCGAATATCAGCACACCCGGCGCGGTCCGTTCGCTTCGAACTTTGCCGAGTGCGGCGCATTCCTGAAGACGACGCCCGACCTCGACGCGCCAGATCTGCAACTTCACTTTGGATTCGCGGTTGTGGTGGATCACGGCAGAGCGTTCCACTGGGGCAGTGGCTTCTCCTGTCATGTGGCTCTGCTGACGCCGAAAAGCCGTGGATCTGTTTCGCTACGAAGTCCCGATCCGATGGAACCTCCCGAGATCGACCCGCGATTCCTTGCTGAGCCAGAGGACCTGGAATGCATGGTTAAGGGATTCAAGCTGACTCGACAACTCATGGATGCTCCGGCGCTGCGTGCATTACGCAAACAAGATCTCTTTACGAATAACGTAGACACTGACGATGAGATTCGCGGCGTCCTGAGACAACGAGTCGACACCGTGTACCACCCTGCTTGCACCTGTCAGATGGGCCCGAACACATCGGTGGCGGTCGTCGACTCGAGGCTGCGCGTCCACGGTCTCGGTGGCCTGCGCATCGTTGACGCCTCGATTATGCCGCGCGTCGTGAGAGGCAATACCAATGCGCCGACCATCATGATTGCGGAAAAGGCCGCGGACATGATTAGAGCCGACTGTGCGAGCTGAGCACGCTCCACGCACCTCGTTAGTGCTGATATGTACGTGTCAAGGCCTGATCGTCGTTGATCGCCGGGGATTGTGCGCAGCCTGTCGAAGGGTTCCTCCGGATCTTCAAGGACCGCGGGATGGGCGGCGGGCTTTCGGTTAGTCGCTCGATGATCGAGAGCCATCAAGGTTGGCTCGCGCGCGGTCGACCCGACACCAACGTATCGACCAACACCATAGTGCAATGGAGCCGACCCGTCACGGCTGCTGACATTCTAACGTCTTTGTAAGCCGTCATGGCACGTCCGAACCTCACCATCAATCGCGAGTAGTTCGTATGCGCAAGGCGCCCGGCATCGATCGCCGTCGCTTGTTCAGAGCTGCTGCGGGCGCACCGGTCCTTCGTTTCCATTTTCTGAGAGGTCTACGTTATGAATTCAGCTGTAATGGCAGGGAAGATGAATACCGCTGTTCGTCCATTTCAAGTGGGCTTTTCCGACGCGGCGCTGGCCGAGTTGAGGAGGCGCGTAAAGGCGACACAGTTTCCTGATCGGGAAACGGTCGCGGACCAGTCGCAAGGTCCGCAGCTCGCGACCCTCCAGAAACTGGCACGCTACTGGGCGACCGACTACGACTGGCGCAAGATCGAAGCGAAACTCAAAGCGCTACCGAATTTCATCACCGAGATCGACGGGCTCGACATTCACTTCATTCACGTGCGGTCGAAGCACGAGCATGCGCTGCCACTGATCGTCACGCACGGATGGCCGGGCTCGATCATCGAGCAGCTGAAGATCGTCGATCCACTGACCAATCCGACGGCACATGGTGGGAGTGCCTCGGATGCCTTTCATCTGGTGATTCCGTCGATACCAGGTTACGGGTTTTCGGGCAGACCGACCACCACCGGCTGGGGGCCCGCCCACATCGCGCGCGCTTGGGTCGAGCTCATGAAGCGCCTTGGGTATACGAAGTTCGCGGCGCAGGGAGGGGATTGGGGCGCCGTCATCACGGATCTCATGGGTACGCAAGGGCATCCGGAGCTGCTTGGCATCCATTCCAACATGCCAGGTCTGATTCCGGACGACATCGATAAGCTTGCCCATGCAGGCGCTCCCGCACCGTCCAATCTCTCCCCTGATGAGAAACTCGCGTACGAGCGGGTGAGCGCTGTGTATGCGGGAGGCATCGGCTATGCTTTTCAGATGGGCCTGCGTCCGCAGGCGCTGTACGGGATCGCAGATTCCCCTATCGGCATAGCGGGTTACTTCCTCGATCACGACGCACGCAGCTTGGCAATGATCTCTCGTTCCGTCGACGGGCAGACCGAAGGTCTTACTCCGGACGACATTCTGGACAACGTCACGCTGACTTGGTTGACCAACACGTTCGTTTCAGGGGCGCGCCTATATTGGGAGGATTTCCAGCAGGGTGTCTCATTCTTCAGTGTCAAGGGCGTTACCGTTCCGGCTGCCGTGAGCGCGTTTCCGGACGAACTCTATCCATCCCCGCGGAGCTGGGCAGAGCGCGCATATCCCAAACTCATGTACTTCAACAAACTCCCGAAGGGCGGACACTTTGCTGCCTGGGAGCAGCCGAAGCTCTTTTGCGAGGAGCTGCGTGCGGGCTTCAGGTCGTTGCGCACCTAGAGATCACCAGCGTCGGGTGATCGGACGAGTGCGGATCAGGGCATGCAGATTTCGGGCACTTGGTGGCCTAGCGGAGCAAACCCAGCCCCCGACTTGTTGCTCCGTACCTTTGCCGGCGGGCCGAGTTTCGGCCCGCCAGCTCTTTTCCGGTCTCGCTAGATCACTTTCCAAAGCAGGGGTATGGAGTTCCATCACGATTTGACCGAGTTGCTCGGGCGGATTGTCGACGCCGTCGCGTGCTAATCATTGTCATCGGTGCGGCGGTCGCAAGTTTCAGATTCCTCGTGCATCGTCAATCTCGGCACGGCGACCCATACCGGGCTCATCGACAGGCTCTTGGCCGGGCCATCCTGCTCGGTCTCGAGTTACTGATTGCCGGAGGCATCCTTCGCGCAGCGGTGGTTGCGCCGACTCTTGAGAATGTCTTCATCCTCGACCTGATCGTCGTGATCAGGACATTTGACAGCATGGCGCGCTGCAGCTCGAGGTCGAGTGGCGATACGTGTGCCGTTTCAGGCGAGCCCATCCAAGGGAACCAATACCATCGTCCACTACCCAGCGACTATCAGCGTCTGGTTTCATCGCACCATGTTTCCCGAAAGAAGCGAGTGCACCCAATGAACCGCCGGCAACTTGCTTTTGTCGTCTTTGCAATGACATTGACGCCGCTGGCTCCGGCCGCTGTCAAGAGTGTAGTCCTGGTACACGGCGCATTCGCTGACGGGTCGGGGTGGCGCCCCGTAACGCAGATCCTGCGACGCGACGGCTATACCGTGTATGTCGTCCAGGAGCCCGAGACCACCTTTCAGGCGGACCTCGCGGCGACGCGGGCGGTGCTCGACCGGACGGAACCGTGCGTTCTGGTTGGCCATAGCTACGGCGGAATGATCATTTCAGAAGTTGGAGCGCATCCCGCCGTTCGCAGCCTGGTATACGTCGCTGCCTTTGAGCCTGAAGTTGGCGAGAGTGCCGGTGCACTGCAGAGCAAGATGCCGCCCGCAGCCCAGAGCGTCGCGCCAGCCGGTGGAGGTTTCGTGCAGGTAAAGCCCGACGCTTTCCCCGCCGACTTTGCCGGCGACGTTTCCCCGGCGCTCGCGCGCTTCATGGCTGTCTCGCAAGTGCCGATCGCGCAGGAGATCTTCGACGCGAAGGCTAGCGTGGCGGCCTGGTCGCAAAAGCCGAGCTATGGAGTCATCGCAAGAGACGATCGAATGATCAACCCCGAGCTCGAGCGATTTATGAGCGACAGAGCCAAGTCGCAGACGATCGAACTCCCGGGAAGCCACGCCATATTTCTCTCACACCCCAAGGAAGTCGCATCGCTGATCGAAAGGGCAGCGAAGGCGGCCAACTAGGTGTTCGCGGTCCCTGCGACGGGCGGGGCTCACGGCCCCAAGTCGAAACCTCCACTCCTTTACTCGAAGGACCATTGAGATGAGCTCATCTACGACGGTTATGTCTTCATCCACCAGCGGGTTCAATGGCCGCGCGTTCTTTGAGAAACTCTGGCGCGCAAGCGGTATCCAGTGCGTTGGATTGATCATCCTCGCATATGTCATCTACGGCTCCCAGCCGCACGTCGGTGCCTCTACTGATGCGCTCGTAGCGTTCTACAGCGGCGAGCGCACACGCATCCTCATCGCCGCAGTTGTCTCCGGCTTGGCGACGCTCTACATCATATGGTTCGCCGCTGCGATCAGGACCACCTTGGCGGATGCGGGCCAGGACGGTTGGGGAGCGGCAGCGACAGCCTCCAGTGCGGCAGTCGGGGCCATGTTCTTCCTATTCATCGCGCTGCAGGCCGCACTTGCGCACTCCATCGCAGACTTAGGGCATTCCGCGCTCGCATCGGGACTGAACGACTTCGCGTGGGCCGGGGTTGTATTGACCTCCTTCCCGCGGGCCATGCTGATTATGGCTAGCACGTTCGGGCTCTGGCGGGCCGGGCTCATCTCGAACGCACTCTTCGGCCTTGGGGTCACGGCACTCCTGCTCGTGTTGCTGGGCGGCGCCACCTGGCAGAGCGATGGACTGTGGGCTCCAGACGGCGTCTACTCGCGCTTGATCTCGCCCCTGATCGGCCTCGTGTGGCTTCTCGTCGTGAGTGGGGTCCTCTTGACCCGAACCCCCGCTACACGCGCTGCATGGTGAGTGACGGATTCGCTGGCCGGCCAGTTGGCTACTGGCCGGCGCGCCGGCTTGTGCTTGTTGACTAGGAGGGGGACTCGTTGACACGCAACCACGTGGTATTCAGCCGCCATCACCCTCGGTTCCTGAAGTCGACCAGACTCTGCACGGCACGGAGAAGGAGAACGTGGCTCCGGCCCCCTCATTCGCACTGGCCCAGAGTCTGCCCTGGTGGCTCTCGATGATGGAACGGCTGATTGACAGGCCAACGCCCATGCCGTGGCTCTTGGTGGTGTAGAACGGCTCAAAGAGCTTCTCAGGGCTCTTCGAATCTATCCCCACGCCAGAGTCGCGCACCCACAGCCGCACTCGATCCGCTTCTTCACGAGCAGTGGCAACCAGGAGATCACGAGGTCGTTCGGTGACCTTGATCATGGCGTCGGCGGCGTTTAAGACCAGGTTCAGGATGACCTGCTGAAGCTGTACGCGATCGCCCGTCACGGGCGGCACACTTTCATCGAAGTCGGTTCGCAGGATCACGCCTCCACGTTGCAGCTCGTTTGACGACATGGCCAGCACCTCGCGCGCCGCATCGTTCAGGTCGACTGGCTCCTTCTTCGGTTCCTTGCGCGAGAACAGCGTGCGTAACCGCTGGATGACTTCTGCAGCGCGGTTTCCGTCGCGCAGCATGCGCTGTGCAGTCGTACGCACACCCTCGAGGTTGGGCGGATTCACAGCCAGCATGTGCAGGCAAGTGTTTGCGTTAGTGATGATGCCCGCGAGGGGCTGGTTCACCTCGTGTGCGATCGAGGCGGTCAACGTGCCCAGCGTCATCGCCCGTGACACATGGGCGAGCTCGGTGCGCGCCATGTTCAAAGCCTGCTCCGCAAGCTTGCTCTCCGTCACGTCCTGAATCGCGCCGACGAACAGGGGCCTCCCCGCGACCTCCTCGACGACATGCGCAACCGCATGCAAATGCTTTGTGCTCCCGCGGGGGGTTCGAATTCTGAAGATGAGATCGAAATCCGCCCCCTTCATAGAACGCTCGATCCCTTCATCGAAGGAAGGCAGATCCTCGGGCTGCACGCGCTCCCGAACCAGCTGCACCGTGACCTTCGTCGATGGATCGATTTCAAACATGCGAAAGAGCTCCTCCGACCAGTTGTGCTCTTCCGCCACCAGATCCGTGATGAAGCTGCCCGTTCCGCTCAGGCGCTGGCCTTCATTGAGAAACTCATAGGCGCGCCGCAGCTCAGCCGCGCGCGTCTTCAGAGCCTCCTCCACAAGCTTGCTCGCCGTGACATCCTGGATGGCCCCGACGAACACCGGTCGACCCGCGATCTGCTCAACGACACGGCCCACGCCTCGCACATGCTTTAAGGTACCTTTGGGAGTCACGATCCGAAATACGACGTCGAAGTCACGGCCAGTTTGTGCTTGCTCGATCACCGCGTCATATAGAGGGCGATCCTCGTGATGCACGATGTCGCGGAAATTCTGGATCGTGGGCGTTCGATCGGGCTCGAACTCGCAGATCCGATAGAACTCATCGGACCAAGTATGCTCATCTGCCGTCGGATCCGAAGTGAAACTGCCCGTCTGGCTCAGCCGCTGGCCCTCGGTCAGGTGGTATTGGGCCCGCCGCAGCTCCGCCTGCCTCGCCTTCAGTGCCTCCTCCGCGAGCTTGCTGTCCGTCACGTCCTGCACGGCACCGACGAACATCGGCCGACCCTCGGTGCGCTCGACGACGCGGCCGACGCCGCGCACGTGCTTCAGAGTTCCCTTGGATGTCACAATCCGAAGTACGACGTCAAAGTTGCGGCCCACGACCGCGCCCTCGATTACAGCGTCGTACAGCGATAGGTCCTCTGTGTGGACCATGCCCCGAAACTTCTGAAACGTGACCTCCGATCCGGGCTCCAAGTCGCAGATGCGGTATAGCTCATCGGACCAGGTATGCTCGTCGGCCACCGGATCCGCGCTGAAACTACCCGTCTGGCTGAGCCGCTGGCCCTCGGTGAGATGGTAGTGGGCCCGCTGGAGTGCCGCCTCCCGCGCCCTCAAGGCCTCCTCCGCGAGCTTGCTCTCGGTCACATCCTGAATCGCCCCCAGAAACACGAGCCGCCCGGTTTCCTGTTCGGTGCGGTGACCGACAACGTGCGCATATTTCACCTCTCCGCTGCGCGCGATGATGCGGAAGACCAGGTCAAAGTCGATGCCCTGTGCGGCGCGTCCGATTACCGCCTCGACCGTCGGCCTGTCCTGCGGATGTATGGCCGACTGGATCAGCGCCATCGTCACCTTCGTCGCTGCTTCGAACCCGAAGATGCGGTGAATCTCGGCGGACCAGGAGTGTTCGTCGGCCTGAACATCCCAGATGAAGCTGCCTGTCTGGCTCAGCCGCTGCGCCTCGCTGAGATGGTAATAGGCCCGTTGCAGCTCTTCCTCGCGCGACTTCAAGGCCTCCTCCGCGAGCTTGCTCGCCGTCACATCCTGGATGGCACCGACAAACAGTGGCCGATCCGCGAGCTGCTCGACGACACGGCCAACGCCTCGCAAATGCTTGAGCCCGGACTTGGGCGTGACTATTCGGAATACAAAGTCGAAGTCATCGCCCACCAGACCGCGCTGAATCACATGGTCGAATAACGCCACGTCCCTGGGGTCCACGATGTCGCGAAGCTTCTGGATCGAAGCTTTGGAACCGG
>Ga0335081_10015280_pt1 | contig 12414 bp, 12 predicted proteins | sample Lox_Sample_35_FD_206713 | JGI IMG/M metagenome (GOLD analysis project Ga0335081, IMG submission 206713) | Soil microbial communities from Loxahatchee National Wildlife Refuge, Florida, United States - Lox_Sample_3.5 | ecosystem: Environmental > Terrestrial > Soil > Wetlands | place: USA...
TTCATCTTCCGGCCCGCTGGCGCGTGGAAAAAGAGTGCCGATCTCTGGAATGCGCGTCGGCTTTCGGCAGGAGTCCGGTCAATTCCGCTTTGTTTGCCGCTCTCCGACCCGGAGAAGCCCGATGCAGTGCTGGCGTAAGGAGCGCGACGGGAGGGTAGTGTTCCTTGTGTGAGATGAATAATTAAAGACAGCCCTAACCGTAGATCAGGCTGAAAAAGTGGAAATAGCTTCCAAGTTCCTGGGCCGTGCGGCTTTGGCGCATGTCGCGTTTTTCTAAAACCCGGCTGTGCATTTCAGGAGAATTGGAAAGCGTGGACCGAGGCTCCTGTAAAGGAGGCGATTTCCCACGCTTCCCACAGCCAGGTTGGAAAGACATGTGGAAAGACGTTGAATTGTGTGCAGAGAGCGGTTCGGCCCGTGCCGTTCAAGCACTTGCGCCGATCCGGCGATGCACAGGCGCCGTTTGCCGGAGCGGTGCGACGATCCTATCAGACCACCGCCAGTTTGTAGCGGCCGAGGTGGTGCATCGACGACCTTCGGCAATCTTCGGGGGAAGGAAATGCCGATTCCCAACTATGCCGGCTGCTCAGACTTTTCCTGATCCCGAACATGGCGGGCGGACTTTACCCGGGTTTTCGAGGCCCAGGGCGCCGATTCGCTCCTACACTGGGCTCTCTGGAGGGGCTTGGGCCGTGGCGATCGATGTGGGGCGATTGGAGGACCAGCTTCTTCAAATGTCCACCGAAGGCGCGCCCGGGCGCGAATTCTGCGATTCGATTGCCGAGCTGGCCCGCACCGGCCGCTTTGCCTTGTTGCGCGATGTGCTGCCTGCGATTGTTTACGACGAGCTCTGGGAGCGCTATCAGCAGAATCCCGGCGCCTTCGTGGCCGGATGGCGGCGCATGGCCCAGGAGATGCGCCAGGGATTCATCCACCACGCGCGCCAGAGGCTCACTTCGCTCACGCGTCTGCAGCATGCCTCGAGCCTGGCTGTCACACCGGTCTGGCAGGCGATCCAGCGCGCGCTCGACGGCCAGCAGAACGACCTGCTCCGCGCCGCCTTCGCGCTCGAGCTGTTGGGGCTGGTCGAGCCGGCGGTGCTGCGCGCCACCCACCTGCGCGAGTGCGTGGTCTCGGCGCCGAGCTCGGAAGACGCCGACCGCTACCTCGACGAAGCCACGCGCTGCTACTTCTTCGGACTCTTTACCGCCTGCGCGGTCATGTGCCGGTCGGTGCTGGAGGAGGCGATCAAACAAAAGCTGCCGGCGCCGCTCACGCGCCTGGTCCGCAGCCGCTATCGCAACGCAGCCACGCTGGGGAACCTGCTCCACGAAGTCAACGACAACCTGCGACAGACAGGATTCGATCCCTGCTTTCCTCGCGTGGCCAACCAGGTGAACGACGCCGGCAAGAAAGCCGTCCATCAGGGCCTGCTCTCTGAGGACGAGGCTCGCCTGTGCCTGCAAAATGCCCGCGAGGCGCTGCAGCTGCTGCTGAAGAAGTGACCGATTGTCGCTGGACGCTGGCCCCTCTCCAAACTCCCCCTCTCTTATACTGTTCTCTGCATGTCTTACGCGGCCGCGATCGAACAGCTGAACACGCTGGTGTCGGAGCTGTATGCCGGGCCCGGCCTCGCGCGCCGCAAGTTTTCGCTCGACGAGATTCGCGTGCTGCTCGGGCCGCTCGATAATCCGCAGCGCCGTTTTCCCTCCGTTCTCATCGCCGGAACCAACGGAAAAGGCTCGACGGCGGCGACGCTGGCCTCCATCCTGACCGCGAGCGGCCTGCGCACCGGCCTCTACACTTCGCCGCACCTGGCCCGGGCCAACGAGCGCATCCGCATCGATCGCGCCGAGATCTCGGACGATGCCTTCGCCGCGTCGTACTTCCGGGTCCACGATGCGGCGCAGCAGCTCGTGCTCGGCGGCCGCCTGCAGCAGTTGCCGAGCTACTTCGAAATGCTGACAGCGCAGGCGTTTCTCTGCTTTGCCGAAGCGCCGGTCGACATTGCCGTGCTCGAAGTGGGCATGGGCGGCCGCCTCGACGCAACCAATATCGCCGACCCGATCCTGTCGGTCATTACCGACATCTCCTTCGACCACATGGAGTGGCTGGGTTCGACCATCGCCGAGATCGCGCGCGAGAAGGCAGGCATTCTGCGGCCCCACGGCACGCTGATCACGCTGCCGCAGCATCCGGAAGCGAACCAGGTTCTCGGCGAAGTGGCCCAGGCGCTCGAAGTTCGAGGGGTGAGCGCGGCGCCATACATGCCGGAAATCGGCGCGCCCGCCGCGGAGCCGTACAGGATAAACGCCCTGGGCGCAACGATCGAAGTAAACTCGCCGCTGAAGGGCGTTCACCAGCACCGCAACATCTCGCTTGCGATTGCCGCAGCCGCGGAGCTTGCCGAGAACCACGGCTTCCCGATCCTGCCGGCATCGATTGCGGCTGGAATCCGGCAGACGGTGTGGCCGGCGCGGTTGGAACGAATTTCGGCTCGAGGTCACGACTGGGTCCTCGATGTGGCTCATAACCCCGCCGGCGCGTGGGCGCTGCGGGCTGGGCTGCGCGATACCGAGGCCGGCCATCCGCCCCAAACCTTGATCTTCAGCTGCCTTCGCGACAAGCCCATTCTCGAGCTGGCGCAGATTCTGTTTCCCATCTTCGAGCGGGTGATCTTCGCGCCCATTCATTCGTCGCGCGCCGCGGATCGGGACGATCTGCTGGCTGCGGCCGAGACCACGGGTACGCCGGCGGTCGCGGCGAACTCCGTTGCCGAAGCGCTCCGCCTTGCCACTGGGAAGCACGACCCTCGCGTCGCAGAGGGCCCCGTCGTCATCTCTGGATCGTTGTACCTGGTCGGCGAAGCGCGCTCACTGCTGCTCGATGGGGGCGATTGCCGGCCATGAGCCGACCCGCCACTCCGCTGCCCCGGCTTTATCGCTGGCGAACCAATCTCATCCAGGCGCCTCTCTTCTTTGTGTTCACCGGAATCTGCGGGTCGCTGGCGCTGCTGGCATCGCTCTTTGATCGCCAAGGCCGCACGCAGCACCGCATCGCGCGCATCTGGGCCAAGCTCGGCATCTGGGCCTCGGGATCTTCGCTTGAGGTGCGGGGCCGCGACAAGCTCGGTCGCTTTCCGGTCGCCGTCTACGCTGCCAACCACACGTCGTACATGGATATACCCACAGTCTTTGCCGCACTGCCGTTCCAATTCCGCATCCTGGCCAAGAAGGAGCTCTGGTCCTGGCCGTTCATCGGATGGTACTTAGCTCGCTCTGGCCAGATCCCGATCAATACCGAGAATCCGCGCGCCACGCTTTCAAGCCTGGGCGGCGGGGTCCGCGCTCTTCGCGCCGGAATGCCGTTGTTCGTTTTCCCCGAGGGGTCGCGAACGCCCGACAGCGAGCTGCAGAGCTTCCTCTCCGGGGCAGCCTATCTCGCCATTCGCGCCCAGGTGCCATTGGTTCCGATCGCGCTGAGCGGCGTCTACGACCTGCTGCCTATCCATACGCGCCACTTTTATCCCAGCAAGCTTGTCCTGACGGCCGGCGAGCCGATCCAGACGACCGGCATGCACATGCGCCAGGACGAGGAGCTGACCGAAAAACTGCGCGCCGCCATCGAGGAGCTGCGGCTGGATTCGCGGAAGCCGGCCGGAGAGAACTCAGTTGCGGCCCCCGCTACTACTCGCTAGCCTTGGGGGCGGGGCTCGTCGATCAACGGTCCCCGAACTGGGCGAACGTGATCAGGTGTCCGGCCGGGTCCTGCGCCGTAAACTCTCGCGAGCCGTAGAAAGTCTCGTGGATCGGCGAGACGATGGGCGCTCCTTCCATCGCGGCTCGGGCGGCTTCCAAGTCGTCGACTTCAAGAAAGAGGAAGGAAGTCCCGCGCTGAAACGCCTGCGCTACCGCGGGGTCCTTCTCCAGGCTGGCGTAGCTGCCGTACATCAATTCGATCGGCCCTTTCTGCAAAGCCGCGAAGGCAAGGTCGTCGTGGCCTTCGGGGACCTCGATGGTCTTCTCGAACTGCAGCCGATCGACCCAGAATGCAGCGCAGGCTCTCACGTCGCTGGTGTACAGGTTGGCGGTCATCTTCTTCACTGTGATTGATCTCTCGATGGTTGTCATTGTGGTCTTCTCCTTTGGTTTCAGTGGATTGCTTAGAAACTCGATTGCGAGGGCTCGACACTAGTCTTGATTAGACTAATAATCTCGTTTAGACTAGAGCGGAGTGCCAAGGATGTCAAACGAAAAATTAACGACCCCGGACCTGGTGCTTCTGAGCCTGCTGGCGGAGCGGCCGATGCACGGCTACGAAGCCAACTCGCTGCTGGAAGCTCGAAAAGTGCGTGATTGGGCCGGCGTGTCGCGGCCGCAGATCTACTACTCTCTCGACAAGCTCGCGCAGCTCGGACTGGTCGAAGAAGCCGACGCCGGGGGCGAAAAAACCGGGCCGGACCGTCGGGTCTTCGCGACGACAGAAGCCGGCCGAGCGGCCCTTGCGGACGCGCTTGAGAGAGGGGCCTGGACCCAGCAGCTGGAGCGGCCGCCATTTCTCACCTGGCTGGCGCTCTCATGGCAATGCCGACCGGGTGTCTTCAAGAGGCAGCTGCAGCGACGGCGTGATTTCGTTCGCGACGAACTCCAGCGCAAACAGAGAATTCTTGAGGATGTCCTCGCCGAGGTGGGTCACCCGTATCATGAAGCGGTCTGGATGCTGAGTCTCACTCTCGAGCAGCTAAGGCTGGAGCTCGCGTGGCTGGAGCAGGTGGCCCAGGAGTTTCCCAGGTGCGCTGCGGCGCGGAATCCCATCTATGACCTAAGCACGACCGATTTGTGACGGGGACAGGCCGGACCGGCTCTTCGACGCCTTCCGGCCGCGCCGGCGCAGTGGCCCTCAGGAGGCGGAGATGATCGTCGAGATGCGAACCTACCGGCTCAAGCCCGGATGCCGGCCGAAGTTTCTCGAAGTCTTCCGGACGAAGTCGATGCCGGCGCACGCCGAGATTGGGTTGAATCCGATCGGGCGGGTCAACGCTTCGCGAAACGCAGGCAAAGGCTTACACTGAGATTCCATGACCGTTCGCATTGCCATCCCGGAGCCGACGAGCCTGGATGAGGCCTACAATGCGAGATCGCTTCCCGCATATCTCGACGCGCTGCGTTCTGTTGCCGCCGAGCCGGTCGTGATCCCCTTGCATCTTCGCCAGGAGGACGTGGCAGAGGTGCTGGCCAGAGCGCACGGAGTGCTGTTGCCGGGCAGCCGCTTCGATATCGATCCGCAAAGCTACGGTGAGACGCGAATCCCTGAGTGTGCGCCTTCCGACCCGGCGAGAACGGCCGTCGATGAGCTGCTCCTGCAGGACGCTTTTAACCTCCATAAGCCGATCCTGGCGATCTGCGGGGGGCTTCAGGCGCTGAACGTGTGGCGCAATGGGACCCTGATCCAGGATCTGAGGACCGCCGTGAATCACCAGCCCGGGCGGCATGTCGGGGAGGCGCACCGGGTGCGCATCACACCCGGTTCACGGCTGGCAGGCTTGCTACAGGATGGAAACCTCGAGGATCGGTGGGTGAATTCGAGCCATCATCAGGCCGTCTCCGTGATCGGAGACAATCTGACGGTGACGGCGGCCTCACCCGAAGATGAAGTGATCGAAGCAATGGAGCTGGTTTCCCCGGAGCATTTCGTCCTGGCGGTCCAATGGCATCCCGAGCGGACGCTTCGTACGAGCGCTCTCTCTCTCGCTATTTTTGCGGAATTTGCGCGGAATGCCGCCGCCTGGCAGCCGCGCGAAATCCAGGAGTCCATTGCGCGGTGATGGCAAGCGCGCAGCGAGCCGCCGGCTTGAACGAACTCCTTCGCTCGGCTGGATTGGCGGCCCTCGATCCACCGCTTCTGGACCGCTTCGAGGCTTATCTGGCGCTGATTCTTCGCTGGAATGATCGGATCAATCTGACCGCGATTCGCGACGAGGAAGGCATTCTCAGGCGCCATTTCGTGGAATCGATCTTCTGTGCAAGGGCCCTGCCGGTGGGGATCCGCAGCCTGCTGGATTTCGGCTCGGGCGCCGGACTTCCCGGGATTCCGATTGCGCTATGCCGACCCGAGATCGCGGTCACTCTCGCGGAATCGAGCGGAAAGAAGGCTTCGTTCCTCAATGAGGCCGTCAGGGTGCTCGGCGTCAGCTCGACGGTCTACGCCGGACGTGCCGAGAACCTCGCTGTGACCTTCGATTGCGTAATTCTCCGCGCCGTGGATCGGATGAAAGAGGCGACCCGCGCTGGGGCGAAACGGGTCGCGCCGGGAGGTTCTCTGGCATTGATGACGACTTCGGGAGATCTGGAGAGGCTTCGGGAGGCGGTCGGAGGCACATTTTCCTGGATCGAGCCATCGCGGCTTCCCGGAGGCGAAGGTCGCGTACTGGCGCTGGGGCAGCGCGTCAGTACGCAATCTTGATCTCGGCAAGGCGCTGGATTCCAGAAAGGTCGGCCGAGTTCCGGATGGTAAACCGGACTCCGGTTCCTTCGGCGTATCGGCGAGCGCCTTCGATGGCCGTCAGAACGGGCTTTGGAAGCGCGGCGGTTTTCGCTGCAACCACGGCGCGATCACCGAGGATGAAGGCCGCGTGGAAGGCCCCGGCGCATGGCCCGAGATGAACGATGGTCCGCTTCTTCAGCTTGAGCTTCAGGGTCCACCCAAATTTGGGCGAGAAGGACTTCCACTCCTGGCCAACCACTCCGTGCTCTCTTGCCAGCCACTCGATGAGCTGTTGCCACGCCTCTGCGGCCGGACCGAGAGCCGATTCGAGTTCCTGAGCGGTGGGTTGATCGGGATGGTCGATAAAAGCGTTGCGGATTTCCATCGTGCTCCTTTCTCCGAAGGCACCGATTTTCAATCCGATGCTTTCTGCGGTGCAGGAATCGCGGCGATTCTACGCGCTGTCCAGCCAAGGCGCTGTGACGAGCCTTTTTGGGTTCCACGTGGAACAGGTTCGTAGCCAGACGAGAAGGTGTTTCACGTGGAACAGCGCCGCCCCGTGTAAGGGGGAGACCGAGCGGAGTTTTCCACTTTCATCAAAATCCGCGCCGCGGAATCCGACTCCGGGCGCTCGTCGCCGAAGCCATTGTGCCGCCAAGAGTTGTAACCAATCCAAGTCGATTTCATTTTTAGGCTTTCCACAGTTTCGCCGCGTTCTCCACAATTGCGATCCCCTCCCCGTCTCGCCCTCTCCGCTTTACTCTTGAAGGGCAATGGGCAGAGTGCTGGGCGTGGTGAATCAAAAGGGCGGAGTGGGCAAAACCACGACCGCCATCAATCTCGCCGCCAGCCTGGCCCTCGAAGGATTGAAGATCCTTCTGGTCGACTGCGATCCCCAGGCAAATGCCACTTCCGGCCTCGGTTTTCAGCGGGACGACAATCGCCACTCGATCTACGATGTGCTGATGGGCGATTCGCCGCCGGACCAGGTCATTCTTCCCACCGAGATTGCGGCTCTTTGGCTGCTGCCGGGTTCGAAAAACCTGACCGGCGCCAACGTTGAACTGGCCTCCGCGAGCGACCGGGCTCTTCGCCTGCGGCGAGCGCTGCGGCCCATTCAGGCAGGCTATGACCTGGTGGTTTTGGATTGCCCCCCGGCGCTGGATCTACTGACGCTGAATGCGCTGGCTGCCGCCGACAGCCTCATTGTTCCGATGCAGGCAGAATATTTCGCGCTGGAGGGAATCACGGAGCTGATCTCAACGCTGGAACGGGTCCGCGCCGCCTTCAACCCGGAGCTGAGTATCGAGGGTATCCTTCTCACCATGTACGATGACCGCACCAATCTGGCCCAGCAGGTAACGGAGACGCTTCGCGAGCATTTCAAAGACCGGCTCTTCCAGTCCGTCATCCCGCGTAACATCCGGCTGGCGGAGGCGCCGAGCCACGGCAAGCCGGTTGCGCTGTACGATCCGCGGTCGCGCGGGACACAGGCGTACTTCGAGTTGGCCGGCGAATTCCTCGCGCGCAACGGCATCGAATCGCCGCAGGCTGCGCGGCGAAAAGCCAATGCCACGGTGCAGCCGGAGGCGAAGATCCGCTTCTGGCCTTACTCCTGACCGGCGACGCCGCTGCCGGTCAACGAGGCTCTTGTCGGCCGATTTACCTGACTCCTATTTAGCGAAGTGTTCTTTGAATTGAGGCCTCAATGAATATCGTCAGCCAGGACACAAAGCGCCGCGCCCTCGGCAAGGGACTGGATTCGTTGCTTCCCCGGGTTCAGCCTCCGGCTGCCACGTCTCCAATGGAATACGAAGGCGGCAAGCCGAGGGAGATTCCGCTCGATCAGATCGACCGTAATCCCTTTCAGACGCGATCCCGCGTGAATGAGGAGCAGCTGGCCGAGCTGGCGGTGTCCATCACCGCCAACGGCGTGGTTCAGCCGGTGCTGGTTCGACCCCAGGCGAACGGACGCTTCCAGCTCATCGCCGGCGAGCGCCGATGGCTGGCCTCAAAGAAGGCTGGCAAAGAGACGATTCCCGCGATTCTGCGGCAGGTTTCCGACGAGCAGGCGATGGAGATCACGATTGTCGAGAACCTGCAGCGGGCCGACCTGAACCCGATGGAGCAGGCTCGCGCTTTCGAGCGGCTCTCGCGGGAGTTCCACATGACGCAGGAGCAGATGGCAACGCGTACGGGGAAAGATCGCGCTTCAGTGGCTAACTTCCTGCGGCTCTTAAAGTTGCCTTCGACGGTCCAGGCCCGGGTCGAAGCGGGAGAACTCACGTTTGGGCACGCTCGTACGCTCCTGGCGCTGGAGCACGGCGAGGAGATTGAGAAGGCAGCGCAAAAGGTGGTCGCATCTTCGCTTTCTGTTCGCCAAACCGAAGAATATGTGCACCGCCTTCTCAACCCTGAGCGCACGGCGAAGAAAGAGGCGAAGGCGGAACCTCCTATAGATCCGAACGTGCGCGATGCCCAGGAACGGCTGCAGCGGGCCCTCGGGCTGAAGGTTCATATCGAAGACAAGCATGGCCGGGGCCGCGTGATTATCGAATACGCGCGGCTGGAGGATTTCGACGCGTTCCTGGAGAGGGTCGCAGGAGACTGATTGTCACTTGAATCCTCGCCGACCCGAAGCGAAGGTGAGGCGGGCGGGAACAAAACCGAGGCGAATGATAAAAACTATGCGATAATCAGAAAAACTATGGGACAAGATGAGCGGATGAGTATCGACCTCCGGGTTCGTTTGATTCGGCAAATCAATGTGGCATTTACTCCAGGCGCGCCCATTGACAGCAAAGACCTCTTCGCGGGCCGAATGGCCCAGGTCCAAAAGGTATTGAATGTCGTATTCCAAAAAGGAACCCATGCAGTGCTCTTTGGCGAACGCGGGGTTGGAAAGACTTCCCTCACCAACATTATTTTTGACTTTCTGGTTTTTAGCGGCATGTCGACGTATTATCGCGCCCGCACCAACTGCAATGAGACCGGCACATTTGATGAAATTTGGCGATTTTTGCTAAGGCAGTTCACATTTGAGCAGCCTGACGGGACGACGATAACGCTCGATATGGTACTTCCAGAGCATGGGCCAATCTTGCCAGAGAACATCAGGGAGGCCCTTCAGTTAGTGACTTATCCAACCTTGGTCATTATTGACGAGTTAGACGGAATCACTGATCGCGGCACGCGAAAAGCGATCGCTGATACCATCAAGACGCTATCGGATAACGCAATAGATACAACGGTTCTGTTGGTCGGCGTTGCTGAATCCGTAGATCAGTTGATCGGGGAACATCCTTCGATTGAACGCGCGCTCCGGGAAGTTCCTATGCCAAGGATGTCAAAGAACGAGCTGTTGGAGATTATCGATAAAGGCGTCGACAAGTGTGAGGGACTCCACATCGAAGATGATCCTAGAGGACGAATCGCGGATTACTCGCAGGGATTGCCCTATTACACTCACCTTCTCGCTAGAGAAGCAGCGATTAACGCGATTCAGTCGGATCGATTTGAAATTACAAAGGAGGATTTGCAGGCGGCGATCAGAGAGGCGGTTGATAGCCATTTGGGAACGAACCTTACGCTTTACAACAAAGCGACAACCGCCGCACGTGGTATATATTTCAAGCCCGTCTTGCTCGCTTGTGCGCTCGCACCCAAAGACGAGAAGGGATTCTTCTACGCGAAGGATGTCGTTGACCCATTACGAATTCTCACCCGCAAGTCAATTGCTATTGAACAATTTGCTCAACATTTGCGGGACTTCTCAACCACTCGTGGACCGATACTTGAGAGAGATGGAAGGCGCTATCGCTTTATCAAGCCAATGATGGAACCCTATGTAACGCTGAGGGGCTTGGCCGATGGCCTCATCAATGATTCACAACTCAGTCGTCCGTCCGCGTTGTCCACCGAGCCAGAACAGCTATTCCTACTATCTGACGTTCCTGCTCCGCCTTTAAAGATCTAGCTACGCATGACCCGCCGGTAAGTCTTGCGGTTTGGTTGTTTCTTCATTGTGCGTGAGGCGAGCACGTGAAATCAGCGCGCGGTAACTGATCTAACGAACTCTCTACGGCCGCGCTTCATACACAATATTGAACGGCGTCTCGGCGGCGCGCCGGAAGCGGGTGAAGCCAGCCTTCTTCACGACCTCGCGAATGCGGGATTCGCCGGCCTGGGCGCCGAGGCAAAGCCCGACCTCCTGCGAACGCGAGCACGGCGTGCAGAGCAAGGTGGAAAAGGAGTAAAAGACCCGGCCGACGGGGTTGAGGTTATCCTTCATATCGTCGTGGGCGAAGGGCTCGACGATCATCCACGTGCCATCCTTGGCCAGGGCGCGCCGCACGTGAGCCGCGGCTCCCACCGGATCGCCCATATCGTGCAGGCAATCGAACATGGCGACGAAATCGTAGTTTCTTCCCGCAAACTCCTTGGCGGGAGCGACTTCGAAGCTGACGCGGTTGGCAACCCCCTCGCGCCGTGCGCTTTTCCGAGCCGCCTCAATCGACTTGTCGTGATAGTCGAATCCATAGAACCGAGACTTCGGATAGGCCTTTGCCAGCAGGAGCGTCGAGGCGCCCTTGCCGCAGCCGACATCGGCGACCTGCGCCCCCATTGCCAGCTTCGCTTTCACGTCGTGCAGAGCCGGGATCCATGAGCGGACCAGGTTGGCCGCGTAGCCGGGCCGGAAGAACTTCTCGCAGCCGTGAAAGACGCCGTCATCGTGCTCGTGCCAGCCCATTCCGGCGCCGGTGCGGAACGACTCGGCGATTCGGGGAACGGCGGCGAGCGAACCCAAGGCGATCTCAAACGCTCCCGGCAAATAGGCGGGGCTATTCTCGACGGCCAGCGCGAAGGTCTGTTCGGGAGTGAGGCTGAATTTGCGGGTCTTTGCGTCGTATTCGATGTAGCCGCCTGCGGCTTGCGAAGCCAGCCACTCCCTCAGGTAGCGCTCATCGGTCCTGGTTTTTGCCGCCAGCTCCGCCGAGCTCATCGGGCCCTCGGCGAGCGCTTTGTACAGGCCCAGTTTCTCGCCAATGACGACCATGCCAGTGTGGACCGCCGCGCCGAGATCGGTAACGAAGCGGCCGATGAAGGCATTCAGCTTGTCCATATCGAGATTGAGAGCGGGGGCCTGCGCCGCGGCCATGATTCTTCTCCTTCGGAGTTTGAGTGCAGAGGCTTCGAAACACGATCACCCTGACGGGCCTGTCGGCAATAAGCACCGCCCGGAGCCATGCCTCCGCCGGTTGGGCTCGAGGCGGGGCTCCGAGATCAGGTGAATAGAAGCGGGCGCTTGCGTGGGCACCGCCGTCTTTTGGAAGACGATTCTTTAGCGTACGCGGCCCTGCCTGCTTCGCGCGCAATCCGGGGAAAGGCGCAACCGAATGCTCCGCCCCGACGAGGCTCAGGCACAATAGCGGCTACCTGTCGGGCGCCTTAATTCTCCTGTTCCGATAAATCGCATAAATACAATTGCTTACTAGGAACGGTGCAGAATGCCCCGCTAAAAGTGCAACGATCTTGCGAACAGTTTGAAACCCTTTTCGCAGTCAATTCACCATAGAGGAAGGGGCAGCTCGCCGAATGAGACCCCCACACGCATGCGACGAGCCCTGCCGTAGAATGCAGCCAATGTTTCCGGGGTGGCATTGGGGCCGCAGTCATCCAAAGTCGAACCTACGATCCGCTTCGGCCGGGACTTCGAGCTCGAGCCGGAGCTGTATGAGTTGCGCCGCTCCGGCCGGGCGCTCAAGCTGGAGCGGATTCCCATGGAGATCCTGCTTCTGCTGGTCAGGCAGCGAGGCCGGGTGGTGGGAAGACAGCAGATCGCCGATTGCATCTGGGGCGAAGGCGTCAGCCTGGACGTCGATAACAGCATCAACGGTGCGATTCGCAAGATCCGCCAGGTTCTGAGGGACG
>Ga0335081_10015281_pt1 | contig 12414 bp, 10 predicted proteins | sample Lox_Sample_35_FD_206713 | JGI IMG/M metagenome (GOLD analysis project Ga0335081, IMG submission 206713) | Soil microbial communities from Loxahatchee National Wildlife Refuge, Florida, United States - Lox_Sample_3.5 | ecosystem: Environmental > Terrestrial > Soil > Wetlands | place: USA...
TTGGCTCATTGCGCGATGGGTGAAGCCGGCGGGTCCGGAGCTGCAGCACAAGATCTGGGTTGTCACGTTGATACTGGCGACCCTGGCGCCGGCCACGCCGGCGATCCGGTCCTATCTCGCGCACCGTGTCTCGACAGGTCCAGCGAGCGCGTCTGACTCCGCGGCCGCCGCACAGCCGCCGGTCAGCCGTCTTCCGCTGACGGAATCCGATCTCATCCTTCGACCCGCCGCGCTGCGCCTTATCGGCGGCGCCTACATGATGGTGCTGCTGTTCTGTATTCTTCGGCTGGGCCGAACGCTTCAACGCACGCGAGCGCTGGTGCACAATGCCGATGCCGCCGCTATCGAACCGGATTACGAGGAACTTTGGTATGGATCGAAAGAGAGGTTCTCCATAAAGTCGGCGGTCTTGCGGCGGTCCCCGAATGTTTCCGGTCCCGTGACAGCAGGCCTCGGGCGTCCGGTTCTGTTGCTTCCCGCCGATTTTCTGGAGAATCACTCGCAAACGGAGTTCCTGGCGGCGATCGCACACGAGTGCGCCCACATCCAGCGGGACGATTTCCGGAAGAACGCACTCTATGAGATGGTCGCTTTGTTCACGGTATTTCATCCGGCAACGTGGTTGATCAAATCTCAAATCGCACAAACACGCGAAATGATTTGCGACGGAATGGCGGCGGAGAAGCTTGCGGATCGGCGGGCGTACGCACGCCTGTTGGTGCAGCTTGCCGGCAAAATGCCGGCGCGGGCTGCCGCAGTGTCGCCCGCGATGGGGATGTTCGACGCCGGCATTCTGGAGAAGCGGGTTATGGCGATCACCGCATCGCTGCCGCGATTCGGCAGGATTCAGCGCCGCCTGTGGGGCGCAACCGCGATATCCCTTCTGGCGATTTGCGCCGGAGGAGCCGGATTGATGACACGGACGGTAGCGGCTCAAACGCCGAGCCCCTCCGCTGCGGCGCCCGATCTGGCCTGCTCGTATTACCACGACGGGGTGGAATATGCCGGAACCTGCGCATACGGCAAGAAGGGCGAGCCAAAGTACGTTTGCTACATGACCTCGGATTCGACGAAGCGCCAAATGCAAAGCGCCTGTGAGTGGAAACTCCGCAGGGCCGACGAAGCGAAATAGAAAACCAACTGACGAGGAGAAGCTGTGATGAAGCATTCCCGCATTGCGGCCTTGGCCGCGGTCTGTCTTTCGACTGCCGCGCCCGGCCAGGAGGCCACCCCGCCACGGTTCCTGAATGCCGACGTACACGCTTCCCTGCCCGGAGGCCGCGATCAGGCGATGGGCCGGTTCAGTCCAGGCGCCCGGTATGAAGCTCTCGGCTTCACCATGCTGGATCTGATTGTCCGCGCCTACGGTGTTCGCGATCGGGATTGGGTGTTGGGTGGGCCTCCATGGCTGGGGATCGACAAGTTCGACATCATCGCGGAAGTTCCTGCGAATGCGCGTCCGGCGGCGGCCCGTCCGATGCTTCAGGCATTGCTGGCGGAGCGCTTCTCGCTGGCGGTCCACAACGACAGCCGGCCAATGCCCGTCTACGTCCTGGCCGCCGGGAAGCACCCGGCACTGAAGAATTCAGCCGGCGGCGCATCGCAATGCACCACCAGCGGGCGCGACGTGACCACGATGGTCTGCACCAACATAGGCATGGAGCAGTTTGCCCGTGAGCTCCACGATGCGGCCTACGATTACTTCGACCGGCCGCTGATCGATAAGACCGGTCTCACCGGCGGGTTCGATTTCGCGTTGCACTGGACTCCCCTCAACCAGATCGGCACTCGCACGCCCGACGGCCAGTCGAACGATACCCGGGCTTTCGATGCCGTGGAGAAGCAGCTCGGATTGAAAGTGGAACTGCGCAACGAGCCGGTTCCGGTGCTGATCGTCGACCGCGTCAATCGGACTCCGACGCCCAATGCGCCAGGAGTGGCGGCGGCGTTGAAGGCGGCGGCGCTGACGGAATTCGAAGTCGCCGAAGTGCGCGCACACAAACCGGAGACTCCATTCAAGTACGCCACTTACGATACCGAGGTGGATATTCTAGGCCTCAGTTTGCGAAACCTGATTTCGGAAGCGTACGGCATCCGCGGCGAGCAGCTCGCCAGCGACGCCAAGTGGATTGACACCGACGCGTTCGATGTCATCGCCAAAGCGCCCCGGCGCGTCCCATGGGAGAACATGCAGGTGATGCTGCAGAATCTGATCGAGCAGCGCTTCAAACTCACCTGCCATGAGGAAACGCGGCCGATTGCCGCGTATGTGCTGACGGTGCGGAAACGAACTGCGCAACTCGCGGACGCGGATCCCTCGCGGCACAGCGATTGCCGCCGGTCGGCGGCGGCGGGCGGCGTGTCATACAGTTGCCGGAACACAAGCATGGCGCAGTTTGCCGAGAGGTTCCGCGAGACGATTTGGAGCGACGTCGAAAACGAGAGACTTCCGGTGGCGGATGCGACCGGCCTCACCGGCGCCTTCGATTTCACCGTAACCTGGAGGCCCCGCGCGCGGCCCAATCCGGCGGGACCCGGACACGGAGACGGAAGCCAGGCGGGTGGAATTCCCGAGGCCTCAACACCGACGGGCGAAATCAGCCTCTTCGAGGCGATCGACAAACAACTCGGGATCAGACTGCAAAAGGAGAAACATCCCATGCCGGTGATGGTGATCGATCACGTCGAGCATCCCGCTGAAAACTGAAGGCAATCGCAATTCGAGAAGCGTTATTTCAGCCGGCGGGTGTAATCGCCGCGGCTGAAGTATTTTTCGAGCCAGCAGTACAGCGCGATGAACAGATAGCGGCTGCCCATTTCGCGGATCTTCAGTTTGGACATGCCGCTGCGGCGGTTGCGCCAGGTGATGGGCATCACGGTCCAGGAATAGCCGCGCACGATCGTCTTCAACGGCAGTTCGACGGTCAAATTGAAGTGCGGAGAAAGGAACGGGCGGCAGCCATCCAGCGCGGTGCGGCGGTAGGCTTTGAAGGCGTTGGTGAAGTCGTTGAGCGGCACGCGAAACAGCATCCGCAGGAACAGATTGGCCATGCGGTTCACCAATAACTTGTGCGGCGGGTAGTCGATCACTCCCCCGCCCTTGATGAATCGCGAGCCCATCACCGCGTCCCAGCCTTCGCTGAGCAGATTCCAGTAGCGAACCACGTCACGGCAGTCGTCGGACTCGTCCGCCATCATGACCACCACGGCGTCGCCTTCGCTATGGTCGATTCCGCAGATGATGGCGCGTCCGAAGCCGTGCTCGCCCAGGTTCTGCACCGGCCGCAGAGTAGGGATGCTTGCCTGCAGCTTCTGCAGCACCGTCCAGGTGAGGTCCGTGCTGCCATCATCCACGGTCACGATTTCGTGCGGCACTTCATGCAAGCGCAGTTCGACGTGCAGATGCTCCACCGTGGAAGCGACGGCGCCCTCTTCGTCGCGGCAGGGGATTACGATGCTCAGCAGCCGCAGCGGCTCCTGACTCGGTGGAGAAGCCGCGCGCTTCACTCCGGCCCCCCGGACACCCGATCCTTCATGCCGGGGTCTTTTCCGCCAGCCGCCGCAACCAGCTCTCGGCGATCTCCTGGAAAATCGTGTCGAGCGGTTTGCTGATGTCCCATGCCGGGTAATGCGCCTTCATTTTCCGCAGGTCGCTATAGTAGCAGATGTGGTCGCCGACGCGGTTTTCTTCCACGTAGCGCCACTTCATGGATCGGCCGGTGAGGCCTTCCACTTTGTGAAACGCCTCCAGAATCGAGCAGGCGTTGTTCTTGCCGCCGCCCAGGTTGTAGACCTCGGCCACCCGCGGGGCTTTCCAGAATTCCATCATGAAGCGCGCCACATCCTCGGAATGGATGTTGTCGCGCACCTGCTTGCCCTTGTATCCGAAAACTTTATATTCCCGGCCGTCGAGATTGCACTTGATAAGGTAACTGAGGAATCCGTGCAGTTCCACGCCCGAATGATTGGGGCCGGTCAGGCAGCCGCCGCGTAAACAGCAGGTGGGCATGCCGAAATAACGTCCGTATTCCTGCACCATGACATCGCCGGCCACCTTCGACGCGCCGAACAACGAGTGCTTCGATTGATCGATCGGAAAGTCTTCCGGAATGCCGTTAGCGAAGGCCGGATCGGAGTAATCCCAGCGGGTTTCGAGTTCCTGGAGCGCAATCATATTGGGACGGTCGCCGTAGACCTTATTGGTAGACATGTGGACGAACGGCGATTCCGGGCAGGATCGCCGGGCCGCTTCCAGCAGGTTCAGGGTGCCGACGGCGTTGACTTCGAAATCCAGAAACGGAATGGCCGCGGCGCGGTCATGGGAAGGCTGAGCGGCGGTATGCACGATCAGGTGCGGCCGCACCTCGTCCACCAAAGCCAGAATGCGTTCGCGCGCGCAGATGTCCACAGGCTCGTGGCGGTAGCCTGGGACTTCGCGGCGGAGTCTTTCCAGGACCCAACTGGTGTCGCCCTCCGGGCCGAAGAACACCGCGCGATGATTGCTGTCGATTCCCGTGACCTGGAATCCCTGTCGTCCGAGAAAAACCGAAATCTCCGATCCGATCAGGCCACAAGAACCCGTGACCAAAGCAGTTGGTGAGGGCATCTGTAACGATTATAGGGTGAATGGGAGCTGAAGCTGTGGGAACCGCTCTTAACTTTTGGCGTATAGTTTCCAGCGATATTTGCCGATAAGCTATGTGATGAAGCTTGTTCGCGCATTTCCGCTGCTGGTGACGGCCGCGGTCTTTACCGCACTCGCGCAGGAGCCGCCCAAGCCGGCCGAGCCGACCAAGCCTGCCGAAGCGCCCGCGCCCGTGCCGACCAAGCCTGCCGATGCTCCCGCGCCCGCGCCGTCCAGGCCTGCCGATGCTCCCAAACCGCCGGGTGCACCGAAACCACCCGATACGGCCGCGGCAGATTCGCCAAAAAGCGCGCCGGCTCCTCCTTCCAAACCCCATTCGCCGGCCGAAGCGATGCGGCAATCCATCGAACGACAACGCGCGGCCATCGGAATCCAGCGCGAGGCGGCCCGCAAACAGGCGGAATCGGCCGGCGCGTGGCTATCCCTCGGCGATCGTCCATTTACCGGCGATCCAGATCCCTTCGCCCCGATCCAAGCCGATTGCGACCCTCTCAACGATGCCGTCCTTTCGCCGCTGATCGACTCCAACGCCAAAACGCAAAACGTAAAACCGGAAGTCTTGCGAGCGGTCATGGAGCGGGAGTCGGGTTACCGGCCCTGCGCCGTTTCGCGAAAAGGCGCAGAAGGTCTGATGCAACTCATGCCCGCAACCGCACAGGAACTCGGGGTTACGGATGTGTTCGACCCCAAAGAGAATGTCGGCGCCGGCGCCAGGCTTTTGCGCCAATTGATGGACAAATACAACGGAGATCTCTCGAAGGCGCTGGCGGCGTACAATGCCGGACCGGCCGCCGTCGATGAAGCCGGCGGCATACCTGACATCCAGGAAACCAAAGACTACGTCGATGCCATTCTCAGAAAACTGGGAATTACACCACCTGCCCCGCCGAAAATCCAGACGCCCAAGCCCATTGAAAATTGAATCCGCCCAGTTGTCCGGTGACATCCAGCACTTCGCCGACAAAATACAACCCCGGAGATTTCCGCGCTTCGAAGGTTCGGGAAGAGATTTCGCTGGTATCGACCCCACCCGCGGTCACTTCGGCCTTCTCGTAGCCTTCCGTCCCGGCCGGAATCACACGCCAGGCGTGCAGCGCGGTGGAAATTGCCTCGATTTCCCGGTCGCTCATGGCCGCAACGGATCTTGCGCCCTCGAATTCCGCATGAATCTCCAGCCAGCGCTCGGCCAGGCGTTTCGGCAGATGCCGGCCAAGGAAAGCCCGCAGTGACGGCCGCTCGCCCGGCTCCGTTCGCGCTGTGCGGAGGCCTTCGATGCTGTTCGAGCCCGGCAGGAGATCGATTTCGATCGCCTCGCCCGGCGCCCAGTAGCTCGACGCCTGCAGAATCGACGGCCCGCTCAATCCCCGGTGCGTGAACAGCATACGCTCCTGGAATCGATGGCCATTCGCGCAAACGGCCACCTCGCTGGCGACTCCGGCGAGGTCGGCATAACGGTCGCGGTCGGCTCGCGAAAATACCAGCGGCGCCAGCGCCGGCCGGCAGGCGGCGATTTTCAGCCCAAACTGCCGCGCGACCTCGTAGCCGAATGGCGTGGCGCCCAGCTTCGGAATGGATAGTCCGCCGGTAGCGATCACCAGGCTCGGCGCACGCCACCCGCCGCGTCCGGTTTGGACGAGGTACTCGCCGTCGGATCTGGCAATTTGCCCGACCGGGCAGCCGGCTTCGATGCGAACGCCCGCTGCCGCGCATTCCGCCTCGAGCATGGCCACAATCCCGCGCGCCGGCCCATCGCAGAACAACTGACCCAGTTTCTTTTCGTGGTAGCGGATCGCGTGCCGCTCCACAAGCTGGATGAAATCGCCCGGCCGATAGCGCGCCAGCGCCGACTTGGCGAAGTGGCGATTCGCCGACAGAAAGTGTTCGGGCCCGGTGTGGAGATTGGTGAAATTGCAGCGCCCCCCGCCGGATATGAGGATTTTTCGCCCGATTTCGCGATTGTGTTCGAGCACCACGACGCCGCGTCCGCGCTTGCCGGCTTCGATGGCGCACATCAGGCCCGCGGCGCCGCCGCCGATCACCACAACATCGGCCGCGGCGGCCAATTCACCGTAAAGGGCCATACCGTCTCATGGTACAGGCTGCTATTCTGTCTCACACGGAGGCTGCCATGAGCAAGCGAGTATTGGTCGTGACGGGCGATGGCGGCGATAGCTATGAGGCTCTTTATGCCTGCCAGCGGCTGCGCGAAGCAGAATGGGAGCCGGTGGTCGCGGCGCTTTCGCGGCGGCGTCTGCACATGGTGATTCACGATTTCGACCCGAGTTGGGAGACATACATCGAACGGCCCGGACACTGCGTGGAAGCCGATGTCGTGATCACCGCGGTGGCGGCTCGGGAATTCGCCGGCGCCATCCTGCTGGGAGGCCGCGCGCCCGAGTATATGCGCAACGACCCGAGCGTATTGCTGCTGATGAAGGAATTTGCCAGCCACGGCCGCTCGTTGTGCGCCATCGGCCACGGCATTCAGATTCTCATCGCCGCCGGATTGATCGAGGGCCGGACTGTGACCTGCCACGCCCACGTCCGTATCGAAGTGGAACGCGCCGGTGGAATCTACTCGCCGAAGCCTGCCGTCCGCGACGGCAAACTGGTCACGGCGCAGAACTGGAAATGTCATCCGGAGTTCTATCGGGAAGTGATGGCCGTTCTGGCGGAGAAGTGATCCCGGCGCCGTGGCGCAGGCACTCCTGCCTTCCGCGCCGAGACTCATCTCGGCGCTCGTGGCCCCCAGCAGCTCCGAACCGCGCAGGCAAAGTGCCTGCGCCACAGCGGAACCTGAAAACTACCGGCGGCAGCACTTCTGTATGGAAAGCAGATGCTCCGCGACTTCCGGATTTCGGCTGCCCGTGGGTTGGTCGGCCGCGAAGAACTTGCCCAGTTCGAGCCGTTTGTAGACATCACCGGCGATGCCGGCCGCCAGGGGACCAATCGACGGGCGCCCGCCGGTAAGCAGAACCACCACCACCAACTTGCGCTTGCCGACTTCGTTGTAGGATCCGAACCACCCCAGATGCGTATGGTTCTCGTCGCTGCAGGTTCCGGTTTTGCCGGCGATCGGCTCGTCTTCCTTGGCGCGATGCGCCGTCCCGAAATCCACCGCGCCGCGCATTCCCGTCTCCACCACCGGAATCAGCTTGCCAATCTCCAGCCGCCGCTTTACCTGAGGAGTGAAGCTCGAAATTTCCTCGGGAGTCCGCGGATATTGCAAATAGTACAGGGTTCCCCCATTGGAGATGGCGGTCAGCAGGGCCGCCAGTTGCAGCGGCGTCTGCAGCACCTCCTCACCGAAGCTCGTCAGCATACCGACACCACCATTCTGCGGCGGTTTGGTGGGATAGCGCCCGGGTTGTTCACCAGCTATATTCAGACCGGCTTTCTCGCCGTATCCGAACAGGTGAGAGTAATAGCTGACCTTTTGAAAGCCCATTTTCTCGCCCAACGTCGCGAAAAACTGGTTATTGGAATGCGCCAGTGCGTAGGTCAGATCCATTCGGCCCAAGCCGGCCAGGCGCAGCTTGGTGGTCGGATCAATGATCTTCTCGCTCAATCCCGCCAACGCTACCGAGACCTTGATGGTAGAGCAGGGCTGGAAGCCACCGCCGAGGGCGACCCGCTGATTCACCATCGTCAGGATTCGCCCGGTATTCGAATCGACCACCACGACCGATCCGTTGTAAGAGCCCAAGGCCGACACGGCCGCCCGGCGCACATCCAGATCTTCTCCATCGACATTATCGCCTTCGGTCGAATCGGCGTAAGTCGGCTCCGTCCACGGCCCGCCTCGGATAATCGGCTCCGACACCGCAGGCAGCGGCTTCGGCCCGACCGTGGCGCGCCCTGGAACGGATTTCACCAGACTGGTGGATTGGCCTTCGGCTGGAACGATGCGGGAATGCACTGCCCTCGTGCCCGATTTCGGGGCCGTCGCCGGCTTCGTTTTCGGCTTGGTTTTACTCGCCTCAAGAGCCGTGGTTTGCGCTACAGCACAAACCCAAGTCGACACAAAACAAAGGAATAATGCGAGCCACTCAAAATGCCTGGGGGATAAGGAAGGCTTCGATTGCGAACCCATAGACCAAATTCCGGAGGGCGGAGGGCAGGAACTTTTGAGCCAGAGCGGCAATCGAATCAGACGGCCGGAGCAGCCGAACTCCTCCGATTGTGAAATATCCACCCGTTTTCGTCAACGGACATCCGTATCTTACCATAGGGATAAAATACACACCCTGTCCTATCGGTTGAAATTGAACGTGCCCTCACAGAATTCGCTGGAAGTACTGCAACAGGAAATCGAGTCGTGCACCAGGTGCCCGCGGCTGCGGGATCATTGCCGGCAAATCGCCCTGGTCAAGCGCCGCGCCTATCGGGGCTGGGATTATTGGGGGAAGCCGGTCCCATCCTTCGGCGACCCGGGCGCTCGCATCCTGATCCTCGGTCTGGCTCCGGGGGCGCATGGCTCCAACCGCACCGGCCGGATGTTCACCGGCGACCGGTCCGGCGATATCCTCTACCGCGTGCTCTTTCGTGCCGGCCTGGCGTCGCAACCCACCAGCAGTTCCCGCGACGATGGCCTGGAGTTATCCGGAGTCTACATCACCGCCTCGGCTCACTGCGCCCCGCCCGATAATAAGCCAACGCCCGGAGAATTGCGCAACTGCCGTCCCTATCTGGAGCGGGAACTTGAAGCCCTGGCCGATGTGCGCGTGGTGGTGGCTCTGGGAAAGATTGCCTTCGACACCTATCTCGACATTCTGAAGTCGCATGGGTCGATCGCGAGCCGCGCGCCGTTCCGTTTCGGCCACAATCGCGATTTCGATCTTGGCCCGGGTTTGCCGCGGCTGCTGTCGAGCTACCATCCCAGCCAGCAGAATACGTCGACGGGGAAACTCACGGAGAAAATGCTCCTCGATGTCTTTCGGAAGGCGAAGAAGTTGGCGGGAATCTGATCATTTCACCCCTGCCGCTTGCAGGTGCGCGCTGTACTTTTGATCGGTTCCGCAGATATGCGTGCGCAGCCAATTCTTGAGGAAATGCCTCACGTCGACGGACAACGCCGGCTTTCCAGCCGTCAGGTCGCGTTGCAGTTCTTTGATGCTGTTGACGAGCCGTTGGTGTTCCGCGTGGTGCTGTTCGAACGCCGGATAGCCACTCTGACGCAGCAGCTTTTCTTCATGGGCAAAATGCGAGACCGTGTAGGCGAGCAGACCGACCAGCGTCCGCGCCACGACTGCCGCGCCCCTGCCGGACACGATCGCCGCGTGAAGATCATTGGTCAGGGCGACCAGCCGCTGATGCTGCGCATCGATGCTGGAAATTCCCACGCTCAGATCCCCGGTCCATGAAATGAGTTTAGGCGGTGGGTCGGACTTCACGATTCATATATCGGCTTCGGCCGGTCAAACTGTAGTCCGGGGAAGAACTCGGTCGCCGTATAAAGTCTTTCCGCATCCGCGCCGATAAAGTGGATGACGCCAGCGTGATTCAAGCGCCGCGCACACGCAGATTCGTATGGACGACCAGCAGATCGTACAAGAGTTTCTTCTCGAAAGCGCTGAAAACCTCGCGCGGCTGGACCAGGACATGGTGCAACTGGAACGCGAGCCCGGCAATCGAGATCTGCTGGCCAGCGTCTTTCGCACCATCCACACCATCAAAGGAACCTGCGGTTTTCTGGGATTCTCGCGCCTGGAGAGCCTCACCCATGTCACCGAGGACATCCTGGCCCAGTTACGGGACGGCCAGCGTTCGCTGGACGCGGACCTGACGACACTCATTCTGCAATCCGTGGATGGCATCCGCGCCATTCTGCACGCGATTGAGGTTGAGGAAGGAAAAGGAGAGGGATCCCCTTTTGAAGCCGATCTGCTTGGACGGCTTCACACCGCGAGCGAGCGTCCGCCGGCTCTCGAGCCCGTGAGTGCAAGCCCGGAAGCCGCCGGTCTGGCTCAGGGCAGCGCCGCGGCATCGCCGGCTCAGGCGTCCGCGGCTTCCGATACCACTCTCCGGGTCGATGTCGGATTGCTCGACCGGCTCATGAACCTCGTGGGCGAATTGGTGCTGACCCGCAATCAACTGGTTCAACATAATTCTGCTCGCGAGGATCCCGCCCTGAACACCATCTCGCAGCGTCTCAACCTGATCACTTCCGAACTGCAGGAAGGCGTGATGAAGACCCGTATGCAGCCGATCGGCGTGGTCTGGAACAAGCTGCCCAGGGTCGTCCGCGATCTGTCCACCGGTCTGGGAAAGCAGATCTCACTGGAGATGGACGGAGCCGATACGGAACTCGACCGCACCATCATCGAGGCCATCAAAGACCCGTTGACGCATATCGTGCGCAACTCCTGCGATCACGGCATTGAAGATCCGGACAGGCGCCTGGCCGCCGGCAAGGCCGCGCAGGGCCGGTTGATGCTCCGGGCATGGCATCAGGGCGGGCAGGTGAACATCGAAATCGCCGACGACGGCGCCGGAATCGATCCCGAACGCGTCAAGGCAAAAGCCCTGGAACGGCGTCTCATCACCGAAGAGCAGGCGGCGCGGCTCTCCGATCGCGACATCGTCAATCTGGTCTTCCTTCCCGGCTTCTCGACCGCTGCCTCGGTGACCAGCATTTCCGGCCGGGGCGTCGGCATGGATGTGGTGCGAACCCATATCGAGCGCATCGGCGGTGCGGTCGATCTCCAAAGCCGGCCGGGAGCCGGAACCACGGTACGCGTCCGCATCCCTCTCACCCTTGCCATCATTCCGGGTCTGGTGGTCGAGGCCGGCGGCGAGCGGTTCGTCATCCCGCAAGTCAACCTGGATGAGCTGATCCAGACCGGCGAGAACGGTCCGGAAATCGAATACGCGCATTCGGCGCCGGTCCTGCGGCGCCGCAACTCCCTGCTGCCTCTGGTGGATCTTTGCGGCGTGCTCGGTTTGGAGCCCCAGCGCCACCCGGGAGACGCCAGCATCGTGATCCTGCAATCCGACCAGCAGCGATTCGGTCTGATAGTCGACTCCATTTGCGACAGCGAGGAAATCGTGGTGAAGCCGATGGGAAACCAATTGAAGCCATTGAACTGCTACGCTGGCGCCACCATCATGGGAGACGGCCGGATCGCCCTGATTCTCGATATCGCGGGCTTGGCGCACCGCTCCGCCGTAGTAGAGGCGGCGAACCATGCGGCGCGGGTTTCCCGCCTGGAAAAGATCGCCGTCACCTCAATTGAATACGCCTCCGGCCGTCCCGTGGCGCAGTATCGCGACCGCATCCTCCCGCTCGTCTCTTTTGGCGATTCGTTCGGCGGCGAATCCCGGAACCCGGATCCCCTGAGCGTCGTCGTTTTTCGGAGTCGGGGAAGAGAGCTTGGGCTGATCGTCGACGGGATCACGGACATCGTCGATGAATCGGTGGTCGACCCGCATCGTTCCGATCGCCATGGGCTGCTGGGGTCGGCAATCGTCGGAGGGAAGGTAACGGATATTGTGGATGTCGACCACCTCGCGGCTTCCGCCGCCTGGGAGCCGGCGGAATCGTTGGCCCGCCTCGGGGAAGCGCTCGATCCTCCGGGTTTTGCGGCCCATCAGGAGGTTCTGTCGTGAGTGCGCCGCAGGCCGCCGGCGTGGTTCAATACGCCACGTTCGAGGTCGGCGGTCATTACCTCGGGATTCGCGTGCTGGATGTCCAGGAAGTCCTCCGCGAGCAGCGCCTCACCAAGGTTCCACTGGCCCCGGTGGCCATCGCCGGGTTACTCAACCTCCGC
>Ga0335081_10015282_pt1 | contig 12413 bp, 6 predicted proteins | sample Lox_Sample_35_FD_206713 | JGI IMG/M metagenome (GOLD analysis project Ga0335081, IMG submission 206713) | Soil microbial communities from Loxahatchee National Wildlife Refuge, Florida, United States - Lox_Sample_3.5 | ecosystem: Environmental > Terrestrial > Soil > Wetlands | place: USA: Florida...
AGGCGGAACTTCAGTTCCAGGACCCGCCGCACGGCGCGATCCACCAACGCGACAGGCACTCTGCCTTCTTCGACGTTCTCGATCAAAGGGCCCATATAGGCGGGTTCGTAGGTGATATCCAGATCGACTCCGGCTTTCAGGGCCAGCGCGCCCGCTTCCTTCTGGGTTCGCACAATATTCTCGTAGATCAGCGTGCCGAAACCGCCGCCTTCGCTCTCCACCACCCCCTGGAACCCGAGTTCCTGCCGCAAGACATCGTTCATCCACTTCTCGGACGCATGTGCGGGCACGTCCTCTACTTCCGGGTATCCGGCCATCACGCCCAAGCCGCCGGCCTTGGTGATCGCCGCAATCCAGGGAAGCAGGAAATTCTCGCGCAGCGAACGTTCCGATAACTCGATGGGCCCGCGTTCCAGGCCTCCCGCCGGCTCGCTTTGTGTGGGGAAATCGGTGAGCACCGCAACGACTTTGTCCGGCGCAGAGATATCAAATCCTTGCGTCGCACGCACGATCGTCTCGCCGATCCGTGAATAAAAGTAAGGATCTTCGGTGTAGGCTTCTTCATTACGCCCCATCCGCGGGTCGCGAAGCACCTCCATAACGAGAGTGGAGAGCATGTGTATGCCGACCGCCCGAGCCTCCGCCGCCGCGGCGGTGTAGACCGCCTGCACCAGGTCGAGGTCGAACGAACTGCCGATCGCGAGTCCCTCCGGAAAAATGGTCGCGCCGGGAAACATTGCGCCATGCGTGCCCTCTTCATCCTCCAGCAGAGGGATTTTCAGCCGCGTCTCGGTGAGTGCGATCTTCTGCAGTTCGTTGAAGTACTCAGCCTGCTGGCGCGCATCCTTGTGCAGAATCTCATTGGCGAGCGTAAAAAAGCCGCAGCCTGGCCCGATTTCGCGAGTGTAGGTGCCTGCCGCGAATCTCTTGCACGCTTCCGTCTTCGAGGGTATGTCCTTCCCCAACTCATCCACATAGACGCATGGTAAATTGAGCTGACCAACTTTCTCCTTGAGCGTCATGCGACTCATCAAATCGTCGATGCGCTCGCCGATGGGCCGTTTCGGATCCAGGTATACCGGCACATCGGCGCCGGCTTGTGCGAAAAGCGCCGAAGAACCGAACAGCCAGATGAACGCCACTGCGGCCAGCCACGAGAATGGAACCGCTCCCTTCATTCCTCACCTCCAGACTAACTTGCTTCCACGTCTAGCTTGCCGCGTCCCAGCGCCGCCAACAAAAAGACATACACAAAGGCTATCAGGTTTATCGCCATTCCCATCCTCAATCCCCAAGCCTGACCAACCACACCCACCAGTCCGCTCAAGATTGCCCCTCCGATGATTGCGGTGCACAGGATACCTGAAATCGTGCCGTGGTTGGCTTCAAAGCTTTGGACCGCCGCACTAAACAGCAGGGTGAATGACGCACACGTAAACAGGCCCGTGAACACAAATGAAATCAAGGCAACGTGACTTGATCCCAGCAGGGCAACTAACAGCGATGCAACGCATAGGCCACTGCAAACTACGAAGATAGCTTTTGGTTTCATAATGTTCATCAAAAGACCGATGATCATCCTTCCAAGTGCTTGTAGCGCCCAGAATAACGCTACGGCCAGGGCCGATGCAGAAGGAAATGCACCATACCAGAATGAATCTTTTGCCCAGATCGAGTCTTGTAATCCCATTTTGTGTACTTGTTCCATGTAAGTGACTATATAAGATGACACCCCTACTTCTCCTCCCACATAAAGAAAAATGCCAAGTGTATAGGTAATAATGATTGGATCCTTCAACAGAAATGCGATGATTTCTGGCCTGACCTTTTCATCCTCTGTGGGTTTGGCCGGCGGGAACCGAACAGTGACAAACAGTAGGAGCAGCACCAGATTGACGATGCCAAAGACCAGATACACCGTTTGCCAGGAATACCCTTTTAGCTCAAAATACGGGATCATAACGGGGCTGATAGCGTAGCCGAGAGCGCCAATACCGATGATGATAGTAAGGTTACTTGTGTATCGGGATGGGGTGTCTAAGTCACGGATAATCGGGTTTCCTGCGGTCTGGATGGCCGTTACCCCGACACCGATGATGAAGACTATAACGATGATCAGCCACCAGGACGTGCCGGAGTAAAACAAAAAGCAGCCGAGAGTCATGAGAAACATTCCCAGCAAAATCACCGGCCGTCCGCCCTTGCGATCCATGAGTACCCCAAATGGGATGGAACAGATGCCGTAGGCCAAATAGAACGCAAAGGGCAGTAGACCAGCAATCCAGAGGGGGACTCTGTAGGTCTGCTGAAACCGGCTAATGACAACCCCGATGACGGCTGTAACGAGCCCGAAGGCCACATAGGCCAGACAAACAAGAAGCAAAAGAATCCTGTTTTTCGTTCTCATGGCTGAGACGGAGGCCCTGGCTGCGTCCATTGGATTACTGCTGCTCCGTACGGTTCCAGATCGACCTGCCAGTGGCGCTCAGCCTGAGGCAACGGTGCCAGACCTTCCGGCGTTACGCGACGAAGTGAATCGAGAGAGGAGATGCTTGTTAGCCTGGCAGCGGCCGGCTGGGGGCCGTGATTCACCAGGACCACGTATCCCCGGTTCGGCGCTTCCAGGCAGGAGACCTGTATCGAGGGGTTGTCCACCGCAAAATGGGTTTGAACCCCCGTCCATTCGCGGAACGCCCGATAGATCCGGTGCGTCTCTTCGTGTTTCTCGAAGGCGCTGGGTAAGGTCGCCAGGTAGGTTTCGAGCGGGTATGTGCTAACGAGCGTCCGGCCTTTGCCCACTACGTTGGCGATGAGCGCGGGCCGACCGTCTCCGTCTACTGCGATCACCTGGCCTGCGGAAACCTCCACCACGGCCGCCCAGTGGCGGGAGTCACTGGGATTCGCAGTGTAGTGAAACGTGTCCCCAGGGCGGAGACTCCCGAAGGGAGCGACGACCCTTAGAGTGACCTCGTTGACCGGCTCGTGATCCCGCAACCGCGCTCCAAACAGGCGTTCCATTTCGGGTATCGCCGAGTCGGCACTGAGAGACGCATAGAGAAAACCGCCGTTCTCAACATAGTGCCGCGCCTTCTCCCAGAAATCGGTCCGTACATGCACCAGGATCTTCTCGGTGCTCGTCAAAGGCGAAGGGAGCAGAACAACGCGGTACTTCGACCAATCGCTGTACTCGCGCGGGAAGCCAGCGCTCATTCCCGCGCGATGAGCCAGAACAAATGACGACAGCCAGGAGCCCGTCAGCCACAGGTTCTCGTCTTTTCCGCCGGTGCTTGGCTGTCCGGCGACAGCGCCGCCTTCTTGCGTGGATACATAGGGGAGGATTTCGGGCCCACGCAGCCCGAACGTCGAGAAATCACCGCTTGGCCGCGCCCACTCTTCGGGCACGAGAATGCCTGCCTCCGCAGGGGCGGGCGCCAGCCCATCCAGGTTCATGCGCGCGACCACGGCTTCAAACTGCCGGAATTCTCTCGCTCGCGGCCGTTCCCGGCGGTCCCAGGTAGTCAGCCCGAACTGCGTCTCGTGGGGGGAACGCAGGTAGGGAACAATGCGGAAATTCTCGGGGGCGGCGTCGGTGTAACACCACAACAGAAAACCGTTCGCGCCGGCTCCGAGCGCCGAGTAGAGACTGGCGCGGTCGAACGCAGCCGCGCGCTCAGGATCGTACTGGGCCGAGGAACTGCCCAGTTCCTGCACCATGACTGGCCGTCCTGCGCCACCGGAGAGCGCGGTCTCAAAGGCTGCGCCCCACGTGCCACGCTCGGAAAGCATGGGATCAGGAAACAACCGCGGTGCATAAATGGTGTACGGATGCACGCTGAAGAAATCCACTTCATCGCGGATATTATCCGGGCGAAAGGGACCGTGCTCTACATCTTCCATGCTGGTGCCCACCACCAGTGGCCGCTGAGGATCGAACTTTCGCAAGGCGCCGGTGATCAGCCGTGTCCAGTTGATCGCCATCGCGTCTGTGACGTTCTGGTCGATCCAGAACGGAGGCTCATCCGTCAGGTCCCAAGCCAGAATGGCCGTCTCACCGCTGTAGCGGCGGGCCAGCTCTGCCGCGTGGTTCGTTTCGAGCCGCAGCATCTCGGGGTCAGACTGAGGGCTTCGCCCGTGCCTCCACGGGACATCCCAATAAGCCTCGCCCACTTCGCCTCCGATGAACAGACCGGGATGGAGATACAGGCTGTACCTGTGCGCCAGCGAGATCAGGTAATCGAGCTGCCGGAACGCCTCCGGGTTGTAATCGCCCGGCCGCGGTTCAAACCATGCCCAGAACAAGTCCAGGCGAACCGTGTTGAAACCTAGGTCTTTCATCTGCCGGAAATCGGCTTCAATCTCAGCGGGGTCCCAGCGAATGGGCCAGTGGAGTTCGGCTTTTGCCGGAACCCAGTGCGCGCCGACCGGTATGAATGGTCGGCCCTGGCGAGAGAAGTAGTGACTTTGCAGCCGGACCAGCGGCAATCGAGGATTGCTAAGAGCGTGAGCGCCCTGTGCCCTCAATCCTTCGGAGGCTGCGCAAACAAGAAATAAGATCGTGGCCGCAAGGGCCCGTCCGAATGCTGTGTCAATGCGAAACACCGAAAAGAATTCCTCCCTCTCTATCGACCGTTCCGAAAGGGCGAACCGCCAATCATCGCGCCCGGATGTAATCTGTTCAGAACGCGCAGAACAGCCTTTCCATCGCGACCGCCGCAGCTCCTAGCACGCCGCCGTAGTAGCCCAGGGGCGAGCCTATTATCCGGAGCCGCCTCTCGTTCCAGGCCGGGACGATCGCAGCAAGTTCCTCGCTGAGCGCCTTTAGCAATAGTGGGTTGTTCTGGGCCACACCGCCTGAAAGGATCAACGCTTCCGGATCCAGCAATTGAATGAGCGAAGAGCAGCCTTGCGCCAAGTATTGGCTAAGGCTGCGGATCGCCGCCGCTGCTCGAGTGTCGCCGGTACGGCTGGCTGCGATGATCTGCTCGGCGGAGCCGAAACTTCCTCCAGCGTAGCGCACCAGCGCGGCTGCATTGCAGTACGCCTCGAGACACCCAAACTGCCCACACGTGCAGGGCAGGCCGCCTGGCACGATCGTAAGGTGGCCGAAGGCGTTTGCAAAGTAGTGCGCGCCGCGATTCAGCTTCCCGGAGACGTAGCAGCCGCCACCAACCCCGGTCCCCAGTGTGATGCAGATGAAATCTCGCAATCCACTCCCAGCCCCAAAGTGCCGCTCGGCAACGGCCAGCGCGTTGGCGTCATTCTCGACTGCGACGGGAAGCCGCAGGCAAGCGTGGAGCTCCTCTGCGACGGGCGCGCCCGTCCAGCCAGGAAGATTGCCGGTCGCGTAGGCTATCGTGCCGGTGTCCGTGTCCACCCACCCGGCCGTCGCCACGCCCAGGCCGGCCGTCGGGCATTCCATTTCGCCGGCGCGTTCGAAAAGATCCTGCGCGACCCGCTTCAAATGATCGAGCAATGCGGCCCTTCCCGCCATGGCCGGCGTGGGGACGGAACACTTCAACAGAAGCTTGCCCGAAGACGAAACGATACCGGCTTTGGTATTCGTTCCGCCGAGGTCAATGCCGAGAAAACTCAGCTTGGCTTGCCGCAAGGCTGACTGTTTCTCGATCCCCTGGGCAAACGCACGGGTGATGTCACGCGGCCGGGTGATGGCTGTGCCCACCACCACCGCAAACGCGCCGGCGGCGATGGCATCGCGCGCTTGCTGGGGCGTGTGAATGCGGCCTTCAGCCAACACCGGTACGGGGCACACGCGCGCCACCTGCTCGATGAAGGACGATTCGAACACGGCGACGTGCGCCGTCTCAGGCGTATAGCCGCGCATGGTGGACAGTACGAAGTCCGCTCCCGCTCCGGCGGCGGTCAGCGCTTCCTCTACCGTCGCTATGTCGGCTAGAACGGGAACCGCGAGTTCTTCCTTGATATGCCGTATACGCTCCAGCGCCCCATGGTGTTGGCCGCGCACGGTAGCATCCACCGCAATCATGTCCGCACCGGCTTCCACCAGCGCGCGGGCTGCCTCCACCGACGGCGTGATGAGCACTTTTCCGTCCTGCAGAACCACCTTTTCTATTCCCAAAATAGGGGCGCGGGTAATTCGGCGGATCGCGCGGATATCTGCAGCGCCGTTCGCTCGAATTCCGGCTGCGCCTCCGGCCAGCGCCGCCTCAGCGAAACGAGCGATCAACTGAGGATCACGAAAAACATCTCCCTCGTGAGCCTGGCAGGAGGCGATCAATTTCCCCTCGAGTTGTTGACACACTTGCGGAACTCTCATGCGCCAAACCTGGTTGACACAGCGCAAATCGCTATTGCAGCCAGGAGCGTCGAAACGCCCCATGCCATTTTTCGCATTGCGGATTCACTGGCGCCTCGCCATTCGCCCAGCAGCACCCCCATCCAGTTGGCCACCAGCAAACCTACTGCAAGGCTGAGGGGCCATCCGATGGACGGTCCGATGTTACCAAGGCGCGGCGTAGCGGCTCCATAGAGGAAGATGCTGCCACCCCACAGCAACCCCATAGCCACGCTCAACGCCCAGGAGCGCGCGGCGGGCCGGGAGGTCATCAGCCCGGCCGTCTTGTTGCGCGTCATCAGGAACAGACAGTATGCGATGTTGGGAATCGCACCCGCTCCCAACATCAGTAGCCAGATGCAGTTGGTTGCTGAAAAGCGGGAGCACCCCATCTTCACCCCAGTCTCTGCAATGGGCAATGCCAGCGTGTAGCCGACGTTGAAGACCGCAGACATCACTCCGGCGACAGTCGCAAAAACGTAGCCCGCCACCGGTGCGGTCGCGGCCGAATGGTCAGTTCCATCACGCAGCCGTCCCGCCCGGCCGCAAAGCCAGACTCCCATCAAGAATGTAATGACACCGGCGAATAACACCAATTGCTGCGTGTCCACACGCAACGCACCCGTCATGAGGAGAGGCACAAGGGAGCCCAGCGCCGAGCTCAGACCGATGACCAGGCTGTTCGCGATAGACACTCCCAGCCCGTCGACGCTGCGGCCGAAACAGATGGCGCCGAAGCCCCAGGCGAAACCGAAACTCAATGCGGAAACAACAGCGCCTGCAGGAGCTGCCGCCAACACGTCGGGCCAGGCTGGTACGGCCGCAAAAACAAAAACGGGCGGCATGATCAGGCACGCCACGATGATGAAGGCCAGCCAGATGTTCTCCCACTTCCACCGCCGCTCCAGCTTCATGGGGGCTGTGAAGAGACCGTTGCAGATGCCGGAAAGAGCCGCGAGCAGGATACCGGTGGCAGCCATGGATCTTCCAAGAATGGTTTCTTCGAAGACGTATTGACAGGATACTGCACCAGTGATAAAAATGTCTATACATTTGGTCTATACATTTCGATGTCCGCCAAGCCTGATCCTTTTGCCGCTTTTCAATCCATCCGGCTGGACAAGCAGTCGCCGACACCAATCTACCTGCAGATTGGCGAAGCACTGGCTTCCCTTCTGAAGAGCAATCTTCTCCCGCCGGGCTCCCTCTTACCTCCGGAACGGTTCTTTTGCGAGCGATACGGAATCAGCCGTATGACCTTGCGCCAGACGATGGCCATGCTCAAGCGCGAAGGGCTCATCGAATCGCATCGGGGCCGCGGAACATTTGTGGCGCCGCAACGCCTGCAAAAGCAGCAGCAGGAGATGCGGAGCTTCACCGAAGAAATTCGCATCCGTGGCGGGAGCGCCCAGTCACGCATGATCTCATTCGCGTTGGTCGTGCCCACACCTTCGGCTCGCGAGTTCTTCGGCCTTTCCGAGGGGAACAAGGTGTACGAAATTTGCCGCCTGCGACTCAAGGACGGAACGCCGCTAGCGGTAGAAACGGCTCAGATCTCGCAGCGCCTCGCTCCCTGGCTGGAACGCTTCGATCTCGAAAAGAATTCTTTATACCGGATTCTTGAAGAATCGTACGGGCTCAGGTTAGACGCATCGGTTGAAGAGATTTCGGCGGAGCTGCCCTCTGCTGCTCACCGCAGGCTGTTGGGAATTCCCAGAAGCTGTGCGGTCCTGGTGGTGAACCGGAAGGCATACACGGATACCGGTGAGGCCCTCGAGCTGACCCGGTCGACGTATCGAGGCGACCTCTACAGTGCCGTGGTGCATTCCATTCGCGGGAAGAAAACTCCAAAGTGGGGGTTCTGACTATGATTCACAAACGAGCTTATCGCACGCTTCTGCTGGTACTTCTAAGCGGGTACCTTTCGCTATGCTGCTTCCGTGTCAGCGCGCAAGTGGCCAATACCGGTTCCGTGCAGGGTGCGGTTATGGACCAGAGCGGAGCGTTCGTTCCTGATGCCACCGTGGTCCTCGCCAACGTGGCTACGGGTGCCACGCTCACGGCGCAGACGGATGCCTCGGGAGCATTCAGCTTCCCCGTGGTAGCCGTGGGCCGGTACACGTTGAAAGTAAACAAGCCCGGGTTCAAGACGTTCGTACAGTCCGAATTTGGGGTAAACGCGGCTTCGCCTGTCCGCTTTAATGTCTCGTTGGCTGTCGGCGATACAAGCGAACAGGTAACCGTAACGGAAACTCCGCCCACGGTGAACACGGTAACCGCGAGCGAAGGCAACACGGTTACAGGCAGACAACTCAACGAGCTCCCGTTGACGAACCGCTTGTTCACGCAGATGGTGCTTCTGGAGCCGGGTGTTGCCGCGCCGATCGACCAGACGCCGGGCTTCGGATCGAACTCCTCCGTGGAGTTCAATATGAATGGTGTCCGCTCGGATGAAAACAATCTCATGATCGATGGCGTCCGCAACCTGGACACCTTCGGCGGTAACGCGTTTATCACGCCCAATCTGTTCGCCGTGTCCGAATTCCGTATCGAGAACAGTTCTTACGCGGCTGCAACCGGGCGTTCCGCGGGAGGCCAAGTCAACTTGATCTCGCGAGCGGGCACCAACCAGTTCCACGGGAACGCGTTTGAGTTCTTCCGCAACGACGCTCTGAACGCGCGCAACTTCTTTGCCAACTCCATTCCGGAGAATCGCTATAACGATTTTGGCTACGATGTCGGCGGCCCCATCAGGAAGGACAAGATTTTCTTTTTCTGGTCGGAGGAGTGGCGGCGGATTATCCAGAGCGGTGGTACGCGCCTGGCCATTGTTCCCACCGATGCCGAGCGCGGCGGTGATTTCAGTTCACTGCTGAGCGGGCCGAGTCCGCAGATCATCAAGAACCCCACCACCGGCGTTCCCTACCCAAACAATGTGGTTCCGGCTTCGCAGATTGACCCCAATGCCACCTTGCTGCTCCAGACTTACTTTCCCGAGCCCACGCCGGGGTATTCCAATGGGTCATTTAACTTTGTATCGTCCGTCCCCGATTTCACGCGTTGGCGCGAGGAGTCTTTGCGTCTTGACGACCGCATCACAAACAAGCTGAGCGGCTATGTGCGGCTGACGCAGGATAACGTCACGCTGCAGAATCCATACGGGCTCTTCGGCGAGAATTCGCTTCCCTTCGTGGGCGGATCCAGCCAGGTCTATCCCATCTATCACATTGCCCTCAATGTTACCTATGTGCCGGCGCCGGCGTTTATCTCCGAGTTCACATGGGGCACCTATCGCGATAATGACAAGTTCCTGGAGAACGGTCCGCTCTCCTGCCGCTGCCGTGCGCCGGGACTTAACATCCCGGAGATCTTCCCGCTCAACGAGCTGGATCGAATTCCCACGCTCTATTTCAACCAAGGTTATTCCGGGATCGTGGAACAGTGGTACTTCCACAATTACTCCTACGCCATGCCGTTTGAGAGCAACAACACCTGGACGCGCGGGCGGCACACCATGCAGTTCGGCTTGGCGGTCACGCGCGAGGGAAAGAGTGAACTGGCCAATCCCTCGAACAACAACACGAATGGATCCTTCACCTTTACCGGACAATACACGGGGAATGCGGTTGCCGATTTCCTCACCGGCCGCGCCTACAATTACACCGAGACAGCGCTCGATCCTTTCGGCAACTACCGCTGGTACAACCTCGAACCCTATTTTCAGGACCAGATCAAGCTGCGGCCCAACCTGACGCTCACCGCCGGCATCCGTTATGAGTACTACCAGCCTGAATACGAGCAACACAACTTCTTCGGATCCTTCAGTCCCGGGCTGTACAATCCCAGCCAGGCGCCAGTAGTGAACGCCGATGGCACCCTCGAGCCGGGCACCGGTAACCCGTTAAACGGCATCGTCGTGGCGGGCAAGAACGATCCTTTTGGGCGCGCTCTGTTCCCCTCGCACAAGAATGCCTTCGCTCCGCGCCTCGGCATCGTCTGGGACCCAACAAACAAGGGCAAGATGTCCATCCGGGCCGGCTACGGCATCTTCTATGATCGCTGGGGATCGTTCAGCCAGTTCGGTGGATTCAATCCTCCGTTCAACAGTTCGGTAAACATCTTCAACACGCTACTGAGCAATCCTGGCGGCACCACCGGAGCGCTCTTCCCGTCCGGTCTGAGCGCAGCGCTGCCGCCGTGGGATTATCCTCAAGTGCAGAAATGGTCGGTCAGCGTGCAACGCGAAGTCGGTTTCAATACGGCCGTGTCAGTAGCCTATGTCGGCACAAAGGCTACTCATTTACTCGGCGCCACTAACTTGAACCAGCCATATCCCAACGCCGACGTCGCCAACGGGAATATCGCGGTTGACACGGTGCGACCGTTTCCCGGGTATTCGACCATCACGGCATACGAGAGCCGCTTCAGCTCGACCTACAATTCCCTTCAGGTGTCCGCGATCCGGCGCCTGCAGCACGGCCTGGCGTTCCAGGCCTCCTACACCTTCGCCAAGACGCTCACCGACAGTTCCAGCGCCTGGAACACTCCGCAGGACTCTCGCAACATCCGCGCAGAGAAGGGACTCGCGTCCTTCGACCTGCCTCAGGTGCTGACCTTCAACTACGTTTGGGATGTGCCAATCTTCAAGGACAGCAAAGGGCTGACGAAGGTGGCTCTAAGCGGCTGGCAAGCGTCCGGCATCACCAACATTCAATCCGGATTCCCGCAAACCGTGACGCTCCCCGGCGATAACGAGGGAATCGGCGGCGGACTAGAGCGCCCCAACCTCATTGGGAATCCCAAAGGGCCCAAGACGCTTTACGAGTGGTTTAACACCGCCGCTTTCGTCACTCCTCCGATCGCCACCTTCGGCAATGCTCCCAATAGCGCGATTCGCGGGCCTGGGACTATTAATTGGGATTTCTCGCTGTCGAAGCAATTTCCCATTCATGAAGATATCGCGCTCCGCTTCCGTGCCGAGTTCTTCAACATCTTCAATCACCCGTCTTTCAATTACGTGGATGCCACAGTGGGGGACTTCACCTTCGGCCAGGTAACCAGTGCGCTCTCCCCACGGCTGACGCAGTTCTCGCTTGACCTTACGTTCTAGGCAATCGGTTCGGCGCGCCGCCCTGTATCTCGCGCTTTCCGTGATACTTTGCGGCGTCGCCGCGCCGCAGGCGCAGCCATCCTGGCAGACGGATTTCGAACGAGCCCTCGATCAGCTTCGCTCAGGCGACTTGGACGGGGCCGTGGTGAGGTTTGAGAGCATCTGGAAATCACATTCGCGGGATTTCCAGCTCGCGCATCACATCGGAAGCGCCCTCGACATGACCGGGCACCACGCCCAAGCCACGGCTTGGTACCAGCGTGCTCTCGCGATTGAGCCCGGTTATGAACCGGCCCTCAACAATCTCGCGCTGAACTATGCCACCCTCGGTGAATTGACAAAGGCTACGCCGCTGCTCCATCAGGCTCTGCGTGTGAATCCCGGCAACGCGCAGGCCGCATACAACCTCGGCTTGATGGATCTCCGGCTTGAGCGCTACGCCGATGCGGTTGAGGCGTTCCGGATCGCACGCCAAGCGCCGCGGCCACCAGCTCCGATCGACCGGATTGAGCTCGCCGAAGCAAGCGCGCTGTTCCGCTTAGGCCGGTATTCCGAAACAGCGAGCGTCCTGAATAAACCCGGCACGCAGAATGAGGCGGTGCGCTTGGAACTGTTGGGCTCGGCCCAGGCTCTGGCCGGCGATCTGCCCTCCGCCGTAAGAACTTTTCAGCAAGCTGCCGATTCATCTCCCGGCAATCCGCAGGTCTACTACCGCCTGGCCCTGGTATTTATGTTGGGGCGCCGGGATCAGGAAGCGCAGGATGTGCTGGCCGCCGGTCTGAAGAATATCCCATCCTCGCCACTCCTGTTTTATGCGCAGGCTGTGGTCAACGAAGCCGTCGGAACGTACGAGGAAGCAGCCGGCCTGGCCGAGAAGTCTCTCCAGGGCGACCGCAAGCAGCCGGAGGTTTGGGGTTTGCTCGGCAGCCTCTATGCGCGCCTGCGGCGCAACGATGATGCGATCAAAGCCTACCAGCAGGCGCTGGCCCT
>Ga0335081_10015284_pt1 | contig 12413 bp, 9 predicted proteins | sample Lox_Sample_35_FD_206713 | JGI IMG/M metagenome (GOLD analysis project Ga0335081, IMG submission 206713) | Soil microbial communities from Loxahatchee National Wildlife Refuge, Florida, United States - Lox_Sample_3.5 | ecosystem: Environmental > Terrestrial > Soil > Wetlands | place: USA: Florida...
GTCGTGCTCGTGCACGGCGGATTCGTCGACGGCTCCGGCTGGCAGGGGGTGTACGACGCGCTCACCGCGGACGGCTACCGCGTCGCTGTCGTGCAGAACCCGACCCTATCTCTGGAGGACGACGCCGCCGTCACCCGGCGGGTCATCGATAGCCTGGACGGCCTGGTCGTCCTGGTCGGCCACTCCTACGGCGGCGCGGTGATCACCGAGGCCGGCCTGCACGAGAAGGTCGCGGCCCTCGTGTACGTCTGCGCGTTCGCGCCGGACAAGGGCGAGTCGGTCAACACGCTGATCGCCGGGTTCCCGGCCGACGGGCCGCAGCCGCCGATCCTGCCGCCCCAGGACGGCTTCTTGTTCCTGGACCGGGACAAGTTCCACGCCTCCTTCGCCGGCGACCTGCCCGCCGCCCAGGCCGCGTTCATGGCCGACTCCCAGGTTCCCTGGGGCGTCGACGCGCTCGGCGGCACGATCAGCGAAGCCGCCTGGCGGATCAAGCCGAGCTCGTACCTGGTCACCGGACAGGACCGGATGATCCCGCCATCCGCGCAGCGTGCCATGGCCGAGCGCACCGGGGCCACCGTGACCGAGGTCCCCGCCAGCCACTCCGTCTACGTGTCCCAGCCCAAGGCCGTCGCCTCGCTGATCAAGCAGGCCGCGCGCGGCTGAGCGCCCCCGGCGGCGCCACCTGCGCAGCACCCCGCCGGCCGACCGCCACCGGCGTCGGTCGGCGGGGCCAAAATCAGCTGGTGGCGAGCTCCCCGAACATCACCACGAGGAATAGCCGGCGGCGTAGTACACCAGGATCAGCCACACGGCAAGGCTGGGGCGCACTGGGCTGGTTACAAGGCCGGATCACCAACGCTGAGGAGGTCATCCTCGGCCGCACCGTCGACCTGCTCGATGAGCGAAACCCGCACGTCCAGCCCACCGTGGCAGACGTGCTTTCCGTCATCGAGGAAGGCCCGGACCTCCTCCGTTCGGCTGCCCGCGCCGACACGCCAGCTGTCTTCAGCGACCGGGTCGCCGGCCTGAGCTTTACCCTCGACCTGCTGGCCACCGGGAGCCTCGCCGGATGTTTCGACCGGCCCACCTCCCAGCCGATCGACCTCGACGCTCCCGCGGTCAGCGTGGACATTTCCCGGGTCGGCGCGGCCGGGGACAAGCTGCTGACTGCCGCGATGCTGTGCGTGTGGTCCTACGGGTTCGCCATGGTCGACGCGGTAGCGGCCCTGGCCGAGCAGCAGCTCGCGCCGCGCCGCTCCTACCTGGCGGTGATGGACGAGCTGTGGCGCGCCCTGCGCGGCGCGCCCGGCCTGGTCGAGTACGCCGACAGCCTGACCCGGCTCAACCGCGCCAAGGGCATGGGCACCATCATGATCACCCACAGCCTCGCCGACCTCGACGCCCTGGCCACCGAGGAGGACCGGGCCAAGGCCCGCGGGTTCGTGGAACGATGCGCGATCACAGTGATGGGCGGACTGCCGCCCCGCGAGCTCGCCCGCGTCTGTGAGATCACCCCGCTGACCGGGCCGGAGCAAGAACTGGTCACGTCCTGGTCTGCGCCGGACTCCTGGCTGCCCGGTGCGCGTCACCCCGGCCGCGGCAAATATCTCATCAAGACGGGGGAGAGGCTCGGGACTCCGGTCGAACTCAGTCTCGTCGGAGCCGAGCACGCGTTGTACGACACGGACCAGGTTATCCGCGCTGACCAGGGGCGACGGCCGTGACCCGCGCGATCCGCCCACAGGTGCCGATCCTGGCAGGCAACGGGGCCGGAGTGTGGATCATCCTGCTGATCGGCTGGGGCCTCGCAGCCGCCGCATGGCTGGCCTGGCTTGGCGCCCGGATCGCCGCGGCGCTGGCGCTGTTGCCGGGTGAGGACAGCCGGTCACGGACCGCATCTTCAAAGAGGAGGAGGCGATCCGGCCGCTGGTGGGCCGGTTCGGGGATCGGTCGGTGCGGGCCGATTGGGACGCCAACCGGTGCAGGTTGGGTGGCGGCGTTGTGGCGGGGGCGACGGGTCCGGTCTCAGGCGCGCACGGGCGGCCTGTTGAGGTGACTGAGGAGCGCGGCGACGAGGTCGAGGGCGGTGTCTATCTCGGGCTCGGTCCCACCGAGCAGGGGGGCGTAGAGGTGGGCGTCGCACATTCGGACGATGGCTTGGCTAAGCGTGGCGGCGGGTAGCGATGCTTCGAGCCGGCCGGCGGTGACCTCGGTTTGCAGCATCTCAGCGATCAGTTTCGCCGCGATCTGCTCGACGGCGCCTGGCAGTAGCGCGAGCCGGATGAACACTAGGGGCTCGCGCTTGCACAGCGCCTGCAGCGGTTCGGCGTCGATGACGGCATGCATGAACCGGTTGATGACGTCGAGGACGAGGTCAACGCCGCCGTCGGCCGTGGCGCCAGCGGCCGCGCGGCGGAACGTGCGCTCGGTGGCCTCGGCCAGCACGACCCCCAGCAGATCGTCGCGATTGCCGACTAGCCGGTAGAGCGTCGAGCGCCCGATGCCGAGTTGGGCGGCCAGCGCGGACATGTCCACCGCCTCGCCGCGCAGGTAGGCCTGGGTTGCAGCGTTGATGACGGCGCGGCGGGTCAGCGCCGTTCCCAGCCGCGCACCGTCGGTCATGCGCGGAGGGGTTCCGGTGTTCATTACTCCAGTATCACGTATGGGACATTGCCATCATATGTCCCATAGTGGCACACTAAATTATATTGTTTCACTGGCTGGAGCTGGCGATGCGGGTCGAGACGCTGCGTGGCGCGATGGCCGTGGATGGGCTGGGCACCACCCTGATGCACGAGCACGTCTTCGTGCTCACCCCAGATGTGATGCAGAACTACGGGCACGAGTGGTGGTGGGACAAACAGGACCGGGGCGCGGATGCGGTGAGGCAACTGCAGGGGTTCAAGGACGCCGGCGTCGACAGCATCGTCGAGCTGACCGTGGTGGCCTGGCCCGCTACACCCCGCGGGTGCAGCGGGTCAACGAGCAGGTGGACATATAAGACAGCCTTGCTGCCCAGGTGGAACTACACCCACATCACCGATGACGCGCTGCGCGAACACGGCGTCCACGAGGCCCAGATCACGGCGAGGTTGGTCCACAACGCCGCCCTCTACTTCACCGGAGGCCAGGAGTGAGCCCAACGGCAGTTATCGAGATTTCCCGCACGCACAACCCCTACCCGCGTCGGGGTGTTCAGGCTGACGACCACGGGATTCCTCGCTACACGGAGCTGCCCGAGTCGTTGATCGCGATGCTCGCGCGCCATGTGGAGACCGGCCCGGACGTGGAGGCCGTAATCGAGGTCGGCGGCCAGCGGCTGGCCTATCGGCAGCTGTGGGACCGTGCCGCGCGAGTCGCGGGGGGCTTGCGCGCGGCCGGGATGGCGCGCGGCGACCGGGTCGCCGTGCGCTATCCGGCCGGGGTGAACTGGGTGCTCGCGTTCTGGGGCACGCTCATGGCCGGGGGCGTGGCTGTCGCGGTCAACACGCGCTCGTCCCAGCCCGAGGTCGAGTTCGTGCTGCAGGACGCCAGGGTCACGGTGGACCTCGCCGCGGACAGCCCCTTGCCAGACGGGGACCCGCTGGTCGTCGACGGACTTGGCCTCAGCGACGTCGCGGCCTTCTTCTACACATCCGGCACCACCGGCAATCCCAGGGCGTGCCGACGACCCACGAGGCGTTTCTGACCAATGCCGAGAACATGCTTACCTGCCTCGGCCTTCCGGCCGATATCGGCGCCGGCCTGCGGACGTTGATCTCGGTGCCGCTGTTCCACGTCACCGGCTGCAACTCGCAACTGCTCGTCGCCGCCCGCGTCGGCGGCACATCGGTCATCCTGCCGGCGTTCGACCAGGCGAAGATGATCGCGTCGGTCCCGGGCGAGCGGATTACCTTCATCGTGAGCGTCCCCGCGATCTACTCCCTGATCCTGCGCCGCCCCGAGTTCGCGACGATGGACGTGTCGGCGGTGCGGTGGGTCGGCTACGGCGGCGCGCCGATCGCCGCGACGCTGGTCCAGGCATTGCAGGACGCGTTCCCCGCCGCGCGGGTCTTCAACGGCTACGGAATGACCGAGACCGCGTCGATCATGAGCGTGCTGCCCCACGATGACGCAATCGAACACGCCGACTCCGTCGGCTACTCGGTCCCGTCCGTCGACCTCGGGATCGTCCCGCTCGATGACGACCCGAGTACCGGGGAACTGGTCGTGCGCGGCGCGAACGTCACCGCCGGCTACTGGCAGCGGCCCGAGACGAACGCCGAGACGATCGTCGACGGGTGGTTGCACACCGGTGACATCGTGCGCGTCGACGACGCCGGCCGCGTGCACATCGTCGACCGGATCAAGGACATCATCATCCGTGGCGGCGAGAACGTTTCCAGCATCGAGGTCGAATCCGCGCTGCTTGCCGCACCCGGCGTCGCGGAAGCCGCGGTGATCGCCGTTTCCGATGACGTGATGGGCGAGAAGGTCGGCGCCGTCCTGTTCGGCGGGGCAGAGACAGTGGACGTGCAACAGGTACTCGCGCACTGCCGCGAGCAGTTGGCCGACTTCAAGATCCCCCAGTACATCGTGGTTTCCGGCAGGCCGTTGCCACGCAACCCCGGCGGTAAGATCCTCAAGGCACAATTGCGCAAGAGTGTTGAGTGGGGTGCCCCGCTGTGATGACGAGCGAAACGGAACTGGCGGGCGAGGAGATCCTCGCGCACAGCCGCGCCGGCGCCGGCTTCGAGGCCGTACTGGCGCACGCGGCGTTTGGCGGAGTCGGCGGACTGCTCCCGCCGGCCGAACTCGGCCGACTCGCGAAGGCCGTGGTGCGCAGCCCGAAGCCAGTCGCCAGGCGCGTCGTCGACCTGGCAGCCCGGCTGGGGCACGTCGGCATCGGCGTGGAGGATCAACCCGGCGCGCGCGACCGCCGCTTCGCCGACCGTGCGTGGGCAGGCAATCCCGTCCTGCAGCGGCTCGCCCTCGGGTACCTCGCCACCTGCGACGCTGCATCGGGGATCCTCGAGGACGCTGACGTGGACTGGCGCACCCGGGAGCGGCTCAGACTGACCTTCGACAACGTCGTGTCTGCGCTCTCGCCCACGAACGGCCTGCTCACGAACCCTGAGAGCTGGAAGCAGGCCATCGACACCGGGGGCCAGAGCCTGCGCGCCGGCCTCGGCAATCTGCTCACCGACCTGCGCTCGCCGGCCAAGCTGCCCACCAGCGTCGACAAGTCGGCCTTCGAACTCGGGAACAACCTCGCCGCCACCGCAGGACAGGTCGTGCGCAAGACCCGGGTCTACGAGCTCATCCAGTACCAGCCCCGCGCCGATAAGGTCGACGCGGTCCCGGTCCTCGTCGTGTCGTCGCCGGTCAACAAGTACTACCTGCTCGACCTCGAACCCGAACAGTCGGTCGCCCGCGCGGAACTCGACGCCGGGCGCCAGGTCTTCATCGCGTCCTGGGTCAATCCCGACGCCAGCCACGCTGACGTCGGGTTCGACGAGTACGTGATTGGCATCGTCGAGATGCTCGACACCGTCGCCGCCATCAGCGGATCCGACGCGAGTCACCTGCTCGGCCTGTGCGCCGGAGGAGTGCTGGCGTTCCTCGCCGCGGCGTATCTTGCCGCGATCGGGCGTGAGCGATTGCTCGCCTCGCTGACAGTCGCGATCGCGGTTCTCGATTATGACCGCGGCCCGTCAGCGATGGCCTTCCTCGACCGCAAGGGGGCCGAGAGGGCGATCCGCCGAGCGACCGAACACGGCTTCTTCGATGCCCGGGACACAGCCCGGGCCTTCGCGCTGATCCGGCCGATCGAAGGCATCTGGAACATCGCCGTGCACAACTACCTGCTCGGCAAGCAGCCACCGGCGATGGGGTTGCTCTACTGGGCCGCCGACCAGACCAACATGGCCACGAAGTACGGCGGCCAGATGTTGTACGCCGCGCTGGAGAATAGCCTGACCCATCCCGGCGGGGTGACCGTCGGCGGCGTCCCGATCGACCCTGCGCAGATCACCGTCGACACCTACATCCTCGGCGCCTCCACCGACCACATCTCGCCATGGCAGGACTGCTATCGAACCATCGCCATGATCGGCGGCGACGCGACGTTCGTCCTCGCGAAGGGCGGCCACGCGATCGTCATAGCCAAGGGACCGGGCAACCCGAGAAGCAGCTACCGCACCGGTGACGTTCCCGGAGCCGATCCGGACGAGTGGCTCGCGGGCTCCGTCGACAACAAGGGCAGCTGGTGGGAGCACTGGAACGACTGGATCGAGAAGCGCACCCCGGACAAGAGGCCGGCCCCGACGCGCCTCGGTGACGACGCCCATCCACCGCTAGGCGACGCGCCGGGCGAGTATGTCAAGCGGCTGGTCACGTGAGCGGCCCGAACCCGGTCGGCCGCGCGGCGCTGTCCGGGCAACGAACACCGACCACTGGCTGACGTCTATGAATCGCCTACAGCAACGTATCAGCGCAGCGGCCGTCCAGGACCGTGGAGAGGATCCCGCATGATCCCCGTTCTCGACCAGTTTCGCCTCGACGGGCGCGTCGCGATCGTGACCGGCGCGTCGAGCGGGCTCGGAGTCCAGTTCGCGCAGGCCCTCGCCCAGGCCGGCGCGGATGTGGTGCTGGGCGCCCGGCGGGAAGACCGCCTGGCGCAGACGCGCAAGCTGGTGGAAGCCGAAGGCCGCCGCGGTCTGGCCGTACGGGCCGACGTCACCGATCCGGACGACTGCACCGCCCTCGCCAGCGCGACCATGAGCGCGTTCGGCCGGGTCGACGTGCTGGTGAACAACGCCGGCGTCGGCACCGCCGTGCCCGCCCTGAAGGAAACCCCTGAACAGTTCCGCTCCGTGGTCGATCTCAATCTCAACGCCAGTTACTGGATGGCGCAGGCATGCGGGCGGGTGATGCAGCCCGGCAGTTCGATCATCAACATCAGCAGCGTGCTCGCGCTGACGAGCATGGGCCTGCCGCAGGCCGCCTACACCGCGAGCAAGGCCGGGGTGATCGGCCTGACACGAGACCTGGCACAGCAATGGACCGCCCGCAAAGGCATCAGGGTCAACGCGATCGCGCCGGGACACTTTGAATCCGAGATGAGCGGCCAGTTCGACGAGCGCGCCCACGCAGCCGTAGTTGCGCGGACCGTGGCGGGCCGACTGGGTGCGCCGGGCGAACTCAACGGGGCGCTGATCTTCCTGGCCAGCCCGGCCAGCAGCTACGTCACCGGCGTCGTCCTGCCGGTCGACGGCGGAGCGTTGCTCACCTGATGACCGCCAACACGGAGCCGACGCGGGCGCCGAGCAAGGCGCTGTACCTCACTGACTACGCCCGCTCCACCTGGGACATCGCGGCGCTGTCGGTCACGCTGCCGGTGCTGGCCCGAGCACCCCGCGGAGATGGCCACGCCGTGCTGGTCATTCCCGGCCTGGGGGCCAGCGATGTGTCCACGCTGATACTGCGCCGCTTCCTCAGCACGCTCGGCTACGCGACCTACGGCTGGGAACTCGGACGCAATATCGGACCCACCGCGCGAGTCGTCAGCGGCCTGCCCGGACGCCTGCACGAGCTCCGCGCCCGCCACGACGGACCGGTGAGCGTGATCGGCTGGAGCCTAGGCGGCATCTTCGCCCGGCAACTCGGGCGGCGTCATCCCGACGCCGTACGCCAGGTGATCACGCTCGCGGGCCCGGTCCGGCTCAAGGATCACGCGCACAGCAACGCCCGGCGCGCGTACGAGCTGCTCGAGAGACGGCACACCGAAACGATCCAGCTGCCTTTGGAGGCCGGCCTCGGGCCACTGCCCGTCCCAGCCACCTCTGTCTACACCCGCCTGGACGGCATCGTCGCCTGGCGGGCCTGCCTGGACCAGCCCTCCCGCCACGCAGAGAACGTCGAGGTCTACACGAGCCACTTCGGCATCGGCAACCATCCCGCCGCACTGTGGGTCATTGCCGACCGATTGACCCAGGCGCTCGGCAAGTGGGCGCCCTTCCGGCCTCCGGCCCGGTGGCGTTGCGCGTACCCCACCCCGATCGCGACCGACCCGGTGGACCATCATGACCGAGCTCCCCGGCCAACTGGCCGACCCCGGCAGGTACCTGCGCGCCCAGGGACAACTCGCGGACGTATCGAGGAACACGCTTGCCCGGCTCGCCAGAGTCTCCGAGAGCTACCTGACGCAGGTCGAGAAGGGGCAGGAGCAGCCGACCCCTGAGGTGCTCACCGTGATTCGACAACCTCGGCCTGATGCCCGCGACGCTGTTACGGCGTCCGGCTACCAATCCGGGCGCCGCGAAGCTCCGTGCGCAGCACGGCTGGCCCGGTCCCGCCGGCGAGGCGAGGCCAGCCGGGAACGGGATCATCGCGCGGCTCGCCGCCTGGGCGTCGTCCCGTCGGCGAGCGCCACGTCGACAGGCCCCAGGATGGCCAAGCGCAAGGCATAACTTCACAGACCGGCGACGCGGCGCCGCGGCGATGAGTTTCGGTCAGTCCCGACTTCCGGATCGGCAGGAGAGAGAACATCTGCTCAAGGTGCGGCCGGACCGTCTGCTCGTGCCGGACCAGGAGCCCGGCTTTGGCAGGGTAGTTTGATGTCGCGGGTAAGCATCTTTCGATGCTTCCCCGCACAGAGAGTGGCCAGGTCGGGTGTGAGGCGGGTGATCGCTCAGATCGGCGTCCACTGGCCCGTGTGTGGGAGGGCGAGGATGAGCGCCCGGCGCCGGTGGGCCGTAGTGGTGCTGTGGCCGAGATCGGCGGTATGGACGAAGTTGGCCCACACCACGCTGAGCTGATGGCTCTAGCGGAGAAGGGAAGGCGCCCGCCGGGGACGCCGGGCGCCGCGCTCGCCGTCCGCAAGTTCCGGCCTTAGCTGCGGATCGAGGCGAGGCCATTCTCGCGGTCACGGGGAAAGCCCGCCGCCCGCCCATCGGTTAAGAGCGGCCTGGGGTTGGGACTTCACGGTAAGCCTGGACAAAGGCTGCGCAGCGGGCCCCGAATGGCCCGAGCCATCGCCTAGGGGAGCCCCCGGCACAGGATCCGGGATATCGTTTGGGACGTGTCAGAGCCCCACGCACCGTTCCGCGGAAGCGCCACGCGCCTCATCGACCGCGAAAGAGAATGCCGCTTGTTGGACCAGCTCCTCGCGGCGGTGCGGGACGGGGAGAGCCGAGCCCTGATACTGCATGGCGAAGCCGGCGTGGGCAAGACGGCCCTGCTGGAGTACCTGTCCGAGCGGGCGTCCGACGCGGGCTGCCAGGTGGTGAGCGCGGCAGGGGTCCAGTCCGAGATGGAGCTCGCGTTTGCCTCGCTGCACCAGTTGTGTGCGCCACTTTTGGATCGGCTGAATGCCATCCCAAAGCCGCAACATGATGCCTTGTCCACCACGTTTGGTCGCACGAGCGGGCCGGTGCCCGACCGGTTCTTGGTCGGCCTGGCTGTACTGAGCCTGCTCGCTGAGGCGGCAGCCGACGCGCCACTGGTCTGCAGGGTGGATGATTTGCAGTGGCTTGACAGTGCGTCCGCGCAGGTCCTTGCCTTCGTGGCCCGCCGGCTCGGATCGGAGTCGGTCGCCATGGTGTTCGGGTCACGAGTGACGACGGCCGAGATGGCAGGACTTCCGAAGGCGCTAGTCAAGGGCCTCGCCGATCAGCACGCGCGGGCGCTGCTGGAGTCAGTCGTGCGTGTGCCAGTGGATCCCCGGGTGCGCGACGAGATCGTCGCTGAGACGGGCGGCAACCCGCTGGCGCTGTTGGAGCTGCCCCGGGGGATGACCGCTGCTCAGCTGGCAGGCGGGTTCGGGCTCCCCGGAACGCTCGGGCTGTCAGCCAGCATCGAGGAGAACTTCCGGCGCCGCGCCAAGGACCTGTCCCCCGAAGCCAGACGTCTGCTACTGCTGGCCGCCGCCGAACCACTCGGCGACACGGTGCTGCTATGGCGGGCCGCCGGCCGGCTAGGGATCAGCACCACCGCGGCGCCGCTGGTGGAAGACGCCGGCCTGATCGTATTCGGGACCCGGGTACGCTTCCGCCACCCCCTGGTGCGCTCAGCGGTCTATCAGTTGGCCTCCGCTCAGGAGAGACGTCACGTGCATGCCGCCCTAGCGGAGGTCACCGATCCAGAGCTCGATCCTGACCGTCGCGCTTGGCATCGGGCCCAGGCCGTCCTCGGGCCCGACGAGGGCGTCGCCGCCGAACTCGAACGCTCGGCGGCCCGGGCGCAGGCACGGGGCGGGCTAGCTGCCGCCGCGGCGTTCTTGGAACGCTCAATGCGTCTGACAACCGACCCCGTGCTTCGCGCCGAACGCACGCTGGCGGCGGCGGCAGCCAACCTCCAGGCGGGCGCCTTCGACAACGCCCTCGAGCTGCTCGCTACCGCCGAGGCCGGGCCGCTGGATGACTTTGCCAGCGCCCGCGTCGACCTGCTGCGAGGGCAGATCGCGTTCGCCGCGGGTCTGGGCAGTGACGCACCTCCGCAGCTGCTGAAAGCGGCTAAGCGTCTGGAACCGTTCGACCCCGCCATGGCGCGTGAGACATACCTGGGCGCCTGGGGCGCAGCACTGTTCGCCGGGCCCCTGGCGGGCGCCGGCGACCTGGTCGAGGTGTCCCGCGCCGCTCTGGACCTGCCGAGGCCGGTGCACTCACATGTGCTCGACCTCTTGCTGGAGGGTCTGGCGCTGCTCATCACCGACGGCCGCGCTGCTGCGGCACCGGTCCTGCGGCAAGCAACGCGCACCTTTGCAAGCGCAGACGTCCCCGCGGAGGAGCGGCTCCGGTGGGGCTGGTTGGCGCACGCGGCTGCTGCCGAACTATGGGACGAGGACACGTGGAACGCGATTACGGTCCGACAAACTCAAGTCGCGCGTGAAGTAGGCGCGCTTGAGCAGCTGCCGCTCGACTTGAACTCACAGGCCATGACGGTCACGTGGAGGGGTGACTTTCCAGCGGCGGCCTTGCTGGTCGCGGAAGCCGATGCGGTCTGCGAGGCGACAGGGTCGCGCATGGCGCCGTACGCCAAGATGTTCCTCGCCGCTCTGCGGGGCAGCGAGGCTGAGGTTGCCGCGCTCACCAAGTCCGCCCTCGAGGAGGCCGCCACTGGCGGACAGGGGGTCAATGTGCCGTACGCGAACTGGGTAACTGCGATCGTCTGCAATGCTCTCGGTCGGTACGAGGAGGCGCTTTCCGCCGCGCTGCAAGCCACCGAGTACATCCCGGAACTCTTCGTCTCGACGTGGGCGGTGCCCGACTTGATCGAGGCGGCCGCACGCGTCGGGAACACCAACGTGGCCCGCGGTGCCCTCGAAAGGCTGTCGGAAACCGCACAGGCGGGGGGGACGGACCACGGGCTGGGGCTCGAGGCCCGGTCACGCGCCGTCTTGAGCGAGGGCGAGGCTGCCGATCGCTTCTATCGCGAGGCGGTCGACCGGCTCGGCCGAACCCGGCTTCGTCCCGAGCTCGCCCGCGCCCACCTTCTCTTTGGGGAGTGGCTGCGCCGCGAGCGGCGGCGGAGCGACGCACGAGCGCAACTGCGCACGGCCTACTCGATGTTCGAGGCGATGGGCATGGAAGCGTTCGCCGAACGGACTAGGCGTGAGCTACGAGCCACCGGCGAGACCGCCCGCAAACGGAGTATCGAGACAAATCGTGGTCTGACGCCGCGGGAAGCGCAGATCGCCACCATGGCCCGCGATGGTCTATCGAATGCCGAGATCGGTACCCGGCTGTTCGTCAGCGCCCACACAGTCGACTACCACCTGCGCAAGGTCTTCAACAAGCTCGCCATCAGCTCGCGCAGCCAGCTCCACCTCGTTCTGCCCTGACAGCACTTCACGCAATCAGCGCGCACGATCCGGATGCTTAGACTTAGAGCGGCTTAGAGCTAAAGATCATCGACTCAGGACGCTCCGGTTGAGCATGGCCCAGTTCGCGTGCTTCTTTGGGGACCACACGGGATGTGAGCGTCCTCACCACCCGCAGATGGCCGCCCGGCGTATGCACCAGGCGGAAGGTCTCTGAGCTGCGAAGACGCCTACTCTCCCGTTCTGGGGGGGTTTAAGGGGTCGCCGGTTCATGTAAGGGACTGCGGTGCTTGATCAGCCTGGGGTTCCAGGGTTACGTGAGCACCCTCGGCTAGTCCGGTAGGTGGCGACGAATTAGATTCTGAGGCCAGCCTGGTGCTGGGCATCGCGGATCTGATTGCCACTGCTGGCCTGGCCACGGATGACCCGTATGAGGGAAGTGGGCCAGCCCGGTCTGGGCCTGGCCCACGTCGCAGCACATGGATGGGAGCCGTTGCCGGGCTCTTGCACCCTGGGACCGTGGCCGGTGGGTTGCCGCCTGCTGTGCTGCCGGAGCTGGAAGTTTCCGACTCTGCAGAAGAGAGGTAGCGGGTAGAGCGGGAGGAAGCGG
>Ga0335081_10015285_pt1 | contig 12412 bp, 17 predicted proteins | sample Lox_Sample_35_FD_206713 | JGI IMG/M metagenome (GOLD analysis project Ga0335081, IMG submission 206713) | Soil microbial communities from Loxahatchee National Wildlife Refuge, Florida, United States - Lox_Sample_3.5 | ecosystem: Environmental > Terrestrial > Soil > Wetlands | place: USA...
CCTGCCATTCGAAGCCGTGGTCATGAACTTCATGGTCGTGCCCATGAGGCTGCGGCCCGAGATGGGCTTGCGGTGAATCTGAGGCGGCAGGGGATATCGGCTGGTCTTGCCTTGCAACTGACATAGGTTTCTCGCTACTTCAAATACGACTTGGCGATGGTAATCACTTCTTCCACTGCGTTGCGCTTGTGTGGTTTGCGTTTCGGCTCGCGATCGACCAGATGAAACCGAATATGTCCTTCCAGGACTTCTGACATAAGCCCGTTAATTGAACCGCGGCAGGCGGCAATCTGCTGGAGAATGTCGCTGCATTCGCTGTCGTTTTCCAGCAGCCGCTCGACCGCTTCAACCTGACCACGCAGCCTTCGCACCCGGTTCAACAACTTAGCTTTATCTCGGATGGTATGTGCCATACTGCCACCCAGTATATACTGGGGGCCGGTATTTTAGGTTGTCGCAGGCCCGTAGCATGATCAGAACCTCCGAAAGTTGGCGATTCGCATCGCGTATTTCACTTATCCACTGCGATCTCAAGATGAGCAGGTCGAAGACGAAAAAGACCAGAGGGGTTTTGGATACGCCGTAGTTCTGCAACAGGTTGAAGGAAGGACGGCCCTCCTCATCCAGCGCGGTCACTTCGACCGTCAAGGACAGTTTGATCCGGCATTGCGCGCAGCGCTGCTGTAATCGGTGCATACCGTTCTGTGAAGTCATTGTCGTTCCGGGAGCGTAGCTGCACTTGTCCGCCGCTCTTGATCGCCTTGGGCGCGGTAGCCGTCCAATTTGATTTCATACAACCAATCCGCGCCTTGCGGCAGTTTCTCCGTCCGCAAAAGCAACATCGGCTCGACGAACGTTACCTTGGTCTTTGTCATTCGAGGAAGTTAGCGCTCCAGCCGTGTATGCGCATCTCTCCAAGAGGTCCGCAGCCAGGAAAATTCTGTGGGCACAAACACAGCCAGTTGTGCCCGGCCCCTTTTCGAAGCCTGCCGCGCCGGCGGCCCTGCCCAGGTCTCGCTGGAGGGGTTGGCAAACGGCTCCGCCAGAGCCTGATTCATCGCGGCTGCGACTTCGGGCGCGATTGGAGTTGTGGCATTAAAGTCGAGATATATGCGATCTTCTTCCATTTGTCAGAGTCAATCCTCAACCGGTATTCACATTCGCGAAGCCATGCAAGGATCAAGCGCTATTTTGGAAACGAACTGCGGCGCTTCGACACCGGTCTTCGCGGCGACTTGCGGGTTGCTCCGCCGCGGCTCTCGCCCTTGGCTGCGTCCAGCCGAGCTCCCAGCGCATCAAACTCTGGTTTCGGCCCACTCCAGCGCAGATGCTCTACGTCATCGAACAACTTGATGTCCGTGCGCAGAGTGGCTAGCGTACGGAACAAAAGAGCTTGCTCGCGCTGTTTGCACAACGTAGCTGCCAGCGCACCCGCATTGGTGGCGTTCACTCGCCAATCGCGGCACTCGACGGGAATCGCTTCCAAATGCAAGAACTTCGCCAACACTGCCGCGGAAGATTTCGCACCCCAGCCCGGCAAGCCCGGGTATCCGTCCGCCGCATCACCCACCAGCGCGAGGTAATCGGGGATCGATTCGGGCGCCACGCCGAATTTCTGCATTACCCCCGCCTCGTCCAAGGTCACATTGGTTCGCCGACTTAGCTGTACCACGCGCGTGCCGGTTACGCATTGCGCCAAGTCCTTGTCGGGCGTGCAGACGATCACCTGCTTCACACGCTTGTCCCGGGCCGCGGCTGCAGCGCCGGCCGCCAGCGCGTCGTCAGCTTCAAACTCGATCATCGGCCACACTGCGATCCCCGCCGCGGACAAAACCTCTTCCAGCAGGTGAAACTGCGCCAGCAGATCCCGCGGCACGCCTGCGCTGGTCTTATATCCCGGCCACAATTTGTTGCGGAAAGATTCGATGACGTGATCGGTGGCGACGGCAATATGTGTCACGCCATTGCGGACCATCCCCAACACGGATGCGAGCACGCCGCGGACGGCGGCCACCTCATGGCCGTCCGCATCTTTCGCGGAGGGCAGGGCATAGTAGTGGCGGAAGAGTTCGTAGGTACCGTCAACCAGGTAAACGTTCACGATTGACGTTCATGATAGAGGATTGTTGGATGCGGTGGGAGATCATCCAAAAGACACTTACCTCATGCACACCGCAGATTTGCGCGCCTCCGGTCAGGTTCAATTCTACGTGTATTCACTGTAGGCTTCCTTGCGCGGCATTCTAATTACCGAAGGAGCGGCAAGCATGATCGTCGAAAGGATATCTGCCGTCACCCTGAAGGTCACAGACATGGCACGGTCGGTGCACTTCTACAACGAAATCTTGGGCCTAGAGGTCATTTATGGAGGCCCGCATGCCTTATTCACTTCTCTTCGAACCGCCGGTTCACAGGATGCCATTCTGAACCTCGAGCAGGGGGCCGCGAGGAGCGGATGGGGACGGCTAATCTTTCATGTGAAGGACGTTGATGAGCTTTGGAATCACATAGAGAAAAGAGGTCTCGATGCACCACGGCCGCGGGACGCAAGTTGGGGTGAACGATACTTCCACCTGCAGGATCCCGACGGACACGAGTTGTCCTTTGCCAAGCCGCTGCCGTGAACTTCAACTCGGGTGCGTCTCGGGCGCTAGACGCTCAGCGTTCTTGGCGGTTCCGCTGTCGCTGCTCGGCGGCGCGGAGGATCGCGGAAGGCTTCGTTACAAATGCTCCAGCGATATCGGCAATGGTTCGCAGGGTTGGGCTCTTCGTGCCCCGCTCCAACTGGCCGATGTAGCGCTCGGTGTAGCCAAGTTCATCTGCCAATTTCTGTTGGCTCCAGCCACGAGCGATGCGCAACCTGGTGATCTCGGCACCAACGGCCTCACCGAGGGTGCGAGACTCACGTTCCTTGTCAGCACCAATTTGTTTGGGCACGCACCCATGGTTGTCGTTTGACGCTAAATGATTGAGGAACTATAGTTCGGTATCGCTACGGAGCAGCATCTTGGACCCTGCACACGGCTCGCCGGCCCCGCTGGATTGATGACCCCCGCAAGGAGCCAAGTCCGCTGATGCCACTAGCGGCAAGTGCCTTGCGCCAGGAGCATGATCGACTACACTGGTGCGGCAACGCGCTCTCGGACAAGAGTAAGGGCATGTTGTCCTGTGCACCCTGAGGTACTGCGGTTTGCAGAAAACGAAAAACTACACCAGGCGTGACTCGACCGTCCAACTCCAGCGAGCAGCCCGCGAGCGGGCAGATGATCAGGCCCGCCGCATCCCTTGGCAGCGGCTTTACGACGCTCGCAATCAATACATCGACTGGCAGGAGTTTAGTCTGTGGGCTCGCTCGATTCTCGAAGTCGAAGAGGGGATTCCAGATTGGCTAGCCGAGATTCTCAACGATCGTTGCTCAGGATTTCTTCAAGCCGAGAAAAACCTCACTCCCAAAGCGGCCCAGAAAAGGCCTCTTCCTCTTCGCCTGGAAGATTGGATCGATGAGCACGTTTTTGAGTTTGCGAAGAAAGAAGGCTGGTTCAGTGCGATTACCTATTACGCCATAAGGGATCCGCGTTACCAGCGAGCTGAAGTCTGCTGGTCGGAATGCGTAAAGACGTGGAAGAGAACCAGACCCCTCCGTTATCCATCGTTCGAAGAATGGAAATGCATGGCTGCGGAGTGTGACGAGACGACCCGTCTTGTGGCCAGTGAGCGGGAAGCGAGATCATCTTCAAAGCTCGTGGACCCCGATCGCCTCAGCGACGCCGTTTCTCGCTATATCGATCGGGAAGCTCTGGCGTACTGGGCTCAGCCGGCACTGGAGCGCTGCCCTCAGCTTCCCGCTGAGGTAGTGCGCGAGCTTGAACGGCGCTGCCCTGGATTCTTGGAGCTGAACGCGCGGCAAAGAGATTCCAGGGCTGCTTCTAAGGTCTGGCAGCGACTTATGCTTTGGATTGCCGACCACTATTTCCAAGACGCAAAAGCCGAGGGTTGGTTCGATGCCATTCTCGCCCAGGCGCGAAGCCATCCGCGTGCGATTCGCACGATGGAATACGCCGACCACTGCGATGAGCAATGGCGTTCAAGAATGCCAGAGCCATACCCCTCATTTGAGTCTTGGCGGCGAGAAGCCGATTCCTATGTTGAAGTGCCCGGCGAGTAGCGGCGACGCGCTCGTCTGCCATGCATGGACTGACACCTAGAGGGTCCTTCGCTTTGCCACTCCGGTCGCGGCACTGCAAGACTTGATGTGTTTGAAGTAGACGTTTCCAGCTATTTTCCTTCCACACCTACATGTTCTGATCGTCAAAGCGTGCTTTTGGGCGCGAGAAACCGCACGATCTTTGGATGCGGAGGCTGGCACGCCGTATTCCTTTACCAACCATTTTGCTGTAGCCGGATCCATCAGTGCCGTATTGACTTCGCCGCCGTGCTTCTTGCAGAACTCCTCGAACGACCTGTCGGTGACAAACGTGTCAACGACCCGTAGCTGGCCAGCGCAAATCCAACTCTGCACTTGGGCGACGGCCACGCCAAGCAGGTCCGCTGCCCGTTCCCACATGTATCCTTCTTCTCCCTTGAGCAGGGCCGCCGCCACTCTGTCGCGAACCAATGGCTCAAGAGAAACATGGTTTCTGTCGCAGAACGCTGCCAGAGAGCTCGTGCTGACCCGCGGATCGCGCACTCTCAGCATGCCGTTTCCGATTAAATACCTCAGCCGGGCGGGGCTGACGTGCAACATCTTCCGCAACGCCCGCAGAGACCACCCGTCAGTGACCCTGGCGCTGATCCCGAGCGCTCCGAGCCGGAAGCGAACTGCGCGGGCGGAACGGCCCAGGCGTTGAGCAATTTTCTTTACCGGCTCGTACCCAGCCCAATTCAATAATCTGTCGTCATCCGCTGGTGTCCATGGGCGGGATGCGGGTTGCGGGACCGCGACGGTGTCGCCCGCTTTCTTTGCCTTGCCTCGGTGTCTCTCTTCACGAACCGCAAATTCGGGGGCCTTCCGCAGATGTCGGATCCGATGCCAGCAGTCCCCACGTTTCCATTCCGGGACGAGCTCAAGGACACGGTTGATCGCGTCACGCTTTTTGGCAGGTCCCTGTTTGATCCCGGCAATCAGTAGTTGATCGATGGCCGCCAACCTTTTAGCGGCCTTATTGCCCTTTTGTCCCGGAGCCCCAGACACTGCCAACCCCATTGAATACGGACCTGAATCGTGAGGACGTTCGCGCGACCATGCCAAACGCACAGGTCCCGATCGTCATCCTCAATCAATCTGTAGAAGACGAAGTTGGCGGCGGTTTTGGCGCGGGACATGCACTCTTGATCCCGCTTCTTGCCGAAGCGATGGCGGCTGATCGTCAGCTCGGGCCGAGAGGAGGGCCGAGTCTTCCCCTATGTATTGAAGAGGTCGGATAACCGAGAAAGCTCAAACCGAATTAGTACAAAAGTCCGAGGGTAGTGTCAGAGCAAGATTTACCTGGGTTTAGAAGAGAAGTGGAGTACCGATGGGCTACGAAAGTCCTCAGATTGGCAGGTCGGTCGTCTCCCCGCGTGATTGCGGCGGAGACTCGTTGAAGAGCGGAAGAATCCAAGGGTGAGGGGTTCGTGTCACAGAACGCTGTCACTGAGCTTACCGGCACGCGTGGATCGCGCACCCTCAGAATGCACTTGCCAATGAGATACCGCAAACGGGAGGGGCTCACATGCAACATCTTCCGCAGCGCCCGCAGCGACCATCCGTCTGTAACCTTCGCGCTCATACCGAGAGCTCCCAGATGGGAGCGTACTGCGTGCTCGGAACGGCCGAGAAGCTGAGCAATTCTCTCGACGCGCTGATACCCGGCTAACTCCACCAACTTCCTGTCATCAGGAGTCAGCCAGGGCTTGGGAGTCGTCCGGATGCGGACGGCGCCATTCCCGGATCTCTTTGGCTTGTCCGCACCAGGTTGCCCGAGACCGGCAATCTGACCCGTTTTTCGCAGGTATCGGATGCGCTGCCTGCAGTCTCCCCGGTTCCACTCCGGAACCAGCTCGAGGATACGGTTGATCGCTTCGCGCTTAGCCGCCGGTCCGCCTTTGATGCCGGCGATCAGCAACCGATCAAGCTCCGGAAGCCACCGGAAATTTTTGTTGGTACTATTACCCTTTCGACAGACAGTCTTCTGCGTGCAACGCAGGTCTGTGCGCAAAAACATTACCTGGGTTCGCTACTACGGGAAATTGACTGCCGAGGGCTGAGTACTCCCCTATATATTGAAGAGGTCGGAAAAAGGGGGAAAGCTCAACCCGCATTTCCGATTTGCATCGTGTACGATGGTGGCGTTTTCGAGAGCAAGAAGGAAATTCCAGACAAGAAGTGCTTTTCCCGTTCGGTTGGAATTACCCCAACATTACCGCCAAGGAGAACCAAATGCTTTCAGAACAAGCTGGTCGTAAGCTGAGGATGGCAGCTTCACTGATAGTCATCGCAATTCTATGGGTGACTGTGGCCACCGCTGGCGTGACTGAGGATTTGATCGAAGCAGCAAGGCGTGGCGACACGGCTGCGGTTCAGTCATTGCTCACCAAGGGGGCCGATGTCAACGCCAAGGGCCGCAATGGCGCGACCGCGCTGATATGGGCTTCCGAGAACGGCCACCTCGAAGTGGTGCAAGCGTTGCTCGCGAAGGGAGCTGCGGTCAACGCCAAGAACGATGACGGTGTGACTGCATTGATCAAGCCTCCCAGAACGGCTACCCGATGGTTGTGAAGGCGCTGCTCGCGGATGGGGCCGACGTCAATACCCAGAGGAACGACGGCTTCACTGCGCTGATTATTGCGTCCCAGGTAGGCAACGCCGCTGTGGTGCAAACGCTGCTGGACAAAGGGGCCGATGTCAATGCCAAGGAGAGCCATGGCTGGACTGCGTTAATGCAGGCCTCTCAGGACGGCCTCCAGGGTGTGGTGCAGTTACTGCTCGATAAGGGATCCGACGTCAATGCCAAGGATCGCAATGGCGCGACCGCGCTGATGAGAGCCTCCGCGAAAGGCTACATCACTGTGGTGCAGCTGCTGCTCGCCGACAAGGCCGATGTCAATGCCGGTAGGAACGATGGTACGACCGCGCTGATGCAGGCGTCCTTTAATGGCCACGAAGAGGTGGTGCGGGCGTTACTCGCCAACGGGGCCAATGTGAACGCCACGGAGAGCCATGGTTGGACCGCCTTGGCCGCGGCGAAGGACCCAAGGGTCAGGGCCTTATTGGTGCAGGCAGGTGCCAAGCCGTGACGGCATCAACGTATCTTGCTTGCAAGGGACAACACATGCCCCAATCATGTCGATGGAGCAATTCCAGTCCAAGGAGTTCCCCATTGACTGATCTCATAACTGGGTAATTCGATCTAAAATGCCGTTATGCGCAGCAAACTGCTGTGATCTCCCGCGAAATCGGGTGACTTCGGTTGTGCGAAGGATGGCGGTTTTTCGGTTTAAGTTAGCTCATTGGTGCCCGGCCGGGTAAGGCAAGTCTGGCCTCTTCGGGGGTGCGGGAGTCGCCAGGATGAGAAAGATGAAAAAAGCTTAGAGGCGGAGGCTATTCGGGTATATAGTGCTGGTCACCCACGGTGACAAAATGAAAATCCCGGGCTAAAATGAAAATCCTGGCAGATGGAGAACATCTCCGATGAAGAGCATATTCAGGCTCGCATTCATTCTTACCCTCGCGCCAACTTGGTTTTGTGCCGCGCAACAGACTAACCCTGAGCCTCCGAAGGAAGCGGCTCCTACGAAAGTCACTGCGCCGGAGGATGTGAAGAAGCTACTTTCCCAACTTGCCGATCTGATTGCCCCGTTTACCGTAGAAGACGCAAAGAACGGGTTCAAGAACGAAACAGATCTTTGGAGCCAGCCCAAGCAAGCCGGGATGCTTACAAATTTCAGCGGGCGCATAGTAAATGGACAGCTCATCGGGGACTATGTTGTGGATTCGGGCAAGGGGAAGATCGAGAACCTCTGGATGACTAAATCTCGGCCAAATGGAGGCAAGATCTCTGTCGAGATTTCCTTACTGGACGGAAACATCGAGGTCATTGGCTTCGCGCTCTTACCTGAGAAGGTTGGCTGGAACGACATATGGAACGCGAAACCCACGGTGGAGTTGAGCAAACGCCTTTCGCCATCCTCAGATCTCGGCTTCCAGATCTTAGAGATACGACAGGGTGATACAGCCACGCGATACGAGCTTCCGGGCGATAAGTAGGTTACTGGACATGTCCTAGTCTCAACTTGATCTGACATTTGTTAAACTCGAAACCCTGGCTAAGCAGAGCGGCGCCAACTATTCTGAAGGCGCCTGCCCGCGCCGGCCCACGAAGGCCTTAGAGTAAGGAGTTCTCATGTCGGTCTCAGGAAGCTCTTATCCGTACCGCTCTGCGTTGAAATGGGCAGTGAACTTCTTAATGGTGCCGCTGCTTGTAACCTGTCTATCCTGCAGCGGTGTTGGCAAGGGGAGCAGTGCTAATCCGCCCCCCTCTACTATCGCCTCGGTCTCCGTTTCCTGTAACCCGACTTCTGTCGAAACTGGCCGGATGTCACAATGCACAGCTACGGTGTCCGGCACAGGTAACTATAGTCCCGCGGTCGCGTGGACGGCGAGCGCAGGGACGGTTAGTTCATCCGGGGTCTTCACGGCCCCCAACACTGGTGGCTCGGTCACGATTACCGCTACATCGACGCAAGACTCGACCAAATCTGGAAGTTCCATGCTTAAGGCTGAATTGGGAAAGATACAGGCCAGCTCTATTAGCATAACCGATGGTGGGCAAGGTGAAATCGTGTACGGACAGTTCGTTATGAACCTAGCCGAAATGAATCCGGAGATGGCAGGGCCAAGCAAGGTATATATTTTTCGTAACCTTCCTTTCGGAAATGAAGAAGCACAGTCACTTGGAGTTAGCATCGGTGCCGCATATCTTTGGCGGGATCATAAGTTCAACTACATCCGCGACGTCGATCTAACCCTTAAAGATAGAGCACTTTGCGCGCAGTTTGGGGTCTCAAGCAGCAATACTTGGCACAGAACGTTCTGGACGGCTCCCAAGTAAGGCGCCTTCGGGTTCAAGGAGGAGGTTTCGGTCGAGAGAGGGTTTAAGCGATGATTGACTTGAAAATTGAGCACATTCGGGGCCGTTTGTTTTGTTTTGATATTTTGGTGATTTGGTTTTGCTTTGTGACCGGCGCACCCGCCATCGCACAAAGCGATGATCTTATCGACGCGGCTCAAAGCGGCGATTTGGCTCGTGTTAGGGCGTTGCTCGCCAACAACCCTGATGCAAACGGTAAAGCAACCAGTGGTGTCACTCCGTTAATACGCGCGTCGACTAATGGCCATTTGGAGGTGGTGAAAGCGCTGCTCGACGCCAAGGCCGATGTAAACGCCAGGTCTGACAACGGGACTACGGCATTAATGGGTGCATCGTTAGGTGGCTATTCTAACGTAGTCGACGTGCTGCTCGACGCCAAGGCCGACGTAAATGCCAAAATGTCCGATGGCACGACTGGCTTAATGTTCGCGTCAATGAAAGGCCATTTGGACGTAGTGAGAGCACTGCTCAAAGCCAAGGCTGATGTTAACGCGCACCGCATGGGTGGCAGTGCAGCATTAATGATGGCTTCGACGAATGGACACTTGGAGGTGGTGAAAGCGCTGCTCGACGCCAAAGCCGATGTGAACGCCAAGAACACCGGCGGGTCGACAGCTCTAATGTTCGCATCGTTGAATGGACACTTGGAGGTGGTGAAAGCGCTGCTCGACGCCAAAGCCGATGTGAACGCCAAAATGTCCGATGGCACAACCGCCTTAATGTGCGCATCGGCAAAGGGCCACGCGGAGGTAGCGACACTGCTCAGGAGCGCAGGTGCTCAATGAATCGTAAATTTTGACGTGCAGACAGGCGCGTGGCTGCACTTTCCGCGACCAGCGCATGCCAACACTCTATCCAGAAGAGGGCCGGCGCTGGCAACAGACGTAAACCATCGCGGATTTTATTGGGTCGTATCTAATAGAAACAAAGCGCCCTACTGGATCATCTCGAGCGCTTTGCTAAGCTGCATGTCTTCTCCCTCAGCCAAACACACTGGATCAATGTCCACGGGGAGGTCGGGCACCACGCCTGATCCTTCGGTGTAGCTCCCACTGGGACTGTACCAGCCGAATACGGGCAGGTAGAGCCTATAGTCATAACCTACATCGAACATGTCCGCACCAAGCACCAAGCCCGCTGTTTTTTGGCCGATAAGAGTTGCAAGTTTCGTGTCTCTTGCGAACTGAGCGGCCATTTCGCCGGCGGAGCTGGTCTTCTCGTTTACCAGGATCGCTATATGCCCATGGAATGGCTGTCTCCCCAATCCCTGTGTAAGCAGCACTAGTGACTTGTCTCGAACCGAAAACTGAGCCAGCCTGAACAGAACTCCCACTCTGGTATCCGGCATCCGGACTCGGGGAAGCTGGGCGACATCGTATCCTCGTTGCTGCCGTTTTCTGGTGATATCGTAGCCGATGGGAATCTGGCCCGGGCACATATAGCTGACGAGGCGCGCGAAACCTAGACTCCCCCCAATGCAGCCCCGTAGATCAACAATCAGGCGATCACAACCCTGTGCTTTCAGCGACGCGATCGCTGCATCGAGCACTTTCGAGAAGCGGATGCCAAACATGCCCGAAAAGTATGCGATTTTCACTATGCCCACGTGGTTTGTGAGCATTCTGTGGCTGACGCTCTTTGGCTCGACGAAGGGAAGCCTCGGTCTCGTAGCTTTTCTCTCAGGAACCATCACCACGATATTTTGAGTTTTCGTATTGTTTGGCAGTTGTATCGTCAGCTGGTGTTCCTCTCCGAAGCGAAAGGCAGGATATTCAGGAGGAACGGCAGGGATCCCGTTTACGCTTAAGAGCAAATAACCTGGGGTTACGCCGGAGCGGGCCGCCGGGCTATCCTCGAACACGTCCAGAAACATCCACCTTTGCGCGTCGAAAATAGTTACTGAGCGGAGAGTCGCGCCAATGGCGTGCTCCGGGCTGATCGGATTTCTGTCGGAACGGTAAAAATCCAAATGGCTCGATTTAAGCCTACCCAAAAGATCGTGGATGCCCTGCTCGAAAACGCTGTCGTTTTCTGCTTCCACTAACCCCGGGATTCGCCCATCGACCTCGCTGCACCACTCTTGGAGGTCGACGTTTCCGATATTAAAGTGGTGCTTCAGCACCAGGGTCTTGATTCGCGAAATGATTTTGCGGCGGGCAGTGGGATCAAGCATTCCATTCACTTTTCAATCGGTGGCCGGGCAAGCCCCTCTACGGTGAATCCTGCCCAGTAGTAAGGCAGTGCTTTAGTCGGGCCGAAGGTGCTCAGCATATTCTTTTTTGCGATTCTCAGGGCGTACGGCACGGACTTCTTCCGAGCTAGTTGTGCATAGAAGTCCTTCATCAAGTAAAGGGTTGTGTCGTCATCAATGGACCACAGAGTCGATACGACAGTGCGAGCACCTGCTAACAGAAAGGCTCGGGAAAGCGTCTCAATTCCTTCTTCACCTTGGACTGGTCCCACCGCCGTATCGCAGGCCGAAAGGACGACCAAGTCTGCATCCAATGGGAGTTGCACAATTTCGGAGGCCTGGAGGAACCCGTCCTCCTCATTTATCGGATCGCTAAGCAGCACCAGCGCTGCGCGATCCGGCCGGGTTTCGTTCGCAATGGCGTGAACCGCAAGGTGAAACATGGAGTGACTGGTTGCCTTTTTGAAGGCGGTTTCTGTAGCCCTGTTGCCAATGAGCAGCTCATTGAGCCTGTTGGGCAGAGCCGCGACGGCAGCACGTGCCTCATCCCCAGAGCTTGGGAGATCAGAAAGGCCCGCCTCACCGTAGCCTCGGGTGAGGGCAGCTTCTTGCAAATTGCTGTGGCCATACGGAACGCCTCCGACCGCAAGAAGGCCACGATTTGCATGCTTTGGCCGGTCCTCAGTACGTAGTAAGAAAAAACTGGTTGCAGATGGTGCGTAGACGACAGTTTGGGACTCGACTACATAACGGCCATTGCGATTGATCAGGGCATCAAACGGTACAAGATGAAGCTGCCCATCACGGACTATTACGAGTTGTTCTTTGTCTTGAGCTTCGGGTATTGGTTCCAGCAGCAACTGAAACAACTTACGTGCATCGGTGCTCGCCGAGTGTTTGGCCTTCACTTCCGTCAAATATGCGGCCACAACAGGCGAGATGGTTCCTTTTCCAGCCAGTTTCGCGATTCGGTAGTTTTTTCTAGTGATAACCAAACAGTATGACGCGGGATCAGCAACTACGTATTCGAGGATAACCTCTGAAGGAGAGAGGGTATTCTGAAGTTGCGCGAGTGTGGCTGTCTGGTGCTCTT
>Ga0335081_10015286_pt1 | contig 12412 bp, 7 predicted proteins | sample Lox_Sample_35_FD_206713 | JGI IMG/M metagenome (GOLD analysis project Ga0335081, IMG submission 206713) | Soil microbial communities from Loxahatchee National Wildlife Refuge, Florida, United States - Lox_Sample_3.5 | ecosystem: Environmental > Terrestrial > Soil > Wetlands | place: USA: Florida...
GCCCCGCAGTGCCGCCACGCTCGGCCTGATCGCCGGGAACCACGTTCGGATCCATCATCCCGTCAGCGCGGCCGGCGTCGACTCCGGGCAGGACTGCAGCGCCTCGAGTCTCGGCGAGTCCGAAGATCCCAACAAATGGGGCTCGCAGCCGAACATCTGGATCTATGCAGCCATCCTCGCGATCGACCACACGTTCATGGTCGACGACTTCATCTGTCGCCCGGGGCTTGGCACGCTACACGTGTACGGCGCCATCGCCGAGAACTACCGCGGACCGATCGGCGCGTCGGGCGGCCGGGCGGGCGACAGCGGTTACGTGAAGGACTACAAATACGACGACCGACTCGCGAGCGACCCTCCGCCCTACTACCTCACCCCCGCGTCGGACGACTGCTCCTTGTCGGAGTCGACGATCCGGCTCAACGGAGTTAGCGGCGCGCGGCTCAGGCCGTTCAAGGTGAAGATCAGCTCCGCTCGGGATCAGGGAAATCACCTTCTACCTGGACGGCCTCGAACTGGGGACGCTCACCGCGGCCCAGGCGAGGGGCGGAGAGTATGCCGTAAGGGTGAACCCACGCAAGCTGGCCCACGGTCCCCACACGGTGTCGGTGAGCACGGTGATGGATGACGCGGCGTGCCCGCCGATCGCTCGAAGCGCTGTGTTCGTGCACCCCCGCACCACCCGCCTCGCCCCGAGGTTCACGGGCTGAGTCAGTCCGGTTCCGAGGGTGACGGCGAGCTGACCCGTGAGGCCGAAGCGCGATGTCGCGGCGCGAGTCTGTCGGTAGGCGGATGATGTGGGCATGGGGAACGCGAGCGTCGAGACGGTCACGATCCTGATCACCGACCTGGTGGGCTCTACGCAGCTGGAGTCCCGAGTCGGGCCGATCGCTGCCGAGGGGTTGCGGGAGGAGCATTTCGGGCTGCTGCGCGAAAGCGTCGGTGACGCGGGGGGTCGCGAGGTCAAGAACACCGGCGATGGGCTGATGGTGGCGTTTGAGAGCGCTGCCGCGGCGGTCTCATGTGCAGTCTCGATTCAGCAACGCTTCGAGCAACGCAATCGCTCGGCCAAGGAGCCGCTGGCAATCAAGGCTGGTATCAGCGCGGGTGATGCGAGCAGGGCGGACGGCGACGTGTTCGGGATGCCCGTGATCGAGGCGGCCCGGCTGTGCGAAAGCTGCACGGCTGGGCAGATCCTCGCGAACGAGCTCGTCGCGCATCTTGCTGCAGGGCGGGGGCACGCCTTCATGCCCGTGGGAGCGCTCGAACTCAAGGGGCTGCCGCAACCGTTGAGCGCCGTCGAGGTGCAGTGGGAGCCGGCGGCTGTGACCGGCATCGCGTTGCCGGAGCGGCTGGGCGAGCTGCCGGTGACGGGCTATGTGGGACGGAGTACGGAGCGTCAGCGGCTTGCCGAGCTGTGGGGGGAGGCGCGTGAGGGGTCGCTGCGCCTCGTGCTTGTCAGCGGGGAGGCGGGTGTCGGTAAGACGCGGCTCTCCACGGAGCTCGCACACCAGGTCCGTGGAGCGGGCGCGACCGTGCTCTACGGAAAGTGCGATGAGGATCTCGGCGTGCCCTATCAGCCGTGGGTGCAGTCGCTCGGATACCTCGTCAAGGAGGCACCGCAGAAGATCCTCCAAGCCCACGTCGAGCACTTCGGCGGCGAGCTTGCGCGCCTCGTGCCCGCCTTAAGCGGTCGCGTGCCCGATCTTCCCCCAGCGCGGGAGAGCGATCCGGAGACGGAGCGCTACCTGCTCTATGCGGCCGCCGTGGGCCTGCTCGAGGGCGCGAGCGAGCGTGAGCCGCTGCTGTTGATCCTCGATGACCTTCATTGGGCCGACGGGCCGACGCTGTCGCTGCTGCGCTATCTCGCAACGGCCGGCGCCTCGATGCCGGCGATGGTGATGGCGAGCTACCGCGACTCCAATCTCGCGCGCGATCATCCGCTGACGGCGCTGCTGGCCGACCTTCATCGCGAGCAGGGCATCGAGCGCTTGAAGCTCACCGGCCTCGACGGCGACGAGGTGTTTGCGCTGGTTGAGGCTGCGGCCGGGCATGGGCTGGGTGAGGATGGGCGCGCCCTCGCCGCGGCGATAGCCCGGGAGAGCGCCGGGAACCCCTTCTTCGCCGGCGAGCTCTTGCGTCACTTGACGGAGTCCGGAGCGGTCGTGCAACAGGAGGGAGAGCGCTGGCAGCTGGTGGGCGAGCTGGCCGATCTGGGCTTGCCCCAGAGCGTGCGCGAGGTGACCGGACGGCGCGTCGAGCGTCTGGGCCCGGACGCTCGCACAGCACTCAGCGCCGCGGCGGTGATCGGCCACGAGTTCGACCTCGATCTGCTGCTGGCGGTGCTCGATCTCCCCGAGCCGCAGCTATTGGACCTGCTCGACCAAGCGGTCGCGGCGTCGTTGCTACACGAGAGCTCAGAGCGCCTCGGACGTTTCTCGTTCACTCACGCGCTCGTCGAGCACACTCTCTATGGGGATCTCGGGCGCACGCGCCGCGCCGTGCTTCATCGGCGGGTGGCGGAGGCCCTCGAAGAGCAATGCGGGCATGAGCCCGGCGAGCGTGTCGGTGAGCTCGCCGGCCACTGGAGCGCCGCGGTCGTGAGCAGCGACACCGCCAAGGCCGTGTACTACGCCCGGCGAGCAGGCGAGCGCGCGCTCGAGCAGCTCGCTCCGGATGAGGCCGTGCGCTGGTATGGCCGGGCGCTCGAACTCTACGATCAGGCGGCACCCGGGGAGCGCTCAGAACGGTGCGAGCTCCTGATCGGCCTGGGTGAGGCTCAGCGACAGACCGGGAACCTCGGATTTCGCCAGACGCTGCTCGACGCCGCGGCGCTCGCGCAGGAGCTCGATGACACAGACCGGCTCTCGCGCGCCGTGCTTGCCGGCGGCCGTGGATTGACCACCGCCAGCCAGTTCGGCACGATCGACGACGAGCGTGTACGGGCGCTCGAGGCCGCTGCAAGCGCCCTTCCCTCCGACGATTCGCGGCGAGCGCAGGTGCTCGCGCTGCTTGCCTACGAGCTTCACCATGGTGGCGAGCCAGACCGCTACCGGGCGCTTGCGGCCGAGGCGATCGAGATAGCGCGAGCCACTGGCGACCCGACGGCGCTCGCCCACACGCTCGCCAACGCCACGGCGGCCACCTGGGCGATTGACACGCTGGCCGAGCGCCGACGGGTGTGCGACGAGCTGGTCGAGCTTGCCCAGCGCCTGGACGACCCGCGGTTGAGCTTCTGGGCGGCTCTGAGGAGCACGGTCGTGGGCCTGCAGGCCGGAGACCGCTCCCAGGTCGAGTCCGGCCTTGGGACGATGCGGACGCTGGCCGCCTCGGTGCCGGAGCCGTCGATGGCCTGGACACGGCTGAAGCTTGAGTCGATTTGGGCCCTGATTCGGGGCGACCTCGGGGCATCTGAGCGCTGGGCGGTCGAGGCGAACGAGGTCGGAAGCGCAGCCGGCGAGCCAGACGCTGTCGGGTCATTCGGCGGTCAGCTGAGCAGGGTTCGCCACTTTCAGGGTCGCGGCGGGGAGCGCGTGGAGCAGGTGCTGCAGGGTGCCATGAAACCCGACAGCCTCGCGAGCTGGCGCGCGGCCGCGGCGATGGCCCTGATCGAAAGCGATCGCCCGGACGAGGCGCGCGAGCTGACACTCGCCGCGGACTTCGAGAGCGTCCGCCTAGATGAGACATGGCTCATGGCCATGCTTCAGTGGGCACAGGTCTGCTCCCAACTGCGTCTCCCCGATCGTGCGGAGGAGCTGTACCGGCTGCTGGAGCCCTTCGCCGGGCAATTCGTCGCCGGCGGCGCGATCGTGTCCGGATCGAGCAGCTGGGCGCTCGCCGTGCTGGCCGCGATCCTGGAGCGCTACGAGCAGGCCGAGAGCCACTTCGCCGACGCCGCCGAGCTCGAGCAGCGGCTCGGCGCGCGGCTGTTTCTCGCCCAGACGCGCGTCGACTGGACACGTGCGCTCCTCGCCCGCGGCCGCCCCGAGGACCTCGGCCGCGCGCAGACCATGCTCGATCAGGCCGAGCAGGCCGCCGGGCCTCTGGGCGCGCAGGGCATAACGCGCGAAGTCGCGCAGTGCCGCGCTGCGCTCGCGTCGGCTGGCGCCCGCGTCACAAGATCAGACCCGTGAGCTGGCCGGTGATCACCGAGTCGTGCCGAGAGACTCGCTGAGGGCGCCCCAGTCGCGCGATGCAACCCGCGCACCAGCCCGTGCGCTCTCTCCACAGCGGCCGGGGGCGCCCCTCAGGCCCGCGTGAGCTGTGCGTCGGGCTATGGGCTATCCCTTATGCTCGGGGTCATGGCAGTCGAGCGCCCCGTCGGATGACGACAAAGCTGTACTCGTCGCCCGGCTCGCACCCGTGCGCCGCCGTGGAAGCCGCGCTGAGGCTGAAGTCGATCGACTATGAGCGCGTCGACCTGCTGCCGATGAGCCAACTGCTAGTCGGACGGCTCCGATACGGGGGAACCACGGTGCCCGGCATGCGCCTGGACGGCGAGCGCATCGTTGGGTCGCGTCCGATCATGCGCCGCCTCGACGAGCTCGCCGCAGAGCCACCGCTGCTGCCCCCGCCCGGCGACCCCTCCTATGCGGCCGTGCTCGAGGCCGAGCGCTGGGGCGATGAGGTGTTTCAGGGCGTGCCCCGACGGATCATCGACATCGCCTTCCTGCACCGCCCAAAGGCGATGGAGAGCTACGTGGTAGATGTCAAGCTCCCACTCCCGCGCCCGCTGATGCGCGCCGGGATGCCTCTCACCGCCCGCATGATGGCGATCAGGAACAAGGCGCGGGAGGAGACCGCGCAAGCCGATCTCGCCGCGCTGCCGGAACAGCTCGATCGCATCGATTCCTGGATCGCCGACGGAGTGCTCGGCGGCGAGCAACCCAATGCTGCCGACCTGCAGATCGGCAGCAGCATCCGGCTGCTCATGAGCATCGGGGACGTGCGCCCGCTGATCGAAGGCCACGAGGCTGCCAGGCTGACGCGCTACTTCCCGCCGATGGTGGGCGAGATCGAAGCGGGCGCACTGCCCGCCGAGTGGCTATCCGCGCCCACCGGCGCCTAGGTCGCGGTCCAGCCTGCCCCGAGACCCCGTGCCAGTGACAGTGGCAGCGAGCTGCTTCATGGCCCGTCGCATTCCCTGAGCCCCCTCAGCTGTGGCGGGGGATACTAGCTCTGTGACGTCAGCGAACCTGGACCTCGTGCGATCGATCGCCGCGGCCTGGGAGCGCGGCTGCTACAGCTCGGTCGAGTGGGCCGACCCCCAGATTGAGTTCGTGATTGCCGATGGTCCGGAACCCGGCCGCTCGACGGGTGTAACAGACCTCGCACCGATGCTCCGGGACTTCCAAAACGCCTGGGAGGAGTACCACAGCGAGGCTGTGGAGTACCGCGAGCTCGATGACGAGCGCGTGCTCGTTCTCACATACGCCAGCGGGCGCGCCAAGGCGAGCGGAGTCCAGATCGGGCAGATGCGCGCGAACGTGTTCCACTTGCGGAGCGGTCGGGTAACGCGGCTGGTCGCCTACTGGGACCGCGAGCGCGCGCTCGCTGACCTGGGACTCCCGCCCGAGGCCGAGTCTCCGCCCTCCTAGCCCGCTCTCCTCCCGCAGTCGGGTCGCCTATCAACTGATGAGCGACGCGAGCAGCCCGGCGTCCAGCGCCTCCAGAGCGGCTTTCCGCCCCGCATCCCGGGCTGCGTCCAGCTGGTGGAACTCGAGCAGGCCGACGCCCTCTGCGCGGGGTTTGATGACGACGTCGGCGTGTCGTCGGGCAGCGTCCGAGGTGTTCGCACTGCCGAGCAGCAGCACGCGCGTGAGCGTCTCGCCGAGGCTGGGAGGTCGCTCGGTGCGGGTTCGTCCCTGTCCAGGCTGCTCGGAAGCGGCGCCTCGCCGCGTCCGTGGCCGATCGTGAGCCTGGGGCTCGAAGCTCGCCTTTACATCGACCGCGATGATCGGACCCTCTCCGAGGTCCGCCATCGCCCCTACCGGAAGGTTGTCTACGAGGGACCCGTCGATGAACAGCTGGCGTCCGCGCACCTGGGGCGGAGCGATCACGGGGAGACACATGCTGAAGCCGACCGTCTCCCACAGCGGGCCATATCGCTTGAGCACGAAGCGTCCACTACGCAGATCGGTGCAGCCGCACATGAAGCTGAGCGGCAGCTCCTCGATGGCGACCGCTGCGAACGTGCGCTCCAGCATCGCTTTCACGCGCTCGCCGCGAATCAGCGAGTGGCGCGGAAGCGTGTAGTCGCTCAGGGGATGGCGCTGGACCCACTCCTCAAAGCAGCGCGCGTCGATCTCGTCGCCGTCGAGCCCCATTGCAAACAGCGCTCCGATGAACGCCCCCATGCTCACTCCGAGCACACGGTCGATGTTCAGTCCCGCCGCCGCGAGTTCCTCCAGCACGCCGATGTGCGAGAAGGCGCGCGCGCCGCCGCCGGAGAGCACGACCCCGACCGAGCGGCCGCTGAGCCGCCGCGCGGCGCGCTGCAGGTCCAAGTCGCGCTGGCCCTCACGCATCACATGGGACTCGGTGGGCTCGAGAAGGGCGACCCATGCCTCGAGCGCGCCCGATTCAGGCGCTACCTCGTAGCCCACCAGATCGCAGCCGCGCAGATCCGTGCGTGCGCGCAGCGCGTCACGCGGCGGATCACCGGCGGTGACGGCGAGGATGCGGTCGGCCTGCTGCACGCAGAACTCACTCCACGGAGTCGCTGAAAGGATCGACCCGCCGTCGAGCACGACGATGTCATGCCCGGCCTCGGCGTGATCGAGCAGGGGGCCGTAGGCGCCCGCCGGGTCGACGTCCTGTGCCGGCGCCGCAACCTCGCTGCCAACGAGCAGCGCCGGGCTCATATGGCGCTCGAGCGCCGCGACAAGGCCGCGCGCGAGTCCGGCCGCCGGCACGCGATCGTCCATCGCGAGGACGGCCACGGTCGTGGGCCGCGGGCGCGCAGTCGAGACGGGCGCATGCGATGTCCGCAGCTGCTCGCCCAGCGTCCGGTTCAGGGCAAGCGACAGCGCGGGCGACCCATGCAGCAGCTGCTCGAAGTCGTTGCGTCCCACGACCAGCAGGTCGCTCGCTCGGCCAGCCCGCACCGATGCCGAGCGCGGCGAGTCCGTGAGCAGCGCCAGCTCGCCGAGTGCGTCGCCGCGACCCAGCTCGCGGATGACGTGGTCGGCTGCCTCATCGACGACCTCTAGGCGCCCGGCGCGCACGACGTACATCGCCTCCCCAGGGTCGCCCTCCCGGAAGAGCCACTGCCCGGCTCCAACCTGCAACGCCCGGGCACGCGCAGACAGCGCCTCGCGCAGCGAGGGGTCGAGGTCGGCAAAGAGCGGAACCCGGCCGAGGAAATCCGCCGCCGACTCGGGCAGCGGCACGTGTGGCGTCGCGACGGCGTCGACGCTGATGGCGCGACGAGCCCGCGGACGGGGCGGCGCAGGCGCGGCCTCTGCAGGCGCCCGCAGCACGAACCTGGCGGCGTCCCCGAGCGAGGGCGCCTCGGTGACGACCCTACCGACGAGCAGGCACCCAACGCCGGCGGTGAACAGGCAGGCGGCGCCGAACTTCCACGCGTCGTCGAACGCGGTGAGCGCGTGCAGCGGCGAGGGCGTGCCGATGATCGCCACCACCACTGCCACCCCCAGTGCCGCGCCGAGCTGGCGCGCCACCGAGTTCAGCCCCGTGGCTGTCGCGAAGCTCTCGCCGGGGGCCGACGCCACCGCGGCGCCGCTCAGGTTGGGAAACAGCGTGCCCGCACCAATCCCGAGCAGGACGATCCCCGGCAGCCACTCCGTCACGAAATGCGGCGTCGGCCCGACCCGCTCGATGAACCACACCACGGCTCCGCCCCAGATGAGCCCGCCGACGACCAGCACCGGACGGTGGCCGATTCGCTGCACGAGCCTGCTCGTCGGGCCGGCAACAGCAGCGGCCACGAACGGCCCCGGGGTGAGCGCGAGTCCGGCTTGGAGCACCGTATACCGCCACACCTCCGTGAGAAAGAGGACGTTGTTGAGCGTGTAGCCGTAGAAGCCGCCCGCCGCGATGATCGTCATCCCGTTGGCCGCGCTGAAGGTGCGTAGGCGCAGAAGCTTGAGATCGACGATCGGCGAGCGGTGCCAAGTGCAGCGCCACACGAAGATCGCGCCCAGTACGACGGCAGCGGCGAATGCGCCCACGATCCGCGGGCTTCCCCAGCCCCACTCCGACCCCTTGACGACGCCGAGCACAAGCGCGGCGATCGCCAGCGCGAACAGCAGCGCACCGGGAAGATCGGGCATGCGCCTACGACCAGGAGCGCGGCTCTCGACCAGGTAGCGTCGCGCCAGCGCGATCGCCGCGACACCGATCGGGAGGTTGACAAGAAACACGAGCCGCCAATTGGCCAACGCCACGAGCAACCCGCCAAGCGAAGGTCCGAGGCCGGCTGCCGCCGCGGCGACCGCGGACAGCAGGGCGACGCCATGTGACCGGCGCTCGACAGGGAACGCCTGCAGCACAAGCGCCAGCGAGGACGGCACGAGGAGCGCCGCCCCGAGCGCCTGTGCCACCCGGAACGCCACCAGCGAGCCGGCCGAGGGCGCGGCCGCGCACAGCACTGAAGCAGCAGTGAATAGCTCGAGGCCGAAGACGAAGACCCGCCTTCGTCCAAGCAGGTCCGCGATTCGCCCGGCGGCGACGAGGAAGGCCGCGAAGACGATGTTGTAGGCGTTCAAGATCCACGAGAGCGACTGGATCGAGGTGCCTTTGAACGACTCGGCAATATTGGGAAACGCGATGTTGACGATCGTCGCGTCCACGAACGCGACTGCCGCGCCGAGCGAAGCTATTGCAAGGACCCGTCCCGCCGACGGCGCAGCGCGGCGCATCGTCGTGGTCGCGCGCTGGACTGGCTCGGCTGCGGGTGAACGCTCTCCCCCGGCCCCCGGCGCCCCCGCGCGAGACACGGCCCTAGACACCGACGCGTCTCGGCAGGTCGGGATCTGCGGCTAGTGCCTCCCTCGCCGCCTGGCGGCCCAGCTCGCGCGCCCGTGCGATCGCCCGCCATTCCATCAGGCCGATGCCGTCGACCTGCGGCGTGATCACCAGCTCGGCGTGCAGCCGCGCGGCACGGACGGTGTCGACGCTGCCAACGGTGAGCGTTCGCACGATCGTCTCGGCAAGACCGGGGATCTCCGCCTCGCTGCCCGCGAGCGCCCGCCGCACCGGCCGGGCGAGCCGCGCGAGCCCGGGGCGCTGCGCCCGCTGGAAACGCCCGGTCCCGCCGGTGACGTCGACCGCGATCACAGGGCCCTCGCCCGAGCGTGCCATCGTGGCCACCGGCAGGTTGTCGAGCACGCCCCCGTCGACGAGCAGGCGGCCGTGTCCTCCGGACACCGGCGGGAACACGCCGGGGATCGCGAAGCTCGGATAGACCGCGTCGACGATCCGCCCGGTGCGGTGTATGACGGGCTCGCGCTCCATCAGGTCGCAGCTCAGGCAGAAGAAGCGCCGCGGCAGCTCCTCGATACGGCGCTCGCCGAACGTCTCAGCGAGCATCCGCCGCGCCTTCACTCCACGCAGAAGCGAGAACGCCGGAATCGTGAAGTCCCGGGTGGGGTTGGCGGCACGGAAGCTGCGTTCGAAGGTCTCGCAGACCTCCTGCGCCTCAAGGCCCATCGCGCACGCCGCTGCAACCAGCGATCCCAGGCTTACGCCGGCGACACGGTCGAAGCGCAGCCCCGCCGCGGTCAGCTCCTCGAGTGCGCCCAGGTGCGCCAGTGCCCGGGCGCCGCCGCCCGAGAGCACGATGCCAAGCGAGCGGCCCGAGAGCCGCCTCGCTGTCGCCTCGAGCGCAGCTCGCCGCCGCGCACTGTCGGTGATCACCTGCACCTCACGCGGATGCAGCGCCGAGATCACCTCGCTGCTGACCGAGGGGCCCAGGACGACGAGCTCGCAACCCCGCAACGCGGTCGCCTGCTCCAGCCACGCCGGTTCGGGTTTGCCGCTGCTCACGGCCACGACGAGGTCGGCCTCCTGCACGCACGTTTCCGTCCACGCGTCCGCAGGCGCGCTTGCGCCTCGCAACACGACGCGCTCGGCATCGCGCTCGGCCTGATCGATCGCCGCCAGGTCGCCCCCGCGCATACGCGCCACCGAGCCGTGCTCACTGAGTGCGTCGGCGAGCTCCTCGGCGACCTCCGTGTGCGGGGCACCGGGATCCAGGCCAATGACAGCGATCGTCCGCGGCGTCGTTGCGGCGGCTAGCGGCGTGCGGCTTGCCGCCAGCTGGGCACCCATCGCGCGCGTGAGACCGAGCGCGAAGCTCGGCGCATCCCGGATCAGCGACTCGAACGCGACGCGACTGAGCTCGACCAGCTCGGTGTCGCGCCGGGCTCGGGCGGAGGCCGAACGCGTGCCCTCGCGCAGCAGTGCCAGCTCACCGAGCACGTCGCCCCGGCGAAGCACGCGAATCAGCGTCTCGGGGGGGCGCTCGTCGATCACCTCGACCCGGCCACTTCGCACGATGAACACGCTCTCGGCAGCTTCGCCCTCCCGCATGATCCATTCGCCGGCGCGCACGCGCACTTCCCCCGCGTCGTCGGCGAGGCGCTCGAGCAAGTCCTCCGAGAGGGCTGCGAGGACCGGAACGTTGCGAAGGAAGGCAGCGGCACGCATCAGATCGCCGCGACCAAGGCGGCACCAAGCAGGCAGACGGCATGGAAGCTCTGGTCCACGGCGATCGACAGGGCAGTCGTGGGATCGGCCGCACGCTTGACCTTACTCAGCCACTCGCTGACCAGCCGACCGTCATCAACGAGGAGGTGAGTGATTGCGACGAGCACGCCGACGGCGACGGCACGGACAGCGCTGGTTTCCGCGCCGATCCACACGAGCGCAGGGAGGAAGGCCAACATGTAGGTGGCCAGGTGACCGGCGAGCGCCCGCCGGCCGACCGGATCTCCCAAGCCACGCAACTTCATCTGCGCCTGCCAGTCGGTCTGAAGCAAGACATCGCCCACCGCGTGTGACACGAGGAACGCGAGCAGAGCCTCCGACCAGCTCACTCGCTAACGCGCTGCATTCAAGCCTCTGCCGTCGGTGGAGCGAAGTGCTCCCCGGGCGGCTCGTCCGCGCGCGGACCCAAGCTCCACCGCCACCGCCACCCACATCCCCTTAAGAACAGATCGTCGACCGTTTCCGCGAGGCTACTACGTTCGACGCGGCGAAGGCACCGCGCGGGCTGACACCACGTTGGCGCGCCGACCGATGTTGCGTTGCTGCCCGAGCAACCGCGCACCGAGTGGCCCGCACCTGATCCGCGAACCTCCAGCCGGCCCCCAAGAGGTCCCGGGTCGGGGGGCCGTGCTGACCAAACCCACGTGCGAAGTCCTACTACGAGGACGACCTGGTGGTATGCGTCCTACGTGGTGGCTTCTCGCGGGTTGAGCAGACCCTCCTCGAGGGCGGCCGGGGCACCGCGGTCATCCAGCAGCGCATATGGAGTTCCAGACGTCATGCGCAGCCGATTCGCCGAGGGAACTCACATTGGGGTCGCGCCGGCTGCGGGATGGCCCTACCTTCGCGTGGGCGGTTCGCGGCTCGACCACATCGAGCCGCGAGGCGCGGACTCCTGAAGGTGCAGCAGCCTTCGGCCAAGACCCTGCTTTGGTCACTGCACAAGCCGCGGCCGCGACGCCATCGTGGCCATCGAGCACGCCATCAAGGAGCTGGGTGCGCTGCATCGCAACCTGCGCAGAGAGGTCGTCGAGCGACGGCCGCGCCTCGAGAACGCTGAACGCTGCACAGGCGAGGGATGGAAGTATGCAGTCGGGGTCAACCCGCGCCAGCTCTCCCATGGTCCCCACAGAGTGTCGTTGAGCACGGGTCACGGAGGACCCAGCGTGCACCCGCACCGCAGGGTGCCCGCAAGCGGACTCTGCGGGAAGCGGGTTTTGGGAAGATTGCTGGGGGGTACAAAGCTTGATGTCCCCCAGGCGAGCGGCCGGTCAGCGGTCCATATAGCGGTGGGAGACAGAGACACGGGGCAATGGCGCGACGCGACGATCCAACCAACAACTGGCCGCTCGATGCGTGTTACGCGCCGGTTCTGGTCGCGCGGGTCATGCGGGATGTCGACGACGCCAGCGATGAGCGCCGCGGCCTCCTGCTCGAAGATCTCATGTGCGCTGCGTGGCCGACATCGACGGCCCAGGATCAGTGAGCGGCGAGGCGAGGCCAGCGATCACTGCGTGACGTCACGGGTTGGGCGAAGCACCCGACCTCTACGACGGCCGTAGGAAACGCCGATCAGATTCCTCACCCCCTGGTCTTGGCAACGCCATCTGCCAGTTCCCCGGTGGCGTGCGCTCGAGGCGAGTTCTGCATCCCGGGCATGTGCGGGATTCGACCGGCAGGT
>Ga0335081_10015287_pt1 | contig 12412 bp, 12 predicted proteins | sample Lox_Sample_35_FD_206713 | JGI IMG/M metagenome (GOLD analysis project Ga0335081, IMG submission 206713) | Soil microbial communities from Loxahatchee National Wildlife Refuge, Florida, United States - Lox_Sample_3.5 | ecosystem: Environmental > Terrestrial > Soil > Wetlands | place: USA...
GCTGCTCGATCCGGCCGAGCTGCCGCCCGGGTTCGTCGCCGACATCCGCGGCTGGCGCAGCCGCAGCGGCACCGTCAAGATCAACCTGGCGCTGGACCGGCTGCCGTCCTTCACCAGCTACCCCGAGCCCGACCCGCAGGTCTACGGCGGCACGATCGTGCTGGCGGAGTCGCTCGACGACATCGAGAACGCGTTCCAGCAGGCCGTTGCGGGTGAGCCGGCCGCGCTGCCGTTCGCCGACATCTGCCTCCCCAGCGTGTTCGACGACTCGCTGGCGCCGGCCGGCCAGCACGTCATGTCGATGTTCACCCAGTGGGTGCCGTCCGGGTACGCGGACGCGGCGCACGAGGCGGAGCTCGAGGCCTACGCCGACCGGGTGCTGGCCCGGGTGGAGAAGGTCGCGCCCGGGTTCACCGCGTCGGTACTGCACCGGCAGGTGATCGGGCCGCACCGGATGCAGGAGGAGTACGGGCTGGTCGGCGGGAACATCTTCCACGGGGAGCTGTCGCTGGGGCAGATGTTCCACGCCAGGCCGGCGGCGGGCTACGCCGACCTGCGGACACCGGTGCGGGGGTTGTATCAGGCGGGTTCGGCCACGCACGGGGGCGGCGGGGTCACCGGCATCCCGGGGCGCAACGTGGTGCGCCAGATCCGGGCGGACCGCCGCGCCGAGCGGTGGCGCCGCCGGGCGAGCCGCCCCGCCGCGGCGGTGAAGCCCTCCGCCCAGGCCTAGATCGCTGTCGCGGTGCGGGGTGCGGGCTGGGTGGCGCGGGACAGCGCGGCGACGCGCTCGAAGGAGCTGAGGCGGTCGGCGGGGTCGTAGACCATGGTGGTGATCATGAGCTCGTCCGCCTGGGTGGCGTCGAGGAGGCCGGCGATGCCGCGCTGGACGGTCTCGGGCGAGCCGACGATCTGGGTGGCCAGGCGGTCCTCGACGAACGCGCGTTCCAGCTCGGTGTAGGGGTAGGCGGCCGCTTCCTCGGGCGAGGGCAGCCGACCGGGCCGGCCCGAGCGCAGCCGCAGGAACGACAGCGCGCCCGAGCCGGCCAGGAAGCGGGCGCGCTCGTCGGTCTCGGCGCACACCACGGCGGCGGCGACCATCGCGTACGGGCGCTCGAGCACCTCGGACCGGCGGAAGTGCTCCCGGTACAGGGCCAGCGCGGGCAGCGTGTTGGCCGCGCTGAAGTGGTGCGCGAACGCGAACGGCAGGCCGAGCAGGCCGGCCACCTGCGCGCTGTAGCCGCTCGAGCCGAGCAGCCACATGGCGGGCTGGTCGCCGCGGCCGGGCACCGCGGTGATCTGCGCGAACGGGTGGTTCGCCGGCCAACGGCCGGTGAAGAAGCCGAGCAGGTCCATCAGCTGGTCGGGGAAGTCGTCGGCGGACAGCGCCTCCGGCGAGCGGCGCAGCGCGGCCGCGGTGACCTGGTCGGTGCCAGGCGCCCGCCCGATGCCGAGGTCGATCCGGCCGGGATGGAGCGCCTCCAGCATGCCGAACTGCTCGGCCACCACCAGCGACACGTGGTTGGGCAGCATCACGCCGCCCGAGCCGACCCGCATGGTCGTGGTCGCATCGGCGATATGGCCGATCAGCACGGGCGGCGCGGAGCTGGCGATACCCGGCATGTTGTGGTGCTCGGCCACCCAGAACCGGCGGTACCCGAGCCGTTCGGCCTGCCGGGCCAGGTCGATCGTGGCGCGCAGGGCTTCGGCGGCGGTCCCGCCGTCAGGCACCGGGGCGAGGTCGAGCACCGACAGGGGCACGGCCCGCGGGCCGAAGGTCAGGGCCGTATCGTCCACGACTTGTCCCAACCGTGCGAAGCAGCGCATTCTTCCGCGACCGGGCCGGGGACTAGGCGTTCGCGGTGCGGGCGGCTTCCTCGCGCTCGAGCCGCTCGGCGGTCTCCCGGGGATCGTGGATCGTGATTACCGCGCCGGGCGTCAGGTTGGTGTGGTGCACCATGGTGTAGAAGCGCAGCGAGCAGACCCGGCACGCGCAGCAGGTGTTCTGCACCAAACTGGCCGACGACGGGCTGCTGCCTCCGGGCATCGACCTGACCTGGCTCATCGACACCACCACCGTGCTGGTCGCCGCCGAGACCAACCTGCTGGTCACCCGCATGCTGGGATGGGATCTGGACAGCTACGAGGCCTGGGTCGCGGCCACTTTGACCCGGCTGCTGACCGGTCCTGGCGTTATCCCGGCGTTACCGGATCCAGAACTGGTCGATGAGCGCTCCCGGCCAGGTCAGCGGTGGACGGCGGCGAGGAGGGCGGCGTAGGCCCGGACCAGGGCGGCGTGCTCCAGCGGAAGCAGGTGGCTGTCGGGCTGGCAACCCTCCTCCACCCACTGATCGGACAGGCCCATCGCCCTGGCCCGGTGCACCGCGGCGGGCCTGACCGCCTCCTCGGGCTCCCCGTAGAGGTAGGAGTAGAGCCGGACGAGCGATTCGACCAGCTCGTCCGGCGTGGCACCGGGCTCGTGCTGGATCTCCCGGTGCACCCGCCACCAGTCGACCTCGAGTTCGGCTGCCTTGGCCGGGTTGGACGGCTCGCCGTAGGTAAGCCGTACCAGGCCGTAGAACCGGCGCATGCAGGCCCGGGCGCGCTTGGGGTTGTTGTCGGGATACGGCGCCCACAACTGGTTGGCGCGCAGCACCAGCCAGGCGCCGTGCAGCGTGCGGAACCAGTCCATGCCGAAGCCCAGCCGGACCAGTCCGATCGAGGCGCGCAGCACCTGCGGCCAGTTGCGCAGGTAATACCCCACCCATGCGCGGTACTCCAGGTCGGCGAGCCGAACGGGGTCGAAGGACCTGAGCCGCGTCGGCGTGCCCGTGCTGACCTTGCCACTGCCCATGAGCTTCCTCTCCCCTGTCCGGTACCAAGGCTGTTCCCTTGCATCCTGGCCTGATGCCCGCCAGATTCCGGGTCGGCACGCCAAATTGACATTAACTTGCCATAATTGACATGATCATGTCATCACTGACATGATCATGTCATGGCCGCAGCGAGCCACCTCCGCGACCGGCAGGCCGCCGTCATCAGGGAAGCGATCCTCGACGCGCTGGCCGGACGGCTGGATCATGACGACCCCGACGACGTGGCGATGACGCAGGTCGCGGCCAACGCGGGAATCTCCCTGCGCACGCTGTACCGGTACTTCCCGACCCGGGAGGCCATGTTCGACGCGGTCGGGGACCACGTGGTGGCGCGGCTCGGGCTGCCGCGGGAGATCACCCGCGCGGACGACATCGGCCCGGTGTTCCTGGAGTCGGCCCGGCGCGGCGCGCAGAGCCCGCAGCTGGTCCGGGCGATGCTGTGGACCAGGCTGGGCCGCCGGGCCCGGTCGGCGCACCGGCACCGCCGGGTGGAGTCCATCACCGCGGCGCTGGCCGAGGTGACTTCCCACCTGCCGCCCGCCGAGGCGCGCCGCCGGGAGGGCGCGATCGTCTACCTGTGCAGCCTGCCCGCCTGGCTCACCGTCAGCGAGGAATGCGAGCTGGACGCCGAAGACGCCTGCCAGGGCATCGCGTGGGCCATCGAGACGCTGGTCGGCGCCCTCCGGCAGGAGAACGAGCAGCACGAGAGCTAGCAGGTCGCATTACCAAGGGGAGGAACATCATGACGGACACGCAGACGGCGACGGGCCAGCCGCAGGCCCGGCACACCGCGGCCGGGGCCGGGGAGGCCTACTGGTTCTTCGACTCGCTCATGGTTGTCCAGGCGGACGAGCCCGGCCAGCCGGTCATCATCGAGGCCACGGTAGCGCCCGGCGGCGGCGCCCCGCTGCACGTGCACGACAACCTGGACGACAGCTTCTACCTCGTCTCAGGCCGACTGGCCATGCGCTGCGGCGAGCAGGCCTTCGCGGTGGGCCCCGGCGCCTACGTCGCCCTCCCGCACGGCGTCCCGCACACCTTCCGCGTCGTGGGCGACGAGCCCGCCGTCATGCTCCAGGTGCACGAGGACGACTCGTTCCTGCGGTTCATCCGCGCCGCCGGACGCCCGGCGGCCAGCCGGACCCTGCCGCCCGCCGGGCCGCCGGCCGATCTGGACGGCGCGTTCCGGATCGCCGCCGACACCGGCCAGCCGGTCATCGGCCCTCCGATGAGCGCGGAGGAAGCCGCCCGCATCACCGCCTGACTCGCGGGGTTACGCCTGTTCCACCGGAACCCCGGCCAGCCGTCCCCATTCGGCCCACGAGCCGTCGTAGACCCGGACTCCGTCGCGGCCGAGCAGGTAGCTCAGGACGAACCAGGCGGTGCAGGCGCGGCCGCCGATCGTGCAGTACGTGATCAGCTCGTCCGCGCCGTCCAGGTCGACGGCGGAGAAGATGCCGCGCAGGGCGGCGACGTCACCGAACGCGCCCCGCTCGTCGTACAGGCCGTCGATGGGCTGGTGGACCGCGGTAGGGACGTGCCCGGCCCGGCCGCCCGGCTCGAGGCCGCCGGAGGGCCAGAACCGCTCGCCCCGGTACTCGTCCCAGGAGCGCACGTCCAGCAGCGTGCTGCCGCGGCGGCCGATCGCGTCCCGCACCTCGGCGTGGCCGGCCCGGAGCCGCGGGTCGGGCCCGGGCAGGGCGTAGCCGGCCGCGGCGGGCTCGGACGGCTGGCTGCTCACCGGATGCCCCTCGTCCCGCCACGCGTCGCGCGAGCAGTCGAGGATGCGCGCGTCCCGGTGGCCGTGGAGCTTCGTGAGCCAGAAGCCGAGGGCGGGCGCGTAGCCGTAGAACACCACCGTGGAGCCCGGGCCGATGCCGGACCTGGCCAGCAATCGTTCGGTCGCCGCGGTGTCGATGAGCTGGTAATCGGCGTCCTTCAAGTCGCGGTAGACATCCCACAGCACGGCGCCGTCGACGTGCCATTCGTCGTGCGCGCGCCTGCTCACGTCGACCTCGACCACGCGAACCGCGGGGTCGTGCAGGTGCGCGTCCAGCCACGCGGCGTCGACGAGGGCGTGGGCCGCGGGCTGGCGTGCCGGTTCGGTCAGGGCTGAGCTGGACTTCATGACGGGCTCCTCAGATGATCTAGCGGTGTCTCGATGACCGCGGGGCGGGGTGAGGTGTCGACGCAGAGACGGAAGATGTCGGGCCGGTTGTAGTGGCCGACGGGATCGAGGTAGCGGCGGGCGGCCGCCACGGTACGCAGGTCGAGGTCCAGCACCAGGGTTTCCTCCCGCTCGCGGACCGGGCCGGCCAGCACGGTGCCGTCCGGCGCCACGATGACGGTGTTGCCCTGGTCCAGCCAGGGACCGTTGTCTTCGAGGTAGCCGGGGGCGAGCAGGCGGTCGCGCCCGGGGAAGCCGGCCGGCACCTGGTCGGCGTGCAGGACCGGGTTGACGCCGACGACGAACATCCGGTTCTCCCTGGCCAGGTGGCGCATCGTCGCGATCCAGCCGTCGCCGGCCGCCAGGGTGGGGGCGATCCAGAGCTCGATTCCCTGCGCGTACAGGTGGAACCTGGCGAGCGGCATGTAGTTCTCCCAGCAGATCAGGCCGCCGATCCTGGCCTGGCCGGTGTCCACCACGGGGAGCGTCGATCCGTCGCCCATGCCCCAGACGGTCCGTTCGGATCCCGTCGGGACGAGTTTCCTGTGCCGGCCGGCCAGGGTTCCTTCCGGCGAGAAGTACAGCACCGTGTTGTAGATCGTGGCGCCGCGCTCTTCTCGCTCCTGCACCCCGACCACCAGCCACACGTCGTGCTCGGCCGCGATGGCGGCCAGGCGGTCGCTGGCCGGGCCGCCGACCGCCACGGCGTTCTGGGCCAGCAGGGCGAACCAGTCCTCGTCCCCGTCCCAGATCGGCTGGGTGTCGATCCAGACCGGCGTGCCCGGCACGAAAACCTCGGGGAATACCACCAGCTGCGCTCCCTCGCGGGCGGCCGCGGCGGTCAGCTCCGCGACCCTGCCGATGGTGGCGTCGCGGTCCATCAGCACGTAGCTCGCCTGGACGGCGGCGACCCGAAGCACGGTCACGACGCCTCCTGGACGAAGCCGGCCAGCAGGTCGTTGACTACCGCGGGCCGCTCCATGTTGATCACGTGGCCGGCGTCCGCGACGACGTGATAGGCGGCGCCGGGGATGCGCCGGGCGAGCACGGCGGACATCTCGCGGAAGCCGGGCACGTCACGCTCGCCCACGGCGACGAGGGCCGGGCCGGCCACGGCCTCCAGCAGGTCGAGGGGCCGCCGGGTCTCGCCGTGCGGGTCCTGGCCCAGCCAGTGCTGGCCGGGATAGCCCGCCACCATGGCCGCCAGCGCGGCGGCCAGGTCCGGCCGTTCGCGTGCGGCGGCGAACAGCGGGTGGGCCAGCCAGGCCGCGCGGCCCGCCAGCACCCCGCCCGTCCGGACCCGCCGGGCGACCTCGTCCATGGCCCGGGCCGACTCCGGGTCCCACGGGACGCCGTCGAGCACCGCGTCCAGCAGGGCCAGGCCGCGGACCCGGTCGGGGGCGGCCAGTGCGGTCTGCAGCGCGATCCGGCCGCCGAAGGACAGGCCGGCCAGTACGGCGTCGCCGACGTCCAGGTGGTCGAGGAGCGCGACGAGGTCGCCCGCGTGGGTGTACGGGACGGCGGGGTCGAACGGGCCGGAGGCGCCGAAGCCGCGGCAGTCGTAGCGCACCACGCGGAACCGGGCCGCCAGCGGCCCGGCCTGCGGATCCCACATGCGCATGTCCAGGCCGAACCCGTGGATGAGGACCACGGCGGGGCCGTTTCCCGCTACTTCGTACACCAGCCGCGCGCCAGGGCGGTCCAGGACGGCGGTGACGCCGCCCGCCAGCTTCTCCTGATCGGTGATCATGTCCGTCATGGTGGCTCGCGGCCCCGGCCGCGGCATCGGTGCGCGCACCCAATCAGGAACGGGCCTGGCTACCCATCTAGCCCGGCGGAATACCCAGTTAGCTGAGCCCGGCGCAGCCCGGTCTTGGCGAGCAGGCTCGCCACGTGCTTCTCCACGGTGCGCGGCGATAGGAACATCCGCTCCGCGATCTCCCGGTTGCCGAGGCCCTGGGCGACGAGCCTGAGCACGTCGGCCTCCCGTTCGGTCACCCCCAGCGCGCGCAGCGGACCGGGCAGCTCCCCGTCGCCGGCCCGGTGCCGCGGCACCGGCGCGCCGGCCCGGCGCAGCAGGGCCCGGCAGGCGGCCGCCACCCGGTCGTCGCCGCGCCCGGCGAAGTACGCGGCGGCTTCCCTGAGCCAGCCGACCGGATCGCCCCAGCCGTCGGCCAGCGCCGCCTCGGCGGCCAGGCGGCGTGCGTACTGCCGGTACCAGGCCACCAGCGGCCCCATCTGCCGGTCGGCGGCGGCGAACGCCGCCTCGGCCCGGCCAGCGTCGCCCCGGCGGCCGGCCAGGACGGCGTCGGCGTATCCGAGCAGGGCCGCGACCACCAGGTGCCGGGTGCCGTGGGCGGCCCGGACCCGGGCCGCATCACCGGCCGCATCACCGGCCGCATCACCGGCCGCATCACCGGCCGCATCACTGGCCGCGTCCTGGCCGAGCAGCGCGCCGAGCAGCGGCCAGAGCCCGAGGAACGGCGGCGCGATCGTCGCCGGGGAGCTCAGCAGCGGCCCGGCCCCGGTCGCCATCCGCGCGTGCGCCGCACCGAGATCGGCGGCCAGCAAGCTGAACGTGGCCCGGCAGTGCCCCCAGGCGCAGCCGAGCACGTCCTGGTCGTCGGGGGCGAGCGCGACCGCCTCGGCGATCTTGTCCTCCATCGGGCCTTCCTCGCCGCGGATGGCGTACGCGGTGGCCTGGAAGATCAGCGCCATCGGCAGGGTGGCCAGGTGGAATCGGCGGGACGCGTCCGCCGACCGCCGGGCCGCCGCCAGGGCGTCGTCCGCGCGGAACTGCTTGTTCAGGCCGGCGGCGATCTGCAGGTCGAGCGTCGCGGTCAGGGCCAGCGCGCCCTGGGCCACGGCTAGCTCACGCGCCTGCTCGAGACGGTCCACGCTCTCGGTCCTGAGCTGATCGATGGTGCCGAGTTCGTGCAGCGCCCGCAGCCGCCACAGCTGCAGGCCGTACGCGGCGGCGGTATCCGCCGCCCGGGCGAACGCCCGTTCGGCCGCCTCCAGGTCGCGCTGCCGCGCCACCCGGCCGATCACCTCGAGGGCCTCACACGCGACCTCAGGCTGGACCCGTTGCCCCGGGCCGGCCTCCGCCGCCCGCAGCGCGGCCCGGGCCAGCCGGTCCGCCTCCTCCAGGCGGCCCCGGCCCGCGGCGACCTGCGCGGCGCAGGCGTCGACCTGCGCGGTATCGGCACCCGCCAGCTCACGGGCGACCTCGATGCTCGCGGCGGCCTCGGCCCACCGGGCACCGGCGATCGCCGCCCGGGCGATCCCCAGGTGCAGGTTCGCCGCCCGCGGCGACGGCGGGCCCAGCCGGGCGAGCAGCATCCGGCCAGTCTCGATAGCCCGGTCGACCTGCCCGGACATGGCGAAAACCTCGGTCAGCGCCTCGTCGACGCTGGTCCGCAGCGCCGGCTCGGCCAGCTCCCTGGCCCGGGTCAGCGTGTGCTCGGCGCTGGCCAGCGCGCCGGCGGCCAGGTCGCGCCGCCCGGCCTCGAGCAGCAGCGCGCCGGCCCGGGCCGCGTCGCCGGCCCGCTCGGCCAGGTCGGCGGCCAGCGTGCACCACCCGCCGGGCAGGCCCGGGTGGGCCGCCTGCGCCGCCGCCAGGGCCTGGCCGGCCAGCACGGTCCGTTCCGGCGGCAGCAGCCCGGCCAGCACCGCTTCATGGGTCAGCGCGTGCCGGAACCGGAAGCTGTCCCGCTCCGCCACGATCAGCTGCAAGCCCACGCCGTCCCGCAGCGCGGCGATCACGGCCGCGTCGGCCAGGCCGGTGACCTGGCCGAGCAGCGTCCACTCGAAGCGACGGCCGAGCACCGCGGCCGCGCCGATGACCTGCCGAGACTCCGCGCTCACGCTGTCCAGCCGGCGCCGGATCGCGTCGGCGAACGTGGCCGGGACCCCGGGAGCGCTCAGGTCGGCGGCGTGCCAGCGGCCGCCGCGCTCGGTCAGCGCCCCGTCCCCCACCAGGCCGGCCAGGACCTCCTCGACCAGGAACGGGATGCCCTCGGCCCGTCCGGCGACGAATTCGTACAGCGCGTCCGGCAGGTCGGCGGCGTCCAGGCAGGCCCGGGTCATGTCGGCCATGGCTGCCGGGTCCAGCCGGCCGAGCGACAGCACCGCGGCGGACCCGCGGGCCGCGAGCGCCCTGGCCAGCGCGGCGGCTTCGCCGCCCTCTTCGCGGAGGGTAGCGAGACACAGCACCCGTTCGGCGGCCAGGTTGTCGGCCAGGTACTCGAGCAGCGCCAGCGTCTCCTGGTCGGCCCAGTGCAGGTCCTCGAGGACGAGCACGCAGCCCGGCTGCGGGGCCAGGGCGCGCAGCAGCCGCAGTACCGCCTCGCCGAGGAAGACGGGCGACTCCTCCCCCGGCGTCGGCTGCGGCGGCCGCCACTCGGGAATCAGCCGCCCCAGGACCGGCCTGAACGGGTCGAGTTCCTCGCTGGCCGGCAGCCGCCCCGCCCGCCCGGCCGAGGTCAGCGCCTCGGCGAACGGCCGGAACGGCGTGGGCGCGCCGCCGGCCACGGCCCGGCCCGCCAGCACGGTCAGGCCGCGCTCGCCTGCCGCGCGGGCTACCTCGCGGACCAGCCGCGACTTGCCGATGCCTGCCTCGCCGGCCAGGAACACCGCGCCGCCGCGACCCGCCCCGGCCGCCGCTAGGGCGGCCCGCAGCCGGCGGGCTTCCTCGTCCCGCCCGACCAGGACCGGGCACAGCACCTGCGGCACACGATAAGTATCGGGCCTGCCTGGTGCTCAGGGAATCGAGCCGTCCGCGCTATTCATCGAGGGCGGCGGCGTCGGCGGGGACGTCGACGGAGTAGGACCTGAGGATCTCCAGCGGGACGATCTCGAGCGCGCGCTGGTGGGTCGAGGCCAGCACCACCGGCGCGGCGGCGCCCTCCCGGTGGGCCTGCAGCCAGTTGGCCGCGGTCACGCACCACCGGTCCCCGGGCACCAGCCCGGGGAACCGGAACTGGGGCATCGGCGTGGACAAGTCGTTGCCGATCTGGCGCTGGTGCTCGAGGAATTCCGCGGTCACCACCGCGCAGACGGTGTGGCTGCCCAGGTCCTCGGGGCCGGTCGTGCAGCATCCGTCCCGGTAGAAGCCGGTGAGCGGATCGGTTCCACATGGCTCGAGCTCGCCGCCGAGTACATTACGGTCGCCCATGCATGCAGTATCCGTACCGCGCACGCCTGTTCGCAAGATCACTCCCTGGCATCGGGGTGCCTGGACAGGCCCGGGCGGGCCGCATAGTCTTGACTGTATGGTCAGTCAAGATTTTCGCGCCCGTCCTGGTTCTGCCTTCGCACCGGCTCCGCTCGACCGCGGTGAGCTCGAGCTGGCGCTGCGGCCGTTCGGGGAGAGCCGGATGCTGCCACGGGCGGCGTACACGGACCCCGCGGTGTTCGACTGGGAGCAGCGGCACTTCTTCGGCGGCGGCTGGATGTGCGTGGCGCGCAGCGAGCAGCTGCCGCAGCCGGGTGACCAGCGCGCCGAGGCCACCGGCCAGGGCGGCGTGCTGCTGGTTCGCGGCGAGGACGGCGAACTGCGGGCGTTCGCGAACAGCTGCAGGCACCGCGGCCACGAGCTGCTGCCGTGCGGTACCGGCGCCCGGGACAAGGCGATCGTCTGCCCGTACCACGCCTGGACATACTCGCTGTCGGGCTCGCTGCAGGGCGCCGCGGGCTTCCGTAAGCTGCCCGGCTTCGACTTCGGCGAGTGGTGCCTGGCGCCGCTGCCGGTGTCCGAGTGGCACGGCCTGGTGTTCGTGGACGGATCCGGCGGCGCGGCCGGGTCGCTGGCCGACGCGCTGGCCAAGCTGGACGAGCTGGTCGCGCCGTACGAGCCGGAGCGGCTGGTGACCGCCGGGGAGCACCGCTACGACGCCGCGGCAAACTGGAAGACGCTTACCGAGAACTACCACGAGTGCTACCACTGCCCGTCCATCCACCCCGAGCTGTGCCGGGTCAGCCCGCCCAGGAGCGGCGAGAACTACGCCTCCGACGGCGCCTGGATCGGCGGCTGGATGGACCTGCGCGACGGCATGGCGACGATGTCGCTGGACGGCTCGAGCCGGGGCGTTCCGCTGCGCGGCCTTGACGCGCAGGGCCTGCGCACCGTCATCTACGTCAACATCTTCCCGAACGTGCTGCTCAGCCTGCACCCGGACTACGTGATGACGCACCGGCTGATCCCGGTCGCCGCGGACCGGACCACGATCGAGTGCACCTGGGCGTTCGCGCCCGAGGCGATCGCGAAGCCGGACTTCGACCCCGGCTACGCGGTGGACTTCTGGGACATCACCAACCAGCAGGACTGGTCCGCGTGCGAGTCGGTGCAGCGAGGGCTGGCCTCGCCGCACGCCTCCCCCGGGCCGCTGTCCCGGTCCGAGGACGCGGTGTACTACTACGTCACCAGCATCGCCCGGGGCTACCTGGGGCAATCCGTCTGGAACCCGGTACCGTAGCACCGTGACGATTCTTGACATACCGGTGAAGACCCTGGCCGGCGAGGACTCCTCGCTTGGCGCGGCCGCGCCAGGCTCGGCGCTGCTCGTGGTGAACGTGGCGTCCCAGTGCGGGCTGACGCCGCAGTACACCGCGCTGGAGAAGCTGCACGAGCAGTTCGCCTCGCGCGGGCTGACGGTGGTGGGGTTCCCGTGCAACCAGTTCGGCGGGCAGGAGCCGGGTACGGCCGAGGAGATCGCCGAGTTCTGCTCGACGTCGTACGGCGTCACCTTCCCGATGTTCGAGAAGATCGAGGTGAACGGGCCCGGGCGGCACCCCGTCTACGCCTCGCTGACGCAGGCGCCGGACGCGAAGGGTGAGGCCGGCGACATCCAGTGGAACTTCGAGAAGTTCCTGGTGCGCCCGGACGGCACCGTGGCGGCCCGGTTCCGGCCCCGCACCGAACCCGACTCCCCCGAGGTGCTCGCCGTCATCGAGGAGAACCTCCCCGCCGACTACTACCTCGGCTAGCGAGGCTAGGCCAGCCGGGCCGGGCCGCGCTTGGTCATCTGGCGCGCGATGATCATGCGCTGGATCTCGCTGGTGCCTTCCCAGATCCGCTCGACCCGGAGCTCGCGGAAGAAGCGCTCGGCCACGTTCTCGCGCATGTAGCCGCGGCCGCCGAACACCTGGACGGCACGGTCGGCGACCCGGCCCGCCATCTCCGAGCTGTAGAGCTTGGCCATCGAGCACTGCGCGTGCGACACCTTCACGTCGGCGCCGCGGTCGATGCCCCGGGCCGTCTCGTAGACCAGCGCGCGCGCCGCGAACAGCTCGGTGAGGCTGTCCGCCAGCATGCCGGCCACCAGCCCGTACTCGCTGATCGGCTGGCCGCCGACCACGCGGCCGGCGG
>Ga0335081_10015288_pt1 | contig 12411 bp, 9 predicted proteins | sample Lox_Sample_35_FD_206713 | JGI IMG/M metagenome (GOLD analysis project Ga0335081, IMG submission 206713) | Soil microbial communities from Loxahatchee National Wildlife Refuge, Florida, United States - Lox_Sample_3.5 | ecosystem: Environmental > Terrestrial > Soil > Wetlands | place: USA: Florida...
CCATACAAGAAATGCCGATACCCGTGCCGCACCGATCTCCGGCACATTTCCAGCATGAAATCGGGCCCGTACACCCGGCGCATTCGGGCGTGTCCCTGGAGGCGTCCTACCCAGACTGTCGGCATGCCATCGGGAGTGCATAGAAACGACCGGTTCAGGACGTCGCGCAGCCTCGGGTCGCCCTGCGCTTCCATGATGCCGTGGACGCCGGTGACGCAGATGTATCCCTTGCTTCGCTCCTCGAGCAGGCGCTCGGAGCGGCGCAGGGCCTCGTTCATGTCGATGGCGCTGACGCCGACACCAAGCACATTGACGCGGGCCGGCGACCGCTCGTCAGACGCAAGCATACGCCCCCACGTGCTCCAGGCGGCCCGCTCGCAGCAGCTCCTCTTCGATCCAGCGATAGGTGAGCTCGAGACCGGAGCAGAGCGGCGTTTGTGGTTCCCATCCCAGCACGGCGCGCAGACGCGAGTTGTCGCTGTTGCGGCCACGTACGCCTTGCGGCCGGTCCAACTGGTGACGCTTGCTCAGCCGCTTCCCCGCGATGCGGCAGACCAGGTCGACGAGATCGTCCACGCTCACCATCTCTTCCGTCCCGAGGTTGAGAGGCTCGCGATAGTCGCTGGCCATCAACCGCAGCAAGCCCTCAACGCAATCGTCGATGAACATGAAAGAGCGGGTTTGGCGGCCATCGCCCCAGACGTCGATGGAACCGTCGGGCTGGGCGAGCGCAACCTTGCGGCAAATGGCGGCCGGGGCCTTCTCCTTCCCGCCCTCGTAGGTCCCCAGCGGCCCGTAAACGTTATGGAAGCGCCCCACGCGCGTCTCGAGGCCATAGTCGTGCAGGTAGTAGTTGCAGAGTTGCTCGGTGAACAGCTTTTCCCATCCGTAGCCCGGCTCGGGGTCGGCCGGATAGGCGTCCTCTTCCTTCAGGGGAGCAACCTCGGCGACGTTCTGTTTGCCGCCCGCATAGACGCACGCCGAGGACGAGAACAGGTAACGCTTGACGCCGTTCAGCCGTGCCGCCTCCAGCATGTGCGCGTTGATGAGAATGTTGTTGCGCGCGATGTCGGCCAGCTTGGCGGTGATGTAGCCGATGCCGCCCATGTCGGCGGCAAGATTGTAGACCTGGTTGACGTGACTGCTGGCTTCGAGCGCGTTGTGCCAAGAGCGCAGATCGAGAAGCTGGAATTCGTCCGCCGCGGTGGGCTCGAACTCCGGCGGCTTGATGTCAACGCCACGCACCCAGCATCCTTCAGCTTTAAGGCGCTTGACAAGATGATGGCCGATAAAGCCTCCGGCCCCGGTGACTAAAACACGAGTAGCTGATTTCACCATGAATGCCCCCAACTTGGTGTAGTAGAAATCGCAAATGATGAAGCGATAGAAGACTGCCGATGGTCGGACCGATTAGCGATGCAGTTGTGGATCGGCAAGCTTGCTACCGGCGCGGCTGCTGACCGTCAGGTCATGACTTTTTAGCGCCAGCCTGCACTCCGCGTCGCTGATGTATTGTGTGCATGGCCCACGCCGGTTCTTCTGTAGCTCGCGAGCTTGCCGTCGCCTCGTCTCCTCCCGCTGGCGCGCTCGCGAGAGCCTGTGCTCACGGAGCCACACTGCGCCAGTCTCCACGGTTGCAAGCGGTGAGCTGAGCGATATAGGCAAATCCGCAAATGCGCTCGTTGTGTCTGAAATGGCGGGAACGCTCACGGTAGCTTCACTGATCTCGGTTTGTGACGGTAGCGAACTCGCGATTGTTAGTGAGCTGGACTCATCCAGGAGGACAGACTTGGCTGAAGGTAGCGTCGTGAAATCCAAAGCCCCTCCCGATAGTTCGAGCACATCTGCATTCACGCGGCGGTCCACTGAGCTATCAACCAGGACGGCGATGGGACCCAGGCCGGGGGTCGCGGCCGTATCGCATTGCGAAGATGCCTGGACGGTCGCGGATTGGGCCTGCACCTCGCACACGAACAAAGCGAGGAGCAAGATCGCGATCAACGGAGGACGCAGCGCCTGCTTTGCCGTTCGACTCAAAGGCATGTTGTTCAATTGAGCAGCCCGCGAAAGACGGTCATCAGAGCTTCGTAGCTCTTCTCTGCGGTGAACTTCTCCAGATACTGTTGCCGGGCGGCGCGGCCCATCTCTTCCATCCCCGCCGGATGCGACCAAGCCCAGCGGACTCGCTCAACCAGCCCATCGAAGTTGTCGGGATCGAACAACAGTCCGGTCCGGCCCTTAGTCACCAACTCCGGGATAGCGCCGATGCGCGAGGCAATGGCGGGAACGCCGCAGGCCGCCGCTTCCAGCAGCGCCATGCCGAACGGTTCGTACCATAGGCTGGGAAACACGAGAAACCGCGCTCCTTTGATACGAGCGACCGTTTGTTCCGCGCTCAGTTGTCCCAGCAGCTTGATCTTGCCGTTCGCGCGATCGGCCGCGAGCTGCGCTTTGCTGAACAGCGGACCACTGCCCGCAACGAGCAATGGGACATCCGGAAGCTGCGCCCAGGCGTCGAGCATCTCCAACACGCCCTTTTCCGGGCTGAGCCTGCCGACGAACAGCGCATAGTCGCCGCGTTCCGTGCGCGCGCCGGGATCGCGCAGCAGACAATTTGTGTTCACATGTACCTTCTCCGCCGGCAGCCCGGCGGAAACCGCGTAGTCGCGACAGAATTTGCTGGGGACGAGATAGGCATCCACGCAGCGCTCCCATGTGCCGGAGAAGTCGTGGGCCGACAACATCAGCGAGACGGTGGCAGTCTGGGCCCGCGAGTCGCGATAGCAGCCTCGTCGTATCGCAGGCGCCAACGTTCGTGAGCATTGGCTGCAAGGTTTGCCTGCTGCGAACAGCGTGCCGGCGGGACAAAACAGCCGGTAATTGTGCAGCGTCTGCACCACCGGCACGCCGGCGGACTTGCACGCGTAATAGACGGCAGGACTCACCAGGGGAAAGAAGTTGTGAACGTGCGCAATGTCTGGGCGTTCTCTGCGGAGCAGCGCGCCAACCTCGCTATACGTCCGTCGGTTCCACGTCGTGCTCAGCGAAAGAGAAGCCTTCTGAAGCGAGGTGTAGCCGGCGATCTCAGAATTGTCGCGGATGTATCGCATGACGCGGTGCCCGCCGCGGTGCAGCGCGTCAATCTCGGCGCGAACCACTGCGTCCTCACCGCCCGGCTGTTGATATCGATTGTGGACTACAAGCACGCTAACTTTTGGCATGTTTGCCGGCCCGGCGAGCGTTGCAGCCAGCAGGTGTCGAGGCCGGTCATCTGGCGCAGCCGCAGCTCGCGCGTGAGGTTGCCGCTGAGCGCTTTGCGCATCAGGCGCTTCGCGCGATGCGCGTGGACGAGAAGATCCATTGCAGCTTCCGAATACTGGGCTTTGCCGAAGCGCCGCTGTACCAACCGCCTCTCTTCCGCGCGCCGTTCGAGATTCATCGCGCTCACATTACTGTCGTGCCAGCGAAAGGCCGCGACCACTCGCGGCACGTAATGAAACCTGAAGCCGGCATGGGCCAGGCGCGCGAAGTACTCGAAGTCCATGCACACGCGGTAGTCGCAATCCAGCAGCACTCCCTTATCGACCAGCCGCCGGCGAAAGAAAGTGGAGGTGGACGGAATGTAACAGCCAAAGTGCATCAGAACGGAGCGATCGAACTCATGCTCGACCTTGGAGCGAAGAATCTTTCCCTCGCGATCGACAAAGACGCAGTCGCCATAGATGACGTCCGCTTGGGAATGTTCCCGCGCGGCGCGGGCAATCGCCTCCAGGCCGGCGGGGAGGTAGTAATCGTCGGCGTTCAGCCAGCCCACCAGATCGCCGGTCGCGCGCAGAAAGCCTTTGTTGATGGCATCGGACTGGCCGTTATCGCGCTCCGATATGCATTGCACGCCGGGGTAGCGCTTGAGGATTTGCAGCGTGGTGTCGGTGGAGGCGCCGTCGACCACGATGTGCTCCACCGCAACTCCTTGTTGCCGCGCGACGCTCAGGATCGCGTCCTCAATGAACTCCGCAGCATTGTAGGACGGGGTGACGACGGAGAGGGAAGGAAGAGTCATGAAGCAGATCGAAGCGCCAGGTTTCTGCCGGCCATCACTGCCGCGGCCACGATGAACGACGTCAGCGTGGTCAACTGCAATTCCGAATAAGGCCAGGGTGCGAACCCCAGGGTCACCGCAAACTGTGCGGCCAGATAGGCGAAGGCTGCGGCGAGGAATGCTTGTGCAGACGGCGGCGCGGTCTTCGCCCTCTTATACAGCCACCGCAGCAGCGCCAGATGGAACCACAGGTAACACAGCAGCCCCGCCAGCCCGTACTTCAGCCACACGTGCAGCAGGGCGTTGTGCACCATCACTGACTCCGGTTTCCACCTCCGAATGTGCCACGTTGCATACGAAGTTCCGACGCCGATGCCCAAGACAGGCGACTGTTGCACCTGGTACCAGGCATCCATCAGATCGTGGAGGTGGTCGGCATTGTCGGCGCTGAATTGCGTGTTGTCTTGGGTCACATCCAGGCTGAGCAGGCGTCCGGAAAAGGAGCTGCCGAGAAGGCCCGCGGCGATGGCCACGGCAAGGGCCAGAAGCATGAAGCTTCTGGTTCGATTACGCCTCTTCAGGAACAACAGCAGGACCGTAGCGATCGCCAGTTCACCCCAGTAAGTCCGCCGCAAGCACAGCAACACCATCAGGTACGCGGCAGTGGCCAAACTCGCCCATGCCAGCTTGCTACTCCAGCGAGCGGCGCTTTCCTGATAACGAAACGCCAACAGCCCAGTAAACACGATGCAGGAAAGAATCGGGCCGTCGAAGATGGGAATCGAGACGCCGACTACGGTGTCCCGGTAGCCGCAAAGATACAGCAGATAAAGCAGCCCGAGGCGCAGGCCCATGTAGACCAGGAACACGCGAACCGCTGCGGCGACATCGTCGCGGTCCTGCATCCAGAACGACCAGACGAAGAACAAGCCGATGCCCAGGGCCAGCCCGCGCCAATCGAAGAAGAAGTTGCTGCCGCCGCGCAGGTAGCCACGGCAAACCCCCACTCCGATGCAAGCCAGGAACGCCAGCCCCGGCAGCGCCAGTGCGCGGGGGAAGGACACGCGCTTGCTGCGCAGGCATCCCAGGGCGACAAGGTGGCACAAGACGACCAGCAGGATGAGAAGATCGATGAAGCGAAAGCCCGCCACAGCTTTGCCGTACACGGGGGAGAGGCCTTCGCCTCCCTCGCGCGAAAACTCCGGCAAGAAAATGATGGAGAACGCCGCGCAGAGAACCAAAGCGCGGCAGAGGGCATAGGCCCATCTCTGTTTGTCACGGCTTTGGGAGACAGCAACATAGTTCCGCAACGCCAGCATTTGTGCGCCTGTCACGCCGGAGTGTCCTTCGCGCCACTTCGTATGGTCATTGTGAGCACAGACTGCGAGGCGCACGCACGCTGATGAACAGTCGAGGTCTTAGTCGCGGCACCAACGCCCTCAACAAAAAATGTCGTCGGATAAACGGAGCGCACGAGGCGCTCAATGCTGAACTCGCGCGCCCGAGTCCTGGCTCCCCGAGACACGGTCTCCAGCAGGCCAGGAATGCTGACCATCTCCAGCAGGGCGTCCGCGATCCCGCGCGCAAGCTGTTCGCGCGTGCGGCCCGCAGTTGCGATGGCGCGGCCGCAAGTTCGGTTGACGATCAGCCCCGGTCCTCCGAGGTTTGTGCACACAACCGGCAGGTCCTGGAACAGCGCCTCCAGCACAACCATCCCTCCCGAATCGCGCAGGCTGGGAAACAGGAGCAGATGTGCGTGCCGGTAATAGTCGGCCAGCTTGATTTGCGGCGCCCAGCCCGCCCATCGCACCACGTCTTCGAGTTCGAGGGTGCGGCAAAGCCTTTGCAGGCGCGCGGCGGCGTGACCGTCCCCCACAATGGTGAAGTCGACGTTGGGATACGCCGGCCTCATCATGCTGAGCGCGTGAAGAGCAATATCGACTCCCTTCCACTCCAGCAGCCTGCCGACATAAAGCAAATGCAAGCGCGCGGGGCAGTGGAAAACTTCGCGCTCGTTCGTCGATTCCGGAGCGCGGGCAGGCAATCCAATCGTCAGCGTCGGCTCAGCTTTATGACGAACGCTTTGGGGAAGAAGAGGCAGGGTGTCGTGAGTGACGAGTATCCGGCTGGCTTGGCGAAAGGTGCGGCGCATCAAGGGGTCGAAACGGACCAGCGCATTGGAGATGTCACGAATGGCTTCGCGGCAACGCTCCCACGGCGAGCACCCGGTGCGAAGCATTGTGGGGACCGCTTCGCCGCCGGATACTGGGCCGAAGTAAAACGGGATTCCCAGCGAGCCCATGAAGCTGGGATAGCGCGCGCTGACGTAGGTGGCGTGCTGCACTACATCGAAGCCCAACGATGGGAAGCGCTGTCGCACCGCGCGCGCGGCGAACCATTGCCACAGCACATAGTAGAGTTGTTTGCCTCCGGGTCCGCGGCGCACGCGTTGCATCCACGTCGGCAGGTCGTAATAAACGAAGCCAAGGTTTTGCGGAAGCCGGTCCGAGTGCGCTTCGATGGTGCGCCGGTTGGCGGCGCGGGTAATGACGGTGACCTGGTGTCCCAGTCGGGCCAGCTCGGTTGCCCAACTCCAACCGACTTGCGGTTCCGATCCGCGATCGGGCTCGCAGGCATAGGCAGAGAGCAGAATGCGCGCCATCAGTCTGACCCCACAGCGCTGAGTTCGGCCTGCTGTGCTCCGCTCGCACGAGTGCGAGGGACAAGTGGCGAGTGCGGCAAGTTCAGCCGCTTCTGAAGCCGCGATGCCAGCCATTGCAGCACTGCGTCGCATGCGCTTTGAACAATCTCTTCTGAATCCTCGGTAGTGCACAGGTGGACTATCCTGCGCTTGGTATTCATCCGTGGAGTGGACTCGATTTCCCTCGCGCTCAGGACCAGCACCAAGTCCGGGTGGCCAAAGCAACGGGTGAGCCGCCGAAACATCCCAAGATCATCGTCGGCACTGACGACGAGCGTCGATCGAATGCGCGCCGCAAGCACTTCGATTCGCTTGGCGAGAGAGTTGTGACCGACCATCGGCAGCATCGTACGCGTGTGACGGAAGGCGGACGCTAGTCGAGACACCAGCTCGCCAGCGAGTTGTATTCGTTGTTCCGCGTCACCTTCGGCAATTTCTACCCACATGCCAGTTGGGTTTGCTGCCCGACTGGCCAGCCGGGCGAATTCGTATAGCTTGGCTGCACAGCGCCGCAGGACGTCTTCCACTGGGCGCGATTTTCGCAGCTCGCGATGCAGGGCCGGGAGTCGCTGTTGGAGCCAGGCGAGATCGTGCCCGGTTATGGCTTGCTGGAGCAGAGGAGACTCCGCGGGCCAGAATCGCGCGATCCTTGCGCAGCACTCCGCCTGATTTCTCGCCAGAAGATGTTGCAATCGGGTGAGCTGGTGCGAGGTGATGGACTGCTTCAACACCTTCTTGATCAGGTAATACGTGAACTCGTCCGGGACCGAAGGCACATAGAATCCGCGATACGTTTGCCGGTCGGCAATCACGTCGTCGGCGCGCAGCCAGGTGCGCGCCTGCTTGCGATAGTCGCTGTAGCAGTCCACATCAAGATGGGCGATCTGCTTGCCTTCAGGACGCGCGAGAATGAAGTAACACGCCGACGTCTCGTGCTGGATCGATTGCACCAGCAGAGCGCCGGTCGAGCGGGCGACACGCGCCAGCAAATCCGGGATGCGGCGCTGGTCTTGGGCGCGAAGCATGAGGTCTACGTCCGGCTCGCCGTTTCCTGGCGCCTTCTCGTATCCGCTCAGGACGCAGTAGGCCAAGCCTTCGCTGTTCAAGCCTTCGACTAAAGCGTCGAACAGCTCCGCGCGAGCATCAGTGCCATTGGCGCTGAGTACAGGTCGCGACAATGAGGCGCGGCGCGAGCGCTTGTCCGCGCACTGCCCCACTGCTTGCGCCAAACTCGTTATCAGGAATGCCGCTCGGGAGCGGCCATCGCGCCGCCTGCATTGCAGATAAGCCTGCGCCAGATATGCGATCTCCAGCTTGCGGCATTGCTGGGGAGTTACACCCAGCGTTCTTGCGAAAGGCGCGAGAGCGGCGGCATGCGGTGTTGGCTTGCCGCCGAAAAGAAAGTCCTGGATGTGCAGAAAGTGATAAGCATCGTGCAAAGGCAGACCGCCTCGATAGGCCTCTTCCCAATCGATCAAAGCCGGCGCGAGGTTAGGCCGTTGCCGGATGTTCCAGGGGGCGAAGTCGCCGTGTACCCAGCAGGACGGCAGCTCGTGCTGGTCTTCCAGTTCCGTCAATGCTGCTTGCAGTAAGTCCGCTTCGGACTCGGGAACGAGAGGCCCAAGCGCCTCCGGCTTCCATGCAGCGCTACAGGCGGCCAGGCTCGTGTCCTCGCCGGGCAACACCAGCGAGCGCAGCAGCTCGAAGTATTCCGGCCGTAGTCGCCGGCTTCCCGGCTTTCCCGCCAGGAACTGTTGCGTCGAAATGCCGCGCGCGCGATCCAGTCGGAGCAAGCGAGGCGCGCGCGGGTCACCGGCCAGAGTGGCGAGCGTCGCGGCCTCGCGCAGAATTGCCACGTGCGCTCCGGCTGCCAACGGCGTTTTGACTACGGCCTCGCATCTGCGTGATCCGGGATCGACGAGATGCAGGACCAGTTTTTGCGCCGGGCCGGGAGTTCCGACGTAAGCGGCGACCTTCGGAGGGGCGGCGCCGTTCCAGCCTAGCGCCGGCCAGTCAATGGCTTCAACTCCGGTTAATTCAACGGTGTCGACGGGCGGCAGGTACTTCAGGACATGAAGGCGATGCGCGCCGCCAACGGCCTTCCACTTCAATCGAGCAGAGAGACGATAGGGAGACCAGTTGGCCAAGACCGCGTCGAGGCCGCCGGCCTTGTCCTGAAGCAGCCAGCGGGGAGCGCCGTGTCCCGGCACCGCCAGAAATTTCACTGTCTCGCCGCGCGACGAAGTATGAGGCAGCAGCGCAAGAACGTGTTCAAGAAGATCGGAAGCCAGCACGTAGAAGCGCCTTCTGCTTTCCAGGACCTGCAATTCGAAAGCTGCAAATCGCCGTCGTCACCTGCTGGACCACTTCCTCGCGTGGACGGTCCGCGTTGATAACCAGCCCATTAGGCAAGGCCGCAAACATCGCCAGATACGCGAAGCGCTGACGCTGCGACTCCGTCGGCGAAATCTCCTGCTTTCTCGTCTGCACGGTCTCGGCGGAGGCGTCGAGGAGAACGTAAAGATCGGGCTGCGGAGCGAGTTTCGTCAGGCGCATGGCCAGCCGCATCGCCCCCGCGGGCAAGCGATAACGCAGCGGATCGACAAGAATGTCGGGAAGGTATCGGTCGAACACCACCAGCCCGCGCCGCCGTCGCGCGGTAATACACACGGCGAAATGGCCGATCCAGCAGTCCAGCAGCCAATACAGGAGCTTACAAATCGAGATGAGAGTCCCGCGCGGGCTTTGGGCGTGCGGGCAAGTGACAGCCGCTCGGTCCAGGTCGCCCTTCCCGAACCTCGGCCGAAAGTGGAACCGCAGGAAGCCGGTGAACGCCGCGCCGAGACGCTGTTGCAGGGCGTCGATCACCGCCGATTTCCCCACCCCGTCCGGACCGAAGAACGCGATCCAGAGCCCCCTCGCGTGCGACGTGTTTGGGCTGGCGCTGCCTTGTCGTTGGCTCACAGTCTTCCGTAGATCACCACGCCCACTGCCATCTGAAGAATGGAAGTGAGGCCTTTGTCGGCGAACTGTTTGCCGCCGCTCACCGGCACGAAGAGGATGTCGCCGTCCTGGAGCTTGGGATCGGCCGCCTGGTTGGCCAGGATTTTCTTGAGCGGCAGGTCGGATTCGGTGCGCCCGGCCGGCGCATTACGAATCAGTTTGGCGTCGTACTTAGCGGTCTTGTTCATGCCCTGCGCCAGCGCCAGCGCCTTCAGCACCGTCACCGTGTCATTGTTCTCGATGAGGTAACCGCCGGGCCGGCCCACATCGCCCACCACGTAAACCACACCGGCGCGGGTCACGAAAATGCGATCGCCCGGATGGACTTCGAGATCGGCCCCGCCGGCAGTCTGCATGGAATTGTTCAGTTGAAAGGTGATCACCTGCTCGCGGTCCTTACGGCTAAGCGTGACCGTTCGCGACGCGGAAGGTGTGACGCCACCAGCGGCGGAGATGAAATCGAGCGCGGTATGTTTGCCTGACCAGGGATAGATCCCGGGCGTCTTGACCTCGCCGGCCACGGTCACACCTTGCGTGGCATAGGTGTCGACGAAGACCTCGACGTGGGGATCGCGAAGGATGTGGCGCTGTCGCAAGCGCTCCTCGATGGCCAGCGCCACCTGTTCGGCGGTCATGCCTTTGACCCTCACCGCACCGCCGAGCGGCAGCGTGATCTCGCCATTTTCGTCGACATGCACCTTGCCAGAAAGCTCCGGCGTGTCGAAGACGCGCACGTCCAGGAGATCTCCGGTGTCGAGCAAGAGTGCAGCGCTGGAGGGTGTGTCGCGCGAAGGCGAAGACGCCGGGGCATTCGTTGCGGCAGTCGCGACGGGCCCTTGCAAAATCGCCGCGTGCGGCGCTTGGCAGCGCAACTGAGTCGCCCCGCCAATCACGAATGCAACGATCAAAGTAAGCGATCCCGCACGGAGCGCATTCTTTTGTGGCATCAGTCGTTACCTCGTCTCCCGCTTTACCGCCACTGGCAAGCCGTATTGCCTGTAGTACGCGCCTTCATACCTTGGGTCGATGCCGTTGAGCACTACGCCCGCCACATTCACGTTGGCGCGTTGCAGCAGCTCGGCAGTGTGGTGCAGGGCGTATTTGGTGGTGACGCCATAGCGCGCGACCAGCAGGACGACATCCGCCTGCGCCCCCAGCAACACGGCGTCGGTAAAGATTGAGGCGGGCGGAGTATCCAGCACCACATAATCGAACTGCGAACGCCATTCGGCGACAAGTACGGCCATGGCCTCCGAAGCCAGCATCTCCGCGGGATACGGGCAGGCGAGCCCGGCGGGAAGCACGGTCAGGTTGGGCAGGAGCTCCGAGCTCGCCGCAGCTTGATCATGGGAGCAAGCCCCCGAAAGAATTCCGGTCAGCCCAGGGTGCTGCGGAAGTTGGAATGCTTGGTGCAGCGATGGCTCCCGCAGATCGCCATCGACCAGCAGGACCTTCGCGCCTTGCTGCGCCAGCACAACGGCACAATTGATCGAGGTGAGGGACTTTCCTTCCGCCTGCCCGGAGCTGGTGACCGCCCACACTTGAGGGCGCTCTCCCGAGTGGACCAGCAGCGCCGTCCGCAAAGAGCGGTATGCTTCGGCGATCGGCGAGAGCGGTTCATCGTGCGCAACTAACCGCAATGCCGGAGTTTCAAAACCCCGCAACATTCTTCGCCGCAGCGGGACTTTGGCGAGTATCGGCAGACCGGCTACGGCCTCGGCCTCTTCCCCGTCGCGAATGGTGCTGTCCATCGCCTCCAGGCTCAGGGCTGACAAGATGCCAAGAACCAGGCCGCAGGCGATTCCGATCGGGATATCCAGTAACGGCCGCGGATCGACGGGTTCCGAAGGCGCCTGGCCCGGCTCCACTACACCGATGTTGGCGGAGGCAAGTCCGGCGACAATGCCCGCCTGTTTCAGCTTCAACTGCAAGGTCTGGTAGAGGTCCTGCGTGGTCTCCACTTCATGTTTAAGGATGGCGTACTGGGCTGCGCCTTCGTTCAGGTCATACGCCTTCTGCTTCTGCTCTTCGAACTTGGCATGGAGCATCTTCTCGGCGTTGGCGGCTGCCAGATATTCATTCTTGTAGCGCTCGGAGAGTCCCTTCAGCTCCGCGCCGATTGCAGTGTCGACTTGCGCCATCTGGCTGCCGAGCTCGGCCAGCTTGGGGTAGCCATCGCCAAACTTCGTGCTGAGCTTGGCGTAATCCACGCGCAATTGCGCCTGCTGGGTGCGCAGCACCTGGAGCGTGGGCTCGGGAATCGTGGAGGCGATGAGCTCAGGATTACCGGAGCCGGCAATGCGATAACGAGCTTCCTTCACGATGCGGTCCGACTCCGCCGCCGTTAGCTGCTCGTTCAGGTCCTTCAGCTTGTCGGTAACGATGTTGTCGGTTTCGTCTACCCCAATCAGTCCGCGCCGCTTTTGGAGCGCCGCCAGCTTCTCCTGCGCCTGGTTGGCCTTCAGCTTCAGGTCCTCCATCTGTGTCGACAGCCAATTCGAGACTTGCGCCGCCGAGTCGTAGCTGCTGCGGAAATTGCGCTCGGCATAGCTGCTGACTGTGGCGTTCACCACTTCGGCAGCCAGCTCTGGATCGCGCGCCCTGAACTGCACGCTGAGGATGTCGGTCTTGGGAATGATCGCGACCCGCAGGGCCTTCTGGAAACGGA
>Ga0335081_10015289_pt1 | contig 12411 bp, 14 predicted proteins | sample Lox_Sample_35_FD_206713 | JGI IMG/M metagenome (GOLD analysis project Ga0335081, IMG submission 206713) | Soil microbial communities from Loxahatchee National Wildlife Refuge, Florida, United States - Lox_Sample_3.5 | ecosystem: Environmental > Terrestrial > Soil > Wetlands | place: USA...
CCGGGCTCCTCGCCAGCCTCAAGGAGATGGGCGCCGACATCGCCTATCTCAACGAACGCATCGAGGGCGGCGAGCCGGTCGCCGATCTGCGGGTCCGCGCCGGGACCCTCGCCGGCGCCGACATCCCGCCCGAGCGTGCGCCGTCGATGATCGACGAGTACCCGATCCTCGCGGTCGCGGCGGCCTGCGCCCGGGGTCGGACCCGGATGCGTGGTCTCGCCGAGCTGCGGGTCAAGGAGAGCGACCGGCTGACCGGCACGGCGGAGGGGCTCTCCGCGTGCGGCGTGCGTGTCGCGATCGAAGGCGACGATCTTGTCGTCGACGGCGCCGGCAACCTGCCGGCCGGCGGTGCGACGATCGCGAGCCGGCTCGATCACCGCATCGCGATGGCGTTTCTTGTGCTCGGCCTCGCCGCCAACGAGCCGGTGCGGATCGACGATGCGCGGCCCATCGCCACCAGCTTTCCGGGTTTCGTGCCGCTGATGAATCGGCTCGGCGCCGGTTTCGCGGAGATCGGGTGAGCCGGGGCTCGCCGCTGATTATCGCCATCGACGGGCCGGCGGCGTCGGGCAAGGGCACGCTGGCGCGCCGTCTCGCCCGGCGGTTCGGCCTGGCGCATCTCGATACCGGCAAGCTGTACCGCGCCACGGCGCTCGCCGTGCTCGAGGCGGGGGCCGATCCGAGCGATGCCGGGGCTGCGGAAAAAGCCGCGCAAACCCTCGACTTCGCGCGCCTTGACGACCCGCGCTTGTTGCGGGAGGACGTCGCCCGCGCCTCCTCTCTCGTGGCGGCGATCCCGGCCGTGCGCGCCGCGCTGCTCGCAGCCCAGCGCAGCTTTGCGAACCGTCCGCCGGGTGCTGCGAGGGGAGCGGTGCTCGACGGCCGCGACATCGGCACGGTGGTCTGTCCGGATGCGACGGTGAAGCTTTTCCTCACCGCCAGCGCCGAGACGCGGGCCGAACGCCGGGCCAAGGAGTTGCGGGAGCGCGGCGCGGCGGCTATATACGACACTGTCCTAGAAGGCATGAAGGAACGCGACGCGCGCGACAGCGAGCGTCGGGTCGCCCCGCTCAGCGCCGCACCCGACGCCGTAACGATCGATACGACACGGCTCGACCCCGACCAGGTGTTCGAGCAGGCTTCCGGGCTTATCGCGCGCTTGTTGGCCGCCCGCCGTTAGCGGGAGGTTCCCGATACCTTGCAGGACCGGGTTCCCGCGGCCGCGCCCGTCGCAACGCTGGCCCACCGCTCCGCTTTGATCCCGGCGGGGCCCGTAGGTCAACGGGATCGAGGATGTGGAATGGCCGTCACCGATACTGCTACCGCCCCCAGAGAAAGCTTTGCCGCGCTGCTCGACGAGTCGATGGGAGTTTCCAGCGGCCTCGAGGGCACCGTCGTCAAGGGCCGCGTGATCTCGATCGAGAACGATGCCGCGCTGATCGATGTCGGCCTCAAATCCGAAGGGCGGGTGGCGCTCAAGGAGTTCTCGACGGGCGGTCAGCCGCCCGACATCCATGTCGGCGACACGGTCGAGGTGTTCCTCGAGCGGATGGAGGACAAGAACGGCGAAGCCTCGTTGTCGCGCGAGAAGGCGCGGCGCGAGGAGGCGTGGACTCAGCTGGAGAAAAATTTCCAGGCCAACGAGCGCGTCACCGGCGTCATTTTCGGCCGGGTCAAGGGCGGGTTCACGGTCGACCTGTCGGGTGCGGTCGCCTTCCTGCCGGGCAGCCAGGTGGATATCCGCCCGGTGCGCGACATCGCCCCGCTCCTCGGTACGCCGCAGCCGTTCCAGATCCTCAAGATGGACCGCTCGCGCGGCAATATCGTCGTCTCGCGCCGCGCCGTGCTCGAGGAGAGCCGCGCCGAGCAGCGCTCGGAGCTGGTGGCGAGCCTCAAGGAGGGCCAGATCCTCAACGGCGTCGTCAAGAACATCACCGATTACGGCGCCTTCGTCGATCTGGGCGGCGTCGACGGCCTGCTGCATGTCACCGACATCGCCTGGCGGCGGATCAACCATCCGTCCGAGGCGCTGACCATCGGGCAGAACGTCAAGGTTCAGGTGATCCGCTTCAACCCCGAGACGCAGCGTATCTCGCTCGGCATGAAGCAGCTCGAAGCGGATCCGTGGGAGGGCGTCGAGTTCAAGTATCCGGCCGGCGCCAAGTTCAAGGGCCGCGTCACCAACATCACCGATTACGGCGCCTTCGTCGAATTGGAGCCGGGGGTCGAGGGCCTTGTCCATGTCTCGGAGATGAGCTGGACCAAGAAGAACGTACACCCGGGCAAGATCGTCTCGACCAGTCAGGAGGTCGAGGTGATGGTGCTCGATGTCGATCCGCAAAAGCGGCGCATCAGCCTCGGCCTCAAGCAGACCCTGCCGAACCCGTGGGAAGCCTTCCTCGAAGAGCATCCGGCCGGCAGCGAGCTCGAAGGCGAGGTGCGCAACATCACCGAGTTCGGCCTGTTCGTCGGCCTGCCCGGCGATATCGACGGCATGGTCCACCTCTCCGACATCGACTGGAACAAGCCCGGCGAAGAGGCGATGGAGGATTACCGCAAGGGCCAGATCGTCAAGGTCAAGGTGCTCGACGTCGATGTCGAAAAGGAGCGCATCTCGCTCGGCATCAAGCAGCTCGAGGCGGATCCCTTCGAAGCTGGCATCACCAAGATCAAGAAAGGCGATGTCGTCACCGCGACGATCACCGGCACCTCCGACACCGGCATCGATGTCGCGCTGGCCGACGGGATGCCCGGCTTCATCCGCAAGTCCGAGCTGTCGCGCGACCGCAGCGAACAGCGCCCGGACCGTTTCGCGGTCGGCGAGCGGGTCGATGCCAAGATCACCCAGCTCGACCGCGCCACGCGCAAGGTCACGCTGTCGATCAAGGCGCGCGAGGTCGACGAGGAGAAGCGAGCGATGGCCGAGTTCGGCTCGTCCGACTCCGGCGCGAGCCTTGGCGATATCCTCGGCGCGGCGATCCGGCGGCGCCAGGACGAGGCCGGCAACGAGGAGAAAAGCTAGACGGGGCGGTCACTTGACGCTGTTGCGCGGCTTTGGCACGGTAGCGCGCCATCGAATCCCCCCGGAGCCGCGACCGCGATGACGAAGTCGGAACTCATCCAGCGGCTTGCCGAGAGCAACCCGCATCTCTACCAGCGCGATGTCGAGATCATCGTCACCGCGATCTTCGACGAGATCGCGGCGGCGCTGGCCCGCGGCGACCGGGTCGAGCTGCGCGGCTTCGGCGCGTTCTCGGTCAAGCGGCGCGATGCAAGGGTCGGCCGCAATCCGCGCACCGGCGACAGCGTCAACGTCAGCGAGAAGCACATCCCGTTCTTCAAGACGGGCAAGCAGCTGCGCGACCGACTGAACCATTAGCGCGGAACGCCAAGCGCTGTCGTTCGCCTTGCCGGGCTTGGCCCGGCCTTCCACGTCTTCCCGTCGGGCCCGATCCCCGATCGAGACGTGGACCCCGAGATCGAGTCCCCGGGCGCGGGGAGCGGTATGATGCGATCGGGATGACGAGGGCGTTCGCATGAAGTTCCTGCGGTGGATCGTGCTCGCGATCGTCGCGGTGGCGATGATCCTGTTCGCCATTTCCAACCGCGAGCATGTGATGCTCAGTCTTTGGCTATTGCCGGGCGCGGCGGTCGAGATGCCGCTGTACCTGCTGCTGCTCGCAACCCTGCTCGTCGGCTTTGTCGCCGGCGAGCTGGTCGGCTGGGTGGGGGGCTGGCGTTGGCGGCGCGAGGCGCGCCGCTCGCGCGACCGCATCGCCACGCTGGAGCGCGAGGTCGCGGCGGCGCAGCGGCGCGACGCGCCCGGCGCGGTGGCCGTGGTGCGGCGATGAGCGTCGCGGCGAAAATCTGCGGCCTGTCGAGCGAGGCGGCGGTGGCGGCCGCGGTGGCCGGCGGCGCGGCCTATGTCGGCTTTGTCTTCTATCCGCCGAGCCCGCGCGCGGTCAGCCCGGGTCGCGCGGGCACGCTGTGTCGGGGCGTGCCGGGCGCCGTGCAGCGGGTGGGGCTGTTCGTCGACGCCGACGATGCGGCGATCGACGCGGCGCTCGCGGCGGCGCCGCTCGACGTCCTGCAGTTTCACGGCGGCGAAACGCCGGAGCGGGTCGCCGAGGCCCGCCGACGCTTCGGCCGCCGGGTGATGAAGGCAATTTCGGTCGCCGGACCGGAGGATGTCGCTGCCGCAGCGCGCTACGAGACGGTCGCCGACCTGCTGTTGTTTGACGCCAAGCCGCCCGGCCGGCCGGACGCGCTGCCGGGGGGCAACGGGCTCGCCTTCGACTGGCGGCTGATCGCCGGCGGCGATTGGCGGCTGCCCTGGATGCTGTCGGGCGGGCTTACCGCCGCGCTGCTGCCCGAGGCGGTGCGGATTTCCGGCGCGCGGACGGTGGATGTGTCGTCCGGCGTGGAACGGTCGCCGGGAGACAAGGACCCCGACAAGATCCGCGCGTTTCTGGCCGCGGCCGCGGCGCTGTGACGGCGGCAAATCGCCCCCGTCCGTGTCCGCGATCTTGAAAAAGTCGTGTTCGACCTGAGTTGAGAGGACATGCTCGCCGATATCCTGGGCCCGCTGGGCCGCCTGTTCCGCAAGCCGCCGCCCGAGACGCGCTGGGTCGATGTCGCGGAGCTGCGCCGGCGCCTCGCCGCGCCGGACGCACCGCTGGTGCTCGATGTCCGCGGCGCCGACGAATTCGACGGGCCGCTCGGCCACATCGACGGCCGTCCCGTGGTCTGCGTCTGCCTGACCGACAAGCGTTCGTCCGCGGCAGCGGCGGCCCTCGCCGCCTGCGGCCTCGCCGACGTCGCGGTGCTGCGCGGCGGAATGAAGGCGTGGCGCGAGGTTTCCTGAATTGCGCATCACCATCTGCGGCATCCCCGAGCTGGGGCTCCACACCGGGGCGGGGGTGACGCATGTGCTCTCGATCCTCGATCCGGCGTGGCCCGACCCGGAGGCGTTCGTCGACTTCCCGCCGCACCGCCGCGAAGCCCTGCGTTTTCATGACGCGATCGAGCCATCGCCCGGGATCGTCATGCCGACCGCCGCGCATGTCGGGCGGTTGCTGGCATTCGGCCGCGAGGTTGCCGCGGCGGGATCGGATCCGCACCTGCTGATCCACTGCCATGCCGGGATCTCGCGCTCGACCGCCTCGGCGGTGCTGCTGCTCGCGCAAGCCGAGCCGACGCGCCCGCCGGACGACATCTTCGCCGAGATCGCCCGGCTGCGGCCGCGCGCCTGGCCCAACCTGCTGCTGCTCGAATACGGCGAGGCGGCGCTCGGCCGCCGCGGCGAGATCGTCCCCGCGGTCGGGCTGCAGTACCGGCGGGTGCTCAGCACGGAGCCGCAATTTGCCGCGTTTCTGCGCGATGCGGGCCGCGAGCGCGAGGTCGAGCTGGCCGAGCGCTACCCGGGTGCCGCTCAGCGCTGATAGGCGACGCGCAGCACGACGAACCACGGGTAGTCCGGGTCGACGACCGCGCCCGAGGCGCCGACCATACGGCCGTCGGGGGCGATCGGCACATGCTTCATCGCCACCGAATTGTCGACATTGCCGCCGACCACGTCGAGCCCGCCCGGGTGCTGCGCGACGACGATGTCGCAATGGCCGGGGAAATGGCCGGCCGGCAGTTCCTCGTAGGTCACCGGGTGGCGGGCGCGCCACATGCAGATCAGGTCGCCGGACTGCGGTGCGTACTGCGTCAGCGGCAAGGCGGCGATCGCCAAATCGCCGCGGCTGCGCGCCGCGTTGATGTAGTCGCTGTGGCTCGGCGCGTACGGGAACAAGCTGCCGGCGCCGGCCATGCGCATCACGTAGTCGACGAACGCCGCCGACCAGGCGAACTCGCCGTCCTCGCCGCGCGGGAACGGCACCCCGTTCGCGTCGTGCATCCCGGTCCAGCGGCCCTCGGGGCTGCCGTAATCGAGCCCCTGCCACCAATAATCGCCGACCCGCTGCCACAACCCCTCGTCGCGCTCCTGGCTGTCGGCGCTCTCGCTCTGCGGGGAGATCACGACCTTCTGGCCGAACGCGCGCCATTCGCGCAGCGCGATCTGCACCGCCGCTTCGCGCGAAAACGGCTGATACGGTCGCTTCGCATAAGGCGGGATCTGGACGTCGCGCGGGATCGCCGGCGGCGCGGCGGCCGGAGCCGCACAGGCGGCCAGCGACACGACCAGCAGCGCCGCGGGAATGCCCCTAGAAATCATAAAGTCGGGCGGGGTTCTCGACGAGGATCTTGCGGCGGGTCGCGGCGGTCGGCGCCCAGCGGCCGAGCTGGTTGAGCGCAAGCCCGTCGTCGATGTCGAAGGACGGGGTGATCTCCATCTCCTTCCCCGGCTCGGCGTGATGCGGGTGCGGCCAGTCGGTGCCCCACAGGACGCGGTCGGCGTTGGCGGCGATCAGCGCGCGCGCCAGCGGCGCCACGTCGTCGAAGGCGGGCGCCTTCGCCGAGCTGCGATAATGGCCGGAGACCTTGACATAGGCCTTGCCGGACGCGACCAGCGCCAGGAGTTCCGCGAAGCCCGGCTGGTTGACGCCGCCCGACGCTTGGGCGCCGCCAAAATGATCGAAGACGATCGGCACCTCCAGCCGCGTCACGTCGTCGTAGAGCGCCTCGACGACCGAGAGTCGGGTATAGACTTGCACGTGCCAGCCGAGCGGCGCGATGCGTTCGACCGCAGCGGCGAGGTTGCGGCGCGACAGCGCGGGGTCAGTCTCGCCAGCGGTTTCGAGATTGACCCTGACGCCGCGGATGCCGGCGGCGTGCATCTCCCGCAGCGCGCTGTCGCCGGTGCGGCCGTCGATCACCGCCACGCCGCGGGCGCGTTCGGTGCCGAGCCGGCGAATTCCTTCGAGAGTACATGAATTATCGGTTCCGTAGACGCTCGGCTGAACGATCACGACTCGCTCCAGGGCGAGCGCGTTCTGCAACTGGAGCAGCTCCTCGACGGTGGCCGGGGCCGGGGTGTAGCCGCGCCGCGCGACAAACGGGAACTCGGCGCCGGCGCCGAAGACATGGACATGGCAATCGCACGCGCCGCTCGGGACGGCGAAATTGACCGCGGTCTTCGGCTGCGAGGCGGTGACGGTGCGCGCGGTGGCCGCAACCGCGGTGCGACGCCGCGCGGCCCCCGGCGCGGGCTTGGCGCGCGCTTTCGTCGGTGCCGCACCGGCCCTGGCCGGCCGTGCGGCCGTTGCGGGCGCGCTCGCCGGCGCCGCGGCGGCGGGCGCCGCGTCCTGCCACAACCGGATCCCGCCGGTCAGCCCGTCGCTGTTGGGGACGATCGTGACGTCGTCGGGCAGCGCGAACTCGATCTTCTTGGCGTTGCCGCCGCCGAGATAGAGGTGGTCGAAATTGACGACGGTGCGCAGCACCTCGATGGTCCGCGCCACCCGCTTGTTCCACTTCTTCTTGCCCTTGAGCTCGAGCGCGGCGTTGCCGATGTATTCATCGTAGGTCTTGTTGCCGCGCAGCGGATGATGCGCCAGCTCGAGGTGCGGGATCGCGTTGCCGTCGGTGAAGATCGACGTACCGGCGCCGGTGCCGAGGGTCAGCACCATCTCGATCCCCTTGCCCTTGATCGCGCCGTAACCCTGGACGTCGGCATCGTTCATGACGCGGACCGGCGTTGCGAGGCGCTTGGCGAGAACGCCTTGCAGGTCGAACCCGGCCCACGCCTCGGTGCCGAGGTTCGGCGCGGTGAAGACTTTGCCGCCGCGCACCATGCCGGGAAACCCGACCGAGACGCGCTCGAACGGGCGCAGCTGCGCCGCGGCGCCCTCGACGACCGAGATCAGTTGGTCCGGCGGCACCGGTTTCGGCGGGGTCGGCACGCGTACCGGCTGGCCGACGATTCGCCCGGCTTCGTCGAGTGCGGCAAGCTTGATCCCGGTGCCGCCGATGTCGACGGCAAGCGTGCGGCGATCGCTCATTTTCGGCCCTGCCCTGGCAAATTGTGCGGGCGAATGTAGCGCAGCCCGGCCGCCCGAGCCATCGCCGGACACCCGTCCGGTTTGCACCTTCGCTTTGTGACACTACATAATGGCGGATTATCGCCGCCGAGGTTGAGCCATGCCCCAGGAGGATCGGTGAACCGGCCGCGCGCCGCCGACGATTTCGAGGTGATCCGGGAGCGCCTTGAAGAGCTGCGGCGCGAGCGCGAGAAGCTCGAAAGCGGCAACAAATTGGGCGACGGAGCTGCACCGGAAGGCGGCGACGCCGACGCCGAAGCCCGCGAGCACTGCGAGGGCGCGCCGCCAGCCTGGGTTCCGACGATCTTTCTGCCGCAGCCGACGGATTAGCGCGTCGCCGCGACGGCGTACCGGGACGCCCGGCGTCCCGGAACGCGCGGCCGCGGCTAGCGCGCCGGGGTATGCTTGGCGAGGAACGCCTTGACCGTCGCCTTCGCCGGTGTCAGCGACGGCTCGGTTTTCCATTCCGCGACGAACTCGCAGCCCGGGATGAGCTTCGACAGCTCCTCGGAAATCGCCCAGGGGTGCGCCTCGTCATTGCCGGCGAGCACCAGGCACGGCGCCTTGATCGTCTTCACGAACGCGCGGTCGGCGCAATAGACGAACCCGGCCGCGTAAAGGTTCGCGTTGAACGCGTCGAGCACCGCCTCGTTGACATCGGGGCGATCCTTCACCGTTTCGGCCCAGCCGTTGAAATTCGCGGTGCGCCCGGCCATCGGCCCGACACGCCCGATCGGCTGGGCCAGCACGGCCGCAGCGACGCGCTCGGGATGGTGCTTCAGCATGTTGATGATGAACGAGCCGCCGATGCATTGCCCATAGAGATGACACTTGTCGATCCGCAGGTGGTCGAGCAGCGCGATGTGGTCGGCGGTATAGTTGTCCCAGCCGTCCTGCGCGGCGATCGGCGCGTGCGATTGCCCGCCGGCATTGCGCTGGTCCATCGCGATGACGCGGTACCTGTCGGCGAATTCGGCGGTCGGGTTGATCGGCGCCGAGGGCTGGCTCCAGACGTCGATCACCGAGCGCAGCCCGGCGGGTGCGAAGGTGAGGATCGGGAAGCCCTGGCCGAATTCCTGGTAATGGATATGCGCGCCGTGGTGGTCGAAGCTCGGCATGGGGGTTCCTTTCGTCACGAAAAGGCAGAGGGGCGAGACGCCAAGCCCATTCTAGCCGCTGGCGATGCCGCCGAACATGGCCCGGCGGCAAGCGGCCGCTCGGCTAAGCGTCACCAGCCGCCGTCGACGCCGATCGCCTGGCCGGTGACGAAGCCGGCCTCGTCGGACGAAAGGTAGGCGATCATCGAGGCAACCTCGTCGGGCGTGCCGAAGCGGCCGATCGGGATGTCCTTCGAGCGCTCGCGAAAGCCGACCTCGAGGTCGGCGCCGTATTCGCGCCGGTTGGTGCTGATCGCGCGCGAGGTGCGGATCGGCCCCGGGCAGACCGCGTTGACGGTAATCCCGAAGGGCGCCAGATCGAGCGCCAGCGAGCGCGTGAGACCGACGATCGCGGCCTTCGACGCGGCATAGGTCGCGCGCTTCTTGCCGGGGCGGAACGCCGCCTTCGACGACACGCTGACGATGCGGCCCCATTTGGCCTTGCGCATCGCCGGCACCGCGGCGCGCGACATCAGGAACGCGCCCTTGGCGTTGACCCCCATCGTCAGATCCCAGGCGGCGACCGGCACGTTCTCGATCTCGTTGCGGTCGGCGCCCTGCGGCGCGCCGGCATTGTTGACCAGGATGTCGAGCCGGCCGTAGCGGCCAAGCACCTCGGCGACCATGCGGTTGGCGTCGGCCTCCTGGCTGACGTCGCCGAGCACGGCCGACGCGGCACCGCCGGCCATGACGATGGCCTCGACGAGACTGTCGACCCCGCCCCAATTGGCGTCGGTGTCCTCCGGCGCGTTGAACTCGTTGGCGACCCCGGCCGGACGCACATCGGAGACGACGACCGTGACGCCCTTCGCGGCGAGGGCGCGGGCGGTCGAGGCGCCGATGCCGATCGGCTTGCCGCAGCCGGTGACGAGGGCGACGCGTTCGGAAGCTGCCATCGGTTCCTCCCTGGGATGTCCCGCCCCTCGCCTGCTTGCCTGCATGCGGGAGAGGGTTGGGGCGGCAGATCACACCGGCCGCGTGCCCTTGAGCTGGGTGCGGTGCATCAGCCGACGGGTCGCGGGGTCGAACGCGTCGCGCCGGTGCATCGCGCAGCGATTGTCCCACCAGACGAGGTCGCCCACCTGCCAGTCCTGGCGCCAGGTGTATTTGTCCTGCACCATGTGCGCCCAGAGCTCGTCGAGCAGCGCCTCGCTCTCTGCGACCGGCAGGCCGATCGCATAGGCGTTGATGCGCCGGCCGAGGAACAGCGACTTGCGGCCGGTCTCGGGGTGGGTGCGCACCATCGGCTGGCGCGCGCCCGGCACCTTGGAGACGTCGGTGACGGTCTCGAACCCGCGATTGGCGACCCCGGCGCTCGAATGGGTCGCGGCGTGGATCATGGTCAACCCGTCGATGCGCTGCTTGGTCGCCGCGGGCAGCTCATCGTAGGCGGCGTAGCAATTGAGGAAATAGGTCGAGCCGCCGGCGCTCGGCGGCGGGCACTCGATCGAGCGCAGGAGGCTCGCCGCGGGCGGCACGTCGACAAACGAGGAGTCGGTGTGCCAGAACGCCTCGCCGTCGCCGAGGCCCCCGATCGCCTTGCCGTCCTCGACGATGTTGGAGATCACCGAGATCTCGGGCGGCGGGCCGCGCCGCTCGCGCTCGGCGCCATAGGCGCTCCTGACCCCGTATTGCTGCTCGATGAGCTTGCCGGGGTTGAACTCCAATTCGCCGAACTGGCGGGTGAACGCCATGTGCCGGTCGTCGTCCATCGGCACGCCGCGAAAGCGCAGCACGAGGTTGTCGAGCCAGGCCTTGCGGATCGCGTCGCGGTCGGCGGTGCTGAGCGGCTCGCGGATGTCGACGCCCGAAATCTCGGCGCCGCAGCCCGCGGCAAACGGTTGGACTTCAACGGTCATGGCTCATTCCTCGTCATAAAATTCGGCGCAACGCCATGGCGTCCTGCGAGGCTCCGCTTCGCGCCGCACGCCGGGATGAGGAAGGTTGTCGATGCCATCCTCGCCCTGCCCCTCATGCTGAGGAGCGGCCGCAGGCCGCGTCTCGAAGGACGCTGCGGCGCCGCTGCAGCCTTACTCCGCCGCCTCGGCGACCTCGACCCCGTAATCGTTGATCGAGACGCGCCAGTGAATGCGATCCTCCTCGGGCGGGTAGTCGCCGGCCGCCTTGTGATACGAGCAGCGATTGTCCCAGATGACGATGTCGCCCTTTTTCCAGACGTGATGGTATTGGGCGTCCGGGGCGATCATCCGCTCCTTCAGCTCGGCGATGATCGCGTCGCCCTCCGCGCGCTCGATGCCGACGAAATCGACGATCTTGCCGGGGTCGAAATAGAGCGACTTGCGGCCGGTCTCGGGATGGGTGCGGACGATCGGGTGGAAGACCGGCGTCCAGTCCTGGTCCTCCGGGTTGAGGAGGCGGGCCTTGCCGCGCCGTCCGCCATAGGAGAACGCGCCGATCACGCCGTCGAGACGCTCCTTGAGGCGCTGCGGTAGCGCGTCATAGGCGGCATAGCCGTTGGCGAAGAGCGTATTGCCGCCGCGGCTCGGCACCGCCAGCGCATAAAGCTGCGTCGCCTTGAACGGCGCCTGGTTGTAGGCGCCGTCGGTGTGCCAGCCCTCGGCGCCGCGGCGGTAGATCTCGTCGCGCAGATTGCCGGCGGCGTCGAACTTGTTGACCCCGAGCATGGTGATCTTGGGGTGCTCGGGATGCCGCGTCGATTTGGACGGGTGCGGCGTCACCGGGCCGAACCGTTCGCTGTAGCGGATGAAATCCGGGATCGTCAGCTCCTGGTCGCGCACGCACATCACGTTGTGGTCGAGCCAGGCCCGGTAGATGCGGTTCCACTCGTCCTCGGTCATCGTCTTGACGTCGACGCCGGTGATCTCGACGCCGATCTGCGGGCCCATCTTGCGGATCTGGAGCATGGCGAGCGCCTCCTTTATCCCCCTGCCCTAAGCCTGGCTTATTGTCGCGCCGCGAGGGCAAACCCTGTCAACAGCCAGTTGGCGATGGCCGAGTTCCGATATTGCCCGGTGCGGTTGCGCGGGCGCCCTCTGCTTGTTGCGTTTTTATCAGATGGACATCCATCTGATATCCATTTGTTACCGGCGCTTTTTATCAGCAGGCTGACCTGCTGTTATCCTCCTGTTACCGGGAGGGCGTATCAGCAGGCGGTCCTCCTGTTATCCCTGTTATTTGCCGCCTTTTATCAGGCCTGACAGGCATCGCCGGTTCCCTTTTTCTCGTCATGGTCGGGTTTATCCCGGCCATCCACGTGGATCCCCGGGACAAGCCCGGGGATGACGAAT
>Ga0335081_10015291_pt1 | contig 12410 bp, 6 predicted proteins | sample Lox_Sample_35_FD_206713 | JGI IMG/M metagenome (GOLD analysis project Ga0335081, IMG submission 206713) | Soil microbial communities from Loxahatchee National Wildlife Refuge, Florida, United States - Lox_Sample_3.5 | ecosystem: Environmental > Terrestrial > Soil > Wetlands | place: USA: Florida...
TTCTGGCCCAGCCCGACATGGGTACGGCTCTCACCTACATGCCGATCGCGATCATGGGATTGTTCCTGGGAGGCCTGCGGGCCAAGCAGGCATTGATCGTTGTGCTATTGGCGGGGCTGATGCTCCCGGTAGCGTGGCTGAAGGTTCTTCATCCTTACCAGCGCGAGCGTCTGTCCAGCTTTATGAACCCGGAGGCCGACCGCCAGGGTTCCGGCTATCAGGTTAACCAGTCGCTAATTGCGGTCGGATCGGGCGGGCTCTGGGGAAGCAGCGAGGGCTCGCAAACCCATCTCGCCTTCCTGCCCGTGCCGCAGACCGACTTCATCTTCGCGGCGTTTGCTGAGGAGCACGGTTTTGTGGGTGCGTTAGGCGTTCTGCTGCTATACTTTATCGTGTTGATGCGTTTGACACAGAACGCGCAAACGGCGCCCGACCGCGCCGGCGCGTTTGTGGTCATGGGTGTGGTGGCTGTGCTTAGCTTCCATATCCTGGTCAACGTGGGTATGGTGGTCGGCTTTATGCCGGTCACTGGAATACCCTTGCCACTCATGAGTTATGGCGGGTCTTCCGTCCTGTTTATGTTTTTGGCGCTGGGATTGGTGATGAACATCCGCATGCGCCGGTTTGTGAACTGATCCGGGACGGAGACGGGCAAGGTGGAATGCCGCGCTTGCCATAAAGCGTGGCCCTGAAACCAAGATTACGATCGCCCTCGCGTTAAGAAGGGCACTCACCGGCCAGAAAGAGAGTTTGAGGCCGGGCAGGATTGAAAGCAAAGCGCTGCCGGGCGGGTAACGGCCCCCTCGTTGTTGGAGAGAGCGGTCACAAACCCGGATCAGCGTGACATGCGATAAGTGCAAAAGATTCCAAAGCTTCCGCAATGGACTCGGTCCCGGCAGATAGGCCAGGGACCACGCCGTTCTGTGTCTGGACCGGCCCTGATCGCCAAGCTAGATCCGCCCGTTCATCTCCCAACCCTGACCCGGTGAAATCTGTCGCTGTGGGGCGGCAGAACCGGAGTCCAATCGCATGACAAAAGAATTGTTTGTGTCCTCTACCCCTCATGAAACCAAAGTGGGGATGGTGGAGGACGATCTACTAGCCGAAGTTTATCTGGAACGCGAAAACGAATACACCCTGGCGGGATCCATCTACAAAGGAAGGGTCACTCGCGTCCTTCCCGGCATGCAGTCGGCATTCGTCGACATCGGGCTGGAGCGCGATGCCTTTCTCTACGTTTCCGACTTCATGGAATTGAGCGAACACGAGGAGGACATGGATGAAGTAGTTCCCACTCCTCGGGCCGTGGTGCAGGAATCGAGGCCGCAGAACGGCGGCGAAGCGCGACCGGCTTTCGCCGAATCGGCCGACGAGGGCCAGGATCGGGATATTGAAACCGGAACTCAGGAATTTGCCTCATCGGCAGCGCCGGCTTCGGGGAATTCCGCCGACTCTTCGAATGCAAATTTCAATACTGCTCAGGAGGGGCAGTCCCGGGATCGCGGTGATCGAGGTAGCTGGCGCGGTGGACGCCGTCGCCGTCGCGGACGCCGTGGTGATCGGCCGGAACGCACGCCCGAGCCGCGGTTCTCACGTCCAGCACCAGAGCCGAGCGCACCCAGCCGGAGCCCGGAATATAGCCGAGGTTCAGAACATGGACGCTCGGAGTATGGCCCGCCTCCGGGCTATCAGCCCATCATCTTGCCGGGCGAATCGATTTCCAAATATCGTCAGGCACCCCGGCCGCCGGCTGCGGAGTCGCAGGCGGATGGGGAGTCGCAGCATCTCGGTTCAGAGACCCAATTTCGAGCACCCATCGCGCAGACCTTTCCGGAAGATGAGCCCTTCTTCGCCAAACGCGAGGCAGAGCCTCTTCACGAACAGCATGGCGACATCGTTGAAGCTCATGACGAACATGAAGAAGCGGAGCACGTTGCCTGGGAGCAGGAACGGGCTCGTTTGGAACGGATGAACGTCGCTGCCGTTTTCGGTGGAAGTGCCGCCGAATCTGAACCGAAAACTGCTGAGCATGCGGCTGTGCCCGTTGCCGAGCCACTCGAGGCCCAACCGGCGCAGTCCGCGCCAACCGCATTCAGCGGCGCTGGGACGCTCGAAGAAGAGGAGATCGAGGAGGAAGAAGCGGACCTGGCATCCTACGTCGAAGAACTCGAGGAAGACGCGGCTTTCGAGGAGTTGGAGGAAGAGACGCACGCCGCCGGCGACCCGCATTCCGCGACGCAGGAGGTCGCTCCGAGCGCAGATCAATCCGAGCGTCTTGTGCCCGCGGAAACTGCGGGAGAGGCCGAGATCGGCAACGAAGCGGAGGATGAAGCCGACGAGGCCGACGAAGCGGAAGCCGAAATCGAGCAGGCCCAGGCGGAAGCCGAGGCCTTAGTGAGCGGCGAGGCCACGGAAGGCACCGACAGTCGCGCGGAAGTCCGGGCTCCTGCCGGCACGGCAGCCTACACGCAGCGCGCGCAGCGTCCCGGCTTCGATCGCAACCGACGCGGGCGCCGGGGCGGACGGCGGTTCAAACCCTCGTCGCGCCAGAATTCGCAACCTTTACCCCAGATCACCGACCTGCTCAAAGAGGGGCAGGAGATCCTGGTGCAGATTGCCAAAGAGCCCATCGGCAAGAAGGGCGCCCGCATTACCAGTCACATTGCGCTGCCCGGACGCTTCCTGGTTTACATGCCCACGGTGAACCATACCGGCGTTTCCCGCAAAATTTCGTCGGACGAGGAGCGCCAGCGCCTGAAGCGGATCGTGATGAGCGAGCGCGAGAACGGCCACGGCGGCTTCATTGTGCGGACAGCGGCGCAGGGCGCGGCGGAAGAGGAGTTACGAGCCGACATCCGGTTCCTGAAGGGGCTGTGGTCTGAGATCAAGAGCCGCGCTGACAACGGCAAGTCCCCTGCGCTGATCTATCACGATCTGAACGTGGTCGAGCGCGTGCTGCGCGACCAGGTGACCTCGGACTTCTCCGCCATCTGGGTGGATAGTGACGAGGAGTACGAGCGCATTCTGCGCTTCGCTAACCGGTTCCAGCCGGCGCTGGTGCGGCGGGTGAAACTTTACACGAAGGAAACTCCGCTCTTCGATCAATTCGGCCTTTCCGAAGAGATCAATAAAGCTCTGAAGTCGAAGGTCTGGCTGAAGAGTGGCGGCTATATCGTGATCAACCAGACCGAGGCCCTGGTGGCGATCGACGTGAACACCGGCAAATACGTAGGCAAGACCGCTCGTCTGGAAGACACGATCGTCAAGACCAACGTGGATGCCATCAAGGAAATCGTGCGCCAGATACGGCTGCGCGATCTGGGCGGCATCATCATCATCGACTTCATCGACATGGACGAGCGCCGCAATCGCCAGAAAGTCATGCAGGCTCTGGAAGAAGCGCTGCGGGCGGACCGCGCGCCCTCGAAGGTGCTCCAGTTCAATGATTTCGGGTTGGTGGCGATTACGCGCAAGCGCGTGAAGCAGTCGCTCGAGCGGACCATCGGCTCCCCGTGCCCGTACTGCACGAGCACTGGCTTCGTGAAGTCGGTAGCGACGGTGTGCAATGAGATCTACGTCGAGATGCGTAAGATCGCCAAGCACCTGGACCACGCCGACGTAATGCTGCGCGTGAATCCCGACGTGGCCAAGGCGCTCAAGAACAACAGCGGGAAATGGCTGAACGAGATGGAAGAACTGACCAAGAAGACCATCATCATCAAGTCAGATCCGGCGCTGCATCAGGAGCAGTTCGATATCAACTAGCCACTGGCTGTTAGCTCTTGGCCCTTAACCAGACCTTGATCACCAGCTAAACCTTGACCACGAAAAGACGGGCTTCGGCCCGTCTTGTATTTCGATCTTAAGCCCTGAGCACTTAACTCCAGTCTCTTAGCTTTTGCTCCTCATATACTGCAGGTGGCCTGTATGGGAGCGCAGTTGTTGGGGCGTGTATGTTGCAAGTCTTATGCGGCACACGTTTCTGAGTTCAAGCAGGAAGCTTGTCATCCTGAGCGAAGGGAGGCGAGTCGCTGGCGACTCGATTCACGAAGTCGAAGGAGCCCATGTCTGTTGGCTCCCTCGTACCGGCTCAGCGAGGAATTTTCTCAAGGGACTCCGCATGAAGATGCCTGACCCGGCCTGGACTATAAAATCAATCTCTTGCTGGGCCTGCTTTCGTATCAGTGCCTGCCTTCAGGCATGCCGTATCCGTTTCGCTGATGAACATGCCTTTAGGCGCCGTGCCTGCCAGTCGAGAGTCCCGCCCTTTCGTCAAGAGATAGAGTGTGATATTCCGCCGCCTGAAAACGCACATCGGGCGAGCACGAACCTCAGCAATCTCCTGAGAATTGTCATCCCGAGCGAAGCATGAAGGTCGCGAAGCGAGCTTCTGCGAAGTCGAGGGACCTGTTGTGTTGCAAAACAATCAGCTAAAAGGCAAATGTGATCTGTCTCTCAAAAGAAGAGAGTAACCGCCCTTACAGCGACGCAGGCCGTATCGTGAGATCCCCCGCGCCAAGATGGGCGTGGAAGCTGTATTTTCCCGAACCTTCCTGGCGGAAGGACCGGAACAGGCCGTCCTTCGAAATAGCGAAGGCCGAGGCATCGATGCTGCCTGCCAACACCGAGCCATCGCGATGGCCGTATTCTTCTGGATGCGGCAGCACGATCTCGACATCACCGGCATGGCTCTCAATGTCCTTGTTTCCCTCTACGTCCTGAACCTCCAGATCGCCCGCGCTGAGCCTTACCCAAAGATCGGAGTGGCGCGGAACCTCGATGAGCGCATGGAAGTCATTGTGCGGCGTATTGTGCACCGAGACGTCGGCTCCGGAACCATCCGCCTTGATATCGACGCGAACCTTCTTCAGTTTTTCCTCTGTGTCGGCCCGATAAGTGATCACGATCTCGCTGGATTCAGAGCCACTGATCGTGTAGTCACCGGCCTCGAGATGCATGCTGACCTTGCCGCCCGAGAGGAACTTCTGCTGGACGACCGCTTCATTTGGCCGCTTCTGCGCAAACAATGCGCTGGAAGCGAACAGCAGGAACATAAGGGCCGTCACGCGCTTCATGCACACCTCTCCGCTGGTTAGTACGCAGGCCAACTTAGCACGGTTCCAGGGAAAATGGACGTGATCAGCGTACAGGCTAGGACGCGTCGTTTTCGGCTTGTGCGCGGGCGAGCACTCGCACCACCAGCTCCGACCGGTCGCGCAGCTTCTGCAGGGATGCTCGGAGAGGTTCTGTCTGGGCCGCATCTCCGCCACACGCGAGAGTCTGCGACGCGCTTTCTGCCGTTCTCCGCGCGACCTCGAGCAGCACCACCAGGGAATCCGCATGCAGCTTCCACAGCGACGGGGAATTGTGCGAGCGCTTGAGCTCTTCGATCTCGGTGCTCATGCGGGCGACGGTGGCGACGATGCGCAGAAGACTGCGGGCTACGTCCGCACGAGGACTCTTTTCGTCGAGATAGTCGGCGCAACACGCCTCGGCCTCCGCTGGCGTCAACATCAGGTTGAAAAAGCGCATGGGAACAACCTGGCGGAATTTTGGGTCGGCCACGCGAACGAAAACGCGCACGGATTCTTCCACTCGCCGAAGCTTGGTCTCTTCCATCGTAAGCTGCTGCGGAGTCGCGGCAGTCGCTACCACGCGGGGAACTCTTGCGGGTTTTGCCAGAGCCGGTTTGGCTGCGGCTGCGGCTCCGCCACCCGCACCCATCGGCATCACCGCGACGGGCTGCGCCGGCCTGGCGACACGCCGGATCGGTGGCCGCCGGTCCAAAGCCTTCTTGAGCTTCGAGACCCGCAGGAATTTCTCGAGGGCCGTCGAGTAGTCCGACTTCAATAGCGCTTCCCGGTCCAAAGCGGCGACGTGGTCTACGGTGACGTCCACTCCATCCACGTTGCCCAGAATGCTGCCGCCCTGCTCGGCCAACGCCTCGGCGAAATTCTTGATTTCGCCGGCCGCTGCCTGGAAGAGTTCGTCAAACTTCCTGCCGAAGGCCGCGTTGTAAGGCGCGATGGTGGCGAGCACGCCGGGGTGGTAGAAGGAGGAGTCGAGCAGCTGTTTCAGCTCGCGGACGCGGGTGATGATGCCCGCTTCCATCAGCGCGTTGAAGTCGCGGAACCTCTCTGCCTCCTCCTGCAGGGGGTCAAAGCGCCGCAGGAGCTGAACATGCTCTTCGGGCAGCGACGGGACGTCGGTATCGGCCAGGATTTCGATCAGGGCAATCTCAAAAGGTGCCAGTGGCAGCGCGCCATCCAGGCCGTACCCGCGCTGCTCCCACTGCCCGGGCACGCGCGGATGCCGGTAGAGAAATGTAGCCACGAGGTCGGTTTTGTCGCGAGTGACGTCGCTCGGGTCCTTTTTGCGCACGAAATAGCGCATCATGGCCTCGGCGATCTCGGCGTCGGTGTCGGGAGTAAAGGCGCGGCGCAGCATGGCCGGGGTGATAGCCATATCGAGCAGCCGCAGCCAGCGGCGCATCTTGTCCAGGGTCTGGTGGACATCGCCCTCGTCTTGCTGCAGGGAGATGGCCTCAAGTCCTTGAGGGACAGGGACTTCCCCGCTCAGGGATTCCTGCAGGAGCTTCTCGTAGAAGCCTTGCACAGTGGCCAGAATGGCAAGTTCCCACTTCGGATCTTCGACCAAGCGCGGCTCCCGCCAGCCTGAAAATCAGGCAAATTCGTAGGGTTAACCGGTAGTTAAGACGAAACTGACCCTCCGTGCAAGTTACTTCCTGGCAACAACCTATAGGGGATTGTGGAGCTGCGAACCTAGTCGAAAACCACCGTCTTATTTCCGTACAACAGGACCCGGTTCTCAATGTGCCAGCGCACGCCGCGCGAGAGGACGACCTTCTCCAGGTCGCGGCCCTTTTGCAGCAGGTCCTCGAGGGAGTCGCGATGCGAGATGCGGACCACGTCCTGCTCGATGATGGGTCCATCGTCGAGAACTTCGGTGACGTAGTGACTGGTGGCGCCGATCAGCTTTACCCCGCGCTGAAACGCCTGGTGATAAGGCTTGGCGCCGATGAAGGCCGGCAGGAAGGAATGGTGGATATTGATGATGCGGTGTGGGTACTGGTTGACGAATTCGTTGGAGAGAATCTGCATGTAACGCGCGAGCACGATGAAATCAGGATCGTGCTGCTTCAGCAGTCCCAGAATTCGGGCCTCGGCTTCACGCTTGTTCTCCTTAGTGACGGGAACGGTCTGGTAGGGGATTCGGTAGAACTCGGTTATGGGCTTGTTGTCGGGATGGTTGGAGATGACAAGGGGGATCTCGCAGTTGAGTTCGCCGCTGTGATGGCGGTAGAGCAAATCGACCAGGCAGTGGTCGTACTTGGAAACGAGAATAACCATCTTCTTGCGGTGGGCGGTGAGGGCAAGGCGCCAGCTCATTTCGAATTTCGCGGCGATCGGCGAGAAGTGCTGCCGAAAGTCGGCGAGATCGAAGTCGAAATTAGTAGGATCGAACTCGACACGCATCAGAAACAGGTTCGACCCTTCGTCGGCATGTTCGTCCGCATGCAGGATGTTGCCGTTGTGCTGAAAGACAAAGTCGGCGATAGTGGCGACGATGCCTTTGCGGTCCGGACACGAGACGAGGAGGACGGCAGAGTTCTTCATGCGTTCTCACCACAGAGGCACGGAGAAGAGACCACCATTCCTCTGTGCCTCCGTGTCTCCGTGGTACATGCTTCTTGACCGGACGCTATCGTTTCAGCACCTTCAGAATTTCCCTCGCCGCGTTCGCGCCGGAACCGCCCGTCAATCCCGCGCCCGGATGCGTGCCGCTGCCGCACAGATACAGGTTCTCAACCGGCGTCTTGTAGCGCGCCCAGTCGAGCAGCGGTCGCATGGTGAAGAACTGATCGAGCGACAGTTCACCGTGGAAAATGTGTCCGCCGGTGAGGCCGTAGACGTCTTCGAGATCCTGCGGCGTAATGATTTCGTGGCGCAGGATCAGTTCGGGCAAGTTCGGTGCATATTGCGCCAGCGTCTTCACGACGGTTTCGCCGAGCGCAGCTCGCTGGCTCTCCCAGTCGCCGCCTTTCAGCTTGTAGGGCGCGTACTGCATGTAGATCGACATCACATGCTTGCCCGCCGGGGCGAGCGAAGGATCGGAGACGGAAGGAATTGCGACTTCCAGATAGGGTGCGCGCGAGAAATTTCCGTACTTGGAATCATCGAAGGCACGCTCCAGGTAGTCGATCTCGTGGCCGATCTGAATGCGCCCGCTGAGCGCCGTGTTGTCACTGGCTCCGTTGAGCGCGCTGAACTTCGGCAAGCCGGCTAGAGCGAGGTTAACCTTAGCTACCGTGCCCGGTGTGCGGTAGTGCTGGAGTTTCTGCACAAAGTCCGGCGAAAGATGTGTCGGATCGACGAGCTTAAGCAAAGTCCGCTTGGGATCGGCGTTGGAAACCACAGCCTTGGCGGTGATCTCTTCGCCGGTTGAAAGAACGACGCTGGTCGCGACGCCATCCTTCACGCGAATTTCGATGACGTCCGCGTTCGTCCGAACCTCTGCTCCTGCAGCCTTTGCCGCCGATGCCATGGCCGCGGTGATCGCGCCAGTGCCGCCGGCCGCAAAGTGCGCTGAGCCTGCGGGATGAGAATCCCCCGCAGCGCGAATGAGCAACACCAGGCTGCTCCCCGCCGACCATGGGCCGAGGAATGTCCCGAAGATGCCGCGCGCCGCGATGGTGCCGCGAAGCAATTCGGTCTCGAAATATTCGGCGGCGAGGTCGGCGACCGCCATGGGCCCCCAGCGCAGCAAGCGGTAGAGATCTTTCTTGCCCAGCTTGCGCAGAGCGCGCCCCGTCTGCAGCATTCCCCAGAGGTCACCCTTGCTCGGGTCGTCGATATTCGGTGGTGCAAGAGTAAGCGCCTCGCCAATGACCTCGCCCATCTTGGCGAGCGATTGCTGAAACTCGGAATATTTCGACGCATCTTTCTGCGAGAACTTCGAAATTTCCTGCGCCGATTTATTTGCGTCGTTGTATAGCGTGAGTGCGCGGCCGTCCGGCGATAGCGACACGACGCTCACTTCCGGCGTAATAAATTTTACGCCGTGCTTTTCGAGCAGCATGTCGCGAACGATGTCAGGACGAATCGGTCCCGCGGTATGCGCAAGCGTCGAGCACCGGAAGCCGGGATGAAATTCGTCGGTGATCGCCGCGCCGCCGGGTTGGGGACGGCGCTCGAGCACGAGCGGCTTGAATCCGGCTTTGGCGAGATAGAAGGCGGTAACCAGTCCGTTGTGTCCGCCGCCGATGATGACGATGTCGCGCTGATCGGTCATGGCTACGCCGCCCCCTTGAAGTCTTTCAGGATTTCAACGGCAGCAAGACGGCCCGGTGCGCCCATGATGCCGCCGCCGGGATGCGTGGCCGATCCGCACATATACAGGTTCTTGATCGGCGTGCGGAACTGCGCGTAGCCCGGCACTGGACGCAGGAAGAAAAGCTGCTCGAGTGAGAGCTCGCCCTGGAAGATGTTGCCTTCGGTCAAGCCGAACTCGCGTTCGAGATCGAGCGGCGTGACCACCTGGCGGTGCAGGATGATGTCTTTGATGTTGGGTGCGTACTCCGCGATGGTGTTGACGACGGCGTCGCCGAAGGCCTCTTTCTGGTCGTCCCAGTTGAGGCCGGGACGCAGCTTGTAAGGCGCGTACTGCACGAAGCACGAAAGCACGTGTTTGCCGGGAGGCGCGACCGATGGATCGGTCAGGCTGGGAATGACCATGTCGATGTACGGGTGGCGGGAGAAGTTGCCGTACTTGGCGTCGTCGTATGCACGCTCCATGTACTCCACCGATGGCGAGATCGACATCGCGCCGCGCAGGTGCGCGCCTTGCCCAGGCATGCATTTGAAATTCGGCAACGCATCGAGCGCCATGTTCACCTTGCCCGACGAGCCGCGATATTTGTAGCGCTTCACGCCTTCCAGAAATTCGTCCGGAATGTTCCCCGGCTCGATGAAATCGATAAAAGTATGTTTGGGATCGACGCTGGAGGAGACGATGTCGGCATAAATCTCGTCGCCGTTCGTCAGAACAACGCCCTTAGCCTTGCCCCCCTTTACGATGATCTTGGCGGTGGGCGATTGGGTGCGAATCTCAACCCCGGCCTCGCGGGCAGCGTCGGCGATCGCATTCGAGATGGCGCCGGTACCGCCGCGAGCAAATCCCCAGGCGCGGAATGCGCCGTCGATCTCTCCCATGTAGTGATGGAGTAGAACGTAGGCGGTTCCCGGCGAGCGCACGCCGAGGAACGTTCCGATGATGCCCGAGGCGGACATGGTGGCCTTGAGCACGTCGGTCTCGAACCACTGGTCAAGAAAATCGATGGCGCTCATGGTCATGAGCTGGACCTGGTTGTATTTGTCCTCGCTGGTTAGGCCCTGGAAGCGACGGCCGATGAAGAGAAGTTTCATCAGCTCGCGCGGGTTCAGTGTCGCCGGGTCAGGCGGGACCATGCTGAGGATGGGCTTCACGAAGCGGCACATCGCCTGCATGGCCTTGCCGAATTCGTCGTAGGCTTCGGCGTCGAGTTTGGAATGGCGCGCGATCTCGCGATGCGTCTTGCCGTGATCGTTGACGCGCCAAAGATAGTCCCCGTTCGGCATCGGCGTGAACGTGCCGTCGAGCGGCAGGATTTCCAGGCCATGGCGCGGAAGGTCGAGGTCGCGAATGATCTCCGGCCGCAACAGCGAGACCACATACGAGCAGACCGAGAATTTGAAGCCGGGAAAGACTTCTTCTGTGACGGCCGCGCCACCCAAGACATGTCGCCGTTCGAGTACGAGAACTTTCTTGCCGGCCTTCGCCAGATAGGCTGCGTTAACGAGGCCGTTGTGGCCGCCACCGATCACGATGACGTCATATTTGGACATTAGCTCTTAGCTCCTGGCTTTTGGCTATCAGCTTTCAGCTGTCAGCGATCAGCCCCGCAAACTAAACGGTAGAAATTCGAACCGTGAATGATGGAAACAGAGTCGACTCAGATCGAAACCAGAAAAACAGCGCGCGGGCGGAGCGGATCAGAGTCCACTCAGGAGAACGCTCCAAGCTATAAGAGTTCGGCGCATAGGCGAAGAAATGACTCGCCATTCTATCGGGAACTGAGACTTTTGTCTGCAAGGATGTGGCGCCTCCACTTTCCTTGTGTCTTCCGGAGTGCAGCAGGGTCGTACGTCGGATCTTTTTGGCCTGTCATTCCGAGCGCAGCATGAATTTCACGAAGTGAAGTTCATGTGCAGTCGAGGAACCTTTTGTTCTGCGAAGCGGGGGGATGATACCAACAGAAGTCCCTGGCGCCTCTTTTCGAGCAATACAAGCCAGGTAACCGACGCGGAGACAAAAGGTTTTTCGACTCCACCGCAGAATGCGCGCCGCGTTCTGCCGCTCCGCTCAAGATGACAATTCTGAAGACTGTCCTGCTAAAAATTGCAGCAATACTATCGGTCCTGACTGGCAGTCATGCCCCAGCCGGACGGCGCCGGAGTTGCCGCCGCAGAAAAGGGGTGCAATAATCCGGCGTCGGAACATTTTCTTCGCGCGACACGCTGCCGCGAAGACGGTTGACGAAGAAAGTCCGACTGAATTCCTGAAGAGGTCATCATCTTGCCCATTGGAACCGCGTTTCACGAGAGAACCTTCCCCCTCTGTCACAGTCTGAATTATCGCGAATGGTCGGGCTACTACACGGTCAGCGTGTACGAGGTGCATCACGAGCATGAGTACAACGCGATCCGCAACGCGGCTGCGTTGATCGACATCACGCCGCTGTACAAGTACCTGATCACGGGCAAAGACGCCACCAAACTGGTGAACCGTGTGATCACGCGCGACATCAACAAGGTCAGCGTGGGGCAGGTGATCTATTGCTGCTGGTGCGACGAACAGGGCAAAGTCATCGACGATGGCACCATCTCGCGGCTGGGCGAGAATACGTACCGCTGGACGGCGGCCGATCCCAGCCTGCGGTGGTTTCGCCAGAACGGCCTGAACATGGATGTGCAGGTCGAGGACATTTCCGAAAAAGTTGCAGCGCTGGCGCTGCAGGGTCCCACGTCGGGAAAACTGCTGAAGGCCGTGGCCGAGGCCGACATCGCGAATCTGAAGTATTTCCGCGTGACCAGCGGAAAAATTGCAGGCGTTCCCGTGGACATTTCGCGCACGGGATATACCGGCGATCTTGGCTATGAGATATGGTCGCCGTGGAACGACGCGGTGAAAGTTTGGGACGCGCTGATGGCGAAGGGCAAGGCGTTCGATCTGCATGCTGCGGGAATGTTGGCGCTGGATGTCTCGCGCGTGGAGGCTGGACTGCTCCTGATCGAAGTCGACTACACGAGTTCGAAGAAGGCGCTGATCCCGTCGCAGAAGTATTCGCCTTA
>Ga0335081_10015293_pt1 | contig 12410 bp, 9 predicted proteins | sample Lox_Sample_35_FD_206713 | JGI IMG/M metagenome (GOLD analysis project Ga0335081, IMG submission 206713) | Soil microbial communities from Loxahatchee National Wildlife Refuge, Florida, United States - Lox_Sample_3.5 | ecosystem: Environmental > Terrestrial > Soil > Wetlands | place: USA: Florida...
TCGTAAAACTCGCCCAAACCGGCCGCGCGGTGGCCGATTACCGCGAGGCCATCGCCGAACCGCAAGTAAACGCGGTGATCGTGGCCACCGTCAACGCGGCGCTCGCGGAAGTTTCCGCCGCCGCCATCCGTGCGAGCAAACCCGTGCTGGTGGAAAAACCGGTTGGCATTTCGGTGAAGCAAATTGACGAATTGATTACGTTGGCCAAGGAGCACGGCGTTTGTGTGCGCGCTGGTTTCAATCATCGTTACCATCCCGTGTTCCTCAAGGCGCGGGAAATTTTTGAGTCCGGCGCGATGGGCGATTTGATGTTCATCCGGGCGCGCTACGGCCACGGTGGGCGCGTGGGCTATGACAAGGAATGGCGCGCCGACCCGAAACTGTCGGGCGGTGGCGAACTCATGGATCAGGGCGTCCACCTGATTGATCTGGCCGGCTGGTTTCTCGGCCGCTTCACAAAGGTCCACGGCCACGCGGCGACCTTTTTCTGGAACATGCCGGTGGACGACAACGCCTTTTTGGAATTGCGCACCGCCCAGGGCCGGATGGCGTGGCTGCACGTCAGTTGCACTGAATGGAAAAATCTTTTCTCGTTTGAGATTTACGGGCGCAACGCCAAGTTGCACATTGAAGGTTTGGGGGGCAGTTACGGTGTGGAGAAACTTCACCATTACCAGATGAAACCCGAAATGGGGCCGCCTGACGCCAAATTCTATGAATTTCCCGGTCCGGATGAATCGTGGCGGAACGAGATGATTGAATTCGAAAAGGACGTGGCAAAAGTGGAAAGCGGCAAAGCGAAAAAGCGGAAACCATCAGGTCCGGGTCTGGCTGAAGCCAGAGCAGCTTTGAGAATTGTAGAAAAGATCTACCAGAAATCTGAAAAATCGAAGCAGAGCGGGTCTCTTCAAACTCTAAACAACACAGACATTCAATCTGATTAGAACCATGAGAACTGAATTACTCGCGGAATTTGCAGCGGTTCATTTTTCGCTTTCCGCCTTCCCGCTTTCCGCTTTTCATTTCCTGCCATGATTATTGCCCGTTCACCTTTGCGCGTCACACTGGGCGGCGGCGGCACCGACTTGCCGTCGTACTACGAAAAATTCGGCGGCTTCCTGATCGCCGCCGCGATTGACCGGTACGTCTATATCACGTTGCACGAGAATTTCACGCCCGATTTGATTGTGAAATACTCGCGGCTGGAACGCGTGAGCGAAGCGGCCAAACTCGAACATCCGATCATCCGCGAAGCGTTTGCGTTGCTTGAAATGGACGGTCGTGGCTTGGAATTGGCCTCGATGGCCGATATCCCGGCGGGCACCGGACTGGGCTCGTCCGGCAGTTTCACGACCGCCCTGCTCAAGGCGTTGCATACCCACAAAAACAACCTGGTCCATCCGGCCGAACTGGCCGCCCAGGCCTGCGAAATCGAACTCGGCCGGCTGAAAGAACCCATCGGCAAACAGGACCAATACATCGCGGCCTACGGCGGCATCACCTGCTTCAAATTTCTGGAGAGCGGGAAAGTCGAGGCGTGGCCGTTGAAGCTTTCCCGGGAAACGCGGGACAATCTGGGAGACAATCTGCTGCTGTTTTTCACCGGATTTTCGCGCTCGGCCTCGGCCATTTTGAAGGAGCAGGACCAGAAATCGAAACAGGCCGATCAGGCCATGATTGAGAATCTGCACTTTGTCAAAGACCTCGGTCTGCAAAGCCAGCGCACTCTCGAAAGCGGCAATCTGCATGAATTCGCACGGCTCATGGACGTCCACTGGCAGCGCAAAAAACAGCGCAGCGGTGGCATGAGCAACCCAAAGATCAACGAGTGGTATGATCTCGCGATGGCCAATGGCGGCTTGGGCGGGAAGCTGATCGGCGCGGGCGGCGGCGGCTTCCTCATGTTCTACGCGGAGGACAAAGCCAAACTTCGCCAGGCCATGCGGCAGGCTGGTCTCAACGAAGTCCGGTTCCGGTTCGACTTCGAGGGAACGAAACTGGTGATTTCGTGAGCGCGCCGCCGGAAATTCCCGTTGCCCTCCTCGCCGGCGGACTCGCCACCCGGTTAAGACCGATCACCGAAAAAATCCCCAAATCCCTCATCCCCGTCGCGGGCAAGCCGTTTCTGGCGCATCAACTCGAATTACTCCGTTCGCGCGGCATCCGCCGCGTCGTGCTTTGCGTCGGGCATCTCGGCGAAATGATTCAGCGCCAATTCGGCGACGGCAAGGCGTTCGGTCTGCAACTCGAATATTCCTTCGACTCGCCGCGCCAAAGCGCAGCGGAGACGGGAGCGACGGCAGATAGCCCCAGGCTGCTGGGGACCGGCGGTGCCATCAAGCGCGCGTTGCCGTTACTCGGCATGGAATTTTTTGTGCTCTACGGCGATTCGTATCTGCCGATTCAGTATCGCCCCGTGGCGGAATTTTTCCGGCGCAGTGGCAAGCTTGGCTGCATGACCGTTTACCGCAACGAGGGCCGTTACGACACCAGCAACGTCGTTTTCCGCGACGGCAACGTTCTGGTCTACGACAAGAAAAACCGTCAGCCGGAAATGCAGCACATTGACTACGGGTTGAGCCTGTTCCAGGCGCCCGTGTTCAATGCGTACCCGGCCGACAAGCCTTTTGATCTGGCCGAAATCATGGGCAAACTCGTCCAGGAGAAGCAACTGGCTGGTTATGAAGTGGGGGAGCGGTTTTATGAAATCGGCTCGCCTGCGGGCTTGGCGGAATTGGAATCGCTGTTACAATCAAAATCATCATGAGTTTTGCCAAACAATTCCTCGACGAAGTCCAAAACCTGGTGGCGCAGCTGAACACCGACGCCATCGAAAAAGCTGCGGACGAACTGGCGCGCGTGCGTGAACGTGGGGGGCGGCTGTTTATCCTCGGCGTCGGTGGCAGCGCGGCCAACGCCAGCCATGCCGTCAACGATTTCCGCAAAATCTGCGGATTCGAGGCTTATGCGCCTACCGACAACGTCTCGGAATTGACCGCACGGACAAATGACGAGGGCTGGGCCACGATTTTTGCCGAATGGCTCAAGGGCAGCCGGCTCAACGGGAAGGATGGTTTGCTGATTTTCTCCGTCGGCGGCGGCAATCTGGAAAAAAATGTCAGCCCTAATCTCGTCACCGCCATTCAACTCGCCAGGAAAGCCGGCGCCTCGATTATCGGCATTGTCGGACGCGATGGCGGTTACACGGCAAAGGAAGCCTCGGCGTGCGTCATCGTGCCGACGGTCAATCCGGCGCACGTGACGCCGCATAGCGAAGCATTTCAAGCGGTCATCTGGCACTTGCTCGTGTCGCACCCGATGCTGAAGGTCGGCCAGACGAAATGGGAATCCACGAAATGACTTTGTAGCAGCCGACGTAAGGAAGCTCAAACTTCCCGTGAACCAAAACAGTCAGAGCCTCGTTACCTCGGCTGCTACAAAACTGCGGCGCGCAGTATTTCTGGACCGCGACGGCGTCATCAACCGCGCTTTGGAGCGTGACAGCAAACCGTATCCGCCCCGGAGCCTGGCTGAGTTTGAAATCCTACCCGACGTGGCAGCCGCCTGCGCCAAGCTTAAAGCCGCTGGATTTTTGCTCGTGGTGGCCACCAACCAACCCGACGTTGGCCGCGGGACTCTCGCAAAAGAAATGGTGGAAACGATTCATGTGGAAATGTGCCGCCGGCTGCCGATTGACCGCGTGGAGGTCTGTTACCATCCCGGCCAGGGACACTCGGATTGTGATTGCCGCAAGCCCCGGCCCGGCATGTTGGTCCGCGCGGCGCGCGAGCTGGACATTGACCTCAAACAAAGCTGGATGGTCGGTGACCGCTGGCGGGACGTGGATTGCGGCCACGCCGCTGGCTGCCGCACGATTTTTATTGATCGCGGTTACGCGGAGGAATTGCGGCAAAAACCGGACTTTTCCGCTGGCAACCTGGCCGAAGCCGCGGACATTATCTTGCGCGAATCGAAGAATCGGTGATAATTAGCGTTCACCGATTGGATTGAATCATGAGCACATTGAAAGACCTGAAGATAAAAATTTTCGCCGATGGCGCGGACAAGGCCGGCATGCTGCAATTGAACGCCAATCCGCTCATCCAGGGCATGACCACGAATCCCACGCTCATGCGCAAAGCCGGACTGACGGATTTCGAGGCGTTCGCCAGGGACATTCTGCAAAGCATCACCGTGAAGCCGATTTCGTTTGAGGTGTTTTCCGACGAGTTTCCCGAAATGCGACGGCAGGCGCTTAAAATCAACGGCTGGGCCGATAACGTCTATGTCAAAATTCCCATCACCAACACGCGCGGCGAATCGTCGTTGTCGCTCGTGCGTGATCTGGCGCGCGAAGGCGTGAAACTCAACATCACCGCCATTCTCACGCAGGCGCAGGTTGCCGGGGTTGCGCAGGCGCTCGATCCGAAAGTACCCGCCGTGGTTTCCGTGTTCGCCGGGCGCATTGCCGACACGGGGGTTGATCCGATGCCGCACATGTGCGACGCCAGGCAGAAACTGGCTGCGCTGCCTCAGGCCGAGCTGCTTTGGGCCAGCGTGCGCGAAGTGCTGAACATTTTTCAAGCCGAGGCCTGCGGGTGCCATATCGTGACCGTGACGCATGAGGTCCTGAACAAGGCGTTCAAGCTCGCGGGGATTGGCCTGCAGGAAATGTCGCTGGACACGGTGAAGATGTTTGCCGCGGACGCGAAGGCGGCGGGGTTCAATCTGTGATTTACGAGATTGGATTTGCGATTCAGGTGTTTGCCCGCATTTCGACGCCAGCGTGTAAATCGTTTACCGTAAATCGAAAATACTTCAAACCAGCTTTGTCACCGTCGCAAACACCTCTTCGATTTTCACCGATGCCATGCACGCCAGCAGTACCTCGCGCGTGCCTTTGATGCCACCGCCATCGTAACGGTAAAAATCCAGCCCGCGCCCGTTCACGACCGGATTCTTCACCAGCGTGTACGGATTGCCGTAGGGGAAATTGGTCACATTCAGCGTTGGCGCCTCGATAACGATTTGTTTTGGCACCTTCACTGCCGCAGCCAGATGCATCAAGACCGTGTCCACGCTGAGAAAGGAGTGGCATCGTTTCAGCAACGCCGTGGTCTGCCGGAAATTTCGTGTCTTGGCCTCCAGCGTCAAGTCCCGGTCGGCCTGCGCCAGAATCAACTCATGGTCTTTGGCTTCATCCGGGCCGCCGAAAAGCAGGAGGCTGATGTCGCGCCGCTCGCGGTTCAAACGCCGGACCAGCCCGATGTAATGTTTCAGCGGCCAGCGTTTGAGTGGCAGATTTTTGGTGGAACCGGAGCCGACATGAATTCCCAGCAACGTGCGGCCGGCGAGTTTGTACTGGGACAGGAAACCATCCGCCCATTTTTCCTCGTCGGGCGTCAGGAAAATTTCGAGCGGGTGCGCCGGCAGTTTTTTTTGCGCGCCGAATAAAGGCAGCACATCGAAATTATTCTCAATCGAATGCCGGGTGTAATCCTGCGGCAACGTCCGGTTCACCAGCCACCGGTCGAGTGCGCCGAAACATTCGTATTCGTGGCTGATCCGGGTGGATGCGTTAATAATGCGCGCCGCCAGGCGGTAAAGCCTCTGGCTCTGCGGATGCGTGTTGATGGATATGTCGTAATGCTCACGCCGGAGCGACCAGAAGAAACGCAGTGCCTCCAGTTTGCCCGCCACGCCCAGCTTGCCGCTGGTGACGAGGTTTCGTTGAAGGACGCGGTTGAGGTGTGGGTTGTTTTCCAGCAGTTCCCGGGAACCGCCCCACAACACCAGTGAGTCAATCGTGGCGTCGGGAAAATTCACGCGCAATTCGTGGAGAAGCGGCGTGGACAGCAGCGCGTCACCGATCCCCGCCAGAGAAATGACCAGAATTTTCATCCGCGTCCGCGAAATTCGTCAAAGGTTCGAAATTTTTTCCAACAGTGCCGTCGTGGATTTGCCGGGAACCATTGGTAAAATCACGATTTTTCCACCCCCCGATTCGACCAGGCGTCGTTCCTCCTGGTTCAACGTGTCCAGGGTATAATCGCCGCCCTTGACATAAATATCGGGCCGGGCCGCCGCAAGGAAAGTCGTGGCCGTCGTGTCTGCAAAAACACAGACACCATCCACACTTGCCAGGGCGGCGAGCACAGCGGCGCGGTCAAATTCGGAATTCACCGGGCGGCCGGGACCTTTCAACTGCCGTGCGGAGTCGTCGCCATTGACACCGACCAGCAGTGCGTCGCCGAGGTTGCGCGCCGATTCCAGATAACCCACATGGCCCAGGTGCAAGATGTCAAAGCAACCATTGGTCACAATCAGTATTTTGCCTGCGGCGCGCATGGTGGCGCGCCACGCCAGCAATTTGTCCCAGGCAATGATTTTATCACGGAAATGCACAACACAATCTTTGTCCAGCCGCTGCCACTTGGCAACGTCCATATTTAAAGGGGTTCAGAGCAATCAGGATGCGCACCGCGAGGTCAAGGAAGAACCAACGACAGCAAATAGATCATCAACCATGAAACCGATCCCATCAACACGGACGCCACCGAATAAACTTTCAGCATGGTTCTCATTTCCAGCCCGGAGAATTTGGTAATCACCCAAAAATAGGCGTCGTTCGCGTGGGAAATCATCATGGATCCTGCACCCATGGCCAACACAGCGAACAATTGGCCTCTTTCCGTTGCCAAGCCAAGGGCGGGAAGCAGTGGTTGAACAATGGATGCTGCGGTGATGATGGCGACTGTGGACGATCCCTGCGCCGTTTTCAAAACCGAGGTGATTAAAAACGGAAACAGAATGCCCGGAATGTCCAAGGCCAGCGTCTGGCTGAAACGCGGGCCAATGTCAGTGGCTGCCAGCACCGCCCCGAAAGCGCCGCCCGCCCCGATGATGACAAGGATACCTCCGGCCTTTTCCGCCGCTTCTTGCAGCAAGTGCCCGACAGTTTCTCTGTTCCATGCCCGATGACAATTAAACGCCAGCAACACGCCGATGGACAAAGCAATCACCGGATCACCCAATGAAAGCACCGCGGGGAACCAACGGCCTCCGACGACCGGCGACTGGATAGTGAAAAAGGACCCGGCGGCAATCAAAACGATCGGCACGATCACAGGCAGAAATGCTTTGATGACCGAAGGCGGCTGCAACACTTCTTCAGCGAGGATTTCCTCCTCAGCAACTGGCGCGGTAATTTTTCTGCCGGCAAAATTGGCCCAGAAATAGCCGGTCGCGGTGGCGGGAACCGCGACCACAATTCCAAACAGGATCAATTCCCCGAAGTCCACCTTGAGAGTACTGGCGGCGGCTGTGGCACCGGGATGCGGCGGAATCAGGCAATGCACTGAATACAAACCTGCGGCGAGCGAAACTGCCATCGCCGCCATGGAAATGCCGGTACGCCGGGCCAGCGATCGGTTCAACCCGCTGAGAACAATATATCCCGAGTCGCAAAAAATGGGCAAACCCACGACGAAGCCTGTGATGCAGACGGCCAAGGTCGCGTGCCGTTCACCGACTTTTCGCAGAATGTAAGCCGCCATCACCCGGGTGCTACCGGTGTGTTCGAGCAGAACTCCCAGAGCCGTGCCCAATACGATAATGAATCCCAACGACTTCATGATGTTGCCGAAGCCATCTTTCATGGCGTTGAGGATGTCCGGCACGGGCAATTGGGCTCCCAGGCCCACTACCAGCGACGCGATCAGCAAGGCAAAAAAGGCGTGCACCCGGTATCTCGCCGTCAGCAGGACAATAGTAAAAACCGCCGCCACCAGACAGACCAACAACTGAAAGATGGAGATGGCCATGGCACCCGGAATTCAACCACGCTGGAGCAATTTCCACACGCGCAACGCCTCGGTTACACCCCACGCCTGGGCATCACAGCCGCGTTGAGTGTGCGGCGCGTCGCCGTCGAGAATTTCGGGAATCTGGCCAAGGCAGCCTTCGTTCATCAAAGATTCCATGCTGCCGAGATACGCGCGGGCTGCGGCGACGGCTTCCGGCGCAAAATCCCACGCGCGCGCAAGCGCCTCGCAAAAAACCGGTAACATCCACGTCCACGCCGTGCCGTTGTGGTAGGCCGGCTTGCGACAGGTATCTTCGTCGCCTTCATAACGCGGCCAATATGGTTCGACCGGATTGTTCAAAAGCCGGCCGTCGTTGCCATAAACCGGCAGCGGACTGGAAACCGGTAACGGCGCCAGCGAACGCAGCGCGCCCGGCACGACGAGGTATTTTTGCGCCGCTGCCACGCCTCGTTTCGCGCGGTCGCCGTTCACCAGCCCGAGACCGACCGCCAGCAGATAATTGCCGCGTAACGCGTCATCGGGCCTTGCCTCGCGCGCTGCGACACCGGATCTGGCGAGCAACACGTCGGCGAACCAGCCATTCTCTTCGAGCCAGAAAAGTGTGTTGAGCGACTCAGTCGCCCGTTCAGCCAGCTTGGCCCACTTCTTCCGTTCGTCGCCGCCGCCGATTTTCTCAAGTCGGCGCAGAAGTCGAATCCACAGCGTCTGGATTTCGACCGGATAACCTTCGCGCGGCGTGCCGGCGGGATGGTTCGTGTCCATCCATGTGAAATGACCCGGGCTCCAAATCAGCGCCGAATCGCCGTCCATGCAAATGCCGTTGGGCGTGCCGCGCGCATAATTTTCTGCGATGCTCACCAGGACATCGCGCATAGTGCGATCGGTGTCAACTGGCGTTCCGAAAAATTCGGAGTGCGCGGCTTCAGCTATGTTTGAGGACGACGGGAAATGTCGTGGCGTGGAAAGTGGCGACGTGCCGCCGCCGTCCAAAGCCGCCAACTCTTCGCACGCGAGCGCGAACCACAAGGGGGCGTCGGAGGTGTCGCGATTGGAGGCGTCGTTGCCGTAAATCGCGTTGGGCAGTGTGCCATTCTTTTCAAATCTCGCAAACGTGACCAGGATTTGCCGTACCTCGTCTATCAGGCCGGCTGCGAGCAGGCCGCGCGCGCAAATGAATGTGTCGCGTCCCCAATCCAGAAACCACGGATAGCCGGCGATGACCGTTTTGCTTTCCCCACGCCGGACGACGAATTGTCGGGCCGCGCGAATCAACCGCGCCTCAAAAGTCTGGAGTTCCGGGTTCAGCCGGTCGTTTTTGCCCGCAGGCGGGACTTCGAACGTGCCGGTTTCCGCTCTGGCAACCAGCGTGACGCTCGCGCCTTTGGGCAGCGGTAATTCGAACCAACCGGGACTGTAGGCATCACCGCTGCCGGTCTGGCCGCGGCTTTGCTCAATCGGATGCGGGATGTTTTCACACCACTCCGGCTCTGGATGATATGCGCCGCTGCTGGCGAATACCTGCAATTGACGATCCGGCGCCGGGGTGAAGGCAAAACCAACCGGGGTCCGGGATTTGGGGTCTTGCGTCTGGGGCGGATGGGTGTGTGAGGAAAAATGATCGTCCGCACCTCCGTTGCGCTTGGTTTCGGAGTGGAAATTCCGGTCTTCAATATCAAAACGCACGGTCAGGCGCACATCGGCATCCGCGGGCAACTGTTTGCCGTGCGCACGTTTTTCCGTCGGACGGCTGAACTGAAATGTGACCGAGTTTTCCCCGTCAACCATTTCCGCCTGCAGTTCAATTTCAACCGTCCGCCCGTCGCCGGCGTTGGCCACAAATTGCCATGTCGCCGGGGGCCCGGCATCGAACGCGGCGATATTTTTGAAATCGAGCGGTGAAAGAAAGCCGTCGGCGTTGACCCAGGCGCGGATGCGTTTGGAAAAAACGTGCCGGTCCACCGGTACTTTTGGATCCAGATTGGCGCCCAGCACGCAGTCGTATTTGGAATTCACGCGGCCCAGGTCCACGTGAATTCGCGCCATGCCGCCCCGACCGTTGGTTAACAACACCAGGTCTGAAGGTTGAGGGTTGGGGATTGAAGTTTGAGGGTCCGGCGGCAGGAAGCGGATGGCGGCGGAAACTTTTGGGGAAGTTGCGGCATAGCGCTCCAGAACCAACCCGGCGTCCAAGGCGTTTTCGCGCGGGGCAAAAGCGGCAACATGATTTTTGCCGGCAGGAATGGACTGGATGTGAACCGCGGTCCGGAATTCGGCGTCTGGCGCCCGGGGGCAAAGTGAAGCGCGGAAGGGCGCCGAATCTTCAATCAACAGCCAGTGACCATGTGGCACGAGGGTGATCCGGCGGTGATCGAGCAAGGTCCACGTGACCACCCGCGGGAAGATTGCATGTTGTTCGCCATCGCGCAGCAGTTGGGCAAATGAATTCTTGCCGGTCCGAGCCGACAACACGCTGGCGGCACCGAGAAAATTTGCCGGGGATATCTCAACGTGTTCAGCCAGCCAGCACCAATCGAGGTCTTCGATCGTTTCGACCGGTGCAATTTTATTCAACGCTTCGATGGCCCAGGCGGACTGTGCCCGGGCGCGCCGGTAAGCATCGCCACTCAAGCCGGCCGGTTTTTTCGTGGCGGCGAGACAAAAAACCGCTCCCGGCGCGAGCGTGAAAACGGTTCCACTTTTCTCGACAGTAGTTCGGGGAAGCGGTTGGCCGAGCAAATCAACGGCCGCCGGATGGCCGATGGCCGATTGCGGAATGGCAATCGAATTCTCCTTCGCGACGTCGGTGTTAATGAGAACGAGGACGGAATCCTTGCCTTCGGCGGATTCGCGGTGCAGCGCATAGACCAACGAATCGGGCGCGCTCAGGCGGGTCAGTTTTGCGCCATCGAAAAAGCAGGGATGCCCGGCGAGCAGTTGATTCAGTTGTACCAGTTCGGAAATGATGTTGTCGGCGCCGCCCCAATTCAATCCGGTGCAGCCGTGGACGCGGATTTTTTCGGCAGCCAGCCATTCGACACCACAGGTGAAGCCGAATCCACCGGTTGCGCAGGTCAGCGCGCAAAGCCGATTGCGCAGCAGCGACCACGCCCGGCCCTTTTCGGCAAGGCGGTCGTTGTCGTGGGTTTCGGAGTAATGAACATACGTGCCGACGCGCGAACTCTGGCGGTTGGCGTAATCGAGGTAATCGGCAATCTGCCGACCGGAGTGGTTCTGGAAAAGTTCCGAGTAGGCCCATTGCATGCCGCCATCGGTCAACAACGCTTCGGTGGTTTCCCAGGAACCACCCAAGCCTTCGAGCAGGAAAATGGTATCGGGAAATTCATCCTGTACGCGGGCAATAATGTATTGCCAGGCCGGCACGGGAATTTTATAGCCGGCGTCGCATCGGAAACCATCCACGCCCCGTCGGCACCAGGTCAATTGGGCCTCGGCGATTTTGTCCCAGAGCACCACATCGTCCTGTTTCAATTCGACGAGATCTTCCCAAATCGTCCCCCAGGCGCCCGGGCTGGCGAAGGTACCATCGGGTTGGCGCAGGAAAAAACCTGGATGCTCTTCCTGCAAAATCGAGCCCCAGCCGGTGTGGTTGATGACGATATCGAGGAAAACCCGGGCACCGAGGGCATGCGCCGCGCCGGTCAGCTCGCAAAACTGGTCCACCCCGGTGGTGCGTCGGTCGAATTCGACCAGCGCCGGGTCAATCGCCGTCAAATCGAGACTCGCGTACGGACTGCCGAAACGGCCAAACCGCGCGAAGGTTGTGGGCACCGGCTGCACCGGTAACAAGTGAATAATTCGACAACCAAGCGTTTGAACGATGTGCGGCAACCCGCGCGCGAGGTCGCGCAATTTGCCAGAAGGCGGAATGACGGTGAAATTTTTCGCGTCCAGCGGTTTGATCTGCGCTTCGAGTCTCTCGTCCCGCGCGGCAGGCAGATTCATTGTAGCGCCAAACAGCCGCGTGAAAGCACAATAAACGAGGTTGGCCGTGCGGGCGAAATCGGGATGGACACTGATGCCGACGTCCGGTCCTTCCGGCCAATGCTGCCAGTTTTTCTCGTCGAGCACATAGGCCTTGGCTTTGAAGAAACCCGTTTCCGCGAGCGGCAATTCGATCAGCCAGCCATCGCCGGCTTTTTGCATCGGCACATCCCGCCAGGAGGCGCCGGCAGCCACGGCGCCGCCGGCGTGGGCGGCGATGATCTCGCGACGGCGGGCGGCGGCGCGGCCAAGATTGGTACGGAGTAAGGCGCGCCGGGCGGAGGGCGCGTCCGTGCTGCGCAGGGTGAAACGAACGCGGTCGCCGACGAAGCGCAGGAGGCGTTCGCCGGCTGCCGGTTCCATGACGGGTGCCAAATGCGCCATATCTACCCGGGGACGACCGCCGGACGGCGTTACGATTCCGCAGAAGCCGGCGAAAAGCAACGCTGCTTTTACACGATTAACGCTTGGCTTCTCCAAGAAGCTGTCCAATTTGCGGCATTCCGTTGCCCTGTTTGCTTGCTACTGGAATTTTTGCTGGAAACACACCACCACAAATCAGACTCCGGCACAGTTGGAGGG
>Ga0335081_10015294_pt1 | contig 12410 bp, 18 predicted proteins | sample Lox_Sample_35_FD_206713 | JGI IMG/M metagenome (GOLD analysis project Ga0335081, IMG submission 206713) | Soil microbial communities from Loxahatchee National Wildlife Refuge, Florida, United States - Lox_Sample_3.5 | ecosystem: Environmental > Terrestrial > Soil > Wetlands | place: USA...
CACTCGTCGCAAACTTATTAGGCGACAGAAGTTTATCATAGTCGGGGAGAGATTGTAATGATTTCTGTGTACACTTGGGTTGTAGTTGGAAAATCAGTATTGTTTATTTTGCTTTGGTATTTTTCCTTGTCTTGTCCATTTCGGCACAGTGGGAGAACGTGATATAAATAGGCCATATGACTACTGCTCCCTTCCATCGTCATTCTGTAAATGATCTAATCATAAACAAAAAATAAAAAAAAAATATTAAATTTGGCGGGTCGTCTCCTATATGAAATACTGATTGTGCGATAACCCCAAGACTTCAAAACACAGCAAACCGCCAAAAACAACCAACTCGTCCCTCTCTTTCACTATATCTTTGAGTCAGAAACCTTCACCTTCTCTCCGTCTCCAAGGGTCCTACCACGTCGCCGGGGCGTAGAATAGACATAGTCCTTGACGAATTCCTCAATCCTTTCAAAGTAACCGCGTTGTCCGCAGGTATCATTATGTCTTCCATACGGCCAGGATTTCCATACTACCGAAAGGAGGTCAATATCTGGTCTGCAATTTACCGCGAACGCGGAAAACGGGGGGTGGTATTTACTTCTTTCTGGGGCTCTCTCTGTGCTTTCCCAAAGTTGTTTCATGTGGATGTGCGGAATGACTTCATCGAGCTCGCCGGCGAGGAAGAGGAGTGGTATTCGAGTTATTTTGGGCATGAGGTTTATGGATCGCCATTTTTCGCTGCAAAGGAGCGGGGCAAGGTAATATAATCCTGGTATTCCCAGGCTACGAAAACATGAGTCAGCACTCCAACCACGTATGATATAGAGGAAAGAGGGGAGGAAACAGACTTTCGAGCAACAGTAGGCATATCTGTGAACGTATTCTCAATGATCAATGCATCGACCTGATTATCGTCAGCGATCCGTCTAATAAGGGTGTGCATATGTTGGGGGATCACTTCGTCTTGATGTTTATCGGCGAGGTAAATAGCAACTGCACCGCCTAGACTCTGTCCATACAACAAAATAGGGGAATTCCGTAGATCCTCCCGTCCAAGAATATACTTGATGGCCGTCTCAGCATCCGTCTTCAAGCCCTTCTCCGTAGGTGACCCCGTCGATTTGCCATACCTACCAGGTCAACTCTTTAGCACCAGAGGGAAGGGAAGAGGAGGGAGTTGTACCCCCGATAAGAGAAGATGAAGACATTCCACCCGAACTCCTTGTAGAATTTAGCAGTGATGGGGACTCGATGGCCCATATTCCCAGCATTTGCATGACAAAAGAATATTGTCTTCTTGGTCTTCGGTTGGTCCTGTAACATCAAGTAGGCGTGTAATTTCTCGCCGTCGGGGGTCAGGAGATATAAATCTTCGTATTCGATGCCGTATTCATCATATGGATTCGGGACATCGGTTCGCGAACCCGCTGGGAAGCTGGAGGGGTATGCCAGCTAGGAAAGAAAACACATCAACTCCAAGAACAGACACGAAGGTGGGCGCCATGCGAAGAGGGAAGCGTACCTGTCGTTGACCGCCCCAGAGGGCAAGGTATGCGATGACGGAGAGGGAGCCGATGCCGATGCCGATTGCCTTCGCTGTGGAAGCGATTGCTTGTGCCATGACGCCGGGAGCCTTGCTGGATGGATGCGGGAGCGTCGACGTGGACGTCGTGTTGCCGGCGGAAATCAAGCGCAGATCGCGCCCCCGAGCCATGAAGTGCAGAAATACAACCGGTATGCACGGCTCCAAAAATCTGGAGCGCCTATATAGACTCGGTGCGTCTCGGGGGGCTGTGCACCAACCTCGTCTCGAACCTGTGCATAGCGAGCGCAAAAAGGCTAATTGCCTTGCCAGCTGGACATGTTAGAGGAAATGCGTACAACCTTATTTCCGGCGGAAAGCTGTCGGAGGCATTCGATGCGGCGGTACGGAACGCTCTGACGCATGGCGCATCAAGACTTCGTTGCCTCTTCGCTATAGCGCATAAGGCTAGATGCACGCTTCATGCAACGCTCGTGTCTTTAAATTTCTCGCTTGATTGTTTGTCACCTTGTTCATTTGCAGTACGACGATAGTATTCCTTCTTGAAGAGCGGGTAATCTTTCGCATCTCACCAGTGTCCTGTCCACTGTCCTGTTCAGTTTGCTGTCTCGTTCTGCATGTCGTCCTGTCCCGCTTGCCGTCCTACCCGTCCTGCCCAAGTCCTGTCTTGCTCACCCTTCTGTGTCCCGCTGGCCATCTGGTCCTGTCCCGCTGGCTCTCCTGCTTGCTGTCCTGCACGCCGTCCTGTCCTGCTCGGGCATCTTACGTACACGTGGGAACATGTAGCATGTGAAGAGAATGAGTTTGCCTACCTATGCATGCCACATTATATAATGTGTGAACCTCGACAAGTCAATTCGACATGGGAGGTCAGCCGCACTCGGTCAGGAAGAACCCTGGCTCGAACAACGCACCGCGTCTTACTTAATGCCCAGTTGGTAACCTTGATTCGTGGCTCACAAGCCTTCGCTCGCTTCGAGTCGAGTTTGCGAGTTTACAGCCCAACTCGACTCCTCGGTCCGTGTCGACAATAAGTCCAATTTTTGCCCGGGATTATACAGTAGGTGCGCTATCTATCGTTGTGATCGGCACGATGTATTTAACTTATTTAGCAAACGGCTTGCCCCCCTGTTTGATCATGAAGTTTCCTTGACCAACTTTTGCGCAGAATTATCAAATCTCAAGGATTGCAAACAAACTTCCCCAAAAGTTCTTTCCCGCTTTTAGTCGTTCCTACCGGAGGCACATTGTACCCATTGCCGGCTGACAACGGCCGCATGTCGTCTGGAATACAATTCCCTGGCGGAGACTCGTCTTCATCCGGGCTCAACGAGCGGAAAAGAGCGACGACGAAAACTCGCCCCGCACCGAGCGACGGTGGCCTGACAGCAGCCTCACTTGCTCCCTCCGTCTCCGATGATTCGAAAGAAGAGCAGGCTGTGACATGGGGAAAAACCCCCGACGGAACAGGTACCCCCCCCCCTCCCCCCCCCCAAATTCACGGTGCAATCCTCATTGAATAGTATTTCAAGTCCCTCATACGTACGATGTCCTATCTTCGATATTCAACCCCAAGAAACCAAAGACAGCCCTCGATTTGCTCGTCCTGGGCGTCCTCCTCTTCCAAGTCATCCTCTTCATCCTCCTCCCCCCACCCATCCGCCGTATAACCGCGCTCGCTCTCTTCATCTTCTGGCGGACTGCCTACGACTTGGGTCTTGGCTACCTCCTCCAAGAACAATCTGTCCGTCGAGGCCTCATAGGCTGGGTCAAGGACCACGCCATCTTTTCCCCCCAACACAACCCGCGCCGGTATGCTTGGATAAAAGCCGAACTCTGCGATAAAATGGGTGAGGACTACGAATTCGAAAAGGTTCCTGTAGAGTTTAATACATGGCTCCTCTTTCGCAGGTTGGTGGATTTGATTTTGGTCAATGATTTTGTGAGCTATGCGCTTTTTGCGACGGCCTTTGTGCAGTTTCCTGAGGGACATGGCTGGGCTGTGCATACGTTGAGGTGGGTTGCCGGTTGGTTGGTTGCTATATTTAATATTTGGGTCAAGATTGATGCACATCGTGTTGTCAAGGATTTTGCATGGTGTATGGCTACCCCCACAACGTGGGCGTTGACATGTAGATTGGGGAGATTTCTTCTTTTTAGTGGATCAGTCGTTGACTTTTGATGGAGTATTTGAAATGGCTCCACATCCAATGTATCTCCCCGGCCCAAGCAGTCAATTGATGACAGGTACTCTGTTGGATATGCCTTTTATTATGTACTTTGTCTGAGTTAGTAGGCTCGACTAACGACAGGGCGTGTCGTTAATTACCGCAAGTTATACAGTGCTTTTTACTTCGTTGGCTGCCCATGCAGCCCAATTCGCCTTCCTAGTCCTTGTCGAGAATCCACGTACCCCCCCCTTTCCACCGCTCAACCTAACCATACAGACATCGACAAAACTTACAACGTCACACCGGCAAGATCAGACCTGCCCCGCTCACCACACGCAAAAGCTCTGATGTCCCAACACGAAGCCTTCGATATCCCGCTCCTCACCCCGTCCGCATCGCCTCCGCAAAAACACCTCCCAGATTATTTCCATCAGCATCCAGATCCAATCACTTCCCAACCGAGTCGGGATCTCATCGTATTCCGAAACTTTGACCCTTGCCGCGCCGTCGACTTGAGTCTTCTCGTCATTGTGCTCTACACCATTTCAACCTTCTTCCTATCCCGTGGTGTCGCGTGGGGAGAAACCTACATCGTCGTCCAGGCCGTCGTCTGGCGTCTCCTTCATTCTGTTGGTCTCGGTATCGTCCTCAGTGTCCAGAGCAGCGATAAACTCTGGACGAAACATTTCATTAAACATGGCGCAACACCCTGGGAAGCCTGGTCCCAATGGAAATGCATCTATAACACCTCGTTATGTCTAACCTACGTCAGTTTCTTTCTAGCATGTCTCCAGACCTATCATTTACCGGAGAACTGGACAGTTGGAACAACCCTGCTGCGACATACCCTGGGCATTCTTCTCATTGGTCTACATTTATGGACGAGTGTGTCAATACACGAGGTGCTTGGCGACTTTGGCTGGTTCTTCGGTGATTTCTTTGTCCTTCAGGAGGAATACAGGTTGACGTATACGGGAATCTATCGCTATTTGAATAATCCTGAACGGTTGATGGGAAGCGCTGCCTTTTGGGGGATGAGTTTAATCTCGTATTCTGCCGTGGCGTTTTCTCTTGCTCTCTTGGCGCAGGTGTCTAACCTGCTATTCATCCAGTTTGTTGAAAAGTATCTCCCCGTATTTGAGACGGACGTTGACGAGACCACATATGCAAAAGTTGTATGGAGCGCAAATTCGGAGGGAAGCAGGGTTGACAAAGTCTCTGAAACGAGCGACGACTCAGATTCAACTGCCAGATAACATTCGGCCCGGGCTCGAAAAGACGGTCAAGGAGGTTAAGGAGAGTGTGGACAAAGTCGTTGCTGAAGCCGTTGAATTATGGGAGGAAAGAGTTGAAAAGGCGACGCCAAAGGTCAAGGCCAGTGTCCGTGAGTTGGTCCGCGACCTCGAAGACAATCTCGAAAAGATGAGAGGGCGGTTCACAATCACGTCTCCCCGCTTCTTTCGGCTCAAGGCTGACGGGTAGTCTAACGTCGGATAATTTGAATGTGGATCGTTCGCTGTACTCTATTTCGCTTGTTCCGCCAGTGTCAAGTCTATCAAGTGGACGGAATGCGATTGCAACAGGTGCAGCATCTCCTCCCTCACTTCGCTATACCCTTGGAAGTCCCATTCACATCACATGGACTGCTCCAGCTCGTCACTCTCCCAAAGATTGGATCGGATTATACCGAGTTATCGATGTCGATGACCGGGATGTCACTAAAGTCGCTAGTCGAGGACACTGGATGCCCGTCTGCCCCGCAGAATACGACGACGGAAGAAGTTCAGCAATCGTCTCGATCAAACTAGACGGACACGAAGCGAACGGGGAAGTCTACTTTTCAGGAGACACACTGGTATGGAAATGCGGCGTCTACGAAGCTCGCTATCACCATGACGGGTACACCCACTTGCGATTTGTGTTAATTGGGGGAGAAAACATAACGTCATGGCCATCTCGAGGAAATTTGAAATTATCATGGAAAACCCTCAAATTTTCACAAATGAAGAGATACAGCACTATCTCTCGCCTTTCATCCGAAATTGTTTCCCCGCCAATTCAGGGCCACGAGATATCGACGATCCCTTCCATCTTGGCAAGGAAAAACAAAAGGAGAAAATAAGTAAACGCATCGTTTACGGAATACGTGAAATGTTCACCTCCATTTCCCCCCGCTTCCCCCCGTCCGTAGATGAGTTCCTTAGGCTGACGTCTTGTAGGTTTGGGATTGAATTTGCATGGCAGGTTGTTGAGATAGATGGATGTGTTCGACGGTTAGTATGGAGGATTGTGGAGGCCAAGAGGGCGCTGAGACTGTTTGAGGGGCCGTCAAATACAAATACAACATCACCATGAAAATTGCAGTGACTAATGGATAAACTATAATCCTGGGGATACATACGAAGCTGTAGGAATAGCAATAAATCTTTCGGGGAAATATGATGTGGTTTCCCAAGCTCAGACAATAAAAGTATCTCAGGCTTTCAAAGACGACACTCTCAATGATGAAACGCGGGGGACGTTTCAGCGTCGAGTTATCGCACATGAGCCAACTTTTTATTTTTATTTTTATTTTTATTTTTTTTTTTTGGTCCACGCCCCGGGACCAATCGGTAATTTTTTCCGCATGGTGAAAATGAGCGCATTTAAAAGGCTCGCGCCCCGGGCAGAAATTGCCGACATTTGCTTGTAAACAGCGCACCGATCGGTGTGGGGACCCTGGAATAAGGGCTCTTGGTTCCGACGATGAGGCAATTTCCTTCCCCATCGTCCTCGTCCTCCCCCCTTTCTGCTCTCGTGCCTCAGGCTAAGAACGCTGTGAGGATGGGAAGACGGTAAGCACGTCGCGGCGCTAGCGGTTGCTATTACGGATCTTGGAAAGATGGCCCCGATTACGACTGTGAATATGCGTGAGCCGGCCAAGATCGGCGTGAGGGACGCAGGTTTGCCTGGCGTGTTGTGGCGAGCGTTGCTAATCGGCGTAATAGCATCTACTTTGCGGAATGTCGATGGGAGTATAAAAAGTCGAATATACTTCAATGAAGACCCAGATAATGAGGTTGTCAAACGATACATGGGTCAATCTCCTGCAATGGCAGTGACTTGGGAAGTCCATGGTCTGCAACCTTATGCTGAGTGTGAATTCCATCTACGGTAGTGACCAAGATGTCGATTCGGGAGTCTAATTTAGCGCAGGGATATCGTCGATACACCCCAACAGGGGCTCGTTCTAACGCCCCCTCGAACGTTTCTCCAACTCGATTACTTTGTACTCTGCGATGGCGATAGCGGAGTCGTTCATCGTCGCATGGTCACTAGCGACGGGACACGAAGTATAGTACGCCCGGTCATTGCGGCGGACGGCGAAGGAATAGCGAGGGGAACTTCCATCGAAAGAGGAATACAAATCCATGATGTTTTGGGGCGTTTGATTGTGTTAAAGATTACAAGTGAGGAGACCAACGGGAAGCGGTCGGACACAGGGAAGCAAGAATTTAGTAACAAAGCTGGAAAGGGACGTCCGGTGTTTGGTCTTATTGGATGTCGTTGCCCTCCGGGCTCTCTTGCATAGCATGGCGCGCACACACATATTCATTAGGGATTTCTCTTCAGAATTAAAGTGATTCGAGTTCTGAACGCGAAGTTCAGAGAGAAAAAAGGGCCGGTCTTGCATTCTTAAGCCTCTAATAAATGCTGTGGTTTCCGCCCCGTTGGGCAGAAAGTTACCCGAAGTATTGAGTGATATTGGTCATTGGGCGGAGGCCATCTCCAATAATGCGCCAATGAGATCAACGATTTAAGAGGTATTTTCGCGCGCTTATTTCTTTCTCCGATCAACCTTCACCATGCATGGACTTGCTAGAGAGCTAAGAAGGTCTTCTTGAAATTATTTGTTGAAAACGCAATTCCATGACCCATTGTCATTGCGAAGATGACCAGTTGCGGCTTGTGAGCTTGTGAGGAGGCAGGTGGGTGGGCTCCGAGCTGCCAACACGTGGCTGACGTAAGTTTGGCCAATTAGATCTGAATCGGGGCTGAAATTGAAGGACGCGTCCGAATCGCGTCTCAGCACCGCCAGCCATCATCCGTCACCACGGCCTCCAGCTCTGCCAGAATGATGTCCGAAATGGATGTTGACACCGAGATGCCCCACCAGCAGCCTCTCCCCTCCGAACCCGAAACCCCTCAGGGCGCAGACTTTGACGAGCCTGGCCCTGGCCCGCGTCGTCGCCGTGCCCACGACGACCAAGTCGAAAAAGTGACCGACGAGACCGGAGAAATGGTCCGCGGCGCGTTCCTCCGGTTTCTCGAGACGTATTCCCCCCTCATTGTTAGCATGGTGTTGACTTGGATCGTAGTTTTGACGACGAGACTGATGGCGCGAATGCACCGAGTACCCCTGCGAGTGGCCCGCGTTTGGATAACTTTTACTTTGCGCAGTTGGAGGAGATTGAGCGCTTTGGGTTGACGACATTGTATGTTGATTTCGGCAATTTGCTTGATTTCACGGTGAACGGGGAGACGGGTGTTCTCGCTCAGGCCATTGCGGAGCAATACTACCGGTAAAATCCCCAAGCTGATATTGAGAGAGTGAACTGACAAACAAAAGGTTTCTTCCCTTCTTGATTCGGGCACTGCATCAGTTTATCAGAAAGTACAAACCGGAACACTACGTGACAACGATCGCGCCACCCTCTTCGCCTGCTAGGCCCCTCCATGTCGCCTTCTATAATCTCCCCGTGACAAGCACAATTCGTTCACTTCGAACAGCTCAGATTGGCAAGCTGGTCTCAATCTCTGGAACCGTAACACGAACAAGTGAAGTCCGTCCTGAACTCACGCGAGGCGTGTTCCAATGCATGGACTGTCGCACCACTGTCGAAGGCGTCGAACAGGTCTTCCGATACACCGAACCACGCGTCTGTCCAAACGAAGTTTGCATGAACAAAGTCAACTGGCGACTGAATCTCGAGGGTTCCACTTTTGGGGACTGGCAGAAATGTCGTATCCAGGAGAACAGCAGTGAAATTCCTACTGGTTCCATGCCTAGAACGTAAAATCCCTCTCTTGTTTCGATTTTGACACAGAAGATTGGACGTGGTTTTGCGTGGGGATATCGTTGAGCGAGCCAAGGCAGGAGACAAACTCGTCTTCACAGGAACCCTTATTGTTATCCCGGATGTCGCACAACTCGGTCTGCCTGGGAACCGAGCAGAATCTCTCCCGGCTCCACCAGATCGCGGTAACAACGCCGTCTCCGAAGGGATCACAGGCCTAAAATCCCTCGGCGCCCGCGATCTGACATACAAACTTGCCTTTTTAGCCTGTATGGTGACTCCCACCGACGCCAAGGATTCGCTTTCCTCGGACGTTAGGGGAACGGGAGACGCGACGGAGATGGACCAGGACGAATTGTTGCGGAGTATGACAGATGAAGAGATTCGGGATTTACGGGATATGGCCAACATGGATCATATTTATGCGAGGTTGGTTGGGAGTATTGCGCCCAGTGTGTATGGACATGAGATCATTAAGAAAGGGATCTTGTTGCAGTTGATGGGTGGAGTGCATAAAATCACGCCCGAAGGGATTCATCTTCGCGGGGATATTAACGTTTGTATTGTCGGTGATCCGTCGACATCAAAGTCGCAGTTCCTTAAGTATTTTAGTCCTCTTTCTCCGACATGCTAAGTGGTCAGATATGTATGTGGCTTCCTTCCTCGTGCAGTGTACACTTCCGGTAAAGCCTCTTCTGCGGCTGGATTGACTGCCGCCGTCGTTAAAGACGAGGAAACGGGCGAATTCACCATCGAAGCAGGAGCACTCATGCTGGCTGACAACGGTATCTGCGCCATCGACGAATTCGACAAGATGGACATTTCAGACCAAGTCGCTATTCACGAAGCGATGGAACAGCAGACTATTTCCATATCCAAGGCTGGCATTCAGGCCACTCTGAACGCGCGAACGAGTATTCTCGCCGCTGCCAATCCCATTGGTGGGAGATATAATCGTCGACAAACGCTGCGACAGAATGTTGCTATGACGGCGCCTATCATGAGTCGGTTCGATCTGTTCTTTGTTGTCTTGGATGAGTGCTCTGAAAGTGTCGATTGGAATTTGGCAAGTCATATCGTGAATGTTCATCGCAAGCGAGATGAGGCTCTGAATCCTGAATTCACGACAGAGCAACTCCAACGTTATATTCGATACGCCAGAACCTTCAAACCAAAGGTGATTCCCAGTCGTGATGGGAGACTAATGAAAGATGACAAGACAAGCCCAAGAGTTATTGGTGGAATGCTACAAAGACCTGCGTGCAGACGATGCTCAGGGTGTCGGTCGCAACTCGTATCGCATCACTGTTCGCCAGCTGGAATCCATGATCCGTCTGAGCGAAGCCATCGCTCGCGCAAACTGCGTCAACGAAATCACACCCGCCTTCGTCAAAGAAGCCTTTAATCTCCTTAAACAATCCATCATCCACGTGGAGAAAGACGATGTCGAAATGGACGACGAGGAAGAGGAGGAAGAGGAACAACCGCAAGAAGAAGTGCAGGGTCCCGAAGAACCCGCAGATGAGGTCAAGAAGGAAAAGACCAAGATTCAATATGATAAATATGTCCATATGATGAATTTGATTATTCGACGACTGGACGAGGATGAGCGAGCTGGTGGACAAGGAATTGAACGGGATGAGCTTGTGATGTGGTATCTTGAACAGGTTGAAGATGAGATTGCCACGGAGGAACAACATCACGAAGAGGCTCAGTTGGTTCGGAAGGTGTTGAAACGACTTAAAAAGGTATACCTAGCCATTGGCGAGAAGATTGCTAATTTTTCGGCAGGACAATTATATTATGGAGGTTCGTGGGGAGGTTGATGAGGATATGGAACTTGAGGCACCGAAGAAGATTATTTATGTCCTCCATCCAAATTGCAATGTTGAGAATTTCGGAATTGCCCCGGGACCGGAGACGCAGGTCGTTGAATAGGTATATAGTGATTCGTTTAATATAATATAATATTTATTGGAACGGTACGGTCTTCTTAGATTGAATATGACACGGTTGCTTTACCTGACATCAGATGTGTTTGGTTTGTGCAACATCCTGTTACATTAATGATAGTTTATTAGAATCATGGAATCTACGGGCGCAACCCAAAAATTTTCCTGTCGCTATGGACTGTCGAACTGAAACTCCTCCCACTTGCCGTCCTCTACCTCCTTTAAAAAGGCGGCCTTGATATCCGGTGTGAGCTTTCTATATGCGATCCTATCCTCATTGATTTGTCTTCCTCTGCCGATTTTCTCCAACGCTCCGCCAATTCAATATCTTCTGGAAACTTGAAGGAATGATATTTCGTACCGTCAAAACCCTTCTTTTCTAAGCGTGCGAATTCCTCGTTTCTCATGACCGTCCGAGATGGAAGTGACAACTTTCCCGCCCATACTTTTGCCACTACGATAGCCTGATTCTGGAAGGTTGGAAATGGGATTACTTGACTCGGTAAGCCCAAGAAGACGAGCGTTGGATCTTCCGCATAAAACGTTTGATCGTATAACTGGTGAACGTATGAACCTTCTTCCGTGATGAATCCCGCCTCCTTGGGAAACATTGGAAGTGAATAAAAGTATCCAGTACAAAATATAACCACATCGATATCGGTGAAGACCGTTCCATCTACGAGTTCTATGGAATTCTTCATGAATCGCTTGAGAGCCGCTACATCCTGGACTTTGCAATTGGTGACGGCTAGAGGATTCGGTTCAGAGCGAACGGAACGGCGAACGGAACGGGCATAACCGAGCAACTGATTCGCAAGGTCCGCGCCAGACGGTCCATTGCCCACTAGTAATATGTTCTTGTCCTTGTAGACCCGCGGATGTCGAAAGTATTTGGAGTGTGAGATCTTCTCCTTCGGAAAGCATTCGATTCCGGAAACCCAAGGGATCAAGGGCGTCTCGTAGTGCCCTGTGGTCAGCGCAGCCAGATTTCCATGCTACCAGATGCGATGGCAACAGCATCAAATCGTTGCGTGGCAATCCTCGACGGGTCTCTGGTGTCCCTGGTTGTCACGGCCCACTTTTGCGGCTCTTGAAGCTGTTCCACCTTCAAAACCTCGGAGTCGAACTCAATCAGGTGTCTCACACTTTCGCCATAGTCCTTCAAGTACTCAAGAATTCGGGTTCTGAATGGGAAGACCGTGATGCCCTCTGGGAAATCCTTCTCGGCAAACGTCATGATATCTCGGGGAGTGTTCGCCCACAAATTCGTGTACATCGGGGATATGAACGTCGGTGGACACCCTGGAAGGGGCGGATCAGACGTAAAAGCATTGACGCTGGGTATAAAAGCCGGCTTGCTTGTCTGAGGTGTGTACAGCCTATCTTTAGTGGCATTCGAGCTAAGCCGAACCATGCTCCGCCAATGTCAGACCTTTTTTCGAATATTCGAATGGAATGGAAGCCTTCGGCAAGCAGCGCTTTTGCAAAAACGATACCACATGATCCTCCGCGTTATTCAATGTTCAAGTGCAGAAATACCAGCCCCAACGATTGCAATGGACTGCACCGGCCCATCAAAGCGGTAGGGTTCCGAGTCGTCGTGAATTGTCATTCCGGAGCGCTGACGATCGTCCGATAAGCGGAGCAGTTCCGAAAATCTCACGTAAAATGCATGCCGTCAAACTTGAAATGCAAT
>Ga0335081_10015295_pt1 | contig 12409 bp, 9 predicted proteins | sample Lox_Sample_35_FD_206713 | JGI IMG/M metagenome (GOLD analysis project Ga0335081, IMG submission 206713) | Soil microbial communities from Loxahatchee National Wildlife Refuge, Florida, United States - Lox_Sample_3.5 | ecosystem: Environmental > Terrestrial > Soil > Wetlands | place: USA: Florida...
AAAGATCAATCGGCCGTCAGCGCCGCCATCACCTCGCCCTGGTCGAACGGCCAGACTGAGGGTCAGATCACCAAGCTCAAGCTCGTGAAACGCCAGATGTATGGCCGCGGGAAAATCGATCTGCTTCAGGCCCGCGTCATCGGGCCCGATTAACGTCGACCTACACCAAAATTGCGTCAGAGCCAGAATTGCACGCCGAATAACAACATGGCCGCCTAACACCGGCGTGTCATGTGATCTCTGTCACTCGCGGCACCAATCGGCCGGCTTCTGAGCGCGCATCTGCTATGCTGCGGCAGCCTCACGGCGACAGTGCCACGGCGTTGACTTAGATCAGTGAGCGTCCCCAGCGCGCCTTTGAGGGACCAGTGGAACGATCTGCGCATTCTTGCCAGCCCATAGTCCATCAATTCCGTCGCGATAGGGATTGACCCATTCGCTCGAAGGCGACGATCTCTGCTTGCACAGAGAGCTGGTGCCGGGTCACTTTACCCGTCATCACACCGATCCAGTCTTTCACGACACGTTTCCGTTTCCCAATCGTGGGGCAACCCGGGCCAAGGCGAAGGCGCCGCTGCTTGGTGTAGCGCCGCGGTGGGCACGCCAGTCGCGAAGCTCTTCACGGCAGAGGCGGATGAACACCACCAGATCGGTCAAAAACACGGCGCTCAGCAATGCAACACGCCACTCCAAGTCCGACGACATGGTCCCTTACTCCTCGCGGAGTTCACCATGTGGGAGCGTCAGCCAACGTTGGCACGTTATACGTTGGTAGGATTCGTTAGTGACCAGGTGAGAGGGAATTAGGAAGCGACGTCAAAAGAGCAAGCGGCGATGCATCGCGGGCATAGGTGAGGAGCGAAGTCTCTCCGCATTCCTCGATCAAATCGGCGGCCGATCCGTTCGATAGAGGCAAGCGCAATCGAGGCACGTCCCGAATATGCCGCAACAGCGCTCATGCAGCTTGCCGAGAGTGTCGAGAGCGATTTTGCCTGAGATGGCATGAAAGGGCTTTATGCGTGACCTCCGAGGCCGAAGCAGTGGCATCAATGGGCCATGGGCTTGGCGCCGCCCGGTTTGACCGTGCGCAGCGTAAGCGCGAGCGCAACCGCCGCCAGTGCAATGAGCGTCAGCACCCAGAAGGCGTCCATATAGGCCAGCAACGACGCCTGCGTCTGGACCTGCTGTCCGACCCAGGCAATGGCCTGCTGCTGCGCCTCGATCGGCGGGCTGCCTTGCGCCGCGAAATAGTTCGTCATGTGGTGCAGCGTGTTCTGATATTGAATACTCGAGGGAAGCGCCTGGTCGATGAGCCGGCTCTGATGGAACTGCTCGCGACGCCACAGCACGTTAGAGATCAGAGAGATGCCGAGCGAGCCGCCGGTATTGCGCGCCGCGTTGATCAAGGCCGAGGCTTGGCCGGTCTTGTCGGGCGGGATGCCGTCATAGGACGCTGTGGTGATCGGAATAAACATCAGTGGGAGCCCGAACGAAAACAGCATCCGGCAGCGCGCCATGAACCAGAAGCCGAGATCATCGTAAACATTGGTCAGCCTATACATTGACAGCGCAATGACCACCGCCCCGGCGGCGATCAGGTATTTCGGCTGGATCTTGCCCACCAGACGGCCGGCGACGAACATCATCGCCATGGCGACGATGCCGCCCGGCGAGATCATGACGCCAGCCCACGTCGCCGTGTAGCCGAAATCCTCCTGCACCAGCTCGGGCAGGAACTGGGTGGTCGCGAGCAGGAGGGCACCGGTTGCCAGCATCACCAGAAAGCAGGTGCCGAACTGGCGCGTCGCCACCATCCGGACGTCGATCGTCGGATTGCGGCGGGTCATCTCCCACGGGATCATCAGCACGAATGCCGACGCGCCGACGATCGCAACCGTTGTGATGAACGACGAGCCGAACCAGTCGTCCTCAAGCCCGCGGTCGAGCATGATTTCGAGCGTGCCGAGGAACGTCGCGACCAGGGCAAAGCCGACAACGTCGAACCCGTCCTTTTGCCGTTGCCACTTCCGCCGCTCCTCGACCGCCGCGTCGGACTCCCGCACGACCAGCGCAATCATCGCGACCGTTATCGCCCCGATCGGACCATTGATCAGGAAGCACCAGTGCCAGGAGATATTGTCGGCCAGCCAGCCGCCCAATGTCGGCCCGACCACCGGGGCCACCGCGACCGCCACCCCGAACAGCGCGAAGGCCTGGCCGCGCTTTTGCGGCGGAAACGCATCCACCAGGATTGACGATGCGACCGGCACCATGCCCCCGCCGCTGAAGCCTTGCATGATGCGGAACAGCAGCAGCGACGGCAGCGTCCAGGCCATGCCGCACAGCACCGAGCTCAGGGTGAACAGCGTCAGACAGATCAGGAAGAAGGCCTTGCGGCCGAGCGTTTTGGCCAGATACGCGCTGGCCGTCAAAATGACCGCGTTAGCGACCAGATAGGTCGTCACCACCCACGACGCCTCGTCCTCGCTGACCCCCAGGCCACCCGCGATATAGCGCAGCGCCACATTGGCGATCGTGGTGTCGAGGACTTCCATGAACGTCGCCAGCGCGACCAGCATCGCGATCAGCCACGGGTTAGCGCCGGCGCCGCTCGCCGCGGCGGGGACGGGGGCGCGCGCCCCGATGCCGCGCGCGCTCACAGCCACCCCCTGAGGCGCTGATAGAGCGAGGGTCGGGGATCGACGCGCACGGTGGGGTCCACCGACATGCCCGGGCCGAGCGCGACATCGGTCGGCGGATTGTCCATGACGATCTTGACCGGCACGCGCTGCACGATCTTGACGTAGTTGCCCGTGGCATTCTCGGCCGGCAGCAGCGAGAAGGCGGTGCCCGAGCCGGGCTGGACGCTGGCGACATGGCCGCGGATGAAGCGCTCCGGATAGGCGTCGATGCGCAGCGTCACTTTGTCCCCGGGCCGCATTTTGTCGAGCTGCGTCTCCTTGAAGTTCGCGGTGACCCAGATGTCGTCCGGCACGAACATGGTGAGATCGGTGCCAGCCGACACATACTCGCCGACCGCCGCCGACAGGTTCACGACGCGACCGGCCTGGGCGGCGGTGACGATGGTGTAGGAGAGGTTGAGCCGAGCCTGGTCGCGCTGCGCCGTCGCTTGCGCGACCTGCGCCTCGGCGGTGCTGCGCTGCGCCTTGAGCGCCGTGACCTGGCGCTCCGCCGCCACCAGCGCCGCCTGGGCGCTCTTCAGCGCCGCCTCCTGCTGGCGCAGTTGCGAGTCGTATTGCTGCTGGTTCTGCACGGAGCCGGCGCCGGCATGGGCCAACAGCGCAAAGCGCGCTGCCTGCTGGCGCGCGAATACGAGATTGGCCTCGGCTTGCTCGATCTGTGCTTGGCTCTCGGTGACCTGGGCCTGCTGCACGGCGATCTGCGCATCTATGCTCTCTATATTGGACTGCGCGGCCGCGAGCTGCGCATCCGCTTGGGCGAGCGCGGTGCGGTAGTCGCGATCGTCGATGCGGGCGATCATCCCGCCGGCCGGAACGTGCTGGTTATCGGTGACCGGGACCGCGGTGAGGTAGCCCGACACCTTGGGGGCGATGGCAAACTGCCGCGCGGCGATGAAGGCGTCGTCGGTCGTCTCGAAGCGCCGGGCGTAGTCCCAATAGAGGAAGCCGGCGACCGCCACGACGATCAAGAGGAAGAGGCCGAAGACGACCGCGACCGAGCGCCGCTGCGGAAAGCGCGGGCGAAGCTGATCGCCGCGCGGCCCTTCAACCATGCGGCGCTCGTCGGGCGGCATCGGCGCTCGGGCGCGGGTAAAATCCTCGCGAGCGTCCATAGGCAGTCTCCAGGGTTTAGAGTTTGTCAGGCCAGGAGCCTGAGCCATTCCCGCAATGCGCCGGGTAGCGACGAGAGCCATGCGTCCTCCTCTCCGGGGCGCATCAGGATGCAGCCGTATTCGGCGATGTTCGCGGCAGGAATTTCCGACAGGTAGACCCAGACCGTGTCCTCGACGGCGCCGCTGGCCCTGGCGACGTCCCGCATTATCCGTCGCAGCATTTGGCTCTTCTGCTCGCTGGTTCGTCCGCCGCGTATGTCGCCTCGAACCCATATCTGATTCGCAGACGCCGGCCGGCCGGCGACGTAGTGACTGTCCGGCGCAACGTCGTAGAAGACCACTTGGACCAGATAGCGTGGCGCGCCGGTCTCCTCGTGATGAATGGCGGTGATACTGCGGACGATTTCTTTCTTTTGGGCCAATGTCAGCCGCCCGACAGCAGCAGTGCAAACGTAGGTCGGCATCCGATTTTCCTTCCCATGTCATGCGACGCCTGAACTGGAAACCTTCGCGACTGTGCTTTATGCGCATCTGTAGGCATCGGAGGTGAGGGTATATGCACGTATCGTCAAGGTGAGTGTTGGCATGAGGGCGGATGGCAGCCATGATCAGGCAGCAACACGAACTTAAGTGCCCCGTTGCCGGTGATCTTGAAAAATATTGCAGGCTCCGCTTCTGGAGTGATTCGTGGCGGTCGCACGTCGTGCTGCGCGTACCCAGCCGCTCGCGATCAAGCCGCCAAAGGGCCCGCGGCGATGATCAGTTCGGGTACTGACCGCCGCGTCGTGCTTCGACGACATCTTCATAGGGCTCTCGCCCCCTGATTTGTGCGGTGCCGTCTCCTCTGCAGCGCCGTCACGCCATGGCCGGAAACGACGGGGTTTCGACATTTTGCTCGCGCTTCGTCGGACCTACGATCTCTCGTGGCCGACAGCGTGCCAAGCCGAGAGCGATGAGCCGACTCGCCTTGCGTGCGGCGATTGAGACAGCGTGGAACAAGGTGTGCCAACATGGATTTAGCAACGACGGATGCCGACAGGGCCGCGGCGCGGTTCGTGGAGCGCATCGATCGCTTGATTTGGGCGCCAGCGCAGGAGATGCCCGATCATCCGGCGTTGAGCGATGGCAGGGCCACGTGGACTTACGGCGACCTGGCCGCAATCGTGGTTGAACTTGCCGGCATGCTCACGGCCGCGGGCATCCGTTCCGGCGATCGCATGATGATCGTCGGTGACAACAGCTTGGCGATGGCGGCCGTCATGCTCGCCATCTCAAGCATCGACGCGTGGAACGTACCGGTCACTCCCGACATACCAACTCGCGAGATCGACCAAATCCGGGACCACAGCGGCGCGCGCCGCGTCCTCTACCTTTCGGCCGCCTCGGTAGAGGCGAGGTACCACGCGCTCCGACACGGTGCGGGGCAAGTCCGGTTCGGGCCGGCGGGTCCGATGCATCTGGGCCCTCTGACCAAGGCTACGAAACCCGCGCCGGTGCATGCAGTCGGGTCGAGGCAGGTCGCGATGCTGGCGTACACATCAACCGCGGCCAGAGATCCGAAGAGCGTGATGCTGACGCACCAAGATCTCCTGCTGAACGGAGGGATTTTCGGCGAAACGCGCGAGCTGCGGCCGGACGACAGGCTCTATGCGATACTTCCCCTGTCTCATGTCGTGGGTCTGTCGAGCGCGCTCGTTTCCGGGCTGATGTTTGGCTGCACGATCCACGTAGCACCGCGAGATGATGCGGCGATGCTCGTGCAAGCGATCGCCCATGATGGCGTTTCGGTTCTTTACAGCGTCCAATCGACCTATAGGCAGCTCCTCGAGTACAAGGCGCTCCATGGAATGGAGACCTTGCCGCGAGGCCGTCTCCGGCATATTGGGGTGGCCGGGGGTTCACTAGGTACGGCCCTTGAGCAGTGCATTGCGGCCGAATTGAAGCTGCCGCTGCTGAACAGGTACGGCACCGCAAGACGCCGGGGCGCGGTCACGGAGGATCCGTTCATCGGCGAGAAGCTGCATCTTCACCTCGCGCGATTGCAAGCGACCCGTGATGACACCTTGACCAGCTCGCTCGAGTTCGAGGCTATGTATCTCGCCGTTCTTCGGGATGCGTGCCGACATTCCACGCGACAACGCTTGACGCAGGAACCATCGCGACATCGCGGACGCGCTCAGCTCGTTTGCGATGCGATCGAGATGCGGTATGGCGAGGTTCTGTCGCTCGATGAGTTGAGCAGCCTGACCGGCTTGGACAAGTTCAAACTGATCCGGGAGTTCAAGCGAGCCTATGGGCTGTCACCTCATGCCTATCACAATCTCGTGCGCGTGCGCCGCGCCTGCGAGCTGATCCTGGCCGGTGCTCAGCTCGCCGACACCGCCGCGGCGGTCGGCTTTGCGGATCAGGCCCATATGACTCGCGCTTTTCGCGGCACGGTCGGCTACACGCCCGGCGCGCTTGCCCAGGTGTCGCTCGAAATTGCGCGATGTCTTCCGGGACCTTCGCTCAACGGCGGGAAAGACCACTTGTGCGCAAACAGGTCGCTGCCATTCCCGGGACAATCCGCGAACGTCGCCGCCAGCTGAGCTAAGGGGTTCCGATGTGGAACCCTTTGACCTCTCTCGTAGAAAGACTGCTCCATCGCTAGGGCCGGGGAGCTCGCGAGTCACCGTCCAGCTGTCCCCGCGGCCAATGGCGATGCGATCTTCGGGCCAGCGGACATTCGCAGGAGGGCGCGGTGTTGGAGCGTAGATTGTGAAAACGCGCCCAACCGTGGCTCTGACGCAATTTTGGTGTAGGTCGACGTTAATCGGGCCCGATGACGCGGGCCTGAAGCAGATCGATTTTCCCGCGGCCATACATCTGGCGTTTCACGAGCTTGAGCTTGGTGATCTGACCCTCAGTCTGGCCGTTCGACCAGGGCGAGGTGATGGCGGCGCTGACGGCCGATTGATCTTTGATGACGCCGTTGGCGAAGGAAGAGACCAAGCTCGTTCGGGCCCGTTCCAGCCACTGATCGAGATCGGCGAGGGATTTCTTCCGGATCATGGCCTGGAACGCGGCGATGATCTCGCGCGCCTCGACGAGCAGCGGGACATCGCTCTCTATAGCGGCTACGGTGACGGTTTCTGCCTTGGAGAGCCCGTCACGGCCGATAGTCATGAAACGCGCGATGGTGCGCGCAGAGGGGGTTTGGCTGAGCGCGCCGTCGGCCTTTTCGGCCTGGCGACGGCGTGACGCCCACTCGGAGACGACACGAAGGCACCCGCGGAATCCCTGCTGCTTGAGACGCCGCCACAATTCCGCGCCGTTGCGCTGGCCGGCGGCCCACTGCTCGTCGAGCCACTGCAGATGCACCTCGAGCGAACTCTCCCGAACGCGGAAGACGTCGGAGCGCTGGCCGCGCAGCACCTTGCGAACAAGGCCGCGGCTGTGGCCGGTGCGGCGCACGATTTCCTTGATCGTGGTGCCCTTCTTGGCCAGCTCCAGAATGACAGAATTGATCTCTTCGCGACGCAGGTAGCCCTCGTATTGGATCCGCTCGGCGGCCGTGAGCAGGTCCGGGTTGATCGTCGCGGCACCGATCGCTCGCCGGATCTGCCGCATGGATTTGCGGACGGCGTCGAGGAACGCGCGACTGGCATTCTCCATGAGGTGCCATCGGTCGGCGACCTGGATAGCTTCCGGCAGGGCCTTCGCGACCGCCACGGCGTAGCCGCCACCACGATCCCGGGCGACGATTTCGATCTGCTGCTGGTGCGCAAGCCAAGCCTCAGCGGTCGCCGGCTCTCGGTCGGGTAGCAGAGCGATTGTCCTCCGCCGTTCGAGGTCGCAGATGATCGTCCCGTAGCGCTGGTTTCGCCGCCACGCCCAGTCGTCGATGCCGATCACGGTTGGCGGGACAAACCCCGGCGTGCTGCAGCGGCGGACCACGCGGAGCAAGGTGTCCTTGCTCACCGGGAGCAGCAGGCGTCGGGCGAGGCTTTGTCCAGGGCGGCCGCCCAGCGCAAGACCGACATGATGCACGATGGCCTGCAAGCGGGAACTGCGGCGTGCCCAAGGCTGTACGATACTCTCGTCGAGCCGTTCGGCGAAAATCGTCCTTGGGCAATCCGGCCAACCACATCGGAAGCGCCGAACCTGAAGCCTGATCCGAACCTTTCGGCCGTGTGCGGGCAGATCGTCCAAGGTCCGCTCATAGCGACTATGGACCTTCGCTGACACCCGCCGGCAAACCGGGCATGGGGAGGTCGACGACGGCGACCGCGCCACAGCGACAATCTCGTCCCCGCCGTGCTGGAAATGTTCAACGATCAGGCCATGTGGTAGCAACGACTGGCCACGGAAACGGAAACCCATGAGCGCGCGAATTTACATCATCAACATCGTCGGACCGGGCCGGTTGATCGTGGCAATGCAGACGTAGATCTCGGGTCTGAGGGTCTCTCCACGCCGGGAGCCTGGCGCGATGAGCCGCGCTCCACTCTCTGTCTTGGGGGCCGCGTTTTTGCACAACCAAGACCCAATCCAGAAGTCAGCTCCCACATCGTCGGTTGGCATTCGACGGGGAAGCGGGACCAGCGGAGGCTTGCAAGTAAGTTGATGCGCCCGCTAGGCCGGTCCCCCCGAGCGATCAGAAGGCTCCGCACACTTATGGAATGGCGCGGAGCCGTTAGTCTGCGGAAGTCCAGAGAGGGAGGTTCGGTCCCAACCCGGACATCTTGAAGGTATCAGAAACGCGACCCGACTCACACTGGACAATGCCGATCGCAAGGCGCGCTGCGGCGGCCCGCGGGCGCTGGGTTCCGGGGAGCGATTTCCCGCGACGGTCTCCCATGATAGGATTTCGGCGCAGCGCGGAGGTCGGCAATGGCTGGACCGCCGGTGACGGACATCGACGAGGCCAGGCGGCGGCGGTCGAAGAACGATCCCAATGCCCGGCTGGCTGAGTTCGCGCTCACGCAATGCGAGCAGGCGATGCTCGAGCGCGACTGGGACCGGTTCGATCGCTGGTTCCGCATCCACCAGCGGGTACGGCCCCGCTCTGCGTCTCCCGCCTCCTCCCCCGTGCCGCTGCGCATGGACGGTGCGAAATCCCTTCCCGCGGTGAGCGCCATGGCAGGACACCGCGTGGGCGCAGAGGCCACCCGGCGCTGGGCGAAGATCGCGGCGGCGGTCCTGGTTCTGGCGGTCGTCGCGCCGCTGCCAGCGAAGACGATTACCCATTCCACGTCGACCGAGGGCACCGTCATCGCCTCGACGACGCTGCCCGATCTCACCGATCGGTCTCTCTACGTGGCGGTAGTCGGCGGGCGCGTGCCGCCGGACGGGACGAGCTTCGCATCGAAGTCGGACGAGTTCTTCTTCCAGCTCGCGGGCGCAACCGAGCTCGCGCTCGACGGCTTCTCGGGCGTCATCGGATCCGGTCAAGCGGTCTTCGTCCCGCGGGGCGCCCAAATGACGCTGAAACCGGAGCCCCACCAGACGTCCAGATACCTCCGCTTCATGCTGACGGCCGCCAAAGGTCTCGAAACCGCCGATGTGTCGGCCCCGGACGAGCGAATGATCTACCGGACCGGTGCGCCGATCCACGGCATCTGGCCCGGCAAGTATGTGCTCGACCTGATTAAGGTGACGCTGCCCCAGCGGGCGCTTCCGGATCCGCCGCATCGCCGCTCCGGCGCGGCGCTCCACCTCGTACTGTCGGGCTTCGGAGCTGAGACGGCGGACGGCACTACGGTCGCGCGGAGCCCGGGCTCTGTGTCGTTCGAGCCGGGCTCGCTCGTCTACCAATGGAGCAATCCCGGCAGCCAGCCGCTGACCTACCTGGTGTTCAACTTCAACCCGGCGGCCGAAGACGCCGTCCTCGCTGCACGGTAGGGAAGGTAGTCCAAGGGGGTGCGCCATAGCTGGAGCACGTCCCGCGTCCAAGACGCTCGCCGGCTAACGCGGCGGGGCACGGCTGGCGGTTCATCCGCCGGATGAGGCTCAGTCCGAACGCACGGAAGGCCTAGCGCCCTCTGGAAACTTGCGCTTAACGTTCCACGTTGATTGTACTTTCAGCGGCTTCGGAACGGAGGGCGGTCATGGCCGGCATGATGCTCCTGGACCTTATTGGCGGGGTGGCATTGCTGCTGTGGGGTCTGCACATGGTGCAGACCGGCATCATGCGCGCCTTCGGCTCCGATCTCCGGCGGTACCTCGGCACCGCGCTTAAAAACCGCCTGCGCGCCTTCGCCTTCGGCCTCGGCGTCACCGCAGTGCTGCAGAGCAGCACTGCCACCGCGCTCATGACCTCGTCGTTCGCCGCAGGAGGCCTCCTCGCGCTGACACCAGCGCTGGCGATCATGCTGGGCGCCAATGTCGGGACGACGCTCATCGTCCAGCTCCTGTCCTTTAACGTCACGGCCGCCGCGCCCATCCTGCTCGCCGGCGGGCTCATCGCCTTCAAGCGCGCGCCGAGAACGCGTTTCCGCGATCTCGGCCGCGTCGCGATCGGCCTAGGCCTGATGCTGCTGTCGCTGCATATCCTCCTCGATACCCTGGCGCCGGCTGAGGACGCGCCGGCCCTACGCTCGCTCCTGGCCGTGATCAACGGCGATCCCGTGCTCATCATGCTGGTCGGTGCGCTCTTTGCCTGGGCGGCGCATTCGAGCGTCGCCGCTGTCATTCTGGCGATGTCGCTCGGCTACTCCAGCTTTGTGACGCCGGCCGGCGCCCTGGCACTGGTGCTGGGCGCCAATCTGGGCAGCGCCATCAACCCTGTTGTCGAAGGCGCCAGCGATGACCCGGCATCCCAACGGTTGCCCGTGGGCAATCTCATCAATCGCGTCGTGGGAATTGCGATCGCGACGCCTTTTTTACAACCGATCGCCCATGCGCTCGCCGCGATCGATCCCAATCCGGTGCGCGAGGTCGCCAACTTTCACACGGGCTTCAACCTCGTGATGGCCGCGCTGTTCATCGGGCCGCTCGATCTCTACGCCCGACTGCTGCAGCGGTTTTTCCCCGAGCGCAAGAAGGCCGCCGACCCGGCGGCGCCTCTCTATCTCGATCCCGCGGTTCTCTCGACGCCAACTCTGGCGTTGACGTCAGCAGAGCGCGAAGTCCTGCACATGGGCGACATCGTCGAGAGCATGCTGCGACGGACCATCGATGCGCTGCTCTCCGATGATCGCAAGCTCGTCGGCGACATCGAGCGCATGGACAACGCCGTCGACAAGCTATACGAGGCGGTGAAGCGCTACGTCACCGAGATCACGCGCGAGAGCCTCGACGAGCAGAGCGGCCGGCGCGCGATGGAGATCATCTCCTTTGCCATCAACCTCGAGCATATCGGCGACATCATCGACAAGAACCTGATGGAGCTCGCCGCGAAGAAGATCAAGCACCGATACAAATTCTCCGACGCCGGCGCCGCGGAGCTACAAGCGTTGCATCGCTGCGTGCTCGACAACCTGAAGCTTGCCCTCGGCATCTTCATGTCGGGCGACGTTTCGATCGCGCGCCGCCTGCTCAGCGAGAAGGTGCACATCCGCGAAGTCGAGCGTCAGGCGGCCGAGAATCATCTGGCCCGTCTGCGCGAAGGCCGGCCCGAGAGCATCGAGACGAGTTCTCTGCATCTCGATGTGCTTCGCGACCTGAAGCGCGTTCACTCGCATATCTGCTCTGTCGCTTACCCTGTCCTCGAAGCGACCGGCGAGCTGGAGCCGAGCCGGCTCAAAGGGTGGGACGCGCAGGCCGATGCCGCCGAGGCCGTCCGCTCGGGATACCCCCGGCGGGAAGGTGGAGCTGATCCGCGCTGACCGCTCCATCGCATCCGGTTAAACCCGACATCACGGGATTGGGCCGACCCCCGCACTGGCTTGCCCAAGCCGGCACCGGGGAACCATTAACCTTGTATTACGGTTTTATGACGGTAATTTCCAGGAGACAGCCGGCGACGATCGTCGGGCGAGCGCAGCGCGGGGCCCAACGTCTTTGACGCGACTGCGTGGGCGATCTTGCCGACCGCGAGAGTGACTTGGTGATCGACATGCGCACAATATCGGGAACGGTCTTCGAGAAATCGCATGTTCTGCCGACGCGCAAGCCGCGGCTTCAGTCGGGCGCGCTCGCTTATCGGGTCGGCCGACACGGCAAGGTGCGCGTTTTGCTCGTCAGGACGCGCCGCTCGAAACGCTGGAGCATTCCCAAGGGCGAGCTGAAACCGGCACTGTCCATGGCCGAAAACGCGGCCAACGAAGCCTTCGAGGAGGCCGGCGTAAGAGGCCAGGTTGCCACGGCATCATCAGGGATGTATCGCAGGACGAAGCGGGCCTGGTACGGCAATGCGATCGTCGAAATCTGGGTCTATCTCCTGCGCGTTGGCGAGCAGCTCAAGCAATTTCCGGAGAAGGGGCAGCGAGAGATCAAGTGGGTGTCGTGCAGCGCCGCTGCGAAAATGCTGCGGGAACCGTTGCTCGCCCAGCTCTGTCTCGCTCTTCGCCGCCAAGCCCTGCAATAGCCTCGCCGCGGGGGGTGCCGCCGGCGCTGACGTCGCGCGTCGTACCGCTAACACCAGATCGGTGGGCTCAGGCGGCACTCAGACCA
>Ga0335081_10015296_pt1 | contig 12409 bp, 11 predicted proteins | sample Lox_Sample_35_FD_206713 | JGI IMG/M metagenome (GOLD analysis project Ga0335081, IMG submission 206713) | Soil microbial communities from Loxahatchee National Wildlife Refuge, Florida, United States - Lox_Sample_3.5 | ecosystem: Environmental > Terrestrial > Soil > Wetlands | place: USA...
TCACGATCTTCCCCGCGTTCGCCTCCGAGAGTGATCCGCCAAACACGGTGAAATCCTGCGCGAACACATATACCAGCCGCCCCTCGATCCGTCCGTAGCCGGTGACGAATCCATCGCCGGGGATCCTCTGCTCGGCCATTCCGAAATCCGTGCAGCGATGCGTGACCTGCTTGTCTGTTTCCTCGAACGTTCCTTCGTCGAGCAGAAACGCAATCCGCTCCCGCGCCGACATCTTTCCTTCTTTATGCTGCCGTTCCCGGCGCTTCTCGCCGCCGCCGTCTTCCGCCAGCTGATTCCGCTTTTTCAATTCCGCGACTTTATGTTCCAGATCCATGGCCAAGGATTATAGACTCGCCCTGTTGTCATCTCGACCGCAGTGGAGAGATCTTTGTTCAAGCTGTTGAAGCACCTCTCGCTGGTATTGACCTACCGTAATCTGTTGCTGCTCGCGCGCTTTGGATAGCCTGATTTTTCGCACGAAAACAGGAGGAACCATGTCACCAAAGCTCTGGCTTCGGGCGGCTGCGACCGCACTCGTGTCGCTCTCGCTTGCGGCAAGTATGGCGGCGCAGGATCACGATCACGGCGATCATGACCGAGACGATCACGGTTGGCACGAACATGATCGCGATGACCACCACGGGGACCGCCACGACGATCACTGGCGTGACCACGACCATTTCCGCTATGCCGACCATGATCGCGACCTCCGCGGCTGGTATCACGACCACTACCGGCACTTGCCTCCGGGTCTTGCCATGCGCGACCACCTGCCCCCCGGACTAGGGCACAGGCTTATCGTCAACGGATTTGTTCCCGTAGAGGCGCGTGGCTACATGCATCCCTGCCCGCGCGAGCTTGAAGTCATGCTCCCGCCCCCACCCCCCAATTTCGTCCACGTGGTGATCGGCGGAAATCTGGTCCTCTACAACCGTGCCAACTTCCAGATCGCCGACGTCTTCCACTTCAGCGCCAACTGATTCATTGATTTGAGGTTGACCCACCCTTGTCGCAGTTTTCTGCGACAGGGTGGGGATTTACATTTCTAACAGATCGCCCTGTTCTCAAAGGATTCAACAAGACACTCGAAACTCGAAACCTGAAACTCGAAACTTCCTGCTGCGTTACACTGCCGACAGATGTCCTCTCTGTCCGACCAGCTGGGCTTCAACTTCCGCGGTCCCGAGCGCCGCGTATGGAAGGTCCGCGACCTCGTTGCCGCCGTTCGCACCCACATCGAGCGCGAATACTCTGACGCCTGGGTCGAAGGAGAAATCTCCAATTTCCGCGCTCCCGACTCCGGACATCTCTATTTCACGCTGAAAGACGGCAACGCGCAGGTCAAGGTCGTAATGTTCCGCTCCTCGGCGCGCCTGCTCCGCTTCCGTCCCGCGGATGGCCTGCAAGTCGTCGTTCGCGGACGCATCACCATCTACGAAGATCGCGGCGAGCTGCAAATTGCCGCCGAATATATCGAGCCCAAAGGCGCCGGCTCCCTTCAACTCGCCTTCGAACAGCTCAAAGCCAAACTCGAAGCCGAAGGACTCTTCGCCGCTGAACGCAAAAAGCCGATTCCCACCCTGCCTTCACGCATCGGCATTGTGACGTCCGGGCAAGCCGCGGCACTTCGCGATATCCTCAATATCCTCCAGCGACGCCACCATTCCGCGAACGTCCTCATCTTCCCGGCGCAGGTGCAGGGAGACGCGGCCTCCACCGAAATTGCAAGCGGCATCCGCTATTTCAACCAGCACGACAATGTTGACGTCATCATCATCGCCCGTGGCGGAGGCTCCGCAGAAGATCTCGCGCCCTTCAACAACGAAGGCCTTGCCCGCATGATCGCCGCCTCCGAAATTCCCGTGATCTCCGCTGTCGGACACGAAACCGATTTCACCATCACCGATTTTGTGGCAGATCTCCGCGCTCCCACGCCATCGGCGGCTGGTGAGCTCGTGATCCGTTCCCGGCAGGAAATCGAGGAGCAGGCTGCCGCGCTGCATGAGCGCCTTGCCCGCGCCATGCGCTACCGCCTGCTCATGGGGCGGCAAGCCCTCACCGAACTCGCCCAGCACGGGACTTTCGCTCGCATGATGGAAGGTATCCACCAGCGCCAGCAGAAGCTCGATGATCTCGCTCACCGCATGGAACTTGCCCAGCGGCTCGTCCTCGAGCAAAGCCGCCGCCGCTGGGAAAACGTCTCCGCAGCCGTCCGCCATTACGACTTGCGCCTCGTGCTCTCCGGCATGCGCAAGGAACTCGACAGCCGCACGACGTCCCTCGTAGCCGTCACTCGTAACGTGCTCCTCCAGCACCGCGTTCGCAGCGAACGCCTTCAGACCGCGCTCGAATCCCTTTCACCGTTAGCCATCCTCGACCGCGGATATGCACTCGTCTTCGATGCCGAAGGAAAGCTGCTGAAAGGCGTAGCCTCCGTGAATCCCGGCGACAACATCTCCGCCCGCCTTGCCCACGGCCAGCTCCACGCTACCGTAAACAAGAAAGAACCCTAACCGGCCTATGCGGGCCCAGCCGCCTCGGCTGTCCGCGGTGCGAAGCTCCGCTGTGCCTGCATTACAATGGAACTTCCCGGATCAGGAGACTCCAACTGCTGCCAGTCATCACATCCTGGACGCAAGGCGCTTGGATCGCACTCGATATCCTCCTCGTCGCCCTGCTCATTTACCAAGTCCTGGTGATGATCCGTGGCACGCGCGCCGTCGCGATGCTCGCCGGACTCATGGTCGTCGCCATCATTTTCTATTTCGCTCAAATCGGCGAACTCACCACGCTCAACTGGGTCGTAAGCAACGTCCTGCCATATCTCGTCTTCGCTCTGATCGTCGTCTTCCAGTCCGAGATCCGCCACATCCTCGCCGACCTCGGCCGTCGTCTCACCTTCTTTGGTGGATCCTCTTCCGAGAGCGATACCTACGACGACATCGTTCTCGCCGCCAACCTTTTTTCCCAGCATCAGACCGGCGCGCTAATCGTAATCGAGCGAGAAATCGGCCTCCGCACGCACATCGAAAGCGGAGTTCCTCTCGACGCCCGCCTGTCTTACGATCTGCTCGCAACAATCTTCCGCCCAAGCGCTCCACTTCATGACGGAGCCGTCATCGTCCAGAAAGATCGTATCGCCGCCGCGGCCTGTTTTCTTCCGCTCTCGATGAATCCGCTACTCTCGACCCAACTCGGTACGCGTCACCGCGCCGGAATCGGCATCACCGAAGAAACCGATGCCATCGCCGTCATCTGCTCCGAAGAAACCGGTGCGATCAGCTTCGCCATAGGAGGGCGAATCGAGCGCGATCTCACAGTCGAACAACTCCGCGAGCGCCTCAGCGGCGAACTCCGCCGCCATATCACGCCCGTCCCTCTGCCCACACCGATTGCTCAAAATCTTGGCGACGATGCTGACGCCAGCCTCGAATCGCCGCTCTTGGAGTCCGACCGCAAACCTGAACCCGGCTCACCCGCGGAGCCTCACCTATGATCACCTTCCTCAAGCGCTACGTTTTTCACAACTTCGGCCTGAAGGTGCTCTCGCTTGTCCTTGCCGCCGGACTCTGGTTCATCATTTCTCGCGATGAGCAGCCCGCCGAAGTCGCCGTCCGCGCTCCCATCGTCTTCGAGCATGTTCCTACAGATCTCGAAGTCAGCTCTGAATCGGCGCCCGAAGCCCTGATCCGCGTTCGCGGTCCTGAGCGCGTGATCCGCCAGCTCAAGTCGAACGAAGTGCAGGCGCAACTTGATCTCTCCGGAGCCAAGCCGCAGGAGCGCACCTTCGAACTCACCGCACAAGAAGTCCGCCATCCCCGCGATGTCGCTGTCATGCAGATCATCCCCAGCCAACTGCATCTCACCTTCGATACCCGCCTGACGCGCGAGGTCGAGGTGCGCCCGCGCATCGTCGATGCCGATAATCTTCCCAACGGAGAGCAAGTCGTTAAAGTCGACGTCGATCCGGCGCGCATCACGATTACTGGCCCTAGCCGCCATGTTCAGAGAGTCGACTCAGCGACGACCGATCCCATCGATGTCGTGGGGACGCAAGGCACAGGATTCTTCAACGTCAACGTTTATGTCTCCGATCCGCTCGTGCAAGTCGTGGACCCAACCAACGTCCGCGTAACGGTCGTAGTCCAAAAGGTAGGTACCGCCACCTCGCACTGAGAAGGGAAACGTATCCTTCGTGAACCTTAGTGCCCTTTGTGGTTAAATGGATTTTTCCCTGCTCAGCTAAAGCCGCGTGGGTGCGCGCGTTCAACAATCAGCAATCAAAAGTCAACATTCTCCCCTCAATCGACAATCAAAATTCGACATTGATTTATCATTTCTAGTCGCAATATCTATGAGCCAGCAACGTCAGCTATTTGGAACAGACGGCATTCGCGGAGTCGCCGGAGAGTTTCCCCTCACCACCCAGAGCACCTATCTCATCGGGCGCGCGCTCGGACACGATCTCGTCCACACCGTCGCCAAGCCGCAAGCCGTCATCGGACAGGACACTCGCGAGTCTAGCCGCTGGATCGCCGACCGTGTCTCCGAAGGCCTCGCCGCCGTCGGTGTGGACGTTCACAGCGCCGGCGTCATCACTACTCCCGGCGTCGCCTATCTCGCCCGCTCGCGCAACGTGGCCGCAGGAGTCGTTATCTCCGCCTCGCACAATCCCTGGACTGACAACGGCATCAAAGTCTTCTCCGGCGACGGATTCAAGCTGACCGATGCTCGCGAACTCGCGATCGAAAAAGAGATCTTCGCGCAGCTCGAAAATCCCTCCTCCGCCGACGATACTGCCCTGAAAATTCCGCGCCCGTCGCTCCCCGGCCAATCGCAACTACGCCACGCCTATATCAAATTCCTCGCGTCAAGCGTTTCGAGCGATCTCAGCAAACTGCGCGTGTTCGTCGACTGCGCCAACGGAGCCGCCACGGCCGAAGCCCCGGAGCTTTTCCGCAGTCTCGGCATTCAGGCCACGTTCATTCACGTCTCCCCAAACGGAAAAAACATCAACGAGAATTGCGGCGCGCTTCATCCGGAAACTTTAGGAAAGTCCGTCGCCAAGGCGGCAGGGACGTTCGATCTCGGAGTCACTTTCGACGGCGACGCTGACCGCGCCCTCTTCTGCGATGCCTCAGGCCGCGTCGTTAACGGAGATGGCGTGCTCCTCGCCGCTGCGCGTGACCTTCACGCCCAGGGAAAACTGAAAGCCGACACGCTGGTTGCCACCACGATGTCGAACATGGGCCTCGAAATCGCCTTAATGAACTCCGGCATACGCATGCTCCGCGCCAACGTCGGCGACAAATACGTTCTCGAAGAAATGCTCAAAACCGGCGCCACTCTTGGCGGAGAGCAATCCGGCCACATCATCTTCCGCGACGGAGACTCCACCACCGGCGACGGCCTCCTCACCGCGCTCCGCCTCATGGATATCGTCGTCCGCACCGGCAAGCCGTTAGCCGATCTCATCCACGATCTGAAAGTTTTTCCGCAGAAGATTCAGAACATCCGCGTGCGTGAGAAAGTTCCATTCAAGCAGGTGCCCGCGATCCAGTCCGCGATCGATTCCGCAGAAAAGGAACTGGACGGAAACGGCCGAATCGTCGTCCGCTACTCCGGCACCGAAGCCCTCGCCAGGGTCATGGTCGAAGCTGAATCGGAATCAAAGATGCACGCTATCACGGCAGCAATCGCCGCCGAAATCCACAAAGCCCTCGGGGTGTGATTGTCACGTTGGAATCTGTCGATCTGCGGGTGGGACGGGAGGCACAAGTGCAAGATGGTAGGCCCGAATGGATTCGAACCATCGACCTCTTCCGTGTCAAGGAAGCGCTCTAGACCAACTGAGCTACGGGCCTACAAAACAGCAGTTCATCAATTCTAACGGCGATGTGCGATTCCAGCAAACGCCTTGCCAAATGTTTTCCGGAGCAATCAGGTCGGAAACCGCGCTCTTAAGTGGCTGTCAACGAAACTGCCTTCGTCGCCCGTCGCAGCAGATCCGGCGTTTTGATCCTCTCGCAGATTCCTGCGAATTCAGGACGCGCTCCGGACCACTGCAGTTCGTCCACCGTCTCGAAGACCGGCACATCCAGCCGAAGCGTCGCGAGCGTGCGGAATAACAACGCCTGATCCCATCCAGCGAAAAGTGTTTCCGCCAGCCCACGTGCCCGCCGTAGCAATGTCGGCCACGAACGCCAATCTTTGGGTATGTTCTCCAGATGCCTGTACTGAGACAGTACAATCGACGCGCCCTTCTCGCCCCATCCTGCGATGCCGGGATATCCGTCGGCGCTGTCGCCGACCAGTGCGAGATAATCGGGAATCGACTCTGGCTTGACGCCAAATTTGGCTTCGACTCCAGTCTCGTCGCGAACGATCTCCCGGCGGCGGTCCAGTTGGACAACGCGGGTGCCCTGCAGGCACTGTCCGAGATCTTTGTCCGGAGTACAAATGAACACTCGTTCCACGCGTTGATCCTTTGCGGCCGCGGCCGCTGCGGCCGCCAGCGCATCATCGGCTTCAAAATACGTCATCGGCCAGACAACGACTCCCAGCGCCTGCAACGCCTCTTCGACAATCGGAAATTGCGAGAGCAGTTCCGGAGCGACTCCTTCGCTCGTCTTGTAACCCGGGTAAAGCTCATTGCGGAAGGATTCAACGACGTGATCGGTCGCAACTCCGACATGAGTTGCCCCTTGCTCGATCATTGAGAGGACTGATGCGACCACGCCCCGCATTGCGCCGATCTCCTGGCCGGAGGCGTCCTGGCTCGGCGGCACGGCAAAAAAATGCCGGAACAATTCATAGGTTCCGTCTACGAGATGAACATTCATATGCGCTAGCTTCGATCCATTGCCATGAATAGATTGTTGAGCGATTCGGCGAGCGTGGGATGCGCGTATGTCGCATCGCGCAGCGCCGTGTACGGCAACTTGCCCATCATAGCCGTTTCCAGCACGGCCATGACCTCTCCGCCTTCGACACCGAGCACAGTCGCGCCCAGAATTTGATTGCTTTCCGCATCCACCACGGCTTTCATGAAGCCGCGAGTCTCGTCCACTTCCAACGCCCGCGCAACCGAAGTCATCGGCAATTTCGCCACCCGGATGTTGCGGCCCTGCGCGCGCGCTTCTGTTTCGCTCAGTCCAACGCGCCCCAACTGCGGATCAATGAACACGCAATAAGGGACCTGCCGCCCCTTAGTCGACGCCGTTTTCCCATCGAGCAGATTCGACTTCAGGATCCGGAAATCGTCGTACGAAATGTGTGTGAACGTCGGGCCGCCTTTGATGTCGCCGAGCGCATAAATGCCCTCGACATTCGTTTCTAGCCGATCGTTGACTTCGATGAATCCTTTGGCGTCCGTCCTGACGCCGGTGGCCGGTAAGTTGAGAGTGTCCGAGTTGGGCACGCGCCCGGTTGCGACCAACAGATGTGATCCGGTCAGCGTCTGTGCGTTGCCGCCAGCAGCTACCTGCAGGCTGAACTTTCCATCCGCATAAACCACGCGATTTGCAGTCGCGTTGAACACCACCTCAACGCCATCTTCACCAAGGATCTTCGCAATCTCATCCGCAACATCCTTGTCTTCCCTGGTCAGCAACTGCTCCGCGCGCTGCACAATCGTCACCCGGCTTCCGAAGCGCCGGAAAAGCTGGCCGAACTCCAGTCCGATGTATCCTCCGCCAAGGATCAACAAATGCTCGGGCAGGGAACCTAGTTCCATGATCGAAACATTGTCGAGAAATGGAACGCGATCGAGCCCATCCAATTTCGGCTGCGATGCTCGCGTGCCGGCATTGATGAAGATTTGTGAAGCGATGAGACTGCGCTCGCTTCCGTCATTGAGGCGGACCGCCACGGTCTTCGGCCCCGTGAATCGCGCTTCCCCAAAGATCAGATCAAGATTCGCAGTTTTTTCCAGGCCTGTCTGACCGCTGGTACGGAATTTCTCCACAATGTTGCGCTTGCGCTGGCGAACCTTTTCCAGATCGATGCGGATCGGGCCGGTGTGCACGCCATAATCCGCCCCGCGCCGCGCAAGGTAAGCGACTCGACCGCTGGCGATCATCGTCTTTGTCGGAGTGCACCCTTCGTTGATGCAGGTACCCCCGACGTGCTTGCGTTCGATGATCGCGGTCCGCTTGCCTACCGACGCAAAAGCCTCCGCCAGCGGATTTCCGCCTTGTCCTGAACCGATAACGATTGCGTGGTATTGCCGTGCGTTGCTCATTCAAAAATCCTGCGAGGTCCCATTATCGGGAGCCGAAGAACAACCCGAGCCCAATCGCGACCAGATCTTCGGGAATAGCGATCACGAAGTCAGGAACGCGCAAAATCCGAACTAGCCCAACCCGCACGTTATAGCCTCCAAATGCACCCACGATCGCGCCTATTGCCCCGCAGAGCGCTCCGACCCATAACGTGGCGAAGCTGGCTACAGCGATGCATGCTCCAGTAAGAGCGCCAGTTATGATTCGTGCAGACAAACCAACCGCGCCGGTACGAGCCGGCGTATTTGGCAATTGGTCGAGCACCAGTTCGATCACAGCCAGAACACTGAACACGATCACTGCCCATCTCGAACCCATGAACGCTACCGGAGAAACCTTCAGCAGGATCCAGCGAAGGTATGCCGACCATGCGACGATCGCCGGCGCCGTAAACGACCGTAGTCCGGCGACGAAGCCGATCCCAAATGCAAACCAGATAGCGAAGCTTGAATTCATAGGGAGCCTTTGACGCGAACCGGTTGAACAGAGATGTCTTAACTCGGGTTCTCAGAAATTGGCAGCACAACCTGAAAAACCGTGTCTCCGGGCTTGGAATGAACCTGGATGCTTCCCCGATGTTTCCTCACGATCCTCTGCACGGTATCCAGTCCAAGCCCAGTTCCCTCGCCGACCCCTTTGGTCGTGAAGAACGGCTCGAAAATGTGCGGCTCGACGTCCGAAGAAATCCCCGGGCCATTGTCGCCGATCTCTACGACCGCGCAGCCATCGTCCAGATACGTGCGAACGCGCAATTCGCCTTTGCCACCCATGGCATCGATTGCGTTGTCGATAAGGTTCGTCCACACCTGGTTCAATTCGCTGCCAAAGGAACTGACGAGAACCGGCGCTTGCGTATAGTCCCGCTTCACATCGACGCCCTTCTTCAACTTGTGATTGAGAATCGTGAGAGTCGTCTCCAGGGTCTTCACCACGTCTACGTTCTGGATCGGCGCCTGGTCCATGAACGTATATTCTTTGATGGCGCGAACGAGATCGGAAATGCGCGAAGTGCTGCTCTCAATTTCATTGAGCAATCCGGAAATCTCGACTGACGTGGAAATTCTCACCAACGCAGCGCGGGCCGTATCGGGCTCGAGCGTCTCAAAGAGCGTTTCGAGCGATTCCGGCTTGAAGTTTCGCCGCGCCAGATCGCCTGCAAGCTGCCAGAGATCGTTCTGTCCATGACCGCGCAGCAACGAGTCGATTCGATCCTCGAGCGCACCAGCCGTCAGCGGATCCGGAGGCGGGCCATCCGCCTGCGTGATGGATGCTTCCAACTTTTCGATTTCCGCTCGTTGCGCAGCAGTCAGATCCCGGCGGCCAAGTTCGTGACTGGCGTCCCGCACTCGCTTCAACATGTCGCGGAGCTGGCTCGTCGCGCGCTTTGCGGCAGATGCAGGATTGTTCAGTTCATGCGCCAGTCCCGCGGAGAGCTTGCCCAGCGCCGCCAGCCGGTCCCGCTGCTGTTCAGAGCGCGTGGCTTCGCGAATTCTGTCGGACATCATTCCGACCAGCCGCGTGGCCAGCTCCGGCATCTTCTGCACCAGTTCCTGAAACTTCGCGGCGGGAAAACGAAGCACGCGTCCAGCCGTCACCGCGCGCCCGTTCAAACTGTACTTCTTCATTCGGGAGAACGGCAGAACGCCCGTCACTTCTCCCGGCTCGAGATCAACTGTGAACGCTTGGCCACCGAATTCTCCACGCCATTGGAACTTTCCTTCCATCACGACAAACATCGCTTCGGCGGGATCTCCCTGCCGCGCGTACACGTCGCCCGCTTTGAGCTCCATTTCTTTTGATTGGCTGAGGAACCAGGCGATCTGGTCGTCCGGCAGGCCTTCGAAGGCGGAGGTCTTTCGCAAAAACTCAGATAGATCGGCCATTTAGACCTTGCTCAGGTACTGATGAATGAATTGCACTCCCACAGAACCCTCGCCAACTCCCGACGCCACACGCTTCACCGATCCATGTCTTACGTCCCCGACCGCAAAAATTCCCGGAACATTCGTCTCGAGCAGAAAGGGATCTCGCTCAAGAGTCCATCCCTTCGCACGTTTGCCCTCACGTATCAGGTCGGGACCCGTGAGAATGAATCCGCGGTCATCGCGCTCGATGGTGTCTCCCATCCAATCCGTGCGAGGCAACGCCCCGATGAAGATGAACATGGAACTTGCCGGGACACGCTCGACTTTGTTCGTGTCCGAGCAGAGAACTGAAATCTCTTCCAGATGTGTTTCGCCATGCGCCTCCGCGACGCTGGCATGGGACCACAGTTGGATATTCGGAGTTTCCTTGATCTGATCGATCAGATACTGCGACATGGTCTTCGAAAGGCCGTCGCCGCGTACCAGAATTACCACGCGTTCGGCATATTTTGAAAAATTCATTGCCGCCTGGCCCGCGGAATTCGCGCCGCCGATGACGTAGACAATTTCGCCCTTGCACGAGAGCGCTTCGGTCGTGCCGCCGCCGTAGTAGACACCCGCACCCTGTAGACGGTCGATGCCCGGTGCATCCAGACGCCGCCACTGCACACCGGTCGCGATCATCAGCGCATGGCAGGAAATCTCGTTTCCATCAGCCAGCTTGATGATGCGGTACGATCCTTCCGTCCTCAGGCTTTCGACGGACTGTGGCGCAAGAATCTCCACACCAAACCGCCGCGCCTGAACGACCGCCCGCCGCGCCAGATCTCCTCCGCTGAGCCCCGTCGGAAATCCCAGGTAGTTTTCGATTCGCGAGCTCATTCCTGCCTGCCCGCCCGGAGCTTCGCGCTCCACAATAACGGTCCTCAATCCTTCCGAGGCTCCATAAACGGCCGCCGCAAGGCCAGCCGGCCCGCCACCGACAATGGCGAGGTCAAAAAAGCTTGTATCCGCGCGAGTGCGCAGGCCCACTTTCTGCGCTACCTCGGTCGGTGCGCTGTTCAGCAATTTCGCTCCGTCCGGAAACAAAACAACGGGCAGCTCATTCGCATCCGGTCCGAGCGCATCGACCAATCGCTTCGTCTCCGGGTCATTGGCCGAAGTCTCGACGTCGATCCACTGGTACGGCACATGGCTGCGAGCCAGAAAATCGCGCAGCTCATAACATCTCGGAGACCATCGCGTCCCCAGTACTCGAATTCCCTGAAACTGCGGCCGGTACGACGCTTGCCAGTCGTCGAGCAAATCGTCGAGCTGCGGATACAAGTGTTCCGTCGGCGGATCCCAGGGCTTCATGAAGAAATAATCGATGTTTGCTTCATTAATCGCACTGATCGCGGCGTTCGTATCCGCGTATGCTGTCAGCAAAGCCCGCTTCGCGCCGGGATAAAGTTGCCGCGCCGCCTGCAGGAATCCCACGCCGTCCATATGCGGCATCCTCTGATCTGCGAGCAGCAGCGCCACGCCATCGCTGCGCAATTTGAGTTCCTTCAAAATGTCGAGCGCGCTGTTGGGAGAGTCGCTGCTGATTACGCGGTACTCCGCCCCATACTGCGAGCGTAGATCGCGCTCGATCGCGCGCAACACGTCGGCATCATCATCAACCGTCAGCAGAATAGGTTTCGCCATGATTGCGCTCCGACAAAGGTAAGGCAGCGCCCAAATACCAACCCACGCCCGGAAGTGAAACACCGGGTAAAAATTTGGCAGGAAGCCGACGCGATTACCCCAGGAATCTAGTGCTTAGATACTCGGACAGGCGATGTGGTCGCGTCAAATATCACAATCGCGCCAAAACAGAGAGGGCTAAAGTTCTCCCGCCTCGATCTGGTCCACATAACACCACACCCACGATTCCCCCGGTTCAATCGACCGGATCAGCGGATGGTGCTCCTTGTGAAAATGCTTGGTCGCATGTTTGTTCTTGGAAGAATCGCAACATCCGACGTGCCCGCATATCAGGCATAGTCTCAGATGGACCCATGTATCTCCCATCTTCACGCACTCTTCGCAGACATGCGTCTTGGTATTGCGAACCTTGATCTGATCCAGATGTGTACATTCGCTCGCCATAAGATCCTCCAAAAGATATCAATCACGGTTGCAAGTGACTTCCGTCACGTAACGAAGGGCCATAATCACAGAAAAACACGCCTTCTTTCACTCAAAATGATTCGCGGAGGTTCTTTCAGTCGTGCTTCG
>Ga0335081_10015297_pt1 | contig 12409 bp, 8 predicted proteins | sample Lox_Sample_35_FD_206713 | JGI IMG/M metagenome (GOLD analysis project Ga0335081, IMG submission 206713) | Soil microbial communities from Loxahatchee National Wildlife Refuge, Florida, United States - Lox_Sample_3.5 | ecosystem: Environmental > Terrestrial > Soil > Wetlands | place: USA: Florida...
TATTGCGAGCGGGAACTGGATCCATTGCTGACGCCGGTCACCGTCGACCCGGCGCACCCCTTTCCGCGCGTGATCAACAAAGCGTTGTGTGTCGCGTTTCTGCTGCGACGGCGGCGTCGCTCCGCCTTGACTTACACCGGAGTCGTATCGGTTCCGCGCGTGTTACCCAGATTGATCCGGCTGCCGTCCACCGATACTGCGGATTTCATTTTCCTTGCCGATCTTGTGGCGCATCATGCGGTGCGCATGTATCACGGATACGACATTGTTTCTTCGGCGCCGTTTCGCGTGACCCGGAACAGCAACCTGTATCTCGCGGAAGAAGAGGCGCGCAGCCTGCTCGAGTCGGTCCGCATGGAGTTGCACAATCGCCGCAAGGGCGACGCGGTGCGCATGGAGGTTGAAGCCGACGCCGATCCCGAAATCATCGAACGCCTGCGCACCGTGTTCGAACTCGATCCCTGGCAGGTGTTCCCGGTCAACGGCCCAGTGAACCTGGTGCGTCTGTTCAATGTGTACGAACAGGTCAATCGAGCCGATCTAAAGTATCGCAATTTCTCGCCTCGGGAACTCCGCCTGACCTCGAAATCGAAGGATTTGTTCGAAGAGTTACGGTCCCACGATATCCTGCTGCACCATCCCTTTGACTCTTACGACGCGGTCGTGAGGTTTATCGAATCCGCTGCCGCAGATGACCGTGTTCTTTCCATCAAGCAAACGCTGTACCGCACGAGCGAGCACTCGCTGATCGTTCCCGCGTTGATTGAAGCCGCCTCACACAAGGAAGTTACCGCCGTCATCGAGCTAAAGGCGCGTTTCGACGAAGCCTCCAACATCCGTTGGGCGCGCGACCTGGAGGACGCAGGAGTTCAAGTCTTCCACGGTCTCGTGGGACTAAAGACCCACTGCAAGCTCTCGTTGCTGGTGCGTCGCGACCCTGACGGTATCACCCGCAGTTATTGCCATATCGGCACCGGGAATTACAACGCAACCACCGCGCGGATTTATACCGACCTGAGCCTGTTCACCGCGAATCCTGAGATCACCCGCTCGGTGCACGATGTATTCAGCTTCCTGACGGCGTATGCGGAGAACCCGAGCTACGAACCGCTGTTGGTTGCGCCTCTTGACCTGGCAGAAAAGAGCATTGCTTTGATTGAGCGCGAGGCCGAGCACGCGCGGCAGGGGAACCCTGCCCGCATCATCGCCAAAATGAACGCGCTCCTCGATAAGAACGTGGTACAGGCACTCTACAGAGCCTCACAGGCCGGAGTGGAAATTGACCTGATCGTGCGTGGAATATGTGCTCTACGGCCGGGCGTTCGTGGAGTCAGCGACAACATTCGCGTGCGCAGCATTGTCGGACGGTATCTCGAGCACAGCCGCATCTACTATTTTGCGAATGGAGGCGAGGAGGAGATTTACCTCGGCAGCGCCGATTGGATGCCGCGCAACCTGTACGAGCGCGTGGAAGTTCTGGTCCCACTCCGCGATGAGATGCTGCGCAACCGCGTGCGCCACGAGATTCTTGACGCCTATCTGGCGGACAACCGCAAGGCAAGAATTCTGCTCAAAGATGCGACCTATATCCGCGCGTGGCAGCCTTTGCAGGGGCGGCGCAGTCGCAAACCTCCCATCGGCGCCGCTGCTTTCAGCGCGCAGGACTTTCTCATGACCGTTGCAGAAGGGAAAACGCCCGCGATGTTTCCTGCAGCGGAAGCCCCCAGAAAACGCAGGGTCGCGACCGGAAGAGTACGATAAAGCCCTATGATTCTTTATTTCTTGCGCCATGCAAGCGCTGGTGAACCCCTCTCGAACCCGAAAAAGGACGAGAAACGTGCCCTCGACAAAGAAGGCATTGAACAGTGCGGATATATAGGCAGAGCGCTGGCTGCACTTGAGGTCCAGGTGGACGTCGTCATTTCCAGCCCGTTGAAGCGCTGCACCCAGACCGCGTCTTTGGTCGGAAACGAACTGAGTTACGAAGGCAAGTTGCAACTCGATGCGGGACTGCGCCCGGAGGCAGGGCTGGCGGATTTCCGGAAGATCCTCGAGAAATACTCTCGCCAGGAAGCCGTGATGGTCGTGGGGCACAACCCCAACCTGAGCCAGTTTCTTGGGTCGGTGATCAGCGAGTCCGGTTGCGAGGCCTCGCTGGAACTCAAGAAGGGTGCGGTCGCGAAAGTGGAAATGCGTCGCAGTTTCGGCACGTTGCAATGGTGCTTAACGCCGAAGGTGTTGCGCACCCTCTACGACGCGGCGGTCGAGAGCTCCCGCCCAAAGACTTCGCGGAAATAATCGCGTTCCTTCTCGATTGCCCACAGTTCCAGATCCATTCCAGTGCGTCGCCGCGGAACCAAGGTAAGTTTCACTTCGGCGGCGTGAACTCGGATACGCACTTTTTCGACGGCTCGGCTCCGGCCAAGATTCAGAGCCCGCGCCATACGCAGCAGAACAATGGCCTTTTGCACGTCCGTTCGATCAGCGCTTTCGATCGCTTTCATGGGGCCGTCTTCCACCGTGGGCCTGGACTTGCCCAGGTATCTTGCAATCGCCGCAATAGTGCGTCGCTGCTGCGGTGTATAACCCAGGATTTCCGAGTTGGAGATTATGTAGTGGGTATGTCGATGGTGGCCGTTTCGATTCACATAGTCACCGACCTCGTACAACATTGCGGCAGCCGCCAGCCATTCGCCATATTCAGGGGGCAATCGATGAACCGAGCGCAACGCTGTGAACAATGACGTCGCGGCATTTCGAACGTCCATAGCATGCTTGCGATCAATGTGGTAGTGATCGACAGCTTTCAGAATCGATTCCCACCGCTCGGATTCAATCTGTTGGCCGGATCGGGTGCTGCGATCGTAATCCGCCGCCATCTGGGCCAGAATGCCATCGCGCAGGCCTAGCGGCGAATAACGGAATCCTTTGAGCCGCAGCCGTTCCAGCAGTTCGTGGTATACGATCGCGCCCGCAACGATGATTTCCGCGCGTCGCGGTCCGATCCCTTCAATCTTGCGCCGCTCCGCAACGGGGAGGCGCGACAAGCGGTGAGCGATTCGGGTCATATCGGTACGCGAGACCATCAGCCGCGGCCTATTCCGTCCGCGGCCCAGGTGACTGGCTACCGCAGCGAGCGCGGCCGCTGTGCCAGATGTGGCGACCACGTTTCGGACCCTGGCCGTCCCAATGCGGTTGACGATGCGGTTGACTTCGCGCGTCACGAAGCCGCGCAGGCGTTTGAGTTCGCCCTTGCGTACTGGATCGTGGCCCAAGAACTCATTCGTCAGGCGTACCGCACCTAAGGGGAGACTAACGGCATCGCGGATATGTCCGCGATGTGAAATGGTAAGCTCACAACTTCCGCCGCCCAGGTCCATCATCAGCGTCGGGATGCGATCCACGCGGGATCCGGATACGAGACCGAGATGAATGAGCCTGGCTTCTTCTACTCCCGACACGATTTCCACGCGCCAGCCAGTGGCTGAGCGCACCCATTCCAGGAATGCCTGGGAGTTGCGCGCATCGCGCAGGGCACTGGTGGCGACGACGCGGACGTTGTCGATGACGATCTGCTGCGTGGTGCGATGAAATCGACGCAGGACTCTTACCGTCTCAGCCATTGAATCCGGAGTGAGGAATCCGGAACTAAAAACGCCCTGGCCGAGTCGCGTCACCTCGCGGTCTTCATGCAAAGGGCGCAGCTTCCCTGTCTGCAGGCGCGCGATCTTCAAGCGGACGGAGTTAGAACCGATATCGACCGCGGCGAATGTTGGCATACGAAGCCCCACAGTTTACATGGAGAAGGATGGGGGCGTCACAGAAGTTCGGCAGAGCCAACGGGTGGCTTGCTGACGCGGCGGCACTTCGCTCGACCGGCGACGCACTGCTTTTCGTGGTCTTCTATTCTCGCAAACCGCGACCTTATCGAGCTCAGGAACAAGTCAAAAATGTGCCGCGCATTTTAACACCTTTGTAACAACCGTCTGCTAGGGTAGGGTCGATGGCCAATCCAGCGTTTCCACGGCCTGATATGCCTGGTCCGCAACCCGTTGCAGCCGCGAACATTAGTGCTGAGGCAGCTGAACGGATTCCATTGCTGCGAACTTCTGGCGGTGAAGGCTCGGATCGAGTCTTTCAGTGGACAATTACTGCCTGTGGGCTGGCGGTTTTGGCTGTGCTCGTTCTCATAGTTTACGAGTTGGTGACCCGCTCGGCCCTGTCATGGCACGCATTCGGATTCAAGTTCTTCGCGGCCAGCGATTGGGACCCGGTCAGCGAACAGTTCGGGGCCTTGCCCTTCATCTACGGCACTTTGGTATCTTCGTTGGTGGCACTCGTAATCGCGGTGCCCTTATCCATCGGGGTCGCCGTCTTCACAACGGAGATGTGCCCCAAACGATTGCGGAGTCCTCTCTCCTTCTTCGTGGAATTGCTGGCTGCGATCCCAAGCGTGATTTACGGATTGTGGGCGATCTTTGCCCTCGTGCCCTTGCTGAGTAACTACGTTCAGCCATTCCTCGGAAAAAGCTTAGGGTGGACGGGGTTATTCTCCGGGCCGCCTTACGGGATCGGCATGCTGGCGGCCGGCATCATTCTGGCGATCATGATCATTCCCATCATTTCGTCGATTACGCGGGAAGTGTTGACGGTAGTACCTCAGCATCAAAGAGAGGCGGTGCTTGCGCTCGGTGCCACGCGATGGGAGATGATCCGGGTGGGCGTTTTGCGCAACGCGCGCGCGGGAATCATGGGTGGCGTCATTCTGGGATTAGGCAGAGCTCTAGGCGAGACAATGGCGGTCACCATGGTGATCGGCAACCGTCCCGAAATTGCGAAGTCCCTTTTTGCCCCCGGCTACACCATGGCCAGTGTTCTGGCCAACGAATTCAGTGAGGCAACCGGAGATACTTACCTGTCTGCGCTGGTGGAGATCGGATTGGTTCTGTTCCTGGTCACGATCGTGGTGAACGCATTAGCTCGATTGCTGGTATGGACCGTGACCCGTGGCCAGCCTGCGAGGGGACATGCCTGAGATCGCAGCCGGGAAGAGCGTGGTCCCACCGATCGGTTTGCGGCGCCGCGTTACAGACCAAGTCATGACGGGTCTGGCTGTGCTGACCGTGCTGGTGGTGCTGACTCCGCTGGTCGCCATCTTTGGCTACCTCGTATATCGCGGAGTGGGTTCGCTCAACTGGGCCTTTCTCACGCAAACTCCGAAGCCCGTCGGAGAAGTGGGCGGCGGCATGGCGAACGCGATTGTCGGATCGGTAATGATTCTGGGCATCGCCAGCATAATCGGAGTGCCGTTCGGAATTGGGGCCGGAATTTATCTAGCGGAATTCGGCCGCAATCGCTTCGGCAGCGTCATCCGGTTTACGGCCGACGTGTTGAACGGCGTTCCGTCGATTGTCATCGGGATCGTGGGCTACGCGATCGTCGTGCTGTACCAGCATCATTTCTCGGCCTTAGCGGGAGGAGTGGCACTGTCAATCATGATGGTGCCGACGATCTGCCGCACCACGGAAGAGATGTTGCTGCTCGTCCCGCAGGCATTACGGGAGGCCGCGTACGGTTTAGGAGTGCCGCGCTGGCGGACTACGCTATCCATTGTTCTGCGCACGGCGACGTCCGGAGTGATCACCGGAATCATGCTGGCATTCGCGCGCATTGCAGGCGAAACCGCGCCCCTGCTGTTCACAACGCTGGGCAACCAGTTCTGGAATCTTCGTTACGACCAACCCACCGCCGCGTTGCCCCTGCAGATTTTCGTGTATGCGAACTCTCCGTATGAGGATTGGCATCGGCAGGCTTGGGCGGGGTCGTTTGTCTTGATCGTTCTTATCGTCACATCCGTCGCGGCGGTGCGTTACGCAGTACGCCGCGGGTCGTTCGGAGCCGCATAAAATTATGGGCGTTGGAATTCAGGTCGAGAAGCTCAATGCCTGGTATGGTAAGGGCCAGGCGCTGTACGACATCAATCTGAATGTCGCCGCCAACCACGCGACGGCGCTGATTGGACCCTCCGGTTGCGGCAAGTCGACGTTTATCCGTTGCCTCAACCGAATGCACGAGACGATTCCGGAAGCGCGCGTCGAAGGCAAGGTCCGCATTGGCGAGATCGACGCCTACAATGGCACCTCTCCAACGCAGTTGCGCCGGCGAGTCGGCATGGTGTTTCAGAAGCCGAATCCATTTCCTACGATGTCGATTTACGACAACGTGGCGTCGGGACTGAAACTCAACGGGTTCCGTGACCGCAGCAAACTCGATGACGTCGTCCACAAGTCGCTGGAAGTGTCCGCGCTCTGGGAGGAAGTGAAGGATCATCTGCACAAGAAATCCGGCGCCAGCCTTTCCGGCGGACAGCAGCAACGCCTGTGCATCGCCCGGGCGCTCGCGGTCGAACCCGAAGTGCTCCTGATGGACGAGCCATGCTCGGCGCTCGACCCGATCTCCACAGGAAAGATCGAAGAGTTGATCTTCCAGTTGAAGGAGCGGTATACCATCGTGATCGTGACTCACAACATGCAGCAGGCGGCGCGGGTCGCGGAATTTACCGGATTCTTCCTGCTCGGCAAGTTGATTGAGTTCGACAAGACAGAAAAGATTTTCACCAAGCCGTCAGACAAGAAGACGGAAGATTACATCACTGGCAGATTCGGATAGTCAGAATTTGGTTCGACAGGGTTCGGAAGGAAGGTTCGTAAATGCGCACGCGCTTTCAGCAGGGCCTCGACGATCTTCGGACACGGTTGCTTCGCATGGGAGGACTGGCGGAGCAGGCCGTCGACCGCGCTCGCCAGGCCTACACCGAGCGCGACCTAACCCGTTGCCAGATGGTGCTCGAAGGCGAGAGCCTGATCAATACCGCCGAGCGCGAGATCGACGAAGAGGCCTTCGACCTTCTGGCCATGCAACAACCGATGGCCGTCGACCTGCGTTTCATCCTTGCGGTCACCAAGATTAATGCCGACCTGGAGCGCGTGGGAGACCAAGCGGTCAACATCGCCGAGCGCGTGATGGATATGGTGGAGTTGCCTCCTGCAGATTTGCCGGTTGATATCGCCCGCATGGGTGCTGCCGTTAGCGCCATGGTTCGCCGCGCCTTAGAATCGTTTATTGAAGGAAAGGTTGAGCTAGCGCAGGCGGTGCTTGAGATGGATAACGTGATCGACCGCATGCGCGACGATGCCTTCATCCAGTTAGTCAAGACCATGAATGAACGTCCTGACGTTGTGCGCCAGGCGCTGGATGCGCTGCTGGTTGCGCGCAATCTGGAACGCGTCGCCGACCACGCCACCAATATCGCCGAAGACGTGATCTTCTGGGTGCAGGGTTCGGATGTTCGCCACAACGTACACCCCGAAGAAGACTCCAACCAGCCAACCACCCGCGCATCAGGGCTATGAATCCTTCCGTATTGTCATGCTGAGCGGAGAACGAGCGGCGAAGCGGCTTCTTCGGAGTCGAAGCATCCCTACCCGAAGTATGGTGTAGAAGTACAGATTTCTCCGCTTCGGTCGAATGACAATCGCGCACGTGCGCCGACGATCGGGAGAAGGCATATTGGCCGTGCTTTCCTTCTAGCCCGCCCTCGCTTTATCCTGAACGCCGACCCGGAGGGCCCTTGATTTCTCATTTTTCTCGCACTCTTGCCGTTTTCTGCCTCCTGAGCAATCTAATGTTGCACTCACAAACCTCTGCTGCCGAGCAGAGAACCATCAATCTCCCCACGAGCAAGCAACTGACAATCCCGACCCCAGGAAAAATTGGCAGCGTCAACAGCTTTCCGGGGACGATGGTTCTCAGCCCTGACGGCCACTACGCCGCGCTTCTGAACTATGGCTATGGCACGCAGGAAACGATGGCTCGCCAGTCGATCTCAATTCTGAATCTTGACACCAACAAGATCGCCGACTTTCCTGACCAGCGCTTCAGCGACATGTCTCATCAGAGCTACTTCGTCGGGCTCGCGTTCAGTTCGGATGGCAAGCACTTGTACGCGTCGGTCGGTTCGTTGACCGACCCGACGGGTGAGAGAAAAGGCGACCTGGGCAACGGCATCGCGGTCTACGCCTTTGCGGCAGGTAAGGTCACGCCCGAGAGACTCATTCCGATTCCGCTGCAACCGCTGCCGAGTGGAAAAACGCTGGCGATGGGCCTGAAAGCTCCGCCGCATATGGCCATTCCGTATCCGGCCGGGATCACCGTCATTGCCGATGGTGGTCATGACAAGCTGCTGATCGCCAACAATCTGTCGGACAACGTGGTGTTGCTGGATCCGGCGACGGGGAAGATCCTTCAGACTTTCGATCTCAGCACGAACGAGTTGGTACCGGCATCGTATCCATACACGTGCGTGGCGACGAAAGATGGGCGGCGTGCATGGTGCAGTTTGTGGAATGCTTCACAGGTGGCCGAACTGGATTTGACAGGCGGCAAAGTCGTGCGCCAGATGCTGGCGCATTCCGACGACCCGTTGGCACCGGTGGCCCCGGGATCACATCCCACGGCTATGCTGCTGAGTCCTGATGAAAAGGTGTTATACGTAGCGCTATCAAACGTGGACCTGGTTGTGATGATCGGCATTTCGGCGGGAGGAGAACTACTGTTGCCGACCGAAAAGACACTTAGGGGTACCTTTCCGACGGGGCTCGCGCAATCCATGGATGGAAAGCACCTGTTCGTTGCGGATTCTGCCCTAGATGCTGTGGCCGTATTCGATGTTTCAGACCTGCGTGAGGCCGTCGGCCACTGGTTCCTGAACATTCCCGTTGGTACCGCGCAACTCATCCCAACCGACTGGTACCCAACCGCTCTCGCCGTTCACGGCGACGATCTTCTCATCGCTACTGCAAAAGGCGAAGGCACTCGCGCCAATAAGGACATGGGCAAGACCGTCTACGAGACCAAGCACAAGGAGCATCCCTACATTCCCACTTTGCTCAAGGGCTCCATCGCCCGCCTTAACATCCCTGCAATGCTCGAAAAACTCCCTCAATACACGCAGATGGTCGAACGCGACAACCTCTTCCACAGCGATCCGGGCACGATCACCTTCGCCAGCGGACAAAATCCGATCAAGCACGTTATCTATGTGATGAAGGAAAACCGTACCTACGATCAAATCCTCGGCGATCTGAAAGTCGGAGACGGCGATCCTTCGCTCACCATGTACGGTGAAGACATCACTCCGAACGAGCACAAGCTGGCACTGCAATTCGGTGTGCTCGACAACTTTTACGACAGCGGTGAAGTCTCGGGCGACGGCCACGTCTGGTCGACCGCCGCGATCACCAGCGATTACAACGAGAAGACCTGGCAGATCGCCTATCGCGGCAAAGAGCGTACCTACGACTTCCAAGGTCAGAATGCCGACGAATATCCGATTGAGCACAACATCCCTGACGTCGACGATCCAATGACGGGATTCATCTGGGATAACCTCACGCGCAACCATGTGAGCTTTCGTGTTTATGGCGAATACGTGAATGCCGTGTGGTGCAACGAAAAGCGCAAAGCCCCCAGCCCGGAATGGGGAACTCCATCCGGTCAGGAGGTGAAATGCCCTCGAACGGATGTGAAGCAGGGCGGCACCTTGCCACCGAACGTCGGCGACCCGCATGGAAGCAGGAGTCCGTGGCCGTGGCCCGTTCCCTTATTCAATGGGGTGAAGCCCACCAAACCCGCGCTGCGCGATCACTTCGACCCGCTCTTTCCCGACTTCAACACGGACTATCCCGACCAGCTCCGCGCCGACGAATTTCTGAATGAGTTCGCCGCCTATGTTCGGGCCCGCGAAGCGCACGAGGGGGCGGAGTTCGAGTTGCCATCGTTTGTTTTGCTCTACCTTCCCGACGACCACACCGGCGGCACTCGTCCGAATTATCCGCGCCCAGCGGCCAACGTTGCTGACAACGACCTCGCCGTCGGCCGAGTGGTCGATGCGGTTTCGCACAGTCCTTATTGGGATGACACCGCCATTTTCGTGCTGGAAGACGATGCCCAAGACGGCGGCGATCACGTCGATGCGCACCGCTCCACGGCGTTCGTTATCAGCAAGTATTCGCCGGGATCTGCCGCAAAGCCCAACGTGGAGCATCGCTTCTACACGACGGTGAACATGATGCACACCATGGAAATGCTGCTGGGCCTTCCCCCAATGAATCACTTCGACGCCTACGCACCGGTGATGAGCGGACTGTTCTCGGGAACGGGAGAGCAGCAGCCCTACAAGGCGGATTACCGCAATGAGAAGAATGGCCTAATCTACGAAACCAACAAAAGCAATGCGCCGGGCGCGAAAGTATCTTCGCGCATGGATTTTTCGCGGCCAGACGCAGCGGGAGCGGCCCGCCTCAATCGGGTGCTGTGGCAAGACAGCAAAGGATCAATTCCGGTTCCTTTGCCCAAACACACGATAATTCCTGCGGGTGGCGAGTGATTGCCATGAATCCTCTGGAGATTTCCTCGAATCAGTTCCGCCATCTAGCTGATCGCATCGCGCAACTCGCAGGTGACTATCTGGAGAAGCAGGATACGATGCCGGTGACTCCTCCTGTGACGGGCGAAGAGTCCGTTGAAACATTTGACTCGGCGTTGCCCGAGCAGGGCATCGGCGAGGCTGCATTCGACGATCTTGCGAAAGTTCTTCAAGCCTCGCGTGTTCAGAATGCCCGGTTTTTCGGTTACGTCTTGGGCTCGGGAGATCCCGTTGCGGCCACTGGAGATCTCCTTGTCAGCGTGCTGAACCAGAACGTCACGGCATGGCGCTCTGGTCCTGGCGCAGTGAGGATCGAAAAGAAGGTAGTCGAATGGCTGGCCCAGGCGATTGCCTGTCCGAGCTTTCATGGATACCTCACCGGAGGCGGGTCCTCCGCGAATCTGATGGGACTCGCCATGGCTCGTGAAGCGAAGGCTCCTGCAAATGAGGCAGGGGTAATGCCCGGTGGGACCGTCTACGCCTCGCAGGAAGTCCACATGTCGATTCCGAAGAGCGTGGCGTTGCTCGGAATCGGACGCGAACATCTGCGCTTAATCTCCGTGGATTCAGCGCTGCGCATGAACGCAGCTGAACTCAAGCGCCAGATCGCAGACGACAAAGCCGCCGGCAAGACTCCAATTGCAGTTGTGGCGTCTGCGGGGACAGTGAACACTGGTGCGATCGACCCCCTGGCGCGGATTGCCGAGATCGCCCGGCAGCATGGAGCATGGTTCCACATCGACGGCGCTTATGGAGCACTGGCCGCAATCGCGGAACGGAAGAAATTCGACGGACTGGAGCTTGCCGACTCGATCTCCCTTGACCCGCACAAATGGCTTTATCAGCCGCTGGATTGCGGCTGTCTTTTATATCGTTCGCCGGAAGCAGCACAAAAGGCGTTCTCGCATAGCGGAGACTACACACGCGCTTTGAGTGCGGATCCAATCGAGAAATTCGCCTTCTTCGAGGAATCCCTAGAACTATCGCGTAGGTTTCGCGCTCTAAAGCTGTGGCTCTCGCTTCGCTATCACGGATTGAAGGCTTTCCGCGAATCAATCCGCAAAGATTTAGCGCATGCGCATCATCTGGCCAACGCAATCGCCCGCGAGCCTCAATTGGAATTGATGGGCCGCGGCGAACTCAGCGCCGTGTGTTTTCGGCATCGCGGGACCGATGGAATGTCGCCCGAGGCCTTAAATCAGTTCAATGCGGCAATCCTGCAGCGAACACAGAGACGCGGTCGCGTCTATATTTCCAATGCCACGCTGGCAGGGAGGTTCTGCCTCAGAGCCTGCATCGTGAATCACCGCACGAACGACGCCGATATTGACGCTGTGATCCCGGAAGTGTTGGCCGCGGCCCGACAATTGGCGGTGGAAGCGCCTGCCAGCCGTCATTGTCGTTAGATATAGGGTCCCTTCCCCCAAGATTCGTTATTGAGGGAGGTCCTGCGCACCCTGCTATCGAATCGCAAGAATCGGCGTGGCCCGGGTCGCGCACGTGTGGGTGCAGGCTTTACACTGAATACGTGAAGATCGCTCTTGGACAGATCAATCCCACCGTTGGCGATTTTTCCGGTAACGCTTCGAAGATCATTGACTATGCCGGGCGCGCCAAGGCGGCTGGCGCGGGCCTGATCTTGTTTCCGGAACTATCGGTGTGCGGATACCCTCCTCGCGATCTGGTCGAGCGGCCCTCCTTCGTGGCCCGTAACCGCGAATCGGTCGAGCGCATCGCGGCCGCAACTACCGGAATCGCCGTCATCTGCGGCCTGGTCACGCCCGCAAATTCCGACACGGGCAAGAGCGTGATGAACTCGGCCGCGCTGCTCGTGGACGGCAAGATCGCATTTGTCCAGTCGAAGATGCTTCTGCCTACCTACGACGTTTTCGATGAGATGCGGAACTTCGCTCCGGCCAAGAG
>Ga0335081_10015298_pt1 | contig 12408 bp, 9 predicted proteins | sample Lox_Sample_35_FD_206713 | JGI IMG/M metagenome (GOLD analysis project Ga0335081, IMG submission 206713) | Soil microbial communities from Loxahatchee National Wildlife Refuge, Florida, United States - Lox_Sample_3.5 | ecosystem: Environmental > Terrestrial > Soil > Wetlands | place: USA: Florida...
GCGCGGGCGGTGGCTGGTTCTTCCTGGCCGGCCTGGGCGCGGGCCGAGTAGCCGCGCAGGCGGGCGCTGGCGGCCGGGAGCGACTCGCGGTAGAAGGCATACGTCGCGGCGTAGCGGGTGACAAGCTGAGCCGGGTGCAGGTCCCAGCCCTGGTAGAAGCCGCGTTCCAGGGAGCGCCTGACCAGGCGGGCGTGCAGCCGCCAGGCGGCGATCACCTGCTCGCGTGAGCCGACCGGCAGGACCGCGGTCGAGCCGTCGGACAGCCGCACGCCGGTGCCGGCCGCGGCCGCCTGCATCACCGACTTGGCGTAGTCGGCGGCCGGGTGCTCCAGGCTCTGCTGCGCGGCGGCGATGCCGAGCGAGGCGCTGTAGTCGTAGGTGCCGAAGTGCAGCCCGATCAGGCGGCCAGCGCCCGCGTGCACGCACGGGGCGATCGTGGCCGCGCCGTCCGCGCCGAGTATCACCTGCGGGGTCTCCACCTGGATCTCGAACAGCAGCCGCCGCGGATGCACCAGCCCGTGCGCGGCCTCAAGCCGGGCGCAGACCAGCGCCATCGCCTCCACCTGCGCGGCCGAGGTGACCTTGGGCAGCGTGATCACCAGGCTGGCCGGCAGCGGCCGGCCGGCCTCGGCCAGGGCGCCGAGGAAGACATCGAGCGTCCTGATCGCCCGGCGCCTGGTCGGCCGCTCCAGGCTCTTGCAGCGCAGCCCGCAGAACGGCGGAGCGGCCTGGTCGCCGAGCGCCGCGACGAGCGCGCGGGCGGCCGCCCGCGCGTGCGCGTCCTCGGTCTCGTCGCCGCGGACGCCGTAGCCGTCCTCGAAGTCGATCCGCAGGTCCTCCACCGGCTCGCTGGCCAGCTTGGCCAGCACCAGCGGGTGCACCTGCCCGGCGAGCACTGGGTCGAGCCCGGTGGCGTCGGCGAACTCGGCGGGCCCCGGGGCGTGCTCGGCCAGTGAGGCCAGCGCCTGGGCGCCCCAGTCGGCGGGGGTTGATCGTTCGAAGCGATGGGCGGGCACGTAGGCCGTGTGCACCGGCTGACGGCCGCCGATCTCGCCGGGGTAACCGGACTCAAGCTCGGCGTCCGCCACGGCGAGCAACCGGTCGAGCTCGTCGGCGAGGAACTGGACGGCCTCGCCGGGCTGCCAGCCGGGAGTGCTCACGGGGTGCCCGTTATATCTGAAGGCCTGACCGGGACTCGCGCGAGATCGAGTCCGGTCGCGGCCCGGATCGCCGCCACCACTGCCGGTCCCGAGGAGATCGTCGGCGGCTCGCCCACGCCGCGCAGGCCGTATGGTGCGTGCGGATCCGGGTACTCAAGCACGTCGACCCGCATCGGCGGGACATCGAGCACGGTGGGGATCAGGTAGTCGGTGAACGACGGGTTCCTGATCATCCCGTCCCGCACCTGGATCTCCTCCATGATCGCCAGGCCGAGCCCCTGGGCGCTGCCGCCGTGGATCTGGCCGACCACCGCCTGCGGGTTGATCGCGCGGCCGACGTCCTGCACGCAGTCGAGTGCGACGACTTTGACCAGGCCGAGCTCGGCGTCCACGTCCACGACCGCGCGGTGGGCCGCGAACGCGTACTGCACGTGCGCCCGGCCCTGCCCGGTCTCCGGGTCGACCGGCTCGGTGGCCCGGTGCCGCCACTGCACGGTCTCCTCGATCACCTCCTCGCCGAGGAACGCGGCGACCGGGCCGAGCGGCTCGTGCGGGTCGATCGAGTCCGCCCACACCTGACCGCCGGCCAGGCGCAGGTCGCCGATTTCGCGCGCGGCGCCCAGGCGCTGCTTGACCCGCGCGAACAACCGTTCCCGCACGCGCTCGCAGGCCGCCTTGACCGCGCCGCCGGTGACGTACGTCTGGCGCGAGGCTGAGGTGGATCCAGCCGAGCCGACGCCGGTGTCCTTGGGCACCACGACGACGTCGGCGACGCCGAGCTCGGTCCGGGCGATCTGCTGCTCGACCGTGATCAGCCCCTGGCCGACCTCGGCCGCGGCCGTGTGCACGGAGACCACGGGCGCGCCGGCGAGAGCCTCCAGCCTGACCCGGGCGGTCGAGTAGTCGTCGAAGCCCTCGGAGAAGCCGACGTTCTTGTACCCGACGGCGTAACCGACGCCGCGGGCGATGCCCTCGCCGTGCGTGGTGTTGCCGACCCCTCCGGGCAGCAGGCGCAGGTCATGGCCGTTGACGGCGCCCGGTGGCAGCGGCATCTGGCGCACCCGCCGCAGCATCTCGGCGACCGGTGCCGGGCTGTCGACGACCTGGCCGGTAGGGGCGGTGGCGCCCATCTCCATCGCGTTGACGCACCGGAACTCGACCGGGTCCATGCCCAGGGCGGCCGCCAGCCGGTCCATCTGAGCCTCGTAGCCGAACGCGGCCTGCACGTTCCCGAAGCCGCGCATCGCCCCGCACGGCGGGTTGTTCGTGTAGACCCCGTACACGTCGATGTGCACGTTCGGCACAACGTACGGCCCGGCGCCCATGGTGCCGGCGTTGGCCACCACCGCCGACGTGCTGGACGCGTAGGCGCCGCCGTCCAGGTGCATGGTCGCCTTGACGTAGACCAGCCTGCCGTCCTTGTTGGCGCCGTGCTCGTAGCTGATCAGCGCCGGGTGCCGGTGCACGTGCCCGAAGAACGACTCCTCGTGGGAGTAGGTCATCTTGACCGGCTTGCCGGTGTGCAGCGCGAGCAGGCACGCGTGCACGTGCATGGACAGGTCCTCCCGGCCGCCGAACGCGCCGCCGACCCCGGCCAGCACCAGCCGCACCTGGTCGGGCGGCAGGCCGAGGGCGGAGCACACCTGCTGCTGGTCTACGTGCAGCCACTGGGTGGAGACGAACAGCTCGACCCCGCCGGTGCCGTCAGGCACGGCCAGTCCCGCCTCGGGGCCGAGGAACGCCTGGTCCTGCATGCCGACCTCGTAGAGCCCGGTGATGACCACGTCGGCGCTGGGCGCGGGGTCGCCCTTGCGGATCTTCAGGTGCCTGACCAGGTTGCCATCCGGGTGGACGCCGGGCGCGGCCGGTATCAGCGCGGCGACGGGGTCGGTGACGGGCTCCAGCACCTCGTAATCCACGATGATCTTGCTGGCCGCGAGCCTGGCGACCTCGGGGTGGTCGGCGGCGACCAGGGCGACCGGTTCGCCCGCGTACCTGACTACGTCGGCGGCGAGCACGGGCTGGTCGGCGTGTTCCAGCCCGTAGGCGTTGCGGCCGGGGACGTCGTCGCAGGTGAGCACGGCGTAGACCCCGGCGGTGGCGAGTGCCTCGCCGATCGACACCGATGTGATCCTGGCGTGCGGGTGCGGGCTGCGCAGCGTGACGCCCCAGATCATGTCGTCCATCCACAGGTCGCTGCCGTAGGCGAACTCCCCGGTGACCTTGAGCCCGCCGTCCGGCCTGGCCGGGCTGGCGCCGATCGTCCCGCCCGCGGTCTTCCCGCCGGGCTCACCCTGCCCCGGGGCCTGCGGGGCCTGCGGGGCCCGCGGGGCCCGCGGCGGGCGGACAGGTGTCCGCGTCGGTGTGCTCACGGCGCGAGCTTACGATCGGCGATCCGAATTGACCATGGGCGGCCGGACCGGGACGTGCTCGCGGCCGCTGGAGGTCGCACGTTCCCGCCGCCCCGCGTCGGTCGGCTACTGCGGGTGCAGCGTGGACGGATAGCTCTTCGGCCTGCGCATCCTGGCCGGGTCGATCCTGATCAGCTACTCGAACGTGGGCACCCACACGGCACCCGGCGTCGCGTAGATCTGCGAGCAAACTTCCTGGCCGCAGGCCCCGGCGGGCACGGGCACGACCCCAGTTGCTGCCCGGTGCGCGGGCGACCTGAAGCACGCCGCTGAGCGGGAAGCCGTCGGCGAGCAGCCACAGCGATCCGGAGCCGACCGCGAGAACGGTCAGCGCGCCATCGCTGCCCGGGTCATCGACGAGGGCCAACGCGGCTTCGACCAGCCGCCGGTAGTGCGCGCGGAACAGCGACTCGAACGTCTCCCCGGCGCTCTCCTGCGCTGGCTCGCGACCGTCATCACCAGGGCGGCCGGGCCCGCCGAAGGTGATGATGTCGTCGGCCACACCACCAGAATGCGCAATCGCGCGCAGTTCCCGCGCCCCCGCTTGCCCGTCCAGTCATGCCGCCGAACGGCGTCCCGCCGTCGGAACGGCCCTGATCGGCAGCGGGGCCCGGCCGCTACACGCCGTCAGCGCGGACCTGAGCTCAGCCGTTATTCCGGCTGGGTCAGATTTGATCCGGCTCGGCGGGAAGTGCAGCACGATGATCCCGTGCGCGCTCATCCGCGAGTGCCGCGCCATGGTCCGCTGCCAGGCTGCGGGCGAGAGGTGCCACTCCCGCGAGTCGACCTCGGCCGCCACTCCGGCCTGCGGCCACCAGGCGTCCGGCTTGGCAAGGAACACGTCGCCGACGTAGAGCCGAGGGTTGTACATCGGCTCGGGCAGTCCGCTGCGGCGCACCAGCGCCCGGAAGTCAGCCTCCGCCGCCGACGCCACGCCGTCCGCCACGGCAGCAAGGACGGCTCGGAGAACCGCCGAACCCTGTTTCGGGCCGGACCTGACTTCCGCTGCGAGTTGATCGACGGTGCACGCATTCTTCTGCACCGCGCCAGCGACCAACTCGGTGACCCATAACAGATCGCTGCTGCCATGCGTGGCGTCTGCGATGGCTCTAGGGCAGAGCGAATATCTCAGATCGTCCACGAGCCATACACGCTCGGGAAGCACCCTGGTCCGGTGCACCCGGACAAAGCCCATGCTTGCTCGCTTCCGCCACGCCGGGACCAGGACGTCAACGGTCTCGGTGATCGGCACGTCCACGCCTTGCCGAAGTAACGACGCGAGTCCGGTGATCACACACTGCGGCCCGGCGTAAAGGACCGCCGCTATCTCGCGCTGCCCCGTCGTGAGCAGACCGTTGCTGGCCACGTAGATGCCCGGCAGGACGGTCCGCCACGGCCCATTGAGCCGAAGCTTGTTCCGGATCCCCGCCGGTGTCATCCCGGCCTCCAGTGCCTGAGACCGCGTGATCATGGCTCCCTGGCGGCTCAGTAACTTCCTGACCGCTCGATCGGAGTCGTCTGTCATCCGTGTCATGCGCGCCAGGATGCCATCAGCTTCTGACATCGGATCAGAGTCAACTTCCCACGCATCCACGACCGTTCCCGGGGCCGGTTTGCCGCAGACCCGGCGTGCGCGCTCGACATCGTGCCTCGTTGATGCCGCGAAAAACAGCATCAACGAGGCACAAAGTCGCGGCCGCCGGGTCGGGAGTGCCTCAGCCGTTGAGGCGGGCGGCTGCCGCTACGGCGGCAGCGGCTGTGCGTGGCTCGTCGACGGTCACGACCTGGTCGCGCTGGACGACGGTCTCGCCATTGACGACCAGGAGCTCCAGCGGCGGGCGGCCGCCGAGGACGAGAGCGGCGACCGGGTCGGCGATGTTCGCGTGCTGCAGGCCGTCCAGCCGCCAGAGGGCGATGTCAGCTAGCTTGCCGGGTTCCAGGGAGCCGAGTTCGTCCGGCCGGCCGATCAACCGGGCGCCGCCGAGAGTGGCCAGCTCCAGGGCCTTGCGGACCGTCATGGCCTGCGGGCCGCCGACGGCCCGCGCCATCAGCGCGGCCTGTCGTACCTCGCCGAGCAGCGAGGACTCCTCGTTCGACGCCGACCCGTCCACGCCGAGCCCGACCGGCACGCCCGCCGCGAGCAGGTCGGCGGTCCGGCAGATCCCGGCGCCGAGCCTGGCGTTGGATGACGGGCAGTGCGCCACCCCAGTCCCGGTGGCCGCCAGCCGGGCGATCGCGGCGCCGTTCAGGTGCACGGCGTGCGCGAGCCAGACGTCATCGGCCAGCCAGCCGAGCGAGTCCAGGTACTCCACCGGCGTGCAGCCGAACCGCTCGGCGCAGAACCCGTCCTCGTCCGCGGTCTCGGCCACGTGGGTGTGCAGTCGCACACCGCGGGCGCGCGCCAGGCCGGCCGCCGCCCGCATCAGCTCGCCCGTCACCGAGAACGGGGAGCACGGGGCAACTCCGACCCGCACCATCGACCCAGGTGACGGGTCGTGGAAGGCGGAGATCGCCTGCTCGGTCGCGGCCAGGATGGTATCGAGGTCCTCGGTGACCTCCTCAGGCGGCAGGCCGCCCGACGAGGCGCCCAGGTCCATGGAGCCGCGGGTCGGGTGGAACCGGATGGCGACGTCCCTGGCAGCGGCCACGGTCGCGCCGAGCACGTCACCGCCCCCGCGCGGGAACACGTAATGGTGGTCCGTGCTCGTCGTGCAGCCGGTCCTGGCCAGCCAGGCCAGCGCGGCGGTCGCCGAATCCCTGACGACGTGCTCGTCGGTGCGCGCCCAGACCGGGTAGAGCTCAGTCAGCCACTCGAACAGCGTCGAGTCGACCGCCCGGCCGCGGGTAGCCCACTGGTACAGATGGTGGTGGGTGTTGATCAGCCCGGGCGTGGCCATGCAGCCGCTTGCCTCGATGATGCGGGCGCTGCGGTAGGCCTCGGGGACCGCGCCGGGCCCGACGGCGGCGATCTGGTTCCCGTCCACCGCGACGTAGCCGCCGGCGTGCTCGGCTCGCTGCCCGTCCATGGTCACGACATGGCAGCCGCTGAGCACGAACTGCGTCACGGCTGGCCCTCGTCCGGGGGCGGGGGCAGGGACTCGGGCGCGGATGAGGGATCCGGAGGACCCGGGGCGTCCGGATCGGAACCTGACAGCCTCACGGCGGCCAGCCGGACCGCGTCAAGAATCTTCTCGTAGCCGGTGCACCGGCACAGGTTGCCGGCCAGCGCCTCCCTGATGTCCTCGTCGGCCGGGTCGGGGTCGCGGGCCAGCAGGTCGTGCGCGGCGACCAGCAGCCCGGGCGTGCAGAAGCCGCACTGCACCGCGCCCGCCTCGATGAACGCCTGCTGCACCGGATGCAGCCCGCCGTCCTCGCCGGCGAGGCCCTCGATCGTGACGATCTCGCGGTCTTGGGCCTGACCGGCGGCGACCAGGCAGGCGCAGACCGGCACGCCGTCGAGGTAGACCGTGCACGAGCCGCATTCGCCCTGCTCGCAGGCGTTCTTGGAGCCGGGCAGCCCCATCCGCTCGCGGAGCACGAACAGCAGGCTCTCCCCCGGCCAGACGTCGTCGGCCTGGTGACGCACGCCGTTCACGGTCGCCGTCACCCGCATCGCCGCTCACCCCTCCCGGTCTGCCCAGCCCCAGCCACCCGCCCAGCCCCAGCTACCCGCCCAGCCCCAACCACCCGCCCAGCCCCAACCGCCAGCACAGCCCCAGCGGCGCGCCTCACCCGGCACCCCCGCCGCAGTAGTCGCGCCAGGCCCAGGTCAGCGTGCGCCTCGCCAGCACGGCCAGCGCATGCCGCCGGTAGGCGGCGGTCCCCCGCACGTCGTCGATCGGGCTTGCCGCCGCGGCCACCAGCGTTCCGAACTCGCCGACCACGGACTCGCCGAGCTCGGCCCGCGACTCCCAGTACCCGCCATCGTCCAGCGCCGCCGCGAGGAACGTCTCGGCATCGCGCGCCCGCACCGGGGTCGGTGCCGCCGACCCGATGCCGGTGCCCACGGTTCGCCGATCCGGATGCAGTGCCAGGGCAAACGCGGTCACCGCGATCACCATCGCGTTCCGGGTGCCGATCTTCGCGAACTGCTCGGGTCCGGACGGCGGCCTGATCCAGACGGCGGCGATTAGCTCGTCGGGCGCGAGCGCGTTCCGCTTCACCCCGAGGTAGAACTCGTCGATCGGGATCCGCCGGGTGCCCGCCCGCGCCGAGGCCACTTCCACCTCGGCGCCGGCCGCCAGCAGCGACGGGTGGCAGTCCCCGGCCGGCGAGGCCGACCCGAGGTTGCCGCCGATCGTGCCGCGGTTCCTGATCTGCGGCGAGCCGACCGTCCGCGCCGCCAGGGCTAGGCCGGGCAGCCTTGCCTTCAGCCCGTCAGGCGCCGAACCGCCGGCCCGGCCGGCCCGGCCGGGCCCGCCAGCCCGCTCGCCGGTCAGCTCCGCGTAGGTGAGCCCGGCGCCCAGCCGCAGCGAGCCGTCCGCCTGAGCCCAGCCGCCAAGCTCGCTCACCCTGGTCAGGTCGAGCAGGCCCGCCGGGCGCCGCCTGGCGAAGTTCAGCTCGACCATGACATCGGTGCCGCCGGCGATCGGCACCGCGTCGGGCGCCGCCGCCCTGGCCGCGAGCGCCTCGTCCCAGCTGACCGGCTGCAGGAACTCCATGCGCACCTCCCGGCGTTCAGGGTGTCACACCCGACGCTATGCCGACAGATGCCCGTTACCCGCCCGGGGGATCGCAGCGTCCGACCGCTCAGCCAGCGATCAGGCGAACGTGGCCGGCGACTCCCAGGACGGGCCGGCCGGGGGCGCGCCCTCCCTGGTGACAGCGCACTGGATCAGCCCGTAGGGCCGGTCGTCGGCGTGGAACACCTCGCCGGGGTTGTCCAGCCCGAACGGCGCCAGGTCGACGAGGAAGTGGTGCTTGTTCGGCGCGGACAGCCTGATCTCGGCGATGTCGTCCCTGGCGGCGAGCACGGCCGAGCCCATCTCGTACAGGGTCTGCTGCAGCGCCCGGCTGTACACGGTGGCGAACCGCTCAAGCAGGATCTGCCGCACCTGCCCGAACGCCTCGCCCCACGCCACCTGCGCCGTCGCGTACCGCCAGCGCGCGGTGAGCGAGGTCGCCAGGATCCGGTCGGTCGCCTCGGCCAGCGTGGTGTAGCGGTCCTTGAGGAACCCGGTGAACTGCGACCCGGTCGACTTGAGCAGGACGAGGTCCCTGATCCCCGAGATAACCCATTCGGCATTAACCGCTCGCTCGGCGTCGATCGTGATCGCGGCCGTACGCACCTCGTGGCCGGTCCTGACGAAGGTGTGGGCATGCTCTCCGCCCTCGACGGCGACCCGGTCCCACCGGTACTCGTCGACCTCGACGTGGGCGCGGCTGACCGGCGCGATGTCGTCGACGAAGTGGCGGGCCAGGACCAAGGCGTAATCCTCGATCTCGCCGACGCCGTGCTCCTTGGCGTAGGCGAAACAGGTGTTCTTCTGCGTGTCGGTGGGCAGCACGCTGGCCTGGTCGCCCGCGGTGTGCGCGGCGGCGAAGTCGCCGCGCAGCGCCGTGCTCACGTTCAGGTCGCGTATCTCGTGCCGGTCGGTGTCGCGGTGGATCCGCACGACGCGGGTCTCGGCCTTGCCGTACTGGTTCTGGCCGAGGACGATCGCCATGGCGTCAGCTCCCGCGGTAGGTGGAGTAGGAGTAAGGACTCAGCAGCAGCGGCACGTGGTAATTCGGCCGCCGCCCGTCGGCGGTGAACGTCACGACGACCTCGGGGTAGAACGGCGCCGCCACGCCATGCTCGGCGCGCAGGTAGGGCCCGGTCTCGAAGGTCAGCCGATACGTCCCGGCCGGCAGGGTCCCGGTGCCGAAGTCGGCGATCCGCCCGTCGGCGTCCGTGGTGCCCCGGCCGACCTCGGCCCCACCGCCGGGGAACCCGACACCATGAGGCCCGGCACCATGAGGTCCGGCACCGCCGGACCCGTCGCCGACTCGGTCCAGCCGCACGACCACGCCGCCGGCCGGCTCGCCGCGCACGGTGTCGAGTATGTGCGTGCTGATCCCGCTCACGCCGCGGCCCCGAGCAGCTTGCGCAGCCGGATCTGGTTGATCCTGGCCAGCTCGGCGCCCACGACCTGCCACTCGGCGCCGTCGTCGTTGCCGAGCCGCTGGTGCAGCAGGTCGAGCAGCTCGGCGCCGCTCCGCCCGGTGGCGCAGACCAGATAGATATGGCCGAAGCGCTGCTCGTACGCCGCGTTCCCGTCGGCCAGCGCGCGGCGGACCTGATCGGCTGCCGATGCGACCCCCGCCTGCTCCTGACCGGACCAGGACCCTGCGTCCTGCCGTTCCCCGATTCTCGGATGCCCGGCCAGCGCCGCCGCCAGCTCCTCCTCGCTCAGCGCCGCGACCGCCGCATCCGACGCGGCCAGCAGCTCATCGACGCCGGCGTACGGGCGCTTGCCCGCGACCGCCGCCACCCAGCCAGGGCTCGTGCAGCACTCCGCCAGCCGCCTGCGCACGGCAGCATCGTCCAGCGCATTGAACGCGGCGAGTCCGGTCACGCCCACAGGCTCTCACCCGCCGGCGCGGCAGAGCTCCGGACCCGGCGAATTGTGTCCGCGACGAGGACTCGCCGCCCGGGCCAGCGCTCGCGCGGCACCCGCGGGCTGCAGGCGTTGCGCAGCCAGCCGGCAGCCCGCGGTTGCCGTGCGCGCGCCCCGAGCGAGGTCCTAATGATTGAGCCGCCACCCCCGAGGCGGCCGCGGCATGCTCGGCCCAGCCCTGCCGCTGTCGGCCTCACGCAGCTCCTGATCCGGATCCGCGCTGTCCCGCAGCCACGTGATCATCGAGAAGTACACGACGGGCACGAAGCACACCGCGGGAATCGCCCACAGCACCCCGGCCGCGATCTGCTGGTCAGCCAGGGTGCTGAGCCCGTGCCCGGGCGCATGCGCGAGCCCCGTGAACCACGCCGTGCGCGAGAACCCCATCACGTATGCGCTCGCCCAGATCGCCCACATGGGGAGCGCGGCCGACAGGGCGCGCTGCGGCTTGGAGGCCCGCGGCAGCATCGGCGGCGACTCGACGAGCTCGAGCCAGAGCGCGCAGCCCGCCACCAGCAGGGTGACCGCCTCGGCGGCGACCAGGACCGGGTGGCGAACCATCGCGTTTACCGCCACAGGGAGCCGCCAGGCCATCGAGATCGCCAGGAATCCCACCAGGACTAGCCAGCCGCGCGCCGCGCCGCCGCGGTGCGACCTCGCGCGCGCGAGCCGGTCGGCCAGCGGCAGGCCAGATGCGGGCCCGGCCTTCGACGTATCCGCGCGCCCGGCGCTGGCCTGATCGGGGCTGGCCAGCCCGCCGCTGGCCGGCCCGGCGCTGGCCTGCCCGGCGCCCGCCCGCCCGGCGGACCTTCGACCCAGCCGCCACGGCGCCCCGAGCACGATCAGCGCGGGCGCCGCCACGGCGAGCACGGCGAACTGAAGCGCCTGCACCCACACGTCGCGCAGCGCGGCGGTGCCTCCCGGGGGCAACAGCACGGCGGCGGCCGCGACCACGCCGGCCAGGGCGAGCCATGGTCGGATCCGGCTAACTTGGTGACCCACGGGACCTGCCATCGGGGAAGGGCTGCAGCTTGTCTGCACTGTCCTACGCGCCCGGCGCCCGGCCGTCAAGAGCGCTGGCCCCACGCGGGCGGCCCGGCTAGAGGAAGATAGGCCTCATGCGCCTGCCAGTGCTGCCGCCGGTCGCCCCGATGCTGGCAAAGTCGGTCCCCGCGATCCCGGGCGGCGCGATGAGCTACGAGCCCAAGTGGGACGGATTCCGGTCGATCATCTTCCGCGACGGCGAGGAGGTGGAGATCGGGAGCCGCAACGAGCGGCCGATGACCAGGTACTTCCCCGAGATCGTCGACGCGGTGCGGGCGAGTCTGCCCGAGCGATGCGTTATCGATGGGGAGATAGTGATTCCCGACGGCGAGGGCCGGCGGCTGGATTTCGAGGCGCTGCTGCAGCGGATCCATCCGGCCGACAGCCGAGTCAGGATGCTGGCGGAGAAGACGCCGGCCGCGTTCGTGGCCTTCGACCTGCTGGCGCTGGGCGATACCGACCACACCGGCGACCCGTTCTCGGCCCGCAGGCGTGCGCTCGAGCGGGCCCTGGCCGGGGCCAGGCCGCCGGTGTACCTCACCCCGGCCACCACGGATCCCGGGCTGGCGCAGGTCTGGTTCAGCCAGTTCGAGGGCGCGGGCCTTGACGGGATCGTCGCCAAGCCTCTCGGCGGCACCTACCAGCCGGACAAGCGGGTCATGTTCAAGGTCAAGCATGAGCGGACCGCCGACTGCGTGGTAGCCGGGTACCGGCTGCACAAGGGTGCCGACGACGCGGTCGGCTCGCTGCTGCTCGGGCTGTACAACGCCGACGGCAAGCTGGCCAGCGTCGGCGTCATCGGCGCGTTCCCGCTGGCCACCCGCCGGGTCCTGTTCACCGAGCTTGCCTCGCTGGTCACCACCTTCGACGGCCACCCGTGGAACTGGGCGGCGCACGAGCAGGCGCAGCCCGAGGCCGGCGCCGGGGGCGAGCCGCAGCCCGAGGCCGGGGCCGAGCCGCAGGGCCGGGCCAGGCGGCCGCGCGACTCCGAGCACAGCCGCTGGAACGCGGGCAAGGACCTGTCCTTCGTGCCGCTGCGGCCCGAGCGCGTCGTCGAGGTCAGGTATGACCACATGGAGGGCACCAGGTTCAGGCACACGGCGCAGTTCGTGCGTTGGCGGCCCGACCGCGAGCCCGAGTCCTGCGGCTTCGAGCAACTCGAGGAGCCGGTCAGCTTCAACCTGGCCGACATCC
>Ga0335081_10015299_pt1 | contig 12408 bp, 10 predicted proteins | sample Lox_Sample_35_FD_206713 | JGI IMG/M metagenome (GOLD analysis project Ga0335081, IMG submission 206713) | Soil microbial communities from Loxahatchee National Wildlife Refuge, Florida, United States - Lox_Sample_3.5 | ecosystem: Environmental > Terrestrial > Soil > Wetlands | place: USA...
CCAGGAGTACGATATTCCCTGATCAACCCACATTCCTACATAGAAAGCAATATTGTCGGATTCCTCAATATTCTCGAAGGATGCAGACATAATAAAGTCAAGCACCTTGTCTATGCCTCGTCGAGCTCCATTTACGGAACAAGCACGCACATGCCATTCTCGGTTCACCACAATGTAGATCATCCGGTATCCCTCTATGCAGCAACTAAAAAATCAAACGAACTCATGGCACATACCTATTCACACCTTTACGCCCTTCCGACTACCGGGCTGAGGTTTTTTACCGTCTACGGCCCCTGGGGTCGTCCTGACATGGCATACTTTTCCTTTACTAAGGCTATTGCCGAGGGAAAGCCGATTAACGTATTTAATTTCGGCAAAATGAAAAGGGACTTTACTTATATAGATGACATTGTCGAGGGCGTAGTCAGGGTAATGGACAAGATCCCGCAGCCTAATCCGAACTGGGACAGAGAAAACCCAGACCCTGGGTCAAGTTCTGCGCCATATAAACTTTATAACATCGGGAATAATAATCCCGTCGAGCTTATGCAGTTTATCGGGATACTGGAACAATGCCTAGAGAAGAAGGCAGTAATGAATATGCTGCCGATGCAGCCCGGCGATGTGCCTGCCACCTATGCTGATATAGACGATCTCTACAGGGACGTGGGGTTTAAACCGTACACATCTATCGAGGAAGGAATAAGAAAATTTGTCGAGTGGTATAAAGGATATTTTTCTAAATAATTTATGTGTAGAATAGCGGGATTCTGGGACTTTCACCACAATCAGCGATACGATGTCGAGACCACCATAAGGGCTATGCGGGATTCCCTTTCTCACGGCGGTCCGGATGACGCGGGGGTCTATGCTCATAGAAACATTGCTCTCGCCTTAGGGCATAGGAGACTCTCCATTCTCGACCTATCACCTCTTGGACATCAGCCGATGTCCAACGACCGAGGCACCGTCTGGATTACATACAACGGGGAAGTTTACAATTTTAAAGAAGTAAGGGAAGAACTTATCAAAAAGCATTATGCATTTCTATCAAACTCCGATACTGAAGTGATTTTGAAAGCCTATGAGGAATGGGGACTCGAGTCAGTACAGAAGTTCCGAGGGATGTTTGCTTTTGCTCTGTGGGATGAAAACAAGCAGGAGTTGATACTGTGCCGCGACAGGGCAGGGGTGAAACCTCTTTATTGGTATTATCGAGATGGTCTTTTTCTGTTTGCATCCGAGCTAAAGGCTTTTCATAAGCACCCAGGATTTCGTAAAAATCTTGATGAGAAGGCTCTTGCAGCGTTTCTTCGATATGGTTATGTACCAACGCCCCATTCAATTTTTAAAGATACACATAAGCTGGAAGCGGGCCATTTTTTAATAATAAACCGGACTCAGAATCTTAAAAAAATAAACTACTGGGATGTGAAAGATTACTACAGCAGAGGTGCGGAGCAGGAAAAGAACGGGTATTGGAAGGGGCGGTCTGAAGAGGATATAGCAAATGAGCTTGAGAGCTACTTAAGAGAGAGTTTTAATTTGAGAATGGTCTCCGATGTCCCGGTTGGAGTATTTCTGAGCGGTGGTATCGATTCTTCAGCAGTCTGTGCATTGCTGGCTCAAGAAGGGCACAAACTGAAAACCTTTACTATAGGTTTCTACGAGCAAGATTATAACGAAGCCGAATATGCTAGAAAAGTTGCAACGCATCTCGGAACGGAGCATACAGAGCTGTATTGTACTCCCCAAGAAGCCTTTAATATCATCCCGAAGCTCCCGGAACTCTACGATGAGCCATTTGGAGACCCCTCAGGAATACCCACGCACCTTGTGTCCCAGTTGGCGAGAAAACATGTCAAAGTGAGTCTTTCCGCAGACGGTGGTGACGAACTATTCTGCGGTTACACACGGTACGAAATTGTGGGTGATAAAATTAAGACCCTTACCGGACTGCCGTTTCCGCATTTGATTTCAAAACTGCTGGATGCCGTCAATCCAGATGTTGCACTCGCTCTTTATAAGAAATTATCATTTCTTTTTCCCCGCTATACAAACTTCAGGGACCGGTATATTAAGCTACGCAACGTATTGCGTGCAGATTCCTTATCAGAACAGTATAGGCTGGCAAACAGTTATTTTACAGACGAAGATCTTGTTGAGATCGGCCTTAATGCTGGACATTCTGCTGAGTTGGACGCTGAAAGCTTGGATGTTTTTCATCAAATGATGTTGATAGACTTCAAAACTTATCTGCCTGACGATATTCTTGTGAAAGTCGATCGCGCGACCATGGCGATAGCCCTTGAAGGTCGAGAGCCACTCTTAGATCATAAATTAGTGGAGTATGTCGCAGGATTGCCGGCAGCTTATAAATATAAAAATGGAATACAGAAATATATACTGAAAAAAATTCTCTATAAATATGTGCCAAAAGAACTCGTGGATAGACCGAAACAAGGTTTCGGGATGCCAGTGTACGAATGGTTTAAAAATGATCTAAAAAACCTCTATCAGGAATATCTCAATCACGACAGGATAAAAAAGGAAGGCATATTTAATGCGGCTGCCGTGGAGAGGTTGCTTAGTGATTACGTGAATGACAAGGGTGTCAACGCGCATCGGCTGTGGTTCTTATTTGTGTTTGAGCTCTGGAGAGAAAAGTGGCTCTAACATATTTAACGATAGCCAATATTATAGCAAAATTCACCAGGGGAATGGTAGCCCTGTTTATTGTCTACTGGTTTGGTGCGTCATCTTCAACAGATACTTTTTTTGTGGCATTTTCTACAATCATGTTTTTGTATACACTTCTCTCTCTACCTTTTGAAAACAACATTATCCCGTATATTTGTGAAGAACAAAAAAAAGGCTGGGACAGTCTGAATACGTTTATGGTAAATTTGCTATCAACGTCCATATTTGTTTGTTTCTTGATACTTCCAGTCGCTCTCATTTTTCTCTATTTCTATGTTGATCTATTCATCAATAAGCATATTTCTGTCGTAGACGTACTGATAATGTTTTCTCTTTTTTATCCGTTCATCATTATATCTTCTTTTAATGCAATTCTCCGCAGCACATTGAACGCACTGGAGTTTTACGGATATCCAACGTTATCGATTGCGTTGAGTTCGGTGATTTTGGTAGCGGCTTCCGCTGCTCTTAGCACATACATAGGAGTTTACGGTCTCGTGCTGGGGTTTGTAATTGGCGAGGCTTTTTCGACTGTTTTTTTGCTTTATTTAAAGCGCCGGAATTTTCCTCTGATACGCATTGGATTTAGCTTAAAACTAAAAGAGGCCTTTAAGGAATTAGAAATACTCTATGTAAATAATGTGAATATAATTTCAGGACTCACTTTTGTCTGGATAGCGAATTTTGTAAATATTTCATTAGCAAGCAATGTTAATGATGGAGCCGTTTCAATTTATGAATACTCCATGAGGATTTTTTACCTATTTTCAGAAATATACGGTGGACTATACCTGTATAAACTCATCAAGTTTTCTGTTAATCCGGGAAGTGGAAAAAACCTTGATAAGCTCATTGTGAAAATAATCTTATCAGGCCTTGTTCTCATAATACCAATAATTATCTATCGAGATGTGATCGTAAGTGTTCTGTTACGAAGAGCAACAAATGTCAACCAAATTGCATTCACTCATATGTTGCCACTCTTTATGATAGGCTCCCTAGCATACAGCGCATCGCAGTTGACGACAAGATGGTTCTTGGCTATAAAAAATACGATATTTTTGAGAAATACGGCTTTGCTCAAATCGTTGATTATAATTTTAATTAGTTATTTACTTATTAAACGATTCGGTATGTACGGTTTGTCAATATCCATAGTAAGCAGCGAAATAGTTACCTTCATTATTTTACATAAAAAACTGTTGCGCGTGTTATAGAATTAACCTATCATTGTCAGGATATCTAACCATAAATAAATCTTCAGTGCATTGATCTATGGAGGGAGAAGAATGCCTGTTTTGCATGATGATTGCTTGCGAAGGACATAAAACGAGGTAGTACTCGTTAGATTGACTTAGAACTCAGAACTCAAATCGAGTTTCTGTTTAACAGCCGGCCGAGAAAGTTTCCTGGTTATAAGACGCCATTCGAGGTTAAGGCCTCAAGTGTTGCGCCTCGAGATTGAATTCACGGGAATTATTTGTAAATACTACTTGGCAGTAAAGCGAATGGAAGACTATGATTGAGAGAACAGTGCATTTGATAAATATTGCTCCTCCGTACAGGGGGGGTATAGCTGACGTGACTCGTCCGCCTTCCGGCATCCTTTATGTGGGCGGCTATCTAAAAAAGCGTGGCTTTCAAGTAGAGATACACCATATCAAGGACGTAGATATACTAAGCACTGCACGTAAAATTGCCTCAGACCCTTCGACATTGTTTGTGGGGTTTTCATTGATGACAGGCAAGCAAATTGTTTTAAGTGCTGAGATGAGCACTACGTTAAAAACCATAGATGAGAAAATCGTTATTGTGTGGGGCGGGATACATCCATCACTGATGCCGCGGGAATGTCTTCATTTTCCTTTTGTTGATTATGTGGTCATTGGTGAAGGTGAGGCAACATCTTTAGAACTCGCAAATTATCTCGCGAATAAAGAGAATATCGATCTTGATACAATCTTAAGTATCGGCTACAAAAAAAATGGAAACGTAATAATTGCATCTGAACGACCATTTGAAGTGAACATCGATAATTTCAGGCAAGATTGGGACTTGGTAGATATTAACCGATATGTTCGCACGGTTGGGGACAAAAAAAGTTTCTTCTTTATTACCTCACGCGGCTGTCCCCATAATTGTGGCTTCTGCTATAATCAAAAATTTAATCATAGAAAGTGGAGATGCCATTCGGTTGACTTTGTGATCCAAGAATTGGTAGAAATCAAAAAGAAAACAGGTATTAACGCGGTAGTCTTCGACGATGATAACTTTTTTACCAATCGCGCGAGAGGTCTTGAAATACTAAAAAAGCTATCAGTGAACGGGATATCATGTCAATGGTTGGAACTGAGGGTTGACTATGTGACTGAAGATTTGATTTCACAAATAGTTGATCATGGGGTGCGTTCAATATTTATGGGATGGGAGTCTGGAAACGATGAAACATTAAAAAAAGTAGCGAAAGGTTTTTCGCCCGAATTGATATTGGATAAAATAAGGATATTATCAAAATTCAAGCAATTGTCCGTGGAAGCATCTGCAATCGTGGGTTTCCCGTGGGAAACCCACGAGGATATTGATAAGACGGTATCGCTAGCCTTGAAAATGTTTCGCCTAAATCCATTCCGATTGAATTTTAACATAGGAATCTATGTTCCTTACCCAGGAGCTCCTATCTGTGATGAAGCAACGGTACGCGGATTTACCTTCCCCACTGACTATCAAAGTTGGAATAAATTCGACATTTTGAGCGGTGAAATGGAACTTCCATGGCTAAGCCAAAAACAGTTGAAGCAATATACATTAATTGACAAGTATGCAAAGTTACTTCATATCAAGCCCAATCTAAAGATTCATATTAAAATTATCAGTTATGTAGTAGCAATTCTAGCCTATATGAGGCTAAAGACGAGAATATTATATTTCCCCTTTGAAATATGGCTTTCAGAAATATATAAGAAGAGAATTTGGAAAAAATACGAAACAGCTCCAAGTTCACACTAAATAATTGATAGGCAGTCGATTGAGAGGAACCCAATTTGGAAAATTATAGAAAAAAATACTATGAAGGCTATGTTACGGATCATGCTTACCAATTTTTTAATTATTCTCTTGCAGAATATCAATATTATGCACGAGAACTCAGTATCAATTATTCGCTTTATCTGCCGATAGACAAAAAAGTTTCGATACTTGAGCTAGGGTGTGGGCCTGGATTCTTTTTGTTCTATCTCAACCAAGAGGGATATCATAATTACACAGGCATAGATTATTCCGCTGAACAATTAAGACTTGGAGAAAAATACTGTAAAGGCAAATTGATTCAGGGAGATATCCTAACATACCTGGAAGCATCAACACATAAGTATGATTTAGTCATCTTGCGCCACGTTCTAGAACATTTAAAAAAAGATGAAATATTCCATCTCCTTAATCTAGTCCAAGCTCATATGAAGGAAAACGCGAGATTCCTAGTCGAAGTTCCCAATGGAGGATCGCCATTATTTGGCGCTTATAATCTCCATGTTGATTTTACTCATGAAGTCGGTTTTACTGTTGAAAGCCTCCGGCAGATTTTACATGCGTCAGGATTCCGGCTCATTACCGTTGGCCCTTACAAAGTGAAGGGTAAATTGAAAAGGGCTTTGTTTGCACTGCTGAATGCGATAATAAGAGTAATTTCAAAGAAGGAAATTTATTTTGACACCATTATATTTGCAGTTGCCGAAAAGACATAACGCGATGAAAAAAATTGCTATTTTTGTGCCGACATTGGCGCGAGGCGGAGCCGAAAGAGTAGCATCTCAACTTAGTAGCTTTATTTCAAAACAGGATCAGACGCACGTCATCGTAATGAAGCGGGATATCGATTATGAATACGCTGGCACCCTTATAGATTTAAATATTAATACTATATTGAAGAGAAATTTTATTTTCCGACTACGAGATATCTTCAAGGCAATTTACAAACTCAACAAAATTAAAAAAGCAGCTCAGTTTGATATTGTCATAAGTTTTTTGGAACTCGCTAATATCCCCAATGTATTATCGGGTCACGCAAAGACCATTATAAGTGTCCGAGAACACAGATTATCTTCCACGCAACACGATATGCAACGAAGGCTGACCAATCGGCTGGTCAAACTGCTTTACAACCGGGCGGATAAGATCGTAGTTAATTCGGAGGGGATAAAATATTCATTGATTGAAGATTTTGGTATTGCGCTAAATAAAATCCAGGTTATTAGTAATCCAATAGATACTGCAAAAATAGAAAAAGAAAAATGCGAAGAACTCGAACAACAGTATAAAAAAATATATTCTAGCCCCGTTGTATTAACGTCGGGCAGATTGTCACAGCAAAAAGGGCAGTGGCATCTCATAAGGGCTTTCAAAAAAGTAGTACAATCCATTCCTGAGGCAAAGTTGATAATATTAGGCGGAGGAGAACTCAGAACGTACTTAACCGATCTAGCAGAACTTACAGGATTAAAACAGTCGGTATTTTTCCCGGGTTTTCAGAAAAATCCTTTCAAATTCGTTGCACGAGCGAGCGTATTTGTGCTCCCATCACTCTGGGAAGGGTTCCCCAATGCTTTAATTGAGGCCATGGCGTGTGGAATCCCTGTCATTTCATCAGACTGTAATACAGGGCCGCGGGAAATATTGGCGCCGGATACAAACTATTTTCAGAGGGCAGAAAGCATAGAATATGCTAAATATGGCATTCTTTTCCCAGTCCCGGACGGAGAGATGAAAAGGGCAACAGAGCCGCTGACAAAAGAAGAAGATCTGTTAGCCTTGAGTATCCTTGAATTGCTAACTAATAAAAAAGTGCATGCTCTGTATTCAGCAAAGGCAGCAGAAAGGGTGAAAGATTTTTCATCCGGCATCATCATGGAAAAATGGAAACACGTTATTGAAGAAGTGGGAATGAAGGCTCGAGGCTAAAGAGTATGCTAGGCAGCCATTTAGAAAGACTGCGAAAAGCAGAAATTGAAATCATTAAACCAGCACTGCGGCCCGGCATGAAAGTCCTGGAACTCGGTGGAGGAAATGGATATCAAGCGTATCTCATGTCATCATTCGGCTGTGAAGTGACCTCGATCGATATAGCAACCAGACAATCCTCGCGGAAGACATACTATGCGGTTCAAGAATATGATGGGGAAAGAATCCCTTTCCTTGATAAAAGCTTTGATGTGGTGTTCTCATCAAGTGTCTTAGAACATGTCCGTGACCTTCCGACGATGCTTTCAGAGATACAAAGAGTTTTAAAGCCGAGTGGATTGGCTGTTCATGTCCTGCCGAATTGTAGCTGGCGCTTCTGGACAAGTATCGCTCATTACCTCTTTGTTTTTAAATACGTATTTGAGAATCTTCAGGGAGAAGACGAACTGGGCATGTCATCACTAAAGGAAAAAGAAAAGAGCAAAGGGAAGATGCATTTAGTGAAGCGTGCGATTTTTCCTGGACCCCATGGTATTTATTCTAACGCGTTCTCAGAACTTTATCATTTCAGCAAAAGACGATGGGCAACGATTTTCAAAAAAAACGGGTTTGACATCCTGAAAATTATGGGAAACAAACTCTTTTATACCGGATATGGCCTTTTCCCACGGATATCCTTGCGTAGTCGCCAACGCATAGCTAACTTTCTGGGTTCATCGTGTTATATTTATATTATGCGATGCGAATACACCAAATAAGGCTGAAAAAGTAAATAGAATTAATCTCGTATCTGGAAAAGATAAAATATCATCCCGATAAATTAATTGAAAATTATGCTGATATCTCGCAGGTAGTATCGACATTTGTTAAATAAGACTGTTATAAAAGGGCGATGATGATTTCATATCCATCAGCAAGCAAGGATATACGGTTTGAATTCGGGGAAAATTGGGCTCGATTTTTAAGGCTCCTTGACGATGACCGAATTTTAGAGGCCGAAAAGTCTCTCAAGGAAATGCTTGATGTAGATGACTTAGTTGGGAAAAGATTTCTAGATATTGGGTGCGGAAGCGGTTTATTTTCACTTGCGGCTAAGCGTCTAGGAGCCAAAGTTTATTCTTTTGATTTCGATACTCAATCGGTTTCTTGTACGCAAGAGTTGAAGCGACGTTATTACCCTAACGATCAGGACTGGACGATTGAGAAGGGATCAGTGCTTGACCAAGGATATATAAAATCTCTCAATAAATTCGACATTGTCTATTCCTGGGGGGTACTTCATCATACGGGCATGATATGGCAGGCGCTTGATAATGCACAATTGCCAGTCGGCGATGCAGGGAAACTCTTCATCTCAATTTATAATGATCAGGGCTTGGTGAGCAGATATTGGTACTTTGTAAAAAAAATATTCAATAAGAACATTTTTTATCGATTACTAATAATTCTCTTCCATTTGCCTTACTTATTGGCACTTCGTATTCTCGTGCGATTAGCAAGAGGAAGACTGGCATTAGAACGGGGCATGTCATACTGGTATGACATGATGGATTGGCTGGGCGGTTATCCGTTTGAAGTTGCAAAACCGGAAGAAATATTTGATTTCTATCGCAGAAGAGGGTTCACATTAATGAAACTCAAAACGCAGGGTAGTAGACATGGTTGTAATGAGTTCGTCTTTAAAAAAAATAGCAACCTAGTATAAGGAGTCGCTCCTTAATATATCCGGCAGCAGCTATAATCATTTTGCACTAGAAAAGAACAGTGAGAAGCATTTACATCAAACCTCTGTAAAATATTGTTTAATCCCTTTGACTTTTATTGCCTTCGTTAAGTTCGATAGAGATGAGGAAAATGCTTTTGCATTTATTATTTCATTTTTTTAAAATATGTATTGCGGCATGAAGCACAAGCAAATAAAATCGGCGCTTTTATTACATATCCATGAATAAAGACATAAAATCCATGGTGAAAAGAATCGGAAGAGCCAGTAAGCTATTAGAAATGCTCAGTTATTTGATTCAAAATAATATTCTGTATGGCTCATTGAACTTCAGTGGCGATGGCGATTTTACGACCGATCCAGAATCTATATACAACAGATTTAGGGAAATAGCCATTCAGTACAATAGCGCGTATCCCCATGATTTAAAAAATAAGACGATTCTTGAAATTGGGCCCGGTCGATCGTTGACCTCGTGCTATTATTTATCTCAAATATCACATTGCAAAAAAGTGTATGCCCATGATGCGTATGGCCAGGTGTGGCAGGATGTAGACCGAAGAATTATCGAAAGGTATTTTCAAAATGTCAGCAACATACATTACCTCCTCGGCAAGAACGCTTTATCCGAAATAACTGATAAGGTTGACTATATAGTTTCGAATGCCGTACTTGAACATATTTGGGATCTAGATGAATTAATAAAGCAATTGAGCGAAATTTCGCATAAAAATACCATCATGTATCATATTGTTGATTTTAGAAACCATAACAAGTTTTCAAAAGATGGAGATCTTTATTTCCTAAAATATTCAGACAAGTTGTGGAAATGGATGGCTTCAAATGTTGGGCACCCAAATAGACTCCGTATGAATACTTATGAGTACATATTCAACAAGTATGGCTTCACATTTGAGCCTGTGGAAGTAGAATATTTTGATGATGTATCAGTTAAACAGGCTCTAGATACATATTTAAAAGGAAGATATGCTGACAAAGATCTCCCGGCCTTATATGTCAAGAGTGTCAAAGTTATAAGCAAGAGAAAATATGAATTATAAGCTTATAGCCATTTTCATCCTTGCGCTTGTCTTAAGACTACTATCAGTCTTCTTAACTGCGGATGTATTGATGGAGAGAAATCTCTTCCCCAGCTATTATTTTTCTGACTCTTATATGTATCATAAAGGTGCTGTTATCCTGCGTGAAAAAAAAGATTTTTTTTATATATTGCCAGAAAAGGAATACTCCCCTGACCATGCTAACTACATCAGATTGACGATGTTATTTTACTCCATCTTTGGTCCCGACTACAAAGTCATGATGTTCGTCAACGCCTTCATAAGTTCATTCATAGTTTTTTTTATTTATTTGTTTGGTAAAAATGCATATGACGAGCCGGTTGCCTTATTTGCCTCCCTCATATATGCGGTATTTCCCTCCCTCATATTCTGGGGATCTCAACACATGAGAGACAGCTTTATTGCTTTTTTCAATATATTAGCGCTGCTGTCCGTATTACTCATCTTCAAGTACAAAGGCTATAAAGTTATAATTTACGCTTTAGTATTTGCAATATCTCTTTTGTTTAGCGGCCTTTTGAGATTACATATGGTCATGCTCATGGTCATTCCCCTTATTCTTGCATCTGCAGTGTTTTCATTCCGCAAACAATTTGCTCTAACGGTAAAGTCTCTCGCATGCGCACTAATTGCGCTTATCGATAAGTCCATCATCTCTAAATTAACAATGGCTTCAGGAATGATGTTAACATTGATTCCAACACCCTCGCTATCTTTACGCAGTCTTGCTGATTATGTGGCAAACTATAGGTTCCGATTTATGAAGCTTATGCTAGGTAATGATATTCCTCCGCAGACCTTACTTTATCCTTATTGGAAACCTTCTTCTGTAATAGATTTTATTGTTATGGAAATCAAGCTCGTCTTCAATGTTTTGTTCATGCCGCTTCCCTGGTTGTATTCGACCGGCGGCAGAATAGCACGATTATTATCCTCGATTGAGAACCTTATCTTTTTAATGTTGTTCCTTATAGGGATATATGGTTTTTCACAAAGTCTGAGAAAAGCTGATAAGCTTATGTTTGTCTTTCTTGGCATTTATTTATTTTCTTTTATCTCAATTTATTCATTTATTGCGCCCGATCTTGGTTCGGCTATGCGGTATAAATTGCAATATGTCCCGATTATGCTTCCCATAATTACCTACGGAGGGATAGTAGTTTGGAAAAAATTAACGTAGTTCATATAGTAGAATCATTTGGAGGAGGAGTTTTTGGTTCTGTTTCTCAACTCTGTAATCATATCGACAAATCGAAATATCAGGTCACTCTTATTTATTCGCTGAGACCTGAAACTCCCCAAAATTTCCAGAAATATTTTAATGAAGAAGTTAAACTCATTTATCTCCCTATGGTAAGGGAAATATCTCCTATCAGGGATATAAAATCTTTTATTGAGCTGTATAGAATATTAAAAAAAAATAAACCGGATGTAGTCCACCTCCATTCTTCGAAAGCAGGAGTCCTTGGAAGACTTGCCGCGAAGATTTTGCGGATAAAACGAGTCTATTATTCACCTCGGGGGTTTGCCTTTCTCCGAGAAGATGTTTCTCCCACGAAGAGGAAGCTTTATTATTTCTTTGAAAAAGTAACGTCTTTGCTTGGAGGAGTTATCATTGGTTGTTCAACCGATGAGTACAATTATGCAAAAAAAATCTCGAATTCAGCTGTAATGATATCAAATGGAGTCGATCTTGGTCTCATTGACAATATAGAGAGAACAGGAAAGGAGAACAACGCTAATGTACTTATTGGAACGAGCGGGAGGATTTCTCCTCAGAAAAATCCTCAGATGTTTTGTAAGATTGCCGAGGCACTAAAGGATCAAAACGTTGACTTAATGTGGATAGGGGATGGCGAATTGACCGATATAATAGAGAAATGTGATGCGAAAATTGATAAAACCGGCTGGAAAACGAGGGAACAAGGATTGAGATTTGTTTCCATG
>Ga0335081_10015300_pt1 | contig 12408 bp, 12 predicted proteins | sample Lox_Sample_35_FD_206713 | JGI IMG/M metagenome (GOLD analysis project Ga0335081, IMG submission 206713) | Soil microbial communities from Loxahatchee National Wildlife Refuge, Florida, United States - Lox_Sample_3.5 | ecosystem: Environmental > Terrestrial > Soil > Wetlands | place: USA...
GTAGGAAGCGCTGTCGGTGCCCCTGCCGCTCAGCGGCATCGATACCACCGCGACGTCGTGGCGGTCGTTGACCTGCACGTTGAAGGGCTGATGGATCTGCCCGGTGGCGAGTGCCTGCCGTTCGAGGCTGTGGATCGCCGTTTGCACCTGCGGGCTTGTCACGTTGTCGCCTTGGATGACCACGTAGGCTGGCAGCGGACCGCCCGGGAAGGCGGTCTCGATCCGGTTGAGCGTCTTGACGATCGGAAGCCCGGAGGGCAGGCCCTGGAGTCCGGGTAGCGAGGTGTGAAGCCCGAACGCGGGGATTGCCAGCGCCACGACAAGGCCGCCAGAGACAAGCACCGAGGCCAGCGGGCGGCGCAGCACTCGATCGACGACCGCGCTCCACAGCCGTGGCTCGCTCCCGCTCTCCCGGCGGCGTGCCACGAACGGCACCCGGCCCCTCATCACCTTGTCGCCGAGCTTTGACAGCAGCGCCGGCAGCACCGTCAGCGAGCCAAGGACGGCAACCGCGACGACCATGATCGTGCCCGTCGCCATCGAGGCGAATGTCTTGTTGCCGGCCAGGTACATCCCGGCCATCGCCGCCATCACGGTCAGCCCCGAGACCAGCACAGAGCGCCCGGAGGTCGCCGCGGCGGCCTCCAGGGCGGCCTGCTCGTCCCTGCCCGCGGCCCGCTCCTCGCGCTCGCGGCGCATATAGAACAGCGAGTAGTCGACACCCACGGCCATTCCGATCAGCAGGACCGTCTCGGACACCACCTGATCGACCGCGGCGAACTGACTGACGAGGGCGATCAACCCCAGCGTCGCCGCGACGCCGGTGCCGGCGAGCAGTACCGGGATACCGGCCGCCACCAGGGCACCGAATGCAACCACGAGGATCAGCAGAGTGATCGGCAACGAGAGCGTCCGCGCTTTGGCGAAATCGTCGCTGAAACTCTTGTTCAACGCCTTAGTGGAACTCGCGTCGCCCGCTTGTTCGATGCGCATATTGGGATGCGCGCGCTGCGCGTCGGCGGTCGCCACGAGCGACGCTGAAACGCGCTTGTCCGCGTCGGTCGCCTTGCCCGTGATCTGGAAGCCGACCAGCACCGAGTGGCCGTCGGGCGAGACTTCGCCCTGGTTACCCGGCAGCAGCGGCGAGCGCACGTTCTGGACCGTGGGCAGAATAGACAACCGCCTGGTCACGTCCTCAATCGCGGCTCGGAAGTCAGGATCTCGCACCGTGAGCGCGGCGCTCTGAAGCAGCACCTGCTCGTTGGCGGGCTGCGGAAACTCATCGTGCAGGATCTGCTGGGCGCGCCCCGACTCGCCAACGCCGTTGTTGTCCTGTGGAATGTGCTTGGTGCCTATCGCTCCGCCAACCAAGACAGCCATGACGACGAACGCAAGCCAGCCGAGAATCGCCGCCCGGCGGTGCTGCGAGCTCCATCTGCCCGCACGCGCCGCGACGTTTGTTCGTTGCATCGCTCTTTCCTCCCTTGGATCGGTGTACGTCACCCCGGCAGCGTCGCACCGCCGAGCTTCGATGAGGGATGCGGCCTGCTGGCGTTTTTCGGTACGGATAACCCCGCGCACAGTGCGGGTAGCCGTACCGTCTCTGCCTCAATCGCGTACCACAATCAGGCGATGGCGCAAACCGTATTGATCGTCGACGACCATCCGAGCTTTCGGAGGAGTGCTCGCCGTGTTCTCGAGGACGCTGGCTACGAGGTCGTTGGCGAGGCGCCGGATGGCACCTCAGCGCTCGCCGCGGCCCGAGAGCTGCGCCCGGCAATCGTTCTACTCGACGTACAGCTCCCGGACCTCGACGGGTTCGAGGTCGCGTTGCGTCTCACCGGTGATCCCGGTTCCCCCGCAGTGGTGCTCACATCGATTCACGATCGCAGTGACTTCGCCGGCATGATCGCGCGCAGCGGCGCCCGCGGCTTCCTCCCGAAGTCAGATCTCTCCGCTTCCGCGCTCGCGGAGATCCTCAGCTGAGACCAGTAGCGTCAGCGGACGCCCTCGTTGATCAGGCGCAGTACCCGGGCCGCGTTGTGCTTGGTAATGAAGACTGGACCCGTGGAGATCAGCTTTCCTCGATCGGGGAGGACGCCGTAGAGGTGATAATCGGTGAGCAGAACGATCGGGAGGTACCCCTGTAGGAAGGGTTGTTGGTCGGCAGCGAACGCGATCTCGCCAGCGCGGATTGCGCCCACGACTTGCGGGCCGATTCCGAACGTGGCGTAGGTGAGTCGGCCGAGCAGGTGATCGGTTTGTAGCGCCTTGAGCGCAGGCGTTGCGATTACGGCGCCGCTCAGGGTGAGTAGCCCGTCGAAGCTCCCTTTGCGCAGCGCCCCAGCGATCAGCTGCTCGGCGGCGCTCGTGTTCTGGAGGTTCACGTCCAGCACGCTGGTTTGGGCTCCGGCGGCGGTGAGCGCGGTGGCGAAGCCACGGCAGCGCTGCTCGAGGTCGGGATTGCCTCTCTCGGGGATGACGCAGAGGGTGCGATGCACATGGTAGGCGCGCATCCGCTGACCCGCGTCGTATCCGGCCTGGTACTCGTTCTCCCCCACGTGCAGCAGCGTCCCCAGCTTCGCGAACGCCCCACTGCCGGAGTTGATCGAGATGACTGGGATCCCTGCCCGCTCCGCGGCGCGGATTGCTGGGGCGAGCGCGTCAGGGGTCGGTAGCGAGACGACCAAGCCGGCGGGTCTCGTCGCGGTCGCCGCCTGTATCAGCTGGCGCATGCGCGCGATGTCGTGGATGTCGGGTGCCTCGTAGGTGACGGACACTCCGAGTTGGGCTGCCGCCGCTTCGGCGCCGTTTTGTACGATCGCCCAGAAGGGGTCGGATGCTTGCCCGTGGGTGATCACGAAGAAGCGGAGCCGCCCACGGCGTTCTCCGAAGATGTTCACCCCAGCGGCGGCGCCGACGGGTGCGTTGGCCGGGTCGGCCTTGATTGCCGGCAGTCCCGGCTGTTGCGGGAGCGCGTTCGGTGCCTGGCCGCCGCAGCCTGTCACGATGAGCGCCGCTACGGCGCCCAACGCGATCGGCGCGAGGCCGCGGAAGTAGCTGCTCACTTCACGGCCTCGGACGACGGGATCCTGGCTGTCACGCGCGTGCCGTTGCCGACCGGGCTGTCGATGACCAGTTCGCCGTCGAGTGCGGCGACACGGTCGCTGAGCCCTCTCAGGCCGCTGCCGTTCGCCGGGTCGGCGCCGCCGACGCCGTCGTCGCCGACCTCCAGCCAGAGCACCCCTCCGGAGTTTGAGGCCGTCAGTCGGGCATGGGTCGCGCACGCGTACTTGACGACGTTCGTCAGCGCTTCAGCGACGACGAAGTAGCCTGCGGTCTCGACTTGCTTCGGGAACCGTCCGTTCAGCCGCAGATCGAGCTCTACCGGCACCGCAGATCGCTGGGCGAGCGAATCGAGTGCCGGAACGAGCCCAAGGTCGGCAAGCATCGGCGGGTGGATCCCGCGGGCCAACTCCCGCAATTCCGTCTGCGCCTCACCGAGCGTCGCAATCGCGCTGTGGAGTAGCTCGAGCGCCGGCTCGCCGGCCACTCGGCCACGCAATAGCTGGAGATCGACAGACAGCGAGACGAGGCGCTGCTGGGCCCCATCATGTAGATCGCGCTCAAGCCGACGGCGGGTCTCGACGGTTGCCTCAACGATCCGCCGACGGGAGGCGCGCAGGTCCTCGAGCCGGGCGTTGAGGTCGGCCTTGAGCCGCTCGTTGTCGAGCGCCAGCACCGCTGCGGCCGCCGCCGCCTCCACCAACTCGGGTCGGGCCTGCAGCTCAGCATCGTGGATGATCGCGGCAACCCGGTTGCCGTGATGCGCCACCGCCGTCCATGCCTTGGACGTGCCCGGTTCGGGAAGCGTGACCGGATGGCCTCGCTCGTCGACGAATAGCTCCCGCTCCGGCAGCCAATACGCGATCGCCAGCGTTCGATCGCCCAGCTGCTCGGCGAGCGCCTCCCGTACGGGCACGGTAGCGCCTGCCGGGCTCGAGAGACCACGGCGGCTGACTTGCGAAATCAATGCCGCCGTCGCCTCAAGAGCACCCACCGACAGCATCAGGGCCGGTATGGCGAGGAGCAGGAGCACAAATCCGACGACGGGACCCAGGAGCCACGGCCCGAGGTACGAGCCGGTTCCAGTGAGCCCGTCAATCGAGTGCGCCACCAGTTCCACGAACAGCGCCGTCGGGAGCGCACAGAGAATCGCCGCACCCAAGCTGATGGGAAGCTTTCCCGCCAAGAACGCGACCTGCTGACCTGTAATCGTGGTGTCGGGCGCAAGGGGTGGCGGAGCCGGGACGCGCGCGCACAGCAGCCGGTTGACCAGGCCTCGTTCGCACTCGAGCATGCGCCGCACCGCTGCAGGACCAGCGATTGCGGCGATCGGCAGCAGCAGCAGGTCGCCGATACCGACCGCCAGGCTCACCAGCAGAAACACAAGCGTGCGGACCGCATCGACGAGCCGGCGCGGGATCGCCAGCTCCCCGCTGGCACGTAGTTCGAGCGCCGTCATGATCCCGCACTCAACCCAACGTTGCCCTTGTTCGAAAGGGCCTCGATCGCCCAAGGCGCCCCGCCGTCGTCGACCAGCCCTCTGACGCTTGTTGCGCCCGCGCTCGAGGCAGCCTGGATCCTGTAGTTCCCAGGCGGAACGGTCGCGGACACGTCACCGCTACCGCTACGCAGCGTGAGTCGTTCCGGCGAGCACGCGGTCGACACGGTGATATCACCGCTGGCCGAGGCGGCGCCAAGCACGAACCCGCAATAGCCTTCGACCTTGATCGCGCCGGTGTCGGTGGCGATATCCGCAGAGCCGCGATAGCCGTCGAGCCGGATGTTTCCGCCCTCGGTGCGGATACTGATCGGCACATCGGTGGGGACGTCTATGCGGTAGCTGGCGCTGCACGAGCCCACCACCATCGGCGGGCAGCCCGAAGAGATTCGAAGGATGCCGCCACGGAGCGAGCGCCGCTCCCGCGGGCCATGTCCAAACACGGAGCGGTCGGAGCGCGAAATCGACACCCCTGTCTGGCTGCCGCCGACGATCGCGACGTCGCCGGACGGCACATGTAGCTCAATCCCCCGCAGCGAGGCGGGCAGATGCGAGGAGGCCGTGCGGGTCTCGGTACTCGAAAGCCACAGGGCACCGAGCACGGCGCCTGCGATGAGCAGCGTCGTGGCCGAGCACACCAACACAAGACCCCACGGCGTGATGCGTCGCACACCTGAGGGCAGCGGGCGATCCTCATGCGCACCTCGTGCTACCTCTGCGCTCACGGCATCCGCCTCCGCGAGCCACCCTAGCGCGGAAATCTGGTCAATCTTCGATGCGGCGATGCCGGGGACCGCATATGTCAGGATGCCGACAGCCGTGTGGTGGCAGTTCACGACGAGCCGCGTCAGGATGCCGTCTCGGATGTCAGGAGCATGACAATTTGAACCGACGGCCCGTCTCGCGCGTCGCGGAGTTGCGCAACCCTCGAGCAGGGGTCTACCATGGATCGGCATCGTGACCCTCGCGGTGGTCTGCTCACGCGGCGCGAGCGTGTAGCTGTTTGCGCAGAAGTCGGGTCGTTTCTCGGGACATCTCGACATGAACGGACTAGCCCATCCACCGAGCGGCATCGACGAGGCGGCTGTCGCCGATCGCACCCGAGTCGTCGTCGCTGATGATTCGGTGCTGCTGCGCGAGGGCGTCGCGCGGCTGCTCGAGGACGCCGGCTTCGATGTCGTCGGGCGCAGTGGCACGGCGGCTGATCTGCTGTTGAAGGTGCGCTCCTACTCGCCGGATGTCGCGCTTGTCGACATACGCATGCCCCCGACGCACACCGACGAGGGCTTCAGGGCGGCAAAGGAGATCCGGGCCAAGCATCCACATACCGGGGTGCTCGTGCTCTCGCAATACGCTGAACCCGGCTACGCGATCGAGCTACTCGAGGATTGCGCGGACGGCATCGGCTATCTGCTCAAGGACCGCATCAACGATCTGCCGGAATTCACCGCGGCCGTGCGCCGAGTGGCCGCGGGCGGCTCGGCGCTCGATTCCTCGGTCGTCTCTCAGCTGGTCGGCCGCCGGCGCCGAGACGATCCGCTCGCGGCGCTCACGGCGCGCGAGCGCGAGGTCCTCGAGCTGATGGCCGAGGGCCTCTCGAACATCGCGATCGCCGAGCGGATCATCATCACCGAGCGCGCCGTCGAGAAGCACGTGACGAGCATCTTCCAGAAGCTCCACCTTCCGGCAGCAGGCGACACGCATCGCCGCGTGCTCGCGGTCCTCACCTACCTGCGCAGTTAGACGATTGTCAGGGGGTGCGGTTACCCGCACCGCCGACACCGGTCAGCCCCATTCTCGCGGCGGTCCCATGGTGCGACCCTTGCCCGCGATGCTCGTGTCCACAACACCGCAGTCAGCGATCCGCGAGCTTGATCACCGCATGAACGATGGCCTAGACGTGTGGTTGTTGTGGAACTCACGTACGAATCAGGTGTTCGTCGCCGTCGAGGACCCGCGAAGCGGCGACTTGTTCGAGGTCACCGTTTCCGGGGCCGACGCGCTCGATGCATTCCACAACCCCCATGTCTACTGCGCCGATGGACGCGCTCCCAACCATCAGTAGGCGAACAGCATGACCAACCCTCACATGACATATCAGTTAGCGCTCTACCGAATCACCGAATTTCACAACGAGGCCGCGGCGGCCAGGTTGACAAACGAGGCGCCATCCGGGCAGCGCGCGGGCTTGTGGCGGCGGCTGGTCCGAGCGTTGCCCGTCCGGCGCGGGCGAGCCCGCAACCCCGTACCGCAGGCTGGCACCGAGGCTCGCTGATGCGCGGCGAGTGGCCGCTCGCCAGCGCGGCGACCCCTGAAGACAAGGAGACATGAGATGGCCGTTTCTCGCAAGCGCCGACCGGGGGCGGACTCGATCACCCAGTCCGCTAGCGCTAGCGAAGCAGTGCATTCGTTTCGTCGTGACAATCAGCGACGCTGGATCGCGCTCGTTGCGCTGTGCGCCGGCTTTCTGATGATCGTCCTCGACCAGACGGTCGTGAACGTCGCGCTGCCCTCGATTCAAAGGGATCTGCAGTTTTCGCAATCTGGCCTTGCCTGGGTTGTCAATGCGTATCTGATCGCGTTCGGTGGGCTGCTGCTGTTGGTCGGGCGCGTGGGTGATTTGATCGGGCGGCGGCGGGTCTTCCTCGCCGGGCTGGCGCTGTTCACTACGGCGTCGATCCTGTGCGGGCTCGCGCAGAGCCAGGAACTGCTGATCGGCGCGCGGTTTCTCCAGGGGATTGGCGGAGCGATGACCTCTGCGGTGATCCTCGGGATGATTGTCACGATGTTCCCCGAGCCGGCTGAGCAGGCGAAGGCGATCGGTGTGTACAGCTTCGTTGCGGCGGCCGGCGGAGCGCTCGGTCTGCTCCTCGGAGGCATCATCACCCAGAGCATCAACTGGCACTGGATCTTCTTCGTGAACCTGCCGATCGGGATCGCGACGGCCCTGTCGACGATCCGGCTGCTGCCCGATGATCCCGGCCTCGGGCTCGATCGCGGCACGGACGCGCTGGGCGCGGGGCTGCTGGTCACCTCGCTGATGCTGGGCGTCTACACGATCGTCGAGACGAGCCACTACGCCTGGGGCTCGGCGCACACGCTCGGGTTCGGAGCCGTATCGCTCGCGCTGCTGGCGGGGTTCATCACTCGTCAGGCGCGCGCGAGCAGCCCGCTGGTGCCGCTGCGCGTGTTCCGTTCGCGCACGGTGACCGGTGCGAACGTCGTGCAGGTGCTCGTAGTCGCCGGACTGTTCGGCATGTTCTTCCTGGGCGCGTTGTACATGCAGCGAGTGTTGGGCTACGACGCGATCCAAGTCGGGCTGGCGTTCCTGCCGGTCGCGCTCGGAATCGCCGGGATGTCGCTGGGCCTGGCGGCGCGAGTGATCATGCGCTTCGGCGCCAAGGCGACGCTGATTCCCGGCCTCGTGCTGGTGGCGATCGGGCTCGTGCTGCTCCGCTCGGCGCCGGTTCGTGCGCACTACGCGGCCGACCTCCTGCCGACGATGATCCTGTTCGGCGTCGGTGCAGGCGTCGGGTTCCCGTCGGTGATGACGCTCGCGATGTCGGGCGCCACCGCCGAGGACTCGGGGCTTGCCTCGGGGCTGGTGAACACCACCCAGCAGGTCGGGGGAGCCCTCGGGCTGGCAATACTGGCGACAGTCGCGACAAAACGGACCAATAGCGCCCAAGCGCATGGCGCGTCACTCGCGAGCTCGCTGACCAGCGGCTATCACCTGGCTTTCACGATCAGCGCGGTGCTGGTGATCGCGGCGATCGTCCTGACGGCGGTGCTGCCGCGCTCGCCCGCAGGAGAGGCTGAGGAGTTCGTGAGCGTCCCGGAGGCGATCGCCCTCGACGAAGCCGCGTAGCGCGCACGACGAGCTCACCAACGTGGCTGGCGGCACGCTCTCAACCGGTGTCACATTCGCGAGCCGTCGTCTGTCTATCGGTCTGGGAGCGTCGTCCGATGAGAACGTCCCCTTTACGAGGTAATGGCGCAGGAGAACGAACGATGAGAAACCCAACACCGACCAACACCATCCGCGAGTTGGATTGGCGAAGCAGTGACGGTATCGCCGTGCGGCTGCTGTGGAATTCCGTCACGGACGAGGTCGTGGTCGCAGTGCGCGACACGCGCAGCGATGAATCGTTCGAGGTCCAGGTGGCGCCCGCGGACGCGCTGCTTGCGTTCCATCACCCCTACGTCTACGCGAACCGTCCCGCGACCGGTCACTCGATGGCCGTCTAAGCGTGACGAGCCGCCCCCAGGCGCGTGAGCTGTCGAGCCCAGACATGACCGCGGCTGCTGAGCAGCGCAGCCGCGCCGCTGGCTTCTCGCAGCGACGCCGGCTCCGGTCGGGGCTGGTGAGCATCGGCGTGCTGTCGACCCTGCTGGGAGGGCTGTTGCTGGCGGTTCCAGGTCTAGGAGCGGTTGGCCACCGCGTCACGCACGCTGACTGGGGCTGGCTGACGCTCGGTGCCGGGCTTGAGCTCGCATCGTGCGTGGGCTACGTGCTGGCGTTCCAGGGGATCTTCAACGAAGTCCCGGCGCGCTTCGCAGCGCTCGTGGCGACCGCAGAGCAGGCATTTGGGGCTGTTGTCCCGGTCGGCGGCGCCGGCGGCATTGCGGCAGGCGCCTGGCTGCTCTCGCGCGCGGGACTGCCGCTGGGTGCCATAGCCGAGCGCTCTGCCGTCCTGTTCCTGTTGACCAGCGCGACCAACGTGGTGACGCTGGTGCTGGCCGGCGCAGGACTTGCGATTGGCGTCCTACCCGGACCCCGCGACCTCCTGCTCAGCGCGGTGCCTGCAGGCGCGGGATTAGCAGTGCTGATTCTCTTCGTCGGTCTGGCGCGATTCGCTTCCGGCGGCCTCGGCGCTGGTTCGACACTGCGGTCGGGTGCGCTCCGAGCCACCGCGCGGGCGAGCGTCACAACGGCTCGGGTGATCCGCCGGCCTGGATGGCGCCTCGCCGTCGGCGCCCTCACCTACCTCTTTTGCGACGTCGCCGTCTTGTGGCTGGCCATTCACGCACTCGGCTACGAGGTACCCGCTGCGCCCCTGGTCCTGGCGTATCTCATTGGGTACCTCGCCAACGCCATTCCCATCCCCGGCGGCGTTGGCGTCCTGGACGGAGGCCTCGCGGGTGCGCTGCTTCTCTATCACGTTCCTGCGTCCGCCGCACTGGGCGGAGTGCTCCTGTACCACGCGCTCGCTCTGTGGATCCCGGCGTTTTCCGGAACCGTCGGGTTCATTGCCGCTCAGCGCCAGATCGACTCAAGCGGCATCAGATCCACGCTCGCGCACGCTACCGGCGGCCCCGGCCCCGCTACCTCGATGAATGACGACGGCTCGGGACGTGGCGCCGCGCACGCGAGCGGCCGGACGCGCTAGCGCGGTGTGCTTGCGATCTCGTGTAGGACCTCGGCGAGTAGTTGCGGCGCTGACAGCATTTGCCCCACTGGCCGTTGGCGAGCTCGCGGAACTCCCAGTCTGGATGGGCGAAGACGGCTGCGCGTGCATCCTTGCGATCGGTCGATTCGGCGGGGTTCGCCGCTGCCGTGTTTGCTGCGCAGCACGCGTGGGAGACCTAAAGAAGCCGCAAGGCGTAAATGGCGGCCGAATTCTTCGGCCGCTGGAACGAGGACGCACTCGTGAAAACGCGTCAACTCGTCGCGCGATTCAACTCTCGTGACGAACTGCGGGACGGGTTCGCCGCGTACTGCGCGGCGAATGCCCCCGAAGCGTTTGTCCTCTACCGCGAGCTCGACTTTCTTCGAGCGGCTAGCGGCGCTCGATCACATCGGGGTCTTCGACACCTCGCGATGCCGCGCAGGCTCGCGTCGCAAGACATCAGGGGCGTTGACACCAGAGCTCCCCGTGAGGCGCTTGGCCTGTTGAAATGGCACGTCCGACGCGCCCGTCTCGACCGCGTCAGCTGACTACCGATGCACGCTCAATCGAAAGGTTCGACCGCGATGTCACAACAACTCATGATTCCTGCCGCGGACACTCGGCTTCATGTCGTCGAGGACCCGGGCGGCACGCCTGCCCTGCTCTTCCTCAGCGGCGGCTTCGGCACCGTGCAGAACTGGAGCCGCGTCATCCGCAGTCTCGACGGGAAGTACCGCACGGTGCGGTTCGACGCGCGGGCGCGCGGCAAGTCCGACCGATCGGCCGACTACTCCGTAAGGGCGGCCGTCGAGGACACAGGACGGGTCATCGACGCGACCGGTATCGAACGTCCGATCCTCGTCGGGTGGTCTCACGGCGCCACGATCGCGGTGCGGTACGCGGCTCAGCACCCCGATCGAGTCGGCGGACTGGTGCTCATCGATGGGGCTTACCCGATCGCCATGTTCGACGAAGCCGGAAAGCAGACGGTCCGCACCCAGTTCCGTCGATTGGGGTGGATCATGCGCATCCTGGCAGCATTCGGCCGCTCGGCCCGGATGTCTCCCGACGAGTCCGCGAACGTCGTGATCGAGATGGACGCAGTCAACGGCGAACTCGGGCCCGATTTCGCGGCGCTTCAATGCCCGACCGTGTTCGTGGTTGGCACCGGAGCCCACTCGGGCGCCACCGAGGACGAGATGCGCACGGTGCGCGCCGCTGTCTCCGACGCCGAGGAGAGCAATGAGCGCGTGACCGTATTCGCAACGACGCCCCACAAGCACACGCAGATCCTCAGTAAGGCCCCCGACACCGTGGTCGCCGCTATTGAGAACGTCGTCCACGAGTCTTCCTGAGTAGCGTTCGACCGCTCGACGCACGGACGCAGAGGGAAGGCGGGCTGCACGGCTAGAGGCAAGTCGCTCTCAGGCATATCGCGTGGCCCTGACCTACCGAATCGAGAGGCATCTCGCGGCGCTACTCGTGATGGCTTCGGCGAAACGACGAGCATGCGTCCCGGGTGTGCGGCGCTCGAGTTCACGCAACCGCGTGGATACAGGCATCCGCGTCATCCGGGACCAGGTGCCCGGATAGGACGAGGAGCATGAGCGCAGCCTCGGTCGTAACGGCCGGCGGATTGCATAGGCAGAGCCGAGAACCGGGGACTGGCCCTGCCGCGGATGCTAGGAGGACCACGCTGGGCCTGAGATCGCATGTGCCTCGGACACCCGTTCTCGTCGGAAATGCTCGAGGATCAGAACGCTGACGATCGCAACATACACCACCACAGCGAGGTCAGCTCGTCGACTCGAACTACCGCGGTCACGATCACCCCGACGAGACTGACCAGCCCGAACCATCGCAAGTACCGACGGCTCGAGATCAGCGCCGGCCCGCACGTTACGGCGATGTACGGCAGCCCGATGAGGGCGTCGTTTGGGGTATGCGTCGTGTAATCGATACAGCGAGCCTGCTCGTGTGCTCCGACCGGATATGCGGTGAGCTGCCGCAGCAGGTACAGGCCCAAGCGCGCGCCGAGGCCATCGCCAGCATCACGCGCGAGCGCCGCCGGTCTGGCTCGAGCAGCATGAATCCGAGCGGGACGATCGCCGGTAAGACTGCGTGCGCGTAGAGGATGTAGGCCTCCTTCGCAGAGTCACCCACCCCCGGCGAGACCTGACCGCGGAGCTCGAGCCAGACAAATCCCTCGACGAGTTGATGGATGCCAAACAGCAGCGGTAGCGCGCTGACGATCAGTTCGCGCCGCGCGCGCACCCGGCGCAGCGTCTCAACTCCTATGCCGGCAACGACCGCGCCAGCGACGAAGTCAGCCTGCGGCGAAAAGCACACGCGCTTGACCCTAACGCCATTTAGACGCCGGCCATCCATCAACCTGCCGCGGAGAGGATCGATTGCCGAACCCGCGGCGCCTCCACTCGCCGTGACCGCCTCAGG
>Ga0335081_10015301_pt1 | contig 12408 bp, 12 predicted proteins | sample Lox_Sample_35_FD_206713 | JGI IMG/M metagenome (GOLD analysis project Ga0335081, IMG submission 206713) | Soil microbial communities from Loxahatchee National Wildlife Refuge, Florida, United States - Lox_Sample_3.5 | ecosystem: Environmental > Terrestrial > Soil > Wetlands | place: USA...
CTTCTTCAGTTTCTCGGCGGCTTCCAGGGCTTCTTCGATCGGGCCCTTCATGTAGAACGCCTGCTCGGGAAGCTCATCGTATTTTCCTTCCACGATTCCCTTGAAGCCCTTCACGGTATCGGCAATCTTCACGTAACGTCCTTGCGCGCCGGTGAACTGCTCGGCCACGTGGAAAGGCTGCGAGAGAAAGCGCTGGATCTTGCGGGCGCGGGAAACGGTGAGCTTCTGATCTTCGCTGAGCTCGTCAATGCCGAGAATCGCGATGATGTCCTGCAGGTCTTTGTAGGTCTGCAGCGTTTTCTTCACTGCCTGCGCCACGTCGTAGTGCTCCTGGCCCACGATGCGCGGATCGAGAATGCGCGAGGTGGAAGCCAGCGGGTCCACGGCCGGGTAAATTCCGATTTCGGTCAGCGCGCGCGAGAGCACCGTCGTAGCGTCGAGGTGAGCGAACGTGGTGGCGGGAGCGGGATCGGTGAGATCGTCGGCGGGCACGTAAATCGCCTGCACCGAAGTCACCGAGCCTTTCTTGGTGGATGTAATTCGCTCCTGCAGTTCGCCCATTTCCGTCGCCAGATTGGGCTGGTACCCGACGGCACTGGGCATGCGGCCGAGCAGCGCCGAAACCTCCGAACCAGCCTGGGTGAAGCGGAAGATGTTGTCAATGAAAAGCAGCGTGTCGGCGCCTTCTTCATCGCGGAAGTACTCGGCCACGGTGAGGCCGGTCAGCGCCACACGCAGGCGCGCACCCGGCGGCTCGGTCATCTGGCCATAGATGAGCGCGGCTTTCGAGTGCTCGGGATCGCCCGGCTTGATCACGCCGGACTCGCTCATTTCCAGCCACAGGTCGTTGCCTTCGCGGGTGCGCTCGCCCACGCCGGCGAAGACGGAGAAGCCGCCGTGCTGCTTGGCGACGTTGTTGATCAGCTCCATGATGACCACGGTTTTGCCCACGCCGGCGCCGCCGAACAGGCCGATCTTGCCCCCCTTCAGGAAGGGCTGGATGAGGTCAACGACTTTTACCCCGGTTTCGAACATCTCGGCGGTGGTGGCTTGTTCATCGAAGAGCGGCGCCGGGCGATGGATAGGCAGCCTTTCGCGATATTCGATGGGGCCGAGCTGGTCCACGGGCTCGCCGATCACGTTCATGACGCGGCCGAGCGTGCCGCGGCCCACGGGCACGGAGATGGGGCCGCCGAGATCAATCGCTTTCATGCCGCGCACCATGCCGTCGGTGGGCTCCATGGCGACGCAGCGCACGCGCCCTTCGCCGAGGTGCTGCTGCACTTCGAGAATGACCTTGATCGGCATGGGGACATCGAAGCCGTCGCTCACCACGCGCAAGGCCTGGTAGATGGGCGGCATGGTAGCTTCGACGAATTGCACGTCCACGGCGGGACCGGCAACTTGAACCACGTGACCAGTGTTTTCAGGCATGCGACTCCGTTTCTCTCGGCACGAGCATTCAGCACTCAGCACTTAGCATTCAGTGCAGGATGGCCTGCGCATCTGCCTGCAAGGATCCTCACTGGCCGAGTGCTGAATGCTGAGTGCTGAAGGCTACGATGCTGCTGCTGCTCCACTCACAATCTCGATAATTTCTTTCGTAATTTTCGCCTGGCGGGCGCGATTCATGGCCAGCGTGAGCGAATCAATAATATCGGTGGCGTTGTTGGTGGCCGCATCCGTCGCCGTCATGCGGGCGGCATGCTCGGCGGCCACCGACTCAAGCAATGCGTGAAAAATCTGGATGCCGACATACTTCGGCAGCAGCCCGCGAAACAGTTTGTCGGGCGGCTGCTCGTAAATGTAGTCCACGGGCGCGGTGGCGAACCTGGCGGCAGCGGCGTCAATTTCGCGCGTCTCGGGCGGGCGCAGTGATACGCCGGTGCCTTTTGCCGCTTCGAGCGCCCGTTGTTTTTCTTCCGTGCCGGGCGCTTCGGCCTGCGCGATGCCCGCAACTCCCACTTCTTCGATGGGCAGAATTTTTTCCACCACCAGACGTTGCGCGATCACCGACTTGAATTCGTTGTACACAATGTACACGGAATCAATTTCTTCGTCCCTGTAGCGCTCGATGACGCGCTGCGCGAGTTCGGAGGCCATGGCAAAATCCACTTTGTTGAGCACGCCGATCTGCTCGCCAATGATGGTGATGGCGGCTTGGGCCTCGGAACTGGCGGTGCGCGGCTTGGCCGCGGGATAGCGGCGGCGCAGGAAATCGCGCCCTTTGCGGCCTATGGTTTCGATCTCGACGTTCTTGCCCTTTTTCGAGGCGAGAAACCTGGTTGCCGACTTCACGATGTTGGCGTTGAATGCGCCGGCCAGGCCTTTATCGCCGGTGACTACGATCAGGAGAATGTTCTGCTCGGGACGCTGCGCCAACAACGGATGACGCGGCTCGCCGGTTTCGGGATCGTAAATCTCGGCGCGCGAGACGAGCGAGCGCAACACGTTGGTCAGCATCTGCGCGTAGGGGCGAGCCGCCAGGGCACGGTCCTGCGCGCGGCGAAGGCGCGCCGCTGAGACCATCTTCATGGCCTTGGTGATCTGCCGCGTGTTGGCCACGCTGCGGATACGGCGCCGGATGTCGAGAATGTTGGCCATGTGGATGGCAGTTGCTAGTTGTCAGTTCTTGGTCGTTGGTGCTTACTCGTTGGTCGTTGGTCGTTGGCCGTTAGCATTTGGGCCGCCGACGTTCCGCTTGCAGTTCGGCAAAGCTCAACGACCAGATGCCAAGCGCTAAATGCCAGGTGCTAAGTGCTAACAGCTTGCTTTTCGGCGACGAAATTTTCTTTGCACTCTTTGATCACTCTGGTCATTTCGGCTTTCAGGTTGTCGTCGAGAACCTTTTTCTCCATGATGGCGCGCAACAGGCCCGGATTTGAAGCGTCCACGTACTTGTAAAGCGCCGCTTCGAAATCGCGCACCTGGTCAACCGGCATATCGTCGAGCTGCCCGGCGGTGCCGGCAAAAATAATGAGAATCTGCTTTGAGAACGGCAGCGGCGAGAACTGGTTCTGCTTCAAAAGTTCCACCAGGCGCTGGCCGCGATTGAGCTGCGCCTGGGTAGCTTTATCGAGATCGCTGCCGAACTGGGCGAAAGCCGCGAGTTCGCGATACTGCGCGAGCTCTAGCTTCATGCTGCCAGCGACCTGGCGCATGGCCTTGATCTGGGCGCTGCCGCCAACGCGGCTGACGGAGATGCCGACGTTCACCGCCGGGCGCACGCCGCTGTTGAACAGGTCGGTTTCGAGAAAGATCTGGCCGTCGGTGATGGAGATGACATTGGTCGGGATGTAAGCCGAGACGTCACCGGCCTGGGTTTCGATGATGGGCAAAGCGGTGAGCGAGCCGCCGCCCTTTTTGTCACTCAGCTTGGCCGCGCGCTCGAGCAGGCGGGAATGCAGATAGAAGACGTCGCCGGGGTAAGCCTCGCGTCCCGGCGGGCGTCGCAGCAGCAGCGAAATCTCGCGATAGGAAGCCGCGTGCTTGGAGAGATCGTCGTAAATCACCAGCGCGTGCTTGCCGTTGTCGCGAAAATATTCGCCCATGGCGCAGGCGGCGTAAGGCGCGATGTACTGCATGGGTGCGGGCTCGGAGGCCGAAGCTGCGACCACGATGGTGTAATCCATGGCACCGTAGTCGGCCAGAACCTTGACGACCTGGGCGATCGAAGAGCGCTTTTGGCCGACCGCGTTGTAAATACAAATCAGATCGTTCCCTTTGTTGTTGATGATGGTATCGAGCGCGACCGCGGTCTTGCCGGTCTGGCGGTCGCCGATGATCAGCTCGCGCTGGCCGCGGCCGATGGGAATCATGCTGTCAATGGCCTTGAGGCCGGTGGCCATGGGCTCGCGCACGGGCTGGCGGTCAATCACCCCGGGGGCGAGGCGTTCGAGCGGAATGAACTGGTCGCTGGCAATGGGACCCTTGTCGTCAATGGGCTGGCCGAGCGAGTTCACCACGCGGCCGACCATGCCCTGGCCCACGGGCACGCTCATGATGCGGCCGGTGCGCTTGACCTCATTGCCTTCCTTGATTTCGGTGTAATCGCCGAGCAGCACCACGCCAACCTGGTCTTCTTCCAGGTTCATGGCGATGCCGGCGACGCCGTGGGGAAAGCTGAGCAGCTCGCCGGCCATCACTTTGTCAAGGCCGTGCACGCGGGCAATGCCATCGCCTAGAGTGATGACGGTGCCGACTTCGTCCACTGCGATCTTGGACTCGTAGTTTTCGATTTGCTGCCGGATCAGCTGCGTGATCTCGTCTGCTTTGATTTGCGGCATAGTTGGGTGTCGCTTCTGTCCTTGATTTCGGCTTAGCTCTCAGCATTCAGCAATCGGCATTCAGCCCATGACGGCCATTGCGACTCCCGCGCTTTGGCTGAATGCTGAGTGCTGAATGCTCGCCGGCTAACTCCTGATCATCTGCTCCCTTATTTTTTCGAGCTGGCCTTTTACCGAGCCATCGTAAATGGTGCTGCCCACGCGGATGACCGCGCCGCCAAGCAAGGAAGTTTCGCGGGTATATCGCGCCCGCACCTTCCTGCCAGTCAGCTTCCGGACTTCCGCCTCCAGTTCGCGGCGTTCGCCTTCGTCGAGATCGCGGGCGCTGGTGATTTCCGCTTCCACGAAACCCAGGCGCTCGTCGAACTCATACTCCAACTGGGCGACGATGGCCTGCAGAAACTTAATGCGGCCATGATCCATCAGCACGGCCATAAAATTCCGCGCTTCTCGCGAAATTTCCTCCCGCTTGGCGATGGCATCGAGAAGCTTGCGTTTCTGCTCCGCCGGAATCGAGGGCGCCTCGAGCACTTCCCGCAACTCTTTGCTCTCGCTCACCAGGGCTGCGAAAGACTGCATCTGGCGCAGCGCCCGCGCGGGGTCGAGACGGCGGTCGAAGACCACATCCGCGAAAGCCCGCGCGTAAATGCCAGTGACCGACGCCATGGTTACGATTCGCCCTTATTGCTCCCATTGCCGGCCAACTGTTTGGCGAAGCTGCTGACCAGGGCCTGGTCGGTGGATGCATCCACTCTAATCTGGCGGCTGGCCAGCGAGATGGCGAGGTCGGCGGCATAGGCGGTCAGCTCGCGGCGGGCAATTTTGGCGGCGGCGGCAATTTCCTGCTGGGCCGAGGTAACGATTTTGCCCGCATCTTCCGCTGCGGCTGCTTTAATGCGTTCTTCTTCCGCCCCGGCTTCCTGCTCGGCGGTGGCGCGCATGGCGGAAATTTCGCCATCGAGGCGCGAAAGGCGGGTCTCAATTTCAGCCAGGCGCCGGTTGGCGTCTTCGCTGGCTTTGCGGGCTTCCGTCATGGCCTGCTGAATGGCGGCAGTGCGATTGCGGAATAGCGCCGGCACACTCTTGCGCGAGAACCATAAAATGACAGCCGCAATGATCAGAAAATTGAACAGCACGCACAGGCGATAGGACCACTCCGCGCTGATACCCGTAAGGCGGGCAAAGAACTGGACGGGACCGGAGTGCCTGAACTGATTGGTGGTGTCATCTTCTTCCCCGGCGGCCTCGCGTGTTTCGCGCGCCAACTCGGCAGAGGTCGAGGTCCCGCCGCGCCTTGGCCGGTCGGCGCGCTCGGAAGAAGGCTCTGACGACGCGCTTTGGGCAGAGGATGAGGCTGTGCCCTGCGCCGCCACGTTCTTCGGGCACAAAAAGAGAAGAACCATTGCAGCAGCGGCCCATACCGGCCAATGGTCGCGAAGTTTGCTCATTGCCCTCCCATGGCGGGCTGCAATACCCGCCGGATGACTTCCGCAGCAAGGACCGCGCTCTGGGCTTGCAGGGCGGCTTGTGCCGCTTCCTTGTCTTTCTCAATCGCGGCGCGTGCCTGTTCCACCTGCTCTTCGGCCTGCAAGCGGGCCTCAGCCAGCGCCCCGGCGCGAGCCTGCAGGGCCTGCTGCCGGCGAGCTTCCTGCGCCCGGAAAGCGGCGGCGCGGGCCTCGCGCAGGCGCTGCTCGTACTCGGCGGTGCGCGCCTCGGCGGCCGCGATATCGGCGCGGGCCTTCTCCATGGTTCCTTCGGTGCGGCGGCGCCGCTCTGCGAGCACCCGCACCAGTGGCTTGTGCACCAGGACGGTGTAGAGCCCGTACAGCAGCACGACAAAAATGATGGTCGGCGTAGAGCGGAGCAGTAATTCGCCTACCTGTCGCAGAGTCTGTTCCATGATTGTGCTGCGGATAAAATCCTAGCGAAAGAGGGCTTAAAAGACCATCAAAACTAACATCGCGTGGGAAGAAGTGTCAACGCGATGGGAAGAAAGGCGGGGAGTGGGAACGGCCTACACCCTGCCGACGCCGAAGTATTCGAAGCCCATGGCCCTCAACCGGATGGCGTCAAGCAGGTTTTTTGTGTCCACGATGAGCGGGCGCTTCAGCAGGTGCTTGATGCGGTCGAAATCCAGGCCACGAAATTCCGGCCAGCCGGTGCCGACCACGAGCGCATCCACGCCTTCGGCGGCGGCGTAGGCGGACTCGCAATAGCGAACCGTGCCGTTCAGCGCCAGACGCGCCTCGGGTATAGCGACCGGATCGTAAGCCCGCACCCGTGCACCTTTAGCGATCAGGCTCTGCGCCAGACGAAGTGACGAGGATCCGGCCACGGAGTTGGTATTGGGCTTGAACGCCAGGCCGAGGATTCCGACTTCTTTGTTCTGCACCGATTTCACGATGCCTGCGATTTTTTCCACCAGATGCTCGGTCTGGGTCTGATTGACTTCGCGGGCGGCGCTCAGAATTTTGAGCGGAACGCCTTTCTCCTCGGCGAGCTCGGCCAGCGACTCCATGTCAGTCTCGGCAAACAGGCCGCCCATGCCGGCGCCGGGCTGCAGGCAGCGGGGAGCGATTTTCTTATCGAGCCCCAGCGCCAGAGAGAGATTGACGGCGTCGGCATTCACCCGCTCGCAGAGGTTCGCGACTTCATTGATGAAAGCGATCTTGGTGGCGACGAACGCCGTGGCCGCTTCGCGCACCAGTTCGACGGTTTCGTGATTGGAAACGATCACAGGAACGCCCCGCATGACGAGCGGATGGAAAATCTGCTTCACGATGAGCACCGCTTCATGCGAAGAGGTGCCCAACACGATGCGATCGGGCCAGTTGAAATCTTCCACCGCGCAACCGTGGGTGAAGAACATGGGCAGCGAAACGATGGTGGCCTGCGCGTCGCCTTCCCGCACACGCTTTTCCACGCGGCTTGCGGTTCCCACCGGGACGGGCGTCACCAGGGCCAGAATTGGCGGTTTAGGCGCCAGGCGGGCGATGCGCAAAGCCAGCTCGGGCAAAGATTGCGGTGTGTCTTCGGAAAGGAAGATGAACTGCGCCCTGCGCGAAAACGATTCTAGATCGGTGGAGTACATCAACCGTCCGCAGCGCACATTGCGGCGGATCACCTCGGTGAGGTTCTTTTCGTAGAAAGGAATATTGCCTTGCGCCATCTCGACCATGCGCGAACTATCAGGATGGCAGCAGGTTACCGGGGTCCCGAAATCGGCCAGACAGGCAGAAATTACGGTGCCCAGATACCCAGACCCGTAAACCCCTATTTGCATAGACACGCCCTCATGCCCAAAGGGGCGCCTTGGGGGCGGCATCGCCGACGGAAGCGGCAATCCCCTCGCTTTTTAATTTACCCCCGGCGTACGGCTTGGCAAACGCACCGCCGATACATGTACCTCCGGAACCCGGCGGGTTACAGAAGTTCTTCCGATTTTGGGATTGGGCAGAAGCCAGTTAGCGGCTGTGGGGAGAGACCAGGCGCGGCCCCAAAGGAACTTCGGCCAGATCGAGCCAGTGGTTCTCGCGGGCTTCCCGGACGAAGGTCAACCCGCTGAGCTCGACCGAGCGGCTGCCTTCGAATTCGGCCCAGTGGCGGCGGGCCAGAAGGTATCCATTCTGGGCCTCCGCTTCGGTGGACATTTTGGCGATGGTGAGATGCGGTAGGTAGGGCCATTCTTCCTGGCCGGCGAGAATTGCACTGGCGCTCAGGCGATTGTGCAGCTCCAGCATGCGATGCGCGTGGGCCACGCGGATGAATACGGTCGGGGTAACGGGAATGAAGGTCTCCACTTCGCCCAGGTGCACCTCAAAAGGCTCGGTTTCCGCGCAAATCTGCTGCAGCATGGCGATGGCGGAGGCTTCATCAGGGATGGACCGGGGCGGAAGAACGGTCAGGTGGGCAGCCAGGTGGGGCAGGTGAGGGTGGAGTTCCCGCCGGAGTTGCTCAACAAATTCTCCAACTGGGTTTTTCAAATACGCCACCAGGGCGTAACGGGGACTCGCAACCATCGAGTTGAAATTATAGCGCGGGGAGAACCGCCGTGGGCGGATGTCCCATTCCACTACCGGTTTTGAAAACGATCCCAGCTCTGGCGGTTAAGAACTGCGCCGGAAGCGATTCGGCGCAATCCCACCAAAGTGCCTGGCCGGTTTGTAACCTCATGAGAATAACCGCCGTAAGTTTCATTCCGTTCGATATCCACCTATGATCCTGGCAACCTTTTCGAAGGGGTGCGATATGGACCGTCGTCGGAATCCGCGAGTTACTGCTCTCCTGCCCGTGCGGGTGTGGGGGGTGGACGCGCATTCCCAACCATTCATGCAGCTGGTCAGGGTGAAGAACATTAGCCACGGGGGAGCGGTGGTGCAGGGAATGCGCCGCCGGGTCAGGCCGGGCGAAATCCTGGAGGTGCAGTCTGGTGCGGAGAAGGCCCAATTTCGCGTGGTCTGGGTGGGCAGCCTCGGTTCCCGGCGGGAAGGGGAGATCGGGATCCAGAGTCTGCCCTCAGAACCTGATATCTGGGAGTTAGAGCTGCATGCCTGCGCCCAGACTGCCGGACAAGGCTAAGCGGCTCAATCGCCGGCATTTCTCCACGGCATTTCTCATCGCTCTCTTGCCACCCGTAGGCCGCGCATTTGTGAACTAGCGGCACTTCCACTATCCTGCCTTTTCGCCTAGCGTCGTAGTAAATCTCGTCGGGAATCGCTTGCATGCGGACCTTCTTTTGCCTTCTTCTCGCGCTATGCTCACTGGTGCGCTTGGCCCGGGCGCAAGCTGCGATGGACCTGATGCCCATGCCTTCCAGCGTGGAGCAGGAGATGGGGTTCCTGACCATAGACCCATCCTTCTCGGTCAGCGTGAGCGGGGCGAAAGACGTGCGGATCCAGCATGCGGTTGCGCGCTTTCTGGACCATTTGCGGCATCAGACTGGCATAACCTTGCTGCAGATGGAAGTGTCTCGTTCCCCGGTCGCGACCCTGGCCATTCACGCTGACCACGCGAGCAAGGAATTTCCGCAACTCGGGGAAGACGAATCCTACACGCTCGAAATCAGCGATTCGGGGGCGAAGCTCAGCGCGCCCAATACGCTGGGCGTTCTGCACGGGCTGCAGACCTTCCTGCAGCTGGTGCAGAACACGGCAGACGGGTTCGCCGTTCCCGCGGTCACGATTCACGACCAGCCGCGGTTTCCCTGGCGCGGGTTGATGATTGACGTCTGCCGCCACTTCATGCCGGTCGCGGTCATCAAGCGGAACCTTGACGGCATGGAAGCGGTGAAGCTCAACGTGTTTCACTGGCACCTTTCGGACAATCAGGGTTTTCGGGTGGAGAGCAAGGTATTTCCCAAGCTGCAGGAACTTGGTTCCGACGGCCTTTTCTACACGCAAGCGGAGATTCGCGAGGTGATCGAATATGCCGCGGAGCGTGGCATTCGGGTGGTGCCGGAGTTCGATATGCCCGGCCACTCTACCTCGTGGTTCGTGGGATATCCGTACCTAGCCAGCGCACCCGGGCCTTATCAGATCGAGCGGAGGTGGGGCGTCTTCGATCCGGCCATGGACCCGACCCAGGACCGCACCTACAAGTTTCTCGATGAGTTCATCGGCGAGATGGCGCACCTGTTTCCCGACGCCTACTTTCACATCGGCGGCGACGAGGTCAACGGCAAGCAGTGGGACGCCAACGCACGGATTCATGTGTTCATGAAGCTGCACAAGCTCGAAAATAATACCGAGCTACAAGCGTACTTCAACAAGCGCGTTCAGCCCATCGTGAGCAGGCACGGGAAAATCATGATGGGGTGGGACGAAATTCTGAACCCGGACCTGCCGAAAAATATCGTGATTCAATCCTGGCGCGGGCAGGAGTCGCTGGCGGAGGCCGCGCTACAGGGCTATAGCGGCCTGCTTTCTTCGGGCTACTACCTGGATCTGAATCAACCGGCGGTGCAGCACTATGAGGTGGATCCGATGAGCGGGCAGGCCTCGGAACTCGCGCCCGAAGATGCCAAGCGCATTCTGGGCGGAGAGGCGTGCATCTGGTCGGAGTATGTTTCCGCGGAGAACATTGATTCGCGTATCTGGCCGCGCACGGCGGCCATCGCCGAGCGCTTGTGGTCGCCGCAGGAACTGATTGATGCCGACTCAATGTACCGCCGCCTGGACGCCACCAGCCGCCGGCTCGAGTTGCTGGGCCTGACCCACAACGCGATTTATGCGGACATGCTGCGCCGCATTGCCGGCTCGGACAATATCGCGCCCCTGCGCACGGTCGCCGACGTGGTTGAGCCGGTGAAGGGTTACGCGCGCGAATCGCTGGCAGCGACAGAACCCACTTCTCTTACGCCGCTGAATCGCCTGGTGGATGCGGCGCGGCCGGAGAGCATGCCGGCGGAACATTTCACCAAGCTGGTGGACGACTACCTGGCGGGGAACGGCACGCCGGATTCCGAAGCGGAGATCAAGTCTCTGCTGACACAATGGCGGGATTGTCCGGTGGATTTGCAGGACCTTGCCGATAAATCTTCGCTGCTGCAGGAAGTGATGCCGGTGGCGAGCGATCTTTCGGCGTTGGGCATTGCCGGTTTGCAGGCGCTCGACTATCTCGACAAATCGGAGCCTGCTCCTGACGAGTGGAGGACCACGCAGCTGGCGCGCATTGAGCAGGCGGAGACGCCGGGCCCGGCGCAGGTGCAAATCATGGTAGCCACACCGGTGCAGAAGCTCGTGGAGGCCACATCAGTGGCCGCGCCGGCCAGTCCGGCTGCGCAATAGCGCGCGTTTCATCCTCAACCACTACTTGCTTCATTCTTGCGGCATTGTTTGCCGGGGCGTGCTGGCGGACCATCGAGGACTTGAGCAAAGCGAAAATTCGTGCCGGTCAGTCGTCTTGTATAGAATTGTAGCGTACAGGGGGGCGGCCATGAAAACATCGAGCGAACCCAATCCCAAGCAGGATTCAGCGCAGGCAGTGGCGCATCTTGCAAGTGCTCACCAGATTCTAAAGGCGCTGCAGGACAAGATCGGAAAGCATCCAGAAATCGGCATAGTCATTACGAAGATCGAAATGGCGCTGAATATTCTGGAGATAAAAACCAACGCGCTGCTATAGCCCAGGATGACGGTCGCAGCTCCCGATTAGCGCCGCGTGCCCCACACTCGCCGGTTCTCGCGGCGAGACTTTCTGATCGCCGGACGCCCCAATCCTGGGGCGTTTTTTTGCCGCAAGGGTGAACCGGTATATCAAACGAGCGGCTTGATGTGCTGCCGGATCCACTCGAGGATTTGAGCAAATCGAAATTCGTGCCGCTCCATCGAGCCGACAATGAACTCGTACCCCTCCGGCCCTCCGACTTCGATGTAAAAGCCGTTGCGCCGCAGAAAGACGTCAGCGGCAGCAAAAGCGATGCGCTTATTCCCATCAACAAAGCCATGGTTGTTGGCGAGCGACTCCATTAGCGCCGCCGCTTCTTCTTCGATGGAGTCGTAATATCCAATCTGCGGACGAAAAACGGCGGCCTCAACCGCGCCCTTATCGCGGACGCCGTGAACACCGCCGAACATCTCAATCAGACGATGCTGCATCCGGTAAACTTCCGCGACCGTCAGGTAATCCGCCATTTGGCTGCTTACTTTGCGAGGCGCTGCAGCAGGTCACGGTTGCGGGCAACCGACAGCTCGAAGGCATCCATCACCTCACGGCGGACCAAATGCTGAGAGGGAACTACATTATGCAGATAGAACTTGAGCGCTTGTTCGAGAACGTGTCGTTTGGTTTGTCCATTCTGCTCGGCCACCGCTATCAACTCTTCGTAGAGTTGGGCGTCAATCTCAGGAGTGAACTTCTTGGTCGTCTTAGCTGGCATGGTCGCGCCTGTTCGGCTTTCATTTTATCCCGCTATCATGATAAATCAAGATAAATAGGTATTTATCCATGTCACTGCCAATACATGAGTTGACCAAAAAGCTTAGCCGCACACGTGGGTTTCACGAATCCAGGGTTCGGCGCACCGCGAGCTCAACCAAATCGCCGAACCCCTCTGCTAGACTGATCGGTCATTTCCATCATTCCTGAGGGTTTTCTTGCCCACCGATCCCGTAGTTGTGATCCA
>Ga0335081_10015302_pt1 | contig 12408 bp, 14 predicted proteins | sample Lox_Sample_35_FD_206713 | JGI IMG/M metagenome (GOLD analysis project Ga0335081, IMG submission 206713) | Soil microbial communities from Loxahatchee National Wildlife Refuge, Florida, United States - Lox_Sample_3.5 | ecosystem: Environmental > Terrestrial > Soil > Wetlands | place: USA...
ACCGCGGGCGCTGTACCGGGCCCTGCTCGCCACATCGATCCCTGCGTCGCAGCTCCCGAGCGGCTACCACTCGGCCACGGTCCGCGTCTCGAGCCTGTCGCAGAACGCCAAGGCACACCGCGTTGTGGGCGAGGTCGAGGTCGACATCGACAGCGACGCGGTGATCGTCTACGAGGTGTTCCCGACGCGTGCCGACGCGATCGCGGATTGGAACGCGGCCAGGGCGGCGCTGAAGAAGAAGTCGAAATCGGAGGTCGCGGCGCCGCCGCGTTTCCCGTGGCCGGCGATCATCGCCAACTCCACGATCACCGGCAAGAACCTCCTCGGCCAGACGGTCACGAACGGGGTGACGGCCCTGAACTTCACATCGCGCAACGTGATCGTCCAGGCCGGAACGATCTCGACGACGAACGTCGACCGGGGCGACGTCCCGGGTGCGATCAGGCTCGCCGACTTCGCGCTGAAGCACCTCGACGCGATGCGCCGCTGAACTACTCGGAAGGCCGTTGAACGACCGGCCGTCAGATGCCACGGTCGTTCTTATGGGGGAGCGGACGGACGGTGACGTCAGGAAGGCGCTCGAGCGGCTCGGCGAGGGCATTCGCCGACTGCGGCTGGAGATCCCCGAGCTTCGCAAGGCGGCGGAGATGGTGTTCGACGACCACTGGGCGGACGTCGAGGCCGAGCGGCGCCGCAGCAAGTTCACGGTCATCCCGGGCTCCCCCGACGAGGCGGCCGGCCCGGGCCCCTAGGACGGCCTCTTTGCCTCCGGGTTGCGGTCTGTGAGAGGCTGGCACCTGGTGGGATGCCTCTTCGCGCTGATCGCTCTGCTGTCGCCGCGCCTGGCGGTGTTTCTGCTGTGGGCGTTCACGAACTACGTCAACCTGGCGTTCCACGGCGGCTGGTTCCTGCCGCTGCTGGGCCTGGTGTTCGCGCCGTGGACAACCCTGTTCTACGTCCTCGTCTACGCGCCGGTCGGGCCGATCCATGTGGCGGGCTGGATTCTCGTGGGGATCGGAGTCGTGATCGACATCACTTCGTGGGGACAGGCGGCGGCGAACCGAAAAGCCGTGCCCGGCTACAGCTAGCGCTCGTCGAAAACACCGCAACGCGCCTTCGGGCCACTACCGATGCAGCCGTGCGTGTTCGGGCGCACGTTGGGCTGGGAAAGGAGAGTCGACGATGCCGCTGCTGAGAGGCCGCCGCGACGACGGCGGCGGGACGAAGTACCAGATGCGCGAGAAGATGTTCGCCATCGGCGACGACTACTGGATCGAGACCGACGGCGGCGAACGCGCTTTCAAGGTGAACGGCAAGGCGCTCCGCGTCCGCGACACGCTCGTCCTCGAGACACCGGGCGGCGACGAGCTGTTCAAGATCCAGGAGAAGAAGCTGAGCGTCCGCGACAAGATGGAGATCGAGCGCGACGGCCGCACTGTCGCGACCGTCAAGAAGGCGCTCGTCACTCCGCTCCGCGAGCGTTTCTCGATCGGCGTCGACGACGGCCCGGACCTGGAGGCAAAGGGCAACATCGTCGACCACGAGTACAAGATCGAGCGCGACGGCGACAAGGTCGCCGAGGTGTCGAAGCGGTGGTTCCGCGTGCGCGACACCTACGGCATCGAGATCGACCCCGGGCAGGACGACGCGCTGATCCTCGCCGTCACCGTCTGCATCGACCAGATGTCACACGACGTCGGCTGAGGCGAATCGGCGCAGAGATGTCCATGGATCAAAAGAGAGCGCGGGCCTTCGGCGTGCTCTATCTCATCACGTTCGTCACGTCGATCCCGGCGCTCGCGCTGTACGAGCCCGCGCTCCGTCATCCGGTCGCCTTCATCGCGGGCTCGGGGAACGTCAACGAGATCTACCTCGGTGCGCTCCTGGAGCTCCTGCTGATCATCGCGAACATCGGGACAGCGGTCGTGATCGTCCCGATCATGAGGCGGCAGTTCGAAGAGCTGTCGATCGGGTACGTGGCGGCGAGGATCGTCGAATGCACGTTCATCCTCGTCGGCATCGTCGCGATGCTCGGGATCACGACGCTCCAACAGGAGAATGCCGGCGCGGCCGAAGGGACGGTCGCCTACACGCTCGCGGCGATCAAGGACTGGACGTTCCTGCTCGGGCCCGGGTGGGTCGTCGGCTGGGGCAACGGCTTGATCCTCGGGTACATGATGTACCGCACACGGCTCGTCCCCCGGCCGTGGCCGTGGCTCGGGCTCATCGGCGGACCGCTGATCATCATCTCGGGGACGATCGTGATGTTCGGGGGGAATCCCGCGGCCGCCGCACTCAAAGGCCCGGCATCGATTCCCGAAGCCGTGTGGGAGCTCTTCCTCGGCGTCTACTGCACCATCTGGGGCTTCAAGCGCGATGCCCCGATCCTCGAGCCGGCCTGAGCCGCTCGTGAAAATGCGCCCGGCAGGAATCGAACCTGCGACCTTTCGCTCCGGAGGCGAACGCTCTATCCCCTGAGCTACGGGCGCCCGGAGCCATCAGTGTAGTTGCTCGCTAGCGCCCTCTCCCCCGCTGCTTGGCCTGCCACTCGTCCCGGGTCGGAAGCCGCCCGGCCCGCCGCGCCTCGAGCACGCACTCCATGTGCGCGTGGCGCCGCCGCGACAGATCGCCCTCGGGCGCGATCAGGGCGTGCTCGCTGGTCGCGTGCAGCATCCCGTCGCAGAGCGGGCAGACGTAGCTCGCAGGCTTGAGGTTCTGCGCCGGGCGCATCTCCCACCAGCGCGTTTGGTCCACGGCGCCGACGATACCCTCGGCCGGTGATCCGCCGGCTCGCCCGCACGCTCGATCCGAAGCTGCCGGGGCAGGTGTGGCTGCTCCAGGTCGGAGGCGTGATGAACTCGTTCGGCAACGGCGTCGTCCTGCCGTTCCTCGTCATCTACCTGCACAACGTCCGCGGCTTCGGGCTCGGCATCTCCGGGCTCGTCGTCGCAACCTCGGCAGCCGCACAGTTGACGGCCGGGATCGCAGCCGGTCCGCTCGTCGACCGGCTGGGCGCCAGGCCGGTCCTGGGAGGCGGCCTCGTCATGCAGGCCGTCGGCATGGGCCTGTTCCCACTCGTGCGCAGCCCGTGGGAGGCCTTCCTTCTGATCGCGATCGAGGGTGCGGGCAGCGCCGGGTTCTGGCCGAGCCAGTCGACGCTGATCGCGCACCTGACGCCGCCCGAGCGGCGGCACGCGGCCTATGCCCAGCAACGAGTCACGATGAACCTCGGCATCGGGCTCGGCGGGCTGATCGGCGGTCTGATCGCGTCGGGCACGAGTGCGGCATCGTTCACCGTTCTGTTCGTGGTCGACGCGGCGACGTTCCTCGCATATGCCGTCGTGCTCCTCTTCATCCACGACGATGCGCCGCACGAGCACCACGCCGAGGCGGGGAGCTCCAACTACCGGGCAGTCCTCCGGGATCGCGTCTTCATCGGGCTCTGGACGCTCAACTTCCTGTTCGTCGCCGCCGGCTACTCGCTGTTCAACCTCGTGCCGCCGTTCGCCCGCGATCAGGCCGGTATGACCGAGCACCAGATCGGCGCGCTCTTCTTCGTCAACACGATCGTGATCGTGATCGCCCAGCTGCCGATCTCGCGTGCGATCGAGGGCCGGCGGCGCATGCGGGCGCTCGCGCTGATGCCCGCGCTGTGGATCGTGTGCTGGCTGCTGGTCGACCTCGCCGGCTGGCGCCTCGACGGCACGGCTGCGTTCGCGCTGATGGCGTTCGCGCTCGCGATCTTCGGAATCGGCGAGTGCTTCCACGGCCCCGCCCATCAGGCGCTGGTCGCCGAGATCGGCCCGTCGTACCTGCGCGGGCGCTACTTCGCGGTGCACTCGCTCTCCTGGGGGCTCGCGGGAACCGTCGGCCCGGCGATCGGCGGTTTCATCCTCGCCGCGGCGCCGTTCGCACTCTGGCCGCTGGCCGCCTGCGTCTGCGCGGTCGCGGCCGTCGGCGCGCTCCGGCTCGAGCCGCGCATCCCCGTCGACCTCGCGCGCATCCCCCACGCCGAGCCCGAGCCGCCCGTGCTCGCGCTCGCTGGAACGGGTTGAACCGGTGAAACCAGACTAGAATCACGAACGTGCCGACGTTGCCGGTGATCGAGGACCCACTCAGTACCGATGCCGAGCCTGCCTCGCATCCGGCGGTCGCGTGCCCGCGAAACGGTCGTCACCCTTCCGGTGGCGCCGTCGCCGCCCGCTGAGCTCACCGCAGCCGACCTCACCTGGATCCACCTCGACGCGCCGACCGTCGGCCAGGCGCAGGAGCTCGCCGAGCGCTTCGGCTGGCATCCGCTCGACGTCGAGGACGTGCTGTCCAAGCGCCAGCGCCCGAAGGTCGACGACTACGCGGAGGAGGGCTACCTCTTCGGCGTCCTCCACTTCCCGGTCTACGACCGTACGATCCAGCGTCTGAACGCGGCCGAGCTCGACGTGTTCGTCGGGCCCGACTACCTCGTCACGCTGCCGACGGTCGAGCTGCTGCCCGTGACGCGGCTCTTCCGCCGCTGCGAGGAGGACGAGGACTTTCGCATCCAGCTCTTCTCGAAGGGCTCGGGCCGGTTGCTCTACGAGGTGCTCGACGACCTGCTCGACTACTGCTTCCCGATCCTCGACAAGATCGGCCACAAGCTCGACGCGCTCGAGGACGACGTCTTCGAGGGGCGGTCGGAGGAGGTCGTGCGCGACATCTCCAACGTCAAGCAGGAGATCATCAGCTACCGAAAGATCATCAAGCCGGAGCGATCGACGCTCAGGCTGCTCGAGCGGCACATCGAGCGGTTCCTGCCCGAGGAGCTCGAGCTCTACTTCGACGACATCGTCGACAGCACCGAGCGCATCTGGGACATCCTCGACAACTACAAGGAGGTCGTCGAGGCGCTCGAGGCGACGAACGAGTCGGTGATCTCGCACCGCCAGAACGACGTCCTGCGCATCCTGACCGTCTTCTCCGTCGTCCTTCTGCCGCTGTCGCTGATCACAGGGTTCTTCGGGATGAACGTCCACTTCCCGGGCGAAGGCACGGTGTGGGCGTTCTGGACGATCGTGGTGGTGATGATCCTCTCTCTCGGCGCGCTGCTCGGTTTTTTCCGCTTCAAGCGCTGGATCTGAGCGCCGGAGGGTCAAGGTGGCCGCGGGGGCTGCCGACAACCAGCCTGAGCGCCGCGGGTCGGTGTTCTCTCGGCCCTCTGCCGCAAGAGGGAAAGAGTCCACCCGTGGCCTGCGGCGCTCATTCGCCGTACTGACTACGCTCGCGCCATGACCGCGAAGCCGCTCTGGGCACCGTGGCGCCTCGAGTACGTCCAGCACGCCGACGAGCTCGACCGCTGCGTCTTCTGCGAGCCCGAGCCCGAGCTGCTGCTCCATTCCGGGCCGCTCGCGCTCGTCGTGCTCAACCGCTTCCCGTATGCCTCCGGGCACCTGCTCGTCGCGCCGCACCGTCACATCGGCGACCTGACCCAGCTGTCGGACGAGGAGGCGCTCGAGATCCACCAGCTCGCCGTGCGCAGCGTCGCGGCGCTCCGCGCTGCCTACGGGCCGCACGGCTTCAACCTCGGCTGGAACCTCGGCCTCGTCGCCGGCGCCGGGATCGAGGACCACGTCCACCTTCACGTGGTGCCGCGCTGGGGCGGCGACACGAGCTTCATGCCCGTGCTCGGCGACGTGAAGGTGATCCCCGACGCGCTCGAGGCGACGCACCGGAAGCTTGCCGGCGTCTTCTAGTCGATCAGCCGCGAGGTGCCCGAGAGGATGTCGTCGGCGATCTTGCTGAAGATCGGAGCCATGTCGGCCGGCGTGGGCTGCGAGTAGTAGTCGCCGCTCGTCGCGATCCCCTGCAGCGCCTGCTCGGCCGTGATCGCCGGCTGCTCGGCACCCTGCACGTATTTGCCCTGTGCGTTCTTGTTCAGCCCCTCACAGGCTGCGTGGCCGACGTCGTAGCCGATCGAGTAGACGATCGTTCCAGCCGCCTGGATCGCCTGCGACGAGGCGATGCCCTGGTGGCACGGCGTCGCGCGGTACGGCGACGACTGTGGGTACGACGTCGGGCCAGTGTTTGCGGCACCGTCCGACATGAAGACGATCACCTTCTGGACGCCCGGCCGCCCGTCCTTGACGAGCTCCGCCTGTGCGGACTCGAGCGCATTCGCGTAGGAGGTCGTGCCGGCGGGCTGGACGCAATTGATCGCCGTCGTCAGCGAGGCATAGTTGCTCGTCAACGGCACGAGCACGTAGTTGTCGTTCGGCGAGGTGTACGGACCGGCGGTGTACGGGCAAGCGTCGGTCTGGCTCGCGGCCGGCGGCAGGACGGCGAAGCCGATGTGATCGAGGGACGGATCCATGATCCCCAGGAACGCCTCCAACCCGTCGCGCGCGTTCGCCATGTCCGTGCACTGTGGATGGTCGTCGGCGCCGGTGTCGGTGGTGCACATCGAGCCGGTGCGGTCGAGCACGAGCATGATGTCGAGCGGTCTCGATGCGCACGGCGAGCATGCGGTCGCCGACGCATGCACGGTGAACGAGTTGATCCCGAGCACCTTCGCGAAGATCGTCGGCACGCTCGCCGACTCGGTCACCGAGACTGCGTTGACGGGCGCGCAGCCGGGCGCGGTCGTGATGCACGAGGTCGAGACCGACATCTGAACGCCGTCGACGCCGATCGGCGCGTTGCTGCCGCCGGCGCCGTACTGGTTGGCGAGCGCCGTCGCCGCCGCCACGGTCGGCAGGCCGTCCGCTCCCGCCAGCGCCGCCGCGTCCGTCGACGCCTGCAGGCGCCGCTGCACCAGGTACGCGTGGCCGACGTCGAGCACCAGCGCCGAGATGCCGAGCAGCACGACGAGGAAGAGGACGACGAGCACGAGCGACTGCCCGCGATCGTCGCGTAGCTTGAGGCGCCCGCGGATCACAGGAACCGCGAGAGCTCGAGCACCGCGGGGCCGAGGATAACGATGAACAGCGTCGGGAAGATGAACAGCGCCGCCGGGAAGAGCATCTTCACGGGCGCCTTCGCGGCGCGCTCCTCCGCCAGCGCGCGGCGGCGCTTGCGCGCGTCGTCCGCGAGATTCCGGAGCGTCCGCCCGAGCGAGAGCCCGAGCTGCTCGCCCTGGATGATCGCCCGCACGAACGAGGCGACCTCCGTCGAGTGGACGCGCTTCGCCATGCGCTTGAGCGCACGCTCGCTGCTCTCCCCGACCCGGAGCTCAGTCAGGACGAGCGCGAACTCGTCGGCGAGCGGCCCCTCGTTCGACTCGACCAGCCGCTGGATCGCGCCGAACAGGCCGAGGCCCGCCTCGACGCAGACGGCGAGCAGGTCGAGCGCCTCGGGCAGATCGTGGCTGATCGACTCGCGCCGCGACCGTGCCCGGCGATCGAGGTAGTAGCCGGGGAACACCCAGCCGAGTACCGCGCCGACCGCGACGAGCAGGAAGATCGCCGTGCCGCTCAGGCCGGCGACCGTCCCGAACGCGACCACCGAAAGGGCGGCGAGCCCGACGAGCCCAAGCCGCAGCGCCGCGAATGACTCCGGCGTCACCTTCCCCGCGAGCCCTGCGGCCGCGATCCGGTTCGGCAGGTGCTCGCGCATGCTCGCCGTCGTGAACCGGCGGCCGACGTCCTCGAGCACGTCCGTCGAGGCCACCGAACGGCTGCGGCGGCGCGAGACCGTCGCGCCCGAGAAGCGGCGCACCATCGCGACCGAAGCAGTCCGGCGGCGTCCCTGCGGCGTGAGCGAGTCGGCGACGACGAACACGGCGCCTGCGAACGACAGGCCGGCGAGCAAGAGCAGCAGCATGGTTACCCCTTTACCGTCCCGATCCGCCGCAGCGTGATCGTCCCGAAGGTCATCATCACGAGCCCGACAGCGACCAGCATGTGGCCGTCGGTCGTCGTCCAGAGCGGGTGCATGTAGGTCGGGTTGATCAGCGTCAGCCCGATCGCGGCGACGAACGGGAGAAACGTCAGCACGTTCGCCGAGGCCCGCACCATGCCGGTGAGCGCCTGCACCTTGCGCCGGAACTGCTCGCGCGAACGGACCGTCTCCGACACGAGCTCGAACAGCTCGGCGAGGCTGCCGCCGACCTGGCGCTGGATGGTGATCGCGTCGAGAACGAACTGCAGGTCATGCGAGCGAATCCGTTTCCCGAGGTCGGTGAGCGAGTCCTCGAGCGAGCGCCCGAGGTGAACCTCGGTCAGCACGCGGCGGAACTCGCGCGCGGCGGGCTCGGCAAGGTCGTTGGCAACCGTCTGCAGCGCTGCGTCGAAACCGTGGCCGGCCCTGAGCGAGGCCGACAGCGTGTCCAGTACCTCCGGCAGCTGGTTCTCGAACGCGCGCGACCGGTGGACGCCCTTGACGTGCAGGACGACCCACGGCAGCACGCCCACGCCGACTCCGGCGAGGACCGCCTTGAGCGTGCTCGTGTGCATCGCCATCAACGCGAAGGCGACGACGGCCGCGACCACGTCGAGGATCACGACCGCGCCGGGTGTGACGTCGACGCCCGCCCGGTCGATGACGGCGGCGACGCGTCGATGCAGTCCGAGCCGCTCGAGCCGCCTCTCGACCGCGGCCACGAACGCGCCCCGGTCGATGCTCGTACGAACGGTCCGCTTCGGCGTGGGCGCGTAGGCGTTCATCCGACGGCGCATCGCCGCCCGGCGAAGCGCCGTCAGTGTGAGGTAGGCCGCAGCGAAGATCAGGATGCCGACGGCGACGACGACGATCGCGCTCACGCAGGCCGCCCCCCTCCGACGGTCGCGAGCCGGTACGCGCCGGGTGCCGGGTCGAACGCCTCCGGCGGGATCGTCACGCCGGCGTCGGCGAGCTTGCCCGTGAACTGCGGGCGGATGCCCGTCGCCACCGGGCGGTCGTACATCGCGCCTGATGCACCGCCGAGCGGCTTGCACGAGAAGATCTCTTGCAGCGTCACCATGTCGGACTCCATCCGGAGCACCTCGGTCACGTGCGTGACGCGGCGGGAGCCGTCGACGAGCCGCGAGATCTGGATCACGACGTCGAAGGCGCTTGCGATCTGCTCGCGGATCGCTCGCAGCGGAAGCTCGACGCCGGCCGTGAGCACCAGCGTTTCCAGGCGCGAGAGCGCATCACGGGGCGAGTTCGCGTGGATCGTGGTCAGCGAGCCCTCGTGGCCCGTGTTCATCGCCTGGAGCATGTCGACCGTCTCCGCGCCGCGAACCTCGCCGACGATGATCCGGTCCGGGCGCATGCGCAGCGCGTTCCGCACGAGCTCGCGGATCCGCACTTCACCCTGCCCCTCGATGTTCGCCGGGCGCGACTCGAGCGAGACGACGTGGCGCTGCTGCAGCTGCAGCTCGGCCGCGTCCTCGATCGTGATGATGCGCTCGCTGTCCGGGATGAAGCTCGAAAGGATGTTCAGCAGCGTCGTCTTGCCGACGCCGGTGCCGCCCGAGATCAGCACGTTCAGCTTGCCGCGCACGCACGCGCTGAGCACGTCGACGAGCTCGGGCGTGAGCGAGCCGAGGTCGATCAAGTTGTCCGCAGTCAGCGCGTCCGCCGAGAACTTGCGGATCGTCAGCACCGGGCCCTGCAGCGCGATCGGCGGGATGATCACGTTCACGCGCGAGCCGTCGGGAAGGCGCGCGTCGACCATCGGCGACGCTTCGTCGACCCTCCGGCCGACGCCGGTGACGATGCGATCGATGACCCGGAGCAGGTGGTCTTCGCTCGCGAAGCGGACGTCCGTCTCGGAGACGAGCCCGGCCCGCTCGACGAACACCTGGTCGTGGCCGTTGACCATGATCTCGGTGATCGACGGGTCGCGCAGGAACGGGTCGATCGGCCCGTAGCCGAGGACGTCGTCGACGACCGCCTCGACGAGGCGCGCCCGCTCCTCGGTGGTCAGCCGTTCCGAGCGCCGCGCGAGCTCGCCCTCGACGATCGACTGCACGCGCCGGCGCAGCTCCTCCGGGGCGTCGTCGAACGACCCGAGCTCCGGCCCGATCTTGGTCACGCACACGGAGTGCAGCGAGGTGCGAAGGTCGGCGAAGCGGTCGAGCAGGCGCTCGGGCGACGGGGTCCCGATCCGCGCCTGCAGAGCGGCGTCGTCTTCGTGCCCGTCGTTGCCGTGAATCCGCTGCTGGAGCGACATGTCAGTTCCTCCCGAAGCTGAGAATGCGCGCCGCACGCGGCGCCTGGCGGGCCGCCGGCCAGCGGTCGCCGCCCACGATCGACCGGGCGAGCTCGAGCATCGCGGCCGAGAACTGCGTCTCCGGGTCCGCGAGCACGGCCGGTGAGGCCTGGTTGACCGCCTGCGGCACGGTGGGATCGAGCGGAAGCACGTAGTCGACCTTGCGGTCGAGCGCCGCCTCGACGTCGCCGCGGTCCATGATCGCCGCGTTCGCCCGGTTGAGCACGATCCTCAGCCGGTCCTCGCCGAACGACAGCAGCTCGAGCGTCTTCAACGTGAGGCGGACGTTCTTCAGCGTCGGCACGTCCGGGTTGCAGAGCAGGAGCAGCTGGTCGGTCGTGTCGAGTGTCGCCAGCATCGGGCCGTAGAAGAACGGCGCGGTGTCGACGACCACGAGGTCGTACGCCGAGCGGGCGACCGTGAGCAGCGAGCGGATCGCCTCCTCGCGGACGAGCTCGGCCTCCTCCGGGTTCATCGGCGCCGGCAGAACCGACACGCCCGACGAATGCCGCTCGGTGTAGACGCTCAGCTTCTCCGCGTCGAGCTCCGTCGGCGTGCCGATCAGCTCGCGGACGGTGCTGTTCGGTGAGACGCCGAGCATGATCGCCGCGTCGCCGAACTGCAGGTCGAGGTCGACGAGCAGCGTGCGCTTCTTCGCGAGCGCCGAAGCTGCGACGGCCAGGTTGGTGGCGACGACCGACTTGCCGGAGCCGCCCTTCGGCGAAAAGACGGTCACCACGCGCCCGCCGGCGTTTGCCTCCTCGCTCCGCCGGGCGGCGTGAACGGCCTTCTCGATCGAGAAGATCGCGCTCTCACGGCTCGTGGGCAGCGGCAGGACGTCGGCGATGCCGGCGTCGAGCGCCCAGCGGACGAGATCCGTGGTCGGCCGCTCGGCCGCGAAGACGACGGGCGCGGACGTGTGCTCACGGACCGCCGCGAGCTGGGCGCGCGGCTTCATCGCCGGGTCGTGCACGAGCACGATCACGTCGGCCCGGCAGTCCGCGCTGCGCGCGCCGGCCGGGAGGAGCTCGAAGGTCTCGATCCCTGCGAGCTCCGCCTCGAGCGCTGCGGCCGTCGCGCCGCCGACGACCGCGACCTTCAGTGTGTCGTCAGCGTGCACTCGAGCCCTCGATGATCGACACGGAGCCCTGCGGGCCGGAGGCGACGTTCGACGGCTTCACCGACGGGCGCAGGAGCAGCGACCAGTCGCCGTTCTTCTGGAGCCAGAAGAGCTTCTGCGCCTGGGCCGACGTCAGCTGCAGGTCGACCGAGTTGCCGCTGCTCGACGAGCTCGACGGCGCCTTCACGACGAGCACGTTGCGCACGGCGATCACCGTGTAGTGGGTCTGGCTACCCTCGGGCCGGGTCAGCGAGCCGACGACGTCCACGCGGTTGCCGGCGTGCACGATCCCGATCAGCAGCTGGTTCGCGTCCCCCGGCAGCTGGTAGATCCGCAGCTGGCCGTGGATGGTCGACACGAGCCCTTCCTGCTGGCTCGTCCCGAAGCGCTTGGCGACGATCTGCTCGCCGTGGTAGGTCGGCTGGATCGCGACCAGCGTCGCGAGCTCCGCCCGGTTCGGCACGACGCCCGACGCAACGGCGTCGGCGGGGACGCGCCTCGTCGTCAGCCAACCGGCGTGCGCGAGCTGCGCGCCCGTGGTGCCGACGGGGATGTCACGGGCCGCAACGAGCACGGTCCGGTACGCGCCGGCGCCCGTGGCCGAGTGCTTCGAGTTCGAGTTCGAGACGTAGATCAGCGTCAGCGCGACCGCCGCGATTGCGAGCACGGCCGCGATGAGGATGTTCTTGAGATTGGTCGTCAGTTCAGGCATTGGTTGTTCTCCCCTCAGGTGTGCCGCTTACTCCACGCGCTCGGTCGTCGAGCTGTGCAAGTTGCCCGAGGCGACGACGACGCCGAGGAGGTTGATCGAATACGGATAGGTCGCCTGGACGGTGACGTTGGAGCCCGACTGCCAGGTCGACGTGACGGTTATTCCCTGCGAAAGCTTGCTTGCGTCGAGATCGTTCGCCGCGCCGAGCACGGCGGTCTTCGTCGCCTGCGTCGGATCGGCGGCCGTCCGGCTGACGGCGGCCTTGCGCGCTCCGGCGCGGACCGCGTCGGTCAACGCGATCGAGTTCATGAACGCGATCCCGAACTGGACGATCCCGAACAGGATCAGGAAGAGGAGTGGCGCGACGAGCGCGAACTCGACGAGCGCCTGCCCTTCCTCTGACCGCTTGAT